>Ga0214473_10003251_pt1 | contig 19773 bp, 25 predicted proteins | sample RVTome_7_FD_203509 | JGI IMG/M metagenome (GOLD analysis project Ga0214473, IMG submission 203509) | Soil microbial communities from uranium-contaminated site in the Upper Colorado River Basin, Wyoming, United States - RVT98D197 | ecosystem: Environmental > Terrestrial > Soil > Contaminated >... | reverse complement strand
TCAGGCCCGGGACCTCCTCCGGCTGTGGGGCGGCGTCTACGAGGTCTTCCGCGGGTGATCGAGATCCGAGGGGCCTAGCCCTCGACGCGATCGTCCGCCGGCGGGTCGGCGCCGTCGCCGGCGCGCAGGCCGAACTGGACCAGCTTCGTGGCCAGGGTGTTCCGGTGCATCCCCAGCTTCCGCGCGGCGACCGTCTGGCTGCCGTGGGCCTGATCGAGAGCGCGCAGGATCAGCTGGCGCTCGAACTCCTGGAGCGCCTCGCGGAAGCTGAGCCGGTCGTCCCACACCACCCGCCCCGGCTTGAGCGCCAGGTCGAGCGGGATGTCGGCAAGCTGGATCACGCGGTCCGCCGCGAGCGCGACCGAGCGCTCGATGACGTTCTCGAGCTCGCGCACGTTGCCGGGCCAGTGGTACTGCTGGAGGAGCTCCATCGCGCCCGGCGAGACCTGCGTGACCGGCTTCCCGAAGAGGCGGGCGTACTTGGCGAGGAAGTGCTCCACGAGCAGCGGGACATCCTCCCGACGCTCACGGAGCGGCGGCACCGCGATCGGCACGACGTGCAGCCGGTAGTAGAGGTCGTCTCGAAACTGCCCCTGGGCGACCGCCCGCTTGAGATCGACGTTGGTCGCCGCGATGAACCGGACGTCCACCTTGACGCTCCGCGTGCCGCCGACGCGCTCGATCTCGCGCTCCTGGATCGCGCGGAGGAGCTTGGGCTGGAGGTCGAGACGGAGCGTCGCGACCTCGTCGAGGAAGAGCGTGCCGGTGTGCGCGACCTCGAACTTGCCGAGCTTCCGAGCGTGCGCCCCGGTGAACGCACCCCGCTCGTGGCCGAACAGCTCGCTCTCCATCAGCTCGGCGGGGAGCGCGCCGCAGTTGATGGCGACGAACGGCCGGTCACGCCGCGGCCCGCGCCGGTGGATCGCGCGGGCGATCAGCTCCTTGCCGGTGCCGGACTCGCCCATGACGAGCACGGTCGCCGGGTTCGCCGCCATCTGCCGGATCAGGTCGAACACGTGCTGCATGGGCTGGGACCGTCCCACCAGCTCGTCGAATCCTTCGTGACGCGCGAGCTCGTCCCGGAGGTAGGTGACCTCGCGCTGGAAAGCTCGTCGCTCGAGCGCCCGCCGGACGACGGCGCGCAGATCCTCCACGTTGAAGGGCTTCGTCAGGTAGTCGTAGGCGCCGAGCTTCATGGCCTCGACCGCGGTTCGCACCGTCCGCACGGCGGTCAACAGCACCACCTCGAGCCCGCTGTCGAGCCGCTTCATCCGCTCGAGGACGGCGATGCCTTCCATGCCGGGGAGGCGGATGTCGAGGAGGCACAGGTCGACGTTCCGCGTCTTGACGAGGTCGAGGGCCTCGGGCCCGTCGGCCGCCTCAAGGACCTCGTACTCACCCTCGAGAACCACCTTCACGGAGGCCCGGACACCAGGCTCGTCGTCGACGATGAGGACGACGGGGCGCACGTCGAGACGCTCCATGGCGAATCAGGCCGCGGAAGGAGTCACGGGCCGCCTCCCCGAGTGCCCCGGTTACTGCCAGGCCCCGACCTCTGCGACGCGTCCCGGAGGGACGAGTGGCGCGTATTCTACGGTGCCAGCCAGGAAAACTCCAGGGGCTATTGAAGGGCGTCAGCCCCATCGGGAGGGTCTCCGACGAGGCCGCCAGCACGGATGAGGAGATCAGCTGCAAGGAAGCGCGAACGGCCGCCAGTCGATGGGGCGCGCGAGGATCGTTGCCGACCCCGACGCCACGCCGACGATCAGGAGTGGGAACCCTCCACGAGCAACTCTGAGGCCCTGGCCCGGACTCGTCCGCCGGCGAAAGCCGCGCGACGCCGCGTGGCCTTCGACCGGGCCGTCCGGGCCGGTGACGTCGATGCGAGCCCCTCGGGGAAGCGGACGGTGATCGGTGCGGCCTCGGCGACCGAGTACCACGCCGCCAGAGCGACCGCGTGCGCGATCACGTTCACGAGCGTCGGGTCTCCCGCGCCGCCGACCCCGACCGCCAGCGCTTCAGCTGCTGCTCGAAGCCGGGCAGGATCGCCTCGAAGAAGGCGTTCTGGATCAGTCCGACGATGATCTCCAGACTGTTGGCCTTCGGGTTCTCGATCGGCCCCGAGAGCTTGGCCTTGGTGGCGACCTCGTCGCGGGGCCAGTTCCCGAGTACCTTCGAGGCCCCGTCGACGAGCCGCTCGTAGAGTCGCCGGATCGCCGGCTTGTGACGGTCCTGGTGCTCCTCGTACACGTCGAGCTCCCGGAACAGAGGCTTGACGTATCCTTCGATCCGCTTGTTCTTGACGGTCAGTTCGTCCTTCAGATCGAGCCCACAGCCCAGCACGTGAAAGTCCGCGGCCAGGATGCGGACGGTGTAGCCGTGGAGGCGCGCGTTCAGCTTCTGCTCCATCTGGCGCCGGAGCGGCTCGTCCGTAAGGAGGTCGATGACGGCAAGCAGCACGAAGAGCGTCGCCGCCGTTCCCAGGACCCAGCGCGACGGCCGCCCAAGCCACCTCGCCAGGCCCCTGAGGCGCCTCCAAGGCAGCTTCACGACGCATGCCGTGCGTTCTCGCTCCGACTCCACGCACCGGGAAGGAGCAAGACGGGTGCCAGCGACGCCTTCCGGTCCGCGCCGGCCGCCTCGCTGCAAGAAGCCAGGATGCCGCTGGCGCGCTTTGCCGGCCCCGACAGCGTTCCTATCCGCCCGCGGCATGCCCGCGCCAACGCGGGATTGGGGGGGGCCGCGCCGGGCTACCTGACACGCTCGCTCGTACCGTGCCAGCACCGCGGAGCCGATGCCCCGCCGCGCTCCATGGGAGGACGCGTGCTCGATCTCGCTGTTCAGATCGGCACTGAAGAGGATTGCCGGCCGGATGGGTAGAGCCAGAGCAGGAGGACGATCATACCGCTAATGGCGCCGTAGGCCTCGGCGTAGACGGCAGGGCGCGACGCCGGAGCTCCTCGATGGAACTCCGAGCGCCGCGCCCGTGCAGAGTTGACGCGCCTCGCGGCGCGCCTTTAGCCGCTGATCTTCAGCTTGTTGACGATTTTTCGCACGCCGTCGACCTGACGAGCCAGCTCCCCGGCGCGCTGCCGGAGCCGTTCGCTCTCCACGTTACCGTTCAGCTCGACGACACCCTGGTTCGTGTCGACATCCACCTTGATGAGCGTCGAGGCTTTCTCGCCGGCCAGCTTGGACTTGACGGCGGCCGTGATCGCCGCGTCAGCCCACGCTTTGCGGACCTCAGGACCCCACTCGCGGTCGTTCGGGTCAGGCCACTTGTCCTTCGCGAAGTACGGCGCGCGCTCAACGGTCTCCTTCCTGATGTCGAGAAACACCGTCTTCTGGTCGCGATCGATCCTCAGGACGTCCCACGGCACGGCGTACAGCCTGTCGCCGATTCCCAGTAGGCCGCCGAAGGACACGACCGCATAGGCCACATGGCCGCGGGAGTCGATCATCAGTTCCTCGATGTCTCCCGCCTTCTTTCCGGCCGAGTCCTTGACGTTCATCCCGATCACCGTGCTCGCTCGGGCCAGCCCGGTGTGCTCGGCGAACCGCTTGGTGCTATCGATCGGCTGACTCGCCTTCGGGCTGTCGACCTGCGCCTGGGGCGGCTTCTTCGGAGCTGGTGCCTGAGCGTGACTGTCGGTCATACCCAGAGCCGTGAGAAGGGCCACCGACGCCACCACACACGTGTGTCTCATATGACGGGCCTCCTTGTGGGGGTCAAGGGTGAATGATCTTGCCCTGCCAGAGAGCAACAAGGGTGCCAAGCAGCGTAGAGGCGGTTCGCTCTCGCGGCAGCTCGGGGATTCTCGACCAGACGCGAGGCGGGGCGACACGAGTCCGCCACGATGTCGTGGCGACGACATCCTGGCCGCGCGCTGGAAGGGACCCTAGTCGGCGGAGAACGTGGTCACCCCCGGCTCAGCAGACGTGGACCGGACTACTTCCCGCGCCCACTCGAGCCGAGGGGCCGCGTCTACGCCCAGGCCGTCCGCCGCGGGCCGGCAGGCAGGAGCTTCGCGATCACCCGGCAAGCGGACGACTGTGAGGCACGGGCGGTCGGATGTTTCGCGCGCTATGGCGGGACGGCGATCGTGATCGCGCGGTTCTTCACGGCGATCCGGATCCTGATGTCGCCGATCGCCGCCAGGGGCGTTGAGATCTCGGCGGGATCCCGCCGACTGGCCATCTCTTTCGGAACGCTCCTGACAGTGACTGCAGCGCTGGGCAAACGGGAGCGCCCGATAAACTCGTCACAGTGGCAAGGGTGTGGCACGACGGTTGCTCGACCAGGCCACCGTGAACCTACGCCGTTGTCGTTTCGCCCTCGGGGCTGTGGTCGTGGCGCTCGCGGCCGCCGCCTGCTCCACCGGGGTCCGCCCCCACCTGGCCCTGCCTCCGCTCGTGCTCGGGGAGCCCGCCTTCTATCCCACCATGGAGGCCTATGCCCAAGCCCCGATCGTCGGCGGCAATCGGGTTGACATCCTCCTGAACGGCGAGCAGATCTTCCCGGCCATGCTCGAAGCGATCCGTGCGGCCACGACGACCTTCACCTATGCCCAGTATAGCTACGAAGATGGTCTGATCGCCCGCGACATCGCCGAGGCGCTGGCCGAGCGCTGCCGCGCCGCCGGGGTCAAGGGACACGTGCTCCTGGATGGGGTCGGAACCTTGCAGATGCCCCCCGAGTACGCGGAAATAATGACGCAGGCAGGTTGTCACGTCGTCACCTTTCGGCCCATCGGGCCATTCACCCTCAGGCGCGCAAACAACCGAAACCACCGGCGCATCCTGGTCGTCGATGGCCGAATCGGGTTCACGGGTGGCTCCGGCGTGAGTCGCGCGTGGATGGGGAACGGACGGGTGCCCGACCATTGGCGCGATACCGACGCGCGGCTCGAAGGCCCCGTGGTCGCGCATCTCCAGGGGGCCTTCGTCGAAAACTGGCTCGAGGCCACCGGGGTCGCCCTCGGCGGGGAGGCATACTTTCCGAACTCCCTCGCGCCGAAGGGGCGCGTGAACGCGCAGATCGTTCGCAGCTCCCCGGTCGGCGGCAGCTTTGCTCTGTATACGAGTCTCCTCGTGGCGCTTTCGTCGGCTCGCCGCTCTGTCTACATCACCAACCCGTACCTCGTGCTCGACGACAAGATGACGGAAACGCTTGTGCGGACCGCGAGGCGCGGCGCTCGCGTCGCGATCCTTGTCCCGGGCGTGATCGATCACGGCCTCGTGCGACATTCCGGGCGCGGGCAGTTTGGTCCGCTGCTGGAAGCCGGCATCGAGATCTACGAGTACCAGCCCGCCCTTCTGCACGCCAAGACGATGGTCATCGATGGCGTCTGGGCCACGGTGGGCAGCACCAACCTGGACAACCGGTCCCTTGCGCTCAACGACGAGATTAATGTCATCGTGTACGACGCAGGCGTGGCCCGCCGGTTGGAGGAAGTGTTCGCCGAGGACCTCCAGCACTCGAGGAAGATCACATATCGCGACTGGCAGAACCGAGGTCTGAGAGGCCGTCTGTTCGAGCTTCTCTCCATTCCCTTGCGGGATCAGCTCTAGGCTAGCTCTAGGCTCCGGTCTCGAGGTCCGGGTTGCCGCGAGGCGCTCTCCCGGGCCCTCAGCATGTCACGTCCGCGACACGGCGTCGCCGCGCCGCTCCCCGAGGAGGAGCCACGCGGGGCCCGGCAAGCAAGTTGCTCTTGACGAGGCGGTCACATGGGGTGCGCAAGAGACACCACGCACAGAGAGGGAGACGAGCGATGAACACCGACATCTTTGAGGGCAAGTGGAAGCAGCTCAGTGGTCGGGCCAGGGTATGGTGGGGCAAGCTCACCGACGACGACTGGGAGACCATCGCCGGCAAGCGCGACATGCTGGTCGGCACGCTTCAAGAGCGATACGGGTGGACCAGGCAGTATACCGAGGACGAGATCACACGGCGACTACAAGAGCTGGAAGATCGGCAGCCCTGAACAGTCGAGGATCGGGTCCGGCCTTGACCGGGACGCGCCGCGGATTCGCGCCCAGAGGCGCCCCGCTGCTGTAGGGCCAGGTCGGGAGCGCCCCGACTGCCACCAACACGAGAATCACCAGCAGGACAGTCCCTCCTCGGGATCATCCTCGTGGTGGTAATCCTCCTGGCCCTCACGGGTCGCATATGAGCTGAGCTCCGGGGCGCGGCCGGGTCTGACCGCGATCGCGCGAGGCACGTCCCCGGCACACACGACCGCCCTGGCGGGATGCTCCCGCCAGGGCGGTCGGCTGCCATCCCCGAGCCGTGCTCAGCGGTCCAACTTGAGGGGACGGCCCGAGACGCCTAACGCGTCCCCATGTCGTGGGCCCGACAGAATGACGCGTGCGGACTCGCAACCAGCGTCACGGCGGCATCCCCCGCCAAGGGCCCGTGGCACTCCACGCCGTGGCATGGCCCTTGCTCCTGTCGACACCGAGCGAGGAAGGAATCCCGGAAACCTCACACCGAAGACAAGGGAGAGACCCGCGATGGAACATCAGTCGACCAGCAATCGCCCCACCACCCGAGAGTTCCAGGATCCCCTGACCCGCGTGGGTCGCGAAGGAGCCGAGAAGGCCGCCGGCTACGTCCAGGGCGCCGTCGAGCAGACGCGCGAGGCCGTGGCTCAGGCAACCGAGTACGTCCAGGGCACGGTCGACGAGGCCCGCACCAAGATGGTCGAGTACGGGCAGGCCGGGTTCGAGCGCGTCAAGGACGATGTGGTCGGCTACACGCGACAGCAGCCCGTGACCGCCCTCCTGATCGCCGCCGGCGCCGGTCTCCTCCTCGGGATGATGACCGCCATCGCCCGGAAGTAGGGTGATGCGCGTCTCACGGATCACGCCGAGGCTGGGGGCTTCGCACGCCCCGGGCCTCGGCGAGCTCCTCGAGCGTCTTGCCGGCGAGCTGCGTCAGCTGTTCGATCAGACGCTCGCCCTCATGGGCCTCGAGCTGAAAGAGCAGCTGGCCGACCTGCTCCGTCGCACCACGCTTCTCGCGGTCGGCGTCCTGGTCGCGGCCATCGGCGTCGTGTTCCTGATCGCCGCCCTGGCGATATGGCTCGGGGCGCGGCTCGACACCGTTCCGGGCGGTTTCGCCGTGGTGGGGGGCGCCGTGACCCTGGTCGGCGCCCTGCTGCTGGCCGCCGTGGCGCGCCGGCTCCGCCATCAGCGCCTCGGGCTCCCCGCCACCGCCAACGAGCTCAGGAGGAATGTCGCATGGATGAAGAAGACGCGGTAGAACGGCTCACTCAGGCGATGGATGCCACGCGTGCGTCCATCGGGGGCACGCTCGAGAAGATCCGCGGGAGAGTCCAGGAGGCGGCTCATTGGCGTCATTACGTCGATCAGTACCCTGGCGCCAGCCTGAGCCTGGCCCTGAGCGGCGGCGTCCTCGGAGGCCGCTGGCTCGGCGGCGTCCTCGGCCCTGCGATCCTGGGCTCCTCCCCCCGCCCGAGTCCGGGCGCTCACGTGGCGGCATCGGCCGTCGCGGGAGCCGCCCGGGAGTCCACGCCGGCCGAGGCTGCGTTCCGCGCGTCGCGGCCATGGAGTGGCGTCCCCGCACGCGCGGGTTCGCGCCTGGAGGCCATCGCCAACCGGGTGATGGACGAGATGGCGGACGCCGTCGAACTCGTCGTGGTGCCCGCGCTCCTGACGCGCTTCCGGCGCTTGCTCGGCATTCAAGACGCGGCGGTGCCCGCCGGACGGCGGGACCGGGCAGCCTGACAGCCCGGGCGTCCTCCTCCGGGTGATCCGGGGATCGGGGCGATGGGATTGGGATGGCTTAGCTGGTGGTGGCTACGCCTCGCCCTCGTGGCGCTGGCGGCCGGCGCCTGCGGGGTGGTTCCCCTGCCCGGAAGGCCCGACCTCCGGGTAGGGGTGCGCAAGAAGAGCAACGTCAACCCGGGTCACTATAAGACCGCAGGGCGCGAGCGACCGGGCGAGGGCATCGTCCAGCAGATCGACAAGGGGAGGTTGGCGCGCGCCCGGGCGCGCACGGCGCGCTCCCGATCCCAGGCCGTCCCTGGCCGCTGCATCCGGTGGGTGAGACGAAGGCCTCCGCCGTTAAGCGGCCTCCGAGTCACCGCTCACGCCGGTGAATGGAGTCCGCGAATCAATCCTCCGAGATCGGAGAGACCGCACTGGGGCCGCATCCGCGCTGGCACTGATGTTGCTCCGGGAGGAGGGCGCCGTACGCCCCGCCGCCTGAACCGCGGGAGCAGGGCCACATCCCGCGGCGGGGGAAGGCCACGTCCAGGCGCCCGCGCCCCGCGTGCGCGAGCGCCATCCACGTCGACAGGCAAGGAGGTAGAGTCATGGGAGAGAGCATCCGAGACGTCATGACGACCGAACCCGTGGCCATGTCGGCGACCTCGTCGGTCGCGGACGCCGCGCGGGCCATGCGTGACCGGCCCATCGGTGACGTGATCGTCCTCGAGAACGGCCGCGTCTGTGGGATCGTCACGGATCGCGACATCGTGGTCCGCGCCCTGGCGGCCGGGCGGGACCTTCACGCGACGCGGATCGGCGACATCTGCAGCCGGGAGCCGACGACCCTGGCATCGACCGGAAGCGTCAAGAGGCGATCCAGCTCATGCGGGAGCAGGCGATCCGCCGCCTCCCGGTGGTCGAACACGGCAAGCCGATCGGCATCGTGTCGCTCGGCGACCTGGCCGTGGTGCGGGATCGCCGTTCGGTGCTGGGGGACATCAGCGCGGCACCACCGAACCACTGAGGCGGCACAGTTCACTAGCCGGTCACCCTACGACAACACAGTCTGATTTCAGTCTGGCTCCGCCGGCGGAACGGATATGGGGCGACGCGGCGAAACTGCTCCGAGAGGGGGACGAATGTCATCGACTCCAGCAGGCTACGCGGCGGACGAGTGGACGCAGATCAGGCAGGCGCCCCTCCTGATGGGCCTCGTGGTCGTCACGGCCAGCCCGAGCGGGCCGGTCGGACTGGTCAAGGAGCTGCTTGCCGTCGGGAAGCTCCTCAGCGACGTGCACACCGGGGACACTCCGAACGAGCTGGTCAAGGCGCTCGCGGCCGACCTGGCGACGCCGGAGGCGCGGGCGCAGCTCCGCGCGCCCGAGTTCCGGGGCATGTCGCCCGAGCAGGCGCGCGCGCAGGCCCTCGAGGCGCTCCGTCGCGTCGGGGCCCTGCTCGACCGGAAGACCACCGCCGCCGAGGCCGGCGGGTTCAAGCGCTGGCTCTTGTCTGTAGGGGAGCGCGTCGCGGGGGCGGCCAAGGAGGGCGGCTTCCTGGGGATCGGGGGCACCCGCGTCAGCGAGCGCGAAACGGCGGCCCTGCAAGATGCCGCGGCCGCGCTGGGCCTCCCGTGGCCCGCCCTCGGGACCGATCACGAGGCCGCTCGGACGGCCCCGCCAGGAACGACCCTGGCGCAGTAGCCCGCGGGTTTCCCCAGCGCCCGTGGCTACTCAGAGAGCACCGGGCGAGGTGAGGGTCCGTCGGGCGTAACGCAACCACGAATGCACGGAGGACAGAGACATGGATGCCATCCAGTTTCTCAAGCAGGCTCACCAGGAAGCCAAGCAGATGTTCCAGCGGATCGAGGGCGCGGCTGGCCACGACGAGCGAGGGCAACTCTGGAAGAAGCTCGAGCCTGAGCTGAAGGCTCACGAACAGATGGAAGAGCAACACCTGTACGGGCCGGTCGCCCGGGACGTCGGGAGCCGCGAGGCCACGCTTCTGCGCTGGGCCGAGCACCACCGGGAAGAGGTGGCGGAGGCGGAGTCGGTGATCGAGGAGATCAACGGGCTCGACCCCTCCGACACGGAGTGGCTGACCCAGGTCAAGGCGCTGAAGGCCACGCTCGAGCACCACATCGAGGAAGAGGAACAGAAGATTTGGCCGAAGATCCAGCAGACGTGGGACCGCCCGAAGCTCGAGCAAGCCGGCAAGGCCATGGAGGCCATGAAGGCCATGAAGGCCAAACCGGGGACGCGCCGCCTGATGTGATCCACCGGCCGCGGCCCGGCGGTGTCTCCAGAGGCCGCACGAGCGGCGCCGTCTGGGCACGCCGGGCCGCGCTCTTCCCGCGGTGAGACGGCGCCGGCGCGGGCTTCGAGGCTCGCTATGGGAATCCGGACGAGGGGCCAGCAGAGGTGGCTCGAACGCGGCCAGTAGGGGTCTCGTGGCCGTGGCTCGGAGGAGGTCGGAGATGCTCGTTCAAGAGGTCATGCAGGCCCCGGTCATCACGGTCACCCCGGTGACAACGGTGCCGGAGGGCGTCCGCATCGTCCAGACGCGAGGCGTGCGCCACCTCCCCGTCGTCGCGTATGGCAAGCTGGTCGGCATCGTCTCCGACCGCGACCTCGAGCGTGCCATCCCCTCGCCGGCGACGACCCTGGAACGGCACGATTTGGCGATGGCCTATCCCCTCAAGCGGCTGACGATGGCCGAGGTCATGACCCGGCCCGTCCTCACGATCTCCCCCCTGTTCCCGATCGAGGAGGCGGCACAGCTCATGGTCGCCAATAGGGTGAGCGCGCTGCCGGTCACCGAGAGTGGGCAACTCCGAGGCATTCTTACGGAGACCGATGTGCTCCGCCTCCTGGCCAGGGTCGTGGAGGCGTGGGAGCCCTCGAGCCGGGTCGACGTCATGCTCAAACCCCAGCCGCGTGCCCTCACCGACATGGTGAGCACTGTGGAAGCCGCGGGAATGACGGTGTCGAGCATCACGATCCTGACCAACCCGGCCGGGGTCAATGAGGCGACCATCCGGTTCACGACCATCGATCCGGCTCCGGCCATCAAGGCGCTCGAGGTCAAGGGGTACACGGTCCGGAATTCCTGGCCGCGGCTAGCAGGCGGGTGAGCGCTTCCAGGCGGACCGGCTTGACCAGGTGGGCGTCGAACCCTGCCTCCAGGGCCCGGCGACGATCCCCGGGGTCGCCGTAGCCCGTGAGCGCGATCAGGTGAAGTCGCGCCCCCGCCGCCGCGCTCCGGACGGCTCGGGCCACCTCGAACCCATCCAGCCCCGGCAGGCCGATGTCGATCAGGGCGACGTCCGGCTTCCAGGTGAGGGCCTTCGTCACTCCCGAAGACCCCTCCCCCGCGTCCTCCACGACATGGCCCTGCATTTCGAGGAGTTTCCGGAGGGTGATGCGCGAGTCCTCGTTATCCTCGACGAGCAGGATGCGCAACCCGCGCTTCCCGGGTTCCGGAGGCAGGGCCACGACGCTTGGTTCCACACCGACACGCTGACACCGAGACGACACCCTGTCAACCCTCACGGCGCCGCCGGGCGCCGTCGCGGACGTCGCCCGATCGAGGAAACGCAATCCCCTCAATCTCCGGTGGTCACCTTCCGAAGCGTGTCCTTCTTCCGCCTCCGCATGGCTTGCTCGACCGACTCCTGAACGGCTCGCCCATACTTTCTCGCCATCGACTGGTCTCCTCCTGCAGGATGAGAGCCGGTATCAGCGCCATCGCCGCTAAGATAACTTCGCCAGGAAACGGCGACCCCCGATTGACCGCCTGCACTTCCCGTTCACCTGTCCATTCCCCACGTCACGACGCTCCATGGCCGGCTAGCTCTCGGTCTACCGCGGCGATCAGCGAGCGCCGGCGTACCCAGGAAGAGCAACGTTTCCTCACCGAGGCCAGCCAGCTTCTGGCAAGCTCGCTGGACTACGAGGAGACGCTCACGAAGGTGGCCCGGCCGGCGGTGCCGACACTGGCCGACTGGTGCACGGTGGACGTCCTGCAGCCGGACGGATCCGTCAGGCGGCTGGCGTCGGCGTGCGCGGATCCCACGGAGGAGGCGCCGGCCGGGGAAGTCGAGCCCCGTTATCCAGCGGAAACTGAGGAGCCATCGGGTCTTGCCGCGGTCATTCGTAGGGGGAGCGCCCTGCTCATGCCGGAGCTCTCGGCAACCGCGAACCGCGATGTCGACCGCGCGCCGCCGGCGCGTGGGCGGGGCCGCCAGTCGGCCATGCTTGTTCCACTCCTCGTCCGCGGGCGCGCGCTCGGAACCATCGGGTTCGGTAGCGCCGGGTCCGGGCGGCGTTATGAACGTTCGGACCTGGCGCTCGCCGAGGAGGTCGCCCGGCGCGCCGCCCAGGCCATCGAGAATGCCCAAGCGTATCGGGATGCCGAGGCGGCACGGGCAGAGGCTGAGGCGGCGAACCGCGCCAAGGACGAGTTTCTCGCCACGCTCTCGCATGAGCTTCGCACGCCCCTCAACGCGATTCTCGGGTGGGCGCAGGTGCTTCGCGTCGGGCAGAATGACCCCACTCAGGTTCAGCAGGCGCTCTCGACCATCGAGCGGAACGCGCGCCGACAGGCGCAGCTCATCGACGACCTGTTGGGCCTCTCACGGATCGCCGCCGGCAAGCTGCGCCTCGAGCTGGTTCCCGTGGATCTGACGGTGGTCATCGCGGCGGCGGTCGAGACGGTGCGGCCCGCGGCCGACGTCAAGACCATCGGGATCGGCCTCAACCTGGAGGCGGGCCCCGGCGCCGTCATGGGCGACTCTGATCGCCTCCAGCCGGTGTTCGCAAACCTCCTCGCCAACGCCGTCAAGTTCACGCCCAACGGCGGCCGGGTCGAGGTGCGCCTCGAGCGCGCCGGCTCGCGCGTGCGCGTGACGGTCTCGGACACCGGAGAGGGCATCGGCCCGGAGCTGCTACCAGTCATCTTCGAACGGTTCCGTCAGGTCGACAGCTCCATGACCCGTGCCCATGGAGGGCTCGGCCTCGGGCTCGCCATCGTCCGGCATCTCGTGGAGCTTCATGGCGGCGCCGTCGAGGCGGCGAGCCCCGGCCTGGGGCAGGGCGCCACGTTCACCGTGACCCTGCCGCGCATGGCGGTGAGCGTGGAGGTTCCCAAGCCGCCCGTCCTGAATGCCCCTGTGGCAGTGCCGTGCGATGGGATCCACGTGCTGGTCGTCGATGATGAACCGGACGGACGCTAGGTGCTCGCCGCCTTTCTGGAGGCGAGCGGCGCGACGGTCACCGCAGTCGGCTCCGCGCGAGAGGCCCTGGCGGCGCTCGACCGCGAGCGGCCCCACGTCATCGTGACGGATCTCGCCATGCCGGAACAAGACGGCTTCGCCTTCCTTCGCGCCGTGCGGAGCCGTCCAGCGGACCGCGGCAGTCGGGTCCCTCTCGTGGCCCTGACCGCGCACGCGGAGTGGGCGACGCGGGGGCGCGCGCTTCAATCGGGCTTCGAGACCTACCTGACCAAACCGGTTGAGGCGGTCGAGCTGGCGGCGGTCGTCGCACGAGTTGCCGGGCGGACATCGGCACCGCCCCCCACCGCGCGATCCCCTTCCGGGTAGAGCCGGGCCCCGAAGCTCTAGACCAAGTCTGGTGCTGGCGGGGGGTCCCAGGCGGGCTCGGCTAGGTGGCGGGCAGGCACCTCGTCCCCCCTTGCCAGCGCGAGGTCAGGCGGATCGCAGGCCGCCCCGAGGGTTGCCATCACGTGATGACAGCAGTGGCTTCGGCAGCGGTCGCAATACAGATGCGCCACTGCGCACGATTCGCAGTCCTGGTGTAGGAGCATGCCGTTCCTCCTGGCAACCATGCGGAGCAAGCGCGATGCCCGGCGGAACCTCGCACTCCAAGGCCTCGCCACTGAGAAGCCGGCGGCAGCTTGTCCATGCGGCGACGTCTTCCAGGTGGGCGAGGCCGTCGGTGAAGTGCAGGTCGCCGCGGGCGAAAGCGCGCTGCAGTGCGGCGAGGTACGTCCCGCGAAAGACCTTGCCCCCGGTGAGTAGACGTGCGTCTGACCGCTCTTGACCGCGGGGCGCGCATCGCCGGTCGGCTTGCCGGGTCATTCGGTTCTGGTTGATTAGCAAGAAGATGGACAGGAATTCGGCTCATGCCCCGACCCGGCGTCACGAGCTCAAGCTGCGCTCCGCGCCAGCCGTCGGCGCCCGTGCGTCGGCGGATGCGACGCTACGCGGTACGGCGCGCAACCAGACGGTAGAGCAACAGCAGGACGATCGACCCGAGGACTGCCATGACGAACCCCACGGGATCGCCCTCACCGTACCAGCCCCCCGCGCGCCCGATGAACCCGCCAAGCAACGCCCCGACGATTCCGATCAGGATCGTGATCACCATCCCACCGGGATCGCGCCCCGGCATGAGGAACTTGGCGACGATGCCCACCACGAGGCCAAAGAGAATCCACCCCAACACGCTCATGTCGCACCTCCTCTGCCGAGGGGAGTGCAAGCGCTATGCCCGGTTCTGACCTCTAGGAACTCTTCTTGCTGATGTATAGAGTGACTGCGGCGGCGTTTTGAGGACGCGGGCCGTGGCTCCGGCCCGAACACGGTCGCGGATTCGCCCGCCACCACCCATCCCTCGTCGGGGTCGACGTGGGCGATGCCGGACCCGCCGTAGCGCGGCTCGCTCGACCAGCGGAGGGTCCAGCGCGCGCTCTCGGGCGGCGCCAGGAGCGGCTCCGGGGCGGGCTCGAGCGGCCAGTCGGGACCGAGGTTGACGAGCAGGAGGCGATCCCCATCGTCCTGCCCGAACAGGCGTAGGACGAAGACGTGCGGGCCGAGGACGGCGCCGTCCAGCGGTGGAGGAGGTAGGCCTCGGGGTGGCGCTCGCGCTCCGACCGGTCGAGCTTCGATCGTTCGAACGTCCACAGGCGCGTCGAGGCCGTAGCCGCCCCGGGCGGGGGGCTGCATCAGGTGGACCTGCTGAGGCTCGTTCTCGCCGACGAGCACGATGGGGCGCCCGCGCGCGGCCTCCCGCGCGCGACGCGCGACCGCGAGCAGCACGTGCTTGGAGATTGGCTGCTCACTCGCCTGTTGGAGCAGAGCCGCTCGCCGTCGGGTCGGTCAGATGTCTATCCTCCTTGTCTGTCGACGCGGATGGCGCTTGCGCACGCGTGACGCGGGCGCCGACGTGGCATTCCCCCGACGCGGGGTGCCACCCTGCTCGCGGTACCGGTTCAGGCGGCGGGCCACGGCGCCCTGCTCCTCGAGTCGGCGCTCCACGCAGCTGCCAATGTTCCGGAAGGGCGCGTCGACGTACTTGTTGCGTTCCATTGACTGGTTACTGCCGGTCACCCCGAGAGGGCAGATGCCAACTGCCGTGCCACCCTTGCTTGAGCCCGAGGAGCGCGTCAGTGTGTCGCTGCCACGACATGCTGACGGGCAGGCAATCCCTGTGCCCGACGAGCGCCGCCGTCTCGTTTGACCTCACGATGTCGGTCATGTCTGCGCCTCGATGGGCGTTCTTCTACGGCACGGCGTGTGCATCTCCGGGGCGGCCCATGGAGGCGGACAAGAAAAGGAGGATGACCATGACGAGCTGGCCCAGGCTGGACTCCCAGGGGATGAGCGAGGCGCGAGAGTTGCTCCAGCGGAAGCATGCGGAGCTCCAGGAATCGGTGCGGATGCTGGCGAGCGAGCGCCGAGAAGCCGGGGACGGGCGGACGGCGGACACGATGGTCTGGGCCGCCAACACGCTGGACGACGAGACGCGGATCGCGCTCATCGGTCGCCGGAACCAGCAGCGGATTCAGATCGAAGCGGCCCTCGAGCGGCTTGCGCGAGGAGAGTATGGCCGCTGTCGCGACTGTGACGAGTTCATCGGGCGGTCCCGCCTCCGGGCGCTCCCCTCCGCCCAGCGCTGCAGTCCCTGTCAGGAGCGTTCCGAAGAGACGGCCAATCGGCGGGTTCGGCGGGCTCCGTTGGAGATCTCCACGGCCCCGAGGTGACCGGCTCGGTGGCGCCGGATGCGGCTCAGCATGACCTGGATGACGCGCCGCACGCGGCGGCGCTGTGGATCGGCGGCGTCCTCGTCGCGCTGACGGCCCTGGCCCGGCAGCGGGAGTGACCGTCGAGTGCCCCCGGACACAAGCTCAGGACGTCGCCCTCCCGGGCCATTCTTCGTCGGGCCCGCGATCGTCCTTCGCCTCGCGGCGATCCGGCCCGTTGGCTTCGGGGAACTCCTTGGCAAGCATCACGGGGCTCGCCTGCATCCGCTGAAGGGTCCGCACACTCACCCCGAGGATCCTGGCGGCCGCGCGCTTGTCCCCTCTCGTCTCCTCGAGGATGCGTCGGATGTACTCGGCCTCCACCTCGGCGAGTGTGGGTCGGACGCCCCCGTCGGGAGTGCCGCCGATGCCGGCATCGATGCGGAGATCCTCCACCGTGATCACCAGCCCGCGAGCGAGAGTCGCCGCGCGCTCGATCACGTTCTCCAGCTCGCGGACGTTCCCCGGCCAGCGATGCCGGAGCAACCATTGCAGGGAACCGTCGTCGAAGCCGTCGATCTGCTTATCGAGCTGCGCGGCGGCGCGCTGGAGGAAGTGCTCGGCCAGCGCGGGGATATCCTCCGGCCGCTCCCGCAGGCTCGGAATCCGGATCGGGATCACGGCCAGGCGATAGTAGAGGTCCTCCCGGAACTTGCCCTGGCGCACCCGCGCCGCGAGGTCGCGGTTGGTGGCGCTGATGAGCCGGAGGTCGATGTGGATCTCCTCGTTGCCCCCGACGGGCCGGATCGTGCGCTCCTGCAGCGCCCGCAGCAGCTTGGGCTGGAGGGACAGCGGCATGTCGGCGACTTCATCGAGCAGCAGCGTGCCCTTCTGGGCCTCGACGAAGAGTCCCCGTCGCTTGCGGTCGGCACCGGTGAAGGCGCCCTTCTCGTGGCCGAAGAGCTCGGTCTCCAGCAGCGTCTCCGGGATGGCGGCGCAGTTCACGGCGACGAACGGCTTCCCGCGCCGGGCGTTGTGCCAGTGGATAGCTCGCGCCACCAGTTCCTTGCCCGTGCCGCTCTCGCCGAGCAGGAGGACCGTCGTGTCGGTCTCGGCCACCGTCCGGATCTGTTCGAGCACGTTCCGCATCGCCTTGGAGCGTCCGACCAGCATGCCGTCGAGGTCGTAGCGCCGCCCCACTTCCTCCCGGAGGCGCCGGTTCTCCTCGCGCAGCTGGTAGGCGTCCAAGGCCCGGCGCACGACGACGGTCAACTCGGGCAGCTTGAAGGGCTTGGTCAGGTAGTCGTAGGCCCCCTGGCGCATGGCATCGATCGCGCTCTCGAGGCTCCCGAACGCGGTGATCAGGACGACCCGCGCCTTTGGCTGGAGCCGCTGCGCCTCGCTCAGCACGGTCAGGCCGTCGACCGGCTCCATCACCAGATCGGTGAGCACCACCGCGAACTCCTCCCGCTGGAGCGCGGCGCAGGCCTCCTCCCCGCTGGTCACCGCGGTCACGGTCCAGCCCTCGTGCTCGAGGTGGCGCCGCAGGACGGCCACCAGGTCTCCATCGTTATCGACGAGCAGGATCCGTCCGTTCATCGCCCGTCCCTCCATCCTTCGAACTGGTCCTCCCGGATTCGCCAGACCGCGAATCCCCCGATCGTCAGGACGGCCGGAAAGAGCCTCCGGTTCCCTTCAGCCCTCCCGAAGTCTCCCGACACCTCTCTGCCTGATGGGCCGAATGGAACGCCCTGCCCGAGTCTACCACCAACGCTCAGCCGATTGGGGAGCCCGGGCGACCGGAGCGCAGTGCGCCAGACTGTCGCTATCGCGACAGTCTGGCGCACTGCGTTCGTTCGACGACATCCCCCGAAAACTCGCGCGTCTGGCTCGGCGGGCCTCGCCCTGATCCCGCGCCAACCGCGTAACTGGCTGATCTGACGGGCAGTCCGGGAACCCAATGGGTGACGGGGCGGGAAAGAAGGCTTGACACGACGGGTGTAGGTACTGTATAGCAGGTACCGTGATGACCGACCGCGAGCGCCGCCGGCTGGAGGAGGAGCGGGAGCGCCTCGTGACCGCGCTGCGGGGGCTGGGGAATCTGATGCGGGGGACGATGGTCGACGTCGCGGTGCGGTGCGGCCGACCGCGGTGTGGGTGTGCGACCGGGGCGAAGCACCCCCGGCGGCACCTGTCGGTGACGCTGGACGGGCGGACGCGGACGCTGTACCTGGGGCCGGGGCGCGAGGCGTGGCTGCGGCCGTTGCTGGCCGAGTACCAGCGGGCCTGGGTCCTCATCAATGGGTTGACCGCGGTGAATCTGGCGTTGGCGAGGGGGGTGCCGGCGCGGCGCCCAGGGCGGCGGCGATGAGCCAGGGGCTGCTGCCCTACACGGTGCGGGTCGAGCGCCGCCCCGACACCCTGACGGCGCGGGCGGGGCTGCCGCTGGTGGTGGAGACGCTGCGCGCGCTGGGGCTGGAGGCGGTGATCGGCGAGGCGGTGCGGGTGCGGCAGCGGGCGAGCGGCTACCCGGAGGTGGAGAAGGTCGAGGCGCTGGTGTTGCTGCTGGCGGCGGGCGGCACGTGCGTGGACGATATCGCGGTGTTGCAGGCGGACCCGGGGTTGACGCGGCTGCTCGGCCGGCGGCTGCCGGGGGCGGATACGTTGCGCCAGTTCCTCTACGCCTGCCACGACTCGGCGTTGATCACGGCCGCGCAAGCGCAGCGGAAGCCGGACCAGGTGGCCTACATCCCGGCGGAGAACGCGCCGCTGCAGGGGCTGGCGCGGGTGAACACGGCGTTGGTGCAGCGGGTGGCCGGGCAGGGGCGGGGCACGCGGGCGACCGTGGACCACGATGCGACGATCCAGGAGAGCGAGAAGCGGGCGGCGCTGGCGCACTATCAGGGCGGGCGCGGCTACCAGCCGGCGGCGCTCTATTGGGTGGAGCAAGACCTGGTGGTGGCCGACGAGTATCGCGATGGCAACGTCCCGGCGGCGATGGACAACCTGCGGCTGATTCAGCGGGGGTTCCAGCACCTGCCAGCGACCATCACCGAATACTTCTTTCGCGCGGACAGTGCGTGCTACGACGAGCGGGTGCTCCGGTGGTTGGCCGACCCGCAGCGGCCGGGGGGCCCGCGGGGGCCGATCGGGTTCACGATCAGCGCGGACATGACCGAGCCCTTGCACGCGCGCTGCACGGCGGTGCCCGAGACGGACTGGGCCCTGCTGGAGGAACGGCCGGCGGAGACGGTGCGGTGCGCGGAGGTGGAGTTCACGCCGGGGGATTGGCCGAAGGCGGCGTGGCCGCTGCGCTATCTGGTGCTGCAGATCCGGAAGACGCAAGGGCAGCTGTTTGCGGCGGGGTACGACACCAAGTATCTCGCGGTGGTGACGAACCGCGCGGGCGCGATCGCCGACCTAATCCGCTGGCACTGGCAGAAGGCGGGGACGATCGAGGCGGTGCACGACGTGACGAAGAACGAGTTGGGGGCGGCGGTGCCGCCGTGTGGGCGGTTCGGGGCGAACGCGGCGTGGTATCGGCTGAGCCTGCTGACCTACAACGTGCTGAGCGCGTTGAAGTCGCTGGCGCTGCCGGCAGCACTGAGCGCGGCCCGACCGAAGCGGCTGCGCTTCGTGCTGTTCACGCTGGCGGGCCGGCTGCTCACGCACGCCGGGCAGCTCATCCTGCGGATCAGCGCCGACGCCGAGCGGCTGGTCGAGTTGGTCGCGGCGCGCACGCGGTTGGCCGCGGTGCGCGTGCGCGTCGCCTCCGGCTGAGCCCGCGGCCGCCCGCCGCCGCCGCCGTGGCCTGACCAGGGCGCTCCTGTCTCCGGTCCCGCCGTCCGCTCCGCGTGGCCGGCCGCGTGTCCCGGCCGACCCGCTGATCTCGCGCGTCGACGCCCCGCCCCCGGCGTTCGATTCGCGCCCGAGCTGCGTCCCGACCCCCGCCGCGGGGCCTCGTCGCGCCACAGCAAAAAGCTTGCCTCGGGATTAGGGCCAAAGAGTGGGCGATTGACGGGCGACGCGCTCCCCGGGTAGCCTGGAACGCATGACTGCGGG
>Ga0214473_10003250_pt1 | contig 19779 bp, 18 predicted proteins | sample RVTome_7_FD_203509 | JGI IMG/M metagenome (GOLD analysis project Ga0214473, IMG submission 203509) | Soil microbial communities from uranium-contaminated site in the Upper Colorado River Basin, Wyoming, United States - RVT98D197 | ecosystem: Environmental > Terrestrial > Soil > Contaminated >... | reverse complement strand
CCCAATGGTGATGCGTAAAGTATTGTACTGTTTCAAAAAAGTCAAGACAAATTTTTCTCCCCCTGTCCTTTATTTTATCTTGAGATGAATGCTTGAGATGAATGCTTTGACAGGGTGTCCAACTTGTGTCACAATTCTTGCCAATTTACATACTCCAATAACAGAAGGAGGTGGATTCGTATGCAACAGGGCTCCCCGGAATTGAAGCCAACCCATCCCAGTGAGACGAAACCCGGGTCGAACGAGATCGTGGTTAAGACTGTACACTATGGCCTTCAAAAGATGATCATGGAGAAGGATGTTCCCGTCAAAATGCGCGATGGCGTCACCCTTTATGTCAATGTGTTTCGTCCCGATAAACCTGGCAAGTTCCCCGTTGTGATGTCCGCTGATATCTATGGGAAGGACAATTTGACTCAGGACAACCTTGCAAGGTTTGCCTCGACCGTAGGTGTTGTTCCGGTGTCTTTGTTTACGCCCTTTGAGTCACCCGATCCAGGGTTTTGGGTTCCGAACGACTATGGGGTGGTTAAAGTCGCTTTGCGGGGAAGCTCGAATTCAGGAGGAGGCATCTATCCCATTTCTAAAACGGAGGCCCAGGACTATTACGAAATCATTGAATGGGCGGGCGTCCAGGGGTGGAGCGACGGCAATGTCGGGTTGAACGGTGTGTCCTATCTTGCCATGACGCAATGGCCGGTTGCAGCACTCGATCCCCCGCATCTCAAGGCGATGATCCCTTGGGAAGGGGTAAGTGACATGTACAGGGAATGGGCGTTCCACGGAGGAATACCCGAGACGACGTTCAATCAATATTGGTATCTCCTTCAAACGAAAAGGTCTCCGGGAAGGGAGATCGAAAACATTCCGCGGATGCAAAAGGAACACCCATTGCTCGATGCCTATTGGGAGGGGAAGGAGACGAAACTGAGTGACATCAGGGTGCCGATGTACGTATGCGCGAGCTGGTCAACGCAGGGGCTCCACAATCGCGGCACCCTGGAGGGATTCAAACAGGCTGCCTCGAAGTACAAATGGCTGGAGGTCCATGGTCGCAAGGAGTGGGAGTACTACTATTGCCGGGAGTCACTCGAACGGCAGAAACGTTTTTTCGATTATTTCCTGAAGGGTATCGAAAATGACTGGCTGGATACACTCCGGGTGCGGTTGGAAGTCCGAGAGCGCTTTTTCGAGGGGATGTTCCGGTTTGAAAATGAATGGCCTCTAGCAAGGACGAATTATACGAAGCTTTACTTAGACGGAAAGAAGATGGCCCTGTCTTCATCGCCCGTGGGGGACGAAGCCAAGATCGCCTACAGCGCGGCATCGAGCAGCGGTGATAAACGAAGCGCGATGTTCAAAATCACTTTTGACAAGGACACCGAGATCACCGGTTATATGAAGTTGAAATTATGGGTGTCAGCCAACGGCGCGGACGATATGGATCTCTTTGTCGGGGCGAAAAAGTTTGACAGGCGTGACCACGAGTTTCACTTTCCGGACTTCAACCATATTGAGCATGGCCCTGTCGCGTCAGGATGGTTAAGGGTTTCCCATCGGGAGTTAGACGAAGAGAAGTCCACTCCTTACCAGCCGTGGCTGAAGCATAAGCGGCTGTTGAAGCTGAAAGAGAAAGAGATCGTACCAGTGGAAATCGAGATCTTGCCCTCAAGTACGCTGTTACGGAGAGGAGAGAGCTTGCTATTGGTCGTGCAGGGTAGTGAAATCGTCACCAGCGACTTAATGCCTTCACGGTACGGCCACATGGAAACGGTAAACAGAGGGGAACACGTTATCCATACGGGTGGAAAGTACAACTCACACCTTCTGGTACCGGTGATTCCTCCTAAGACGACCGACATAACCGAATGACGATAAGACCCGACCACGGGATGAAACGGGCCCGGTGGTTGAAAGTGTTTGAAACATGGGTTAGTATTATTCGCCTGAAACAGTGAGGAGTCGGAATTGTCCACCCCAAAGGAGACCTGTCCTATGAGAATCGTTATCAGTGTCCTTGTACTTATCGTCGTTATCATCCTCGGCTACGCACGCCAGGCCCCCATGGCCGCCGAGCCCGCATCCACCGGAGTACCCATCAAGTCCGTCACGGGGACCGTCCTCGAGGCGATTGACGCCGCAGGCTATACGTACATGCGTCTGAAGACGCCCAATGGCGAAATCTGGGCTGCGGTTAACAAGACGACTGTAAAGAAGAACTCTGAGGTGACGGTCGTGAACGCAGTACCGATGGACGGCTTCGAGAGCAAGACGCTTAACCGGAAGTTCGACCATATCGTCTTCGGGAGTCTCAGTACCGGAACCGGCACGGCACCAGACATTTCCCAACTCGCTCCAGGGCACGCAGCGAAGGTGGACAAGCAGGCGCAGGCAACCATGGCCGAACAGCATGCCGCGGCGGCCAATGCTCCAGTGGACGCCGGCAAGATCAAGGTGAAGAAAGCCGAAGGAGCCGAGGGCAAAACCGTGGCTGAGATCTTCGCCGGCAAGGCTTCGCTTAAAGAGACCCCTGTGGCCGTGCGCGGCAAGGTGGTCAAGTGCAATTTGGGGATTATGGGGAAAAACTGGATCCACCTTCGCGACGGCACGGGCTCACAGGAAAAGAAAGACGACGACATCACCGTGACGACTTCGGACTCCGCGGCAGTCGGCGATGTCGTCACGGTACGAGGCACGGTGCACCTCGACCGCGACTTCGGAGCAGGCTACGTTTACCCGGTGATCATCGAGGATGCGAAGGTCTTGAAGTAGGGGTGAGCGGTTTTAGCAGCCCGGCCAGAATCATGCCCGTCATGGAGACCCCTATTCCCGCCCAAAAGGCCATTTGATAATTCCCGGCCACATCAAAGACATAGCCTGCTAAGTAAGCGCCAACGGTGGCCGCAATCGATTCCGCAACGGATAGGACTCCGATCACCACCCCGAGTGACGCCAGCCCGAACACTTCGGAGGTCACTGTAAACCTTAAGACGGCCTGATTCCCCCAGCCAAAACCGAACAGGAAACTGAAAAGATAGAGCGTCCACAAATCCCTGGCAATCAGTCCCAGGATGAGACTGAGGGTTGTCGCTCCAAAGCTCATCATGAACACGGGTTTGTTACCGATCATGTCCGCTATGCGGCCCATCCCGATCCTGCTCAACATGCTTGACCCGATTACGAGGGCCAGAACGTTCGCCCCGTCCGCCAGAGAGAAACCGAGGTCCTGAACGTGCGCCGCGAGGTGGGCTAAGAATGTTGATCTGCAGAAGCCAAAGCTGCCATAGAGTCCGGCAATAACCCAGAACTGGCGAGTTCGAACCGCCTCCCCAAGAAAGAGTCCGGGGGAATGCAAACCCGGACTCGATGGCCTTCCTCCCGGTGCCATGTGCAGGGTATCCCCATCCGGGGATTGTCCCATATCCCTTGGATCACCTTTGAGAAAGAGTCCGGCCGTGATCATTCCTGACAATGTGATGACACCCAGAACAACATAGGCGGTCCGCCACCCGTGATGAAGTATGAGCCACCCGGCAAAGGGAGCAAAGATGAATCCGCCTATTCCCATCCCCGCTTGAACAATGCCGATCATCAACCCTCGTTTCCTGATGAACCATCTGGACAGGGTAACCATTACAGGGACATTGATCGTACTGGCACCAATGCTTCCTACGATGATGTAGTTTAAGTGGAACTGCCAGAGATTCCGAACCTGTGACATCAGTAAATAGCAGAGGCCCAAAAACGATCCCAGCCCCGTCACCAGTTTTCTGGGCCCTAACTTGTCGTTTAGCCATCCCATGACGATCCCCAGGCCGGCCAGAACAAGGAAAGAGAGTGAATAAGCCAGTGATGTCTCCGCCCGGGACCAGCCAAACTCGGAGATGAGAGGTTTGAAGAAGACACTGAAGGAAGGAGTGTATGTCCCCCACCCGACCAGCCAGATCACAAATCCGGCAGCAACCACCACGTAGCCATAGAAGAATCCCGACCGTCTCACCACTCCCTCGATATCCTTTCTTCTTTCCAGCTTCTATCGGACCGTTGAAAAAGTATGAATTCCTCTAACATACACTCTTTTTTTTGTAAAGCAAGTGACCGGCTGTTCGGGTGACGGGCGCCTCGCAACCCCAAAGTGTTTTCTTTCATCTTTTTGACCTGGGTCAAGGAAAACCTGCCCCCAAGGGTTATCCTAGAAGTATCAATCAGTGGATGAATCCCCGATCGGAAGGAGACATAGAGATGAAAAGAGAAGAATCGACTTTACTGGCTGCGGTGCTGGGGCTGGCCGTCATTCTGATGCTGCCCGCCTCAGGGTTCCCTCAAGAAGTTCCCAAGATCAGCAAGGAAGAGGTTCATAAGATGCTTGGACATCCGGATGTAATTATCATGGATGTTCGGAAATCCGGCGAACTCAAAATCAAAGGAGCCGTGAGGGAAGACCCCGAGAAATTATTTTCCCGGACCCACAAGTATCCCAAAAATAAGACGCTCATCCTTTATTGTGCCTGAAGGAATGAAGGATCAAGTGCCCGGGTGGCACGACAACTGATTCAAAACGGATATTCCGAGGTCTACGCTCTCAAAGGGGGATGGAACGAGTGGATCCAGGCCCAATTTCCCACTGAGCCGGAAAGATCCCTTTCTTCACCCGTTGATGGGTTATCCGGTTTTAACGGAGTCGCGACAGGATGGTAATTAGGTATTGACTTAGCAGCCCTTCTTTGATAAACATAATGCGCTGGATGGCCTCTGGAGCCAAAGCTTTACAGATGATTTCAAAGGAGGATGGGAAGATGAGATCTCGTTTTGTTGAATCAAAGGAAGTCATCTACTTGTCGATGGTTTTCGTTTTGGTATTTTCGGTAATGGGATACGCTCAAGAGGATGTTTCGAAATATCCGAGTAAACCCATTACTTATGTTTGCCCTGTCCCTCCGGGAACCGGGACGGATCTCTCCATCCGTTTGATTGCCAAGGAGCTTGAAAAAATTCTTGGACAACCGATTGTTGTGGTCAATAAACCCGGTGCCGCCCTGACCATCGGTACGGCTTTCGTCGCTTCGGCCAAACCCGACGGGTACACGATCGGTTTTTCCGGAGGTCCCCCCCTATTCTTCACCCCTCTGTTGGAGAAGGTCCCCTATCATCTAAACGATTTGAGAATGATTGCCCAATACGGAGGGTTCAATTTTGGGGTAATTGTGAAAGGCGATTCTCCCTTCAAGACCTTTAAAGACCTGATCGATTATGCCCGACAGAACCCTAAAAAAATGACCTACGGCACGACCGGTACAAACAGCATGGGCCATATTACGCTGGAGCGAATCGCTAAGCTGGAGAACGTGCAGATCACGCACATCCCCTTTAAGGGGACTCCTGAGTCCCAGACCGCTCTTTTGGGCGGACACATTCTTGCCGCAGCCGGGGACTTTGGAGTTTCTTTGGTTGAATCCGGCCAGACGAGAGTAGTCATGATGCTCAAGGAGGAAAAGTCGGCTGAATATCCACAGGTTCCTATCTTGAAAGACCTGGGCTATGATCTTCCTTATCCGATGATTATTGGGGTGATCACAGCAAAAGCGGTGCCTGACGGGATTGTTGCAAAGCTCGACGATGCCTTCTTCAAGGCGATGAAGGAGCCCGCCTTTATTAAAGGGATGAAAGAGCTTCATCTTCCCGTGATGTACCGCAGCGGCAAAGAGCTAGATGCTTACGTGGCCCGAAACTATGAATACTATTCAAAGCTTTTCAAAGAGCTGGGATTGATTAAATAGTTCCCCCGGCATACCTACAATCCTTCCCCACCCCCACCCTGTCCCTCCCATGAAGGGGAGGGGAATCGTCACGCGCTTGGGGTGATTCCTCCCCCTTCATGGGGGAGGTTAGGAGGGGGATGGGATCCCCCGCCGGAGTGACGTTAATAGGTCTTTTCTAACATGGACTGATTAGTAATGGGCTAGTTCATCCCTTGCGCAGACCGGCGATGAATTTTTTGATTTCTTCATCGCTCCGGTATTTGGCCTTATCGTATCGGCCATAATGGACCATTTCAGCCTTATCCCTGACGAAGCGCTCCTTCGGCTGATAAGTAGGATAGCCGAGGACGAGCATGTCATAGATTTCGAGTTTCTCCGGTATTCCCAAAAGTTCCTTCAAAAGGCACTTCACATAGGGCTCCCCCGTTGCGCTCACCCATTGGCAGCCCAGTCCGAGAGTCGTTGCCGCAAGGGTCATATAAAGGAAGGCGCTGGCCAAACCGGAGATGAAGTGAGAATCACCACGGATGTGCATCGTAAGCAGAGGATAAGCCTCTTTGGTCCTGGGATCCCCGCAGAGGAGGATAAAGACCGGCGCTTTCTTATAACCGGGTTCAAGAACAGGACTGATTACGGTTGGAAATCTCAAATTCTCTTCTCTCGTAAGCTCCGCTTTTCGGCTGGATTCCCTGTGCTCGTTCACAATATCCACAATTCTGTCTTTGCTCTCTTTATCTTTAATGACGATAAACTCCCAGGGCTGGGAATTGGCCCCCGACGGAGCCCACCGGGCCGCTTCAATGATTTTCTCCACCGCTTCATCAGGAATAGGATCCGTTTTGAACCCGCGAATACTTCGCCTCGTTTTTACCAGCTTCAAAAAGCTCTCGTAATCCATATCCATCCTCCTTTATCTACTGTTTGAACAACCGAAGCTACCGTATCACGTCCCCGACCTTTTTGTCAAACAACTTTACTTTTTCTCCGTAAACCACTATGATGAGGTCAGGTCTTTGGGGAATGTTTGCCTTACTTAAGAGAACTGATCCCCCATTGCCGCGCGGTCACCCACACACCATGAAAATGGGTTTTAGTTTTGCTTTTGTTTTGGGTACTTACGCTATGCGCTATGCCCTATGCGCTATGCTATTTTCTATCTGATCCAAGGAGGTTGATGATGAAGAGGAATGCAAGGTTCTTGATCGGAGTTGTTTTTCTTTTTTGTTTTCTCTTTTGGCATCAGCCGGTACCGGCTCAAAACTATCCCGCCCAGCCCATTCAGATGATCATCACTTTATCGCCCGGGGATACGGTGGACCTTGCAGGAAGGGCAATCGCTGCCGAAATGGCGAAGGTCCTGAAGACCCCGGTCATCGTCACCAATAAGCCCGGTGGAGGTGGAACCCTTGGGGCCGAATCCGTGGTGAGAGCCAAGAAGGATGGTTACACCCTTCTCTTTGCCATTTCGGGTATCTATTACGCCCATGCGGTAAATCCGGAGACCGTTCCCTATAATCCCCTGACGGATCTCGACGCATTATGTTCGGCCGTTTCCGTTCCCATGGCGCTCCCGGTGCTGTCTGACTCTCCCTGGAAGAGTTTCCAGGATTTGATGAACTATATGAAACAGAATCCGGAAAAGGTCCGGGGCGGTACAGTGGGAGTCGCTACCGTAGGGTTTTTCAATTTCGAGGTGATCCGGATGGAAACAGGAAATGCGGTCAATGTGATTCCCTTTAAGGGAGGGTCGCCCCTGATGGCCGCTCTTTTGGGTGGACATATTGAAACGGGCCAACCTACGCTCGGTTTAGTCTCTCCCCATGTCAAAGCCGGAAAGCTGAGAATCCTGTTGACGTCCCAGAAAGTTCCTGAATTCCCCGATGCCCCCACTCTCAAAGAACTTGGTTACAAGCGGGATATCATGTCCATCCGCTTTGCATTCTACCTTCCTGTGGGTGTTCCCGATTCGGTGAAGAAGGTGTTGATTCCCGCCATTGAAACATCGATCAAAGCACCCGATGTTGCGAACGCCATCCGGCAAATCGGGGCCGTCACGGATTTCGTCCCGGGCGAAGAGTACAAGAAGATGATGGTTGAGGAATACCGGATGGTTCAGCAGTCCCTGAAAACATCACCCCCCGCAGGGAAATGACGTTCCGGCACCTATCAAAAATCAAATTCTCACCGCGGAGACGCCGAGGGCGCAGAGAATAAAATGTTTTGTTTGGCGGGGAGATACCGCCAAACAAAAACCTCTCCTTTTGGAACAATGAGCGTTTCTCGCACCATAGGCAGTTGGGAAATGTCTCGGTTCTTTTCCCGCAGGAATATAGTTTTTGATCCAATCGCCGTCCGCCTACGCCAAGGCTTCGGCGGGCAAGTTAAATCTGGGTCCAGGGCCGAAAAGGTTCATGTAACTGGTCTCGCCCTCCGAAACTTTAGTGAAGGAGGGTCTCCCGATTGGATCAAAAGAAAATTCCTCTGCGATCTCCGCGACCCTGCGGTGAGATCATTTTTTCAAAAAGATTGAAACCTATTGAAACCTACAGTTTTAACCATCGCTCTGCGTTAATGTGATAGATCTTTTCTTTCTCCGGGTCACTGAGGGGGGTTCTTTCAATCTGCTCTACCGCCTCCTTCGGGCTCACCCAGGGATAGTCTGCTGCAAAAAGGATCCGATCAGCCCCTAAAGCGCTGACTGCACATACTAAAGCTTCGGGCTGATATTTACCACTCGTTGTGATGAGAATGTTCTCTTTGACATACTCGGAGAACAATTTCTTAAGTTTCCTGGGTTTAAAGGCCATGACATACCCTTCGTCGAGACGACCCAGGAGGTAGGGGAGGGATTCGCCCAGATGGCCCAGAATGAGTGTCGCCTTGGGGTAAGCATCGAATACGCCGGCACCGATGATCCGCAGCGCGTGCGTTGCTGCTTCAACGCCCCAGCTCCAGATGGGTCCCGTCAGTTCAGAATGCCCGTTATAGATCTTGCCGGCCTCGAGAGAGGGTTCCATGATGTGCAGGTAAAGGGGTACTCCCAGCGCCTCTGCCCGCTCCCAGAGGACCCAAAACTTCTGCTCGTCGAGATACTCGCCATTGGTGTGGCCCTGGATCATTGCCCCTTTGAATCCAAGCTGAGTCACTGTCCGCTCCAATTCATTGGCGGCAGCTCTGGGATCCTGAGTGGGGAGTGCGGCAAAGCCAGCAAAACGATCAGGGTACTTTTTGATGATTTCAGCCTCGGCATCATTGATCTTCCTGGCCATTGCCACGGCCGCATCCCTATCGGCGAATCCCTGAATCCCCGGAGATCCGGTTGAAAGCACCTGCATGGTGATGCCCGATTTATCCATAAGGGGCAAACGGAATTTTTCAAAATCCCCTATTCTGGGGCCGACAAGAGGGGTCTCGGCAGGATTAACCGACCAGGACAATCCAGTTCTGGCTAGCCACTGCTTTCTTATCTCCTCCATCCCGGTGATAGCCCAATGCTCCTCAACGCAAATCCTTTTCATCTTTGTCATGGCTCCTTTCCTGCATTAGAGATGATTCTTTAGGATGCTGAAATCGTGCCGTTTCATTTCTTTCCGGGGTACTCGAGAATATGGAGTCCTGCCCCGGCGCGGTCGGTGATGTAGACCAGCCCGCGGTAATCGAGATCGACATCGTTTGTCTGGATCGCCATTCCCCCTTTTGCATCTGGGATGTAATACCCGACTTCCGTAGGCTTAAAGGGATCGGAAATATCCACGACCCTCAATCCGGCATTGAAATAGGCGACATAAAGGAGCGATCCGCCGATGATCTCGCCGTCTCTTGTTTCGGAAAATTGATGGGGACCGAAGCGGCCCCCTCGGTTGCAGAAGTCACCATCGGGGACTTTAAACGTGGCAATCGGAACAGGGTGGCTTTCTTCCGTGGCGTCCACGATATAAAGCTGCTTTCTCAATTCCCGACAGTCGGAACTGAGAGCTTCTTCCGAGATCACGAGAAAATCCCGGATGTCCCCGAACCCTGGCGTGAAATTGGGAACCTTCATCCGGAGGAATGGAACGGTTGTGTGAGTTCCTGAAAAGGGTGGCGAAAAGTCGAGATGAGCCACCTGCTTCGGAAAAGACGGATCGGCGATGTCGAGGATGACCACATCTCCGCCGAAAAGATAAGACAAATACGCCCTGTTGCCGGAGACGACGGGGTGGTGCAGGCTCACGCCGGAAGATTGCGGGTCTCCCGGCCGCTGACCTGGCAGGCCCCAGGTTGAAACAAAATTTGGGCGATGCGGATTTTTAAGGTCATAGATAATGAGATGTTGGCCCCGCCACCCCGGCGATGTTCCGGACAGATAGGCAAAACCGGTCTTTCCGTCCCACCAACTCTTGTGAGCGGCCTGGAGGGGACCAATGGTTGAAACCCGTCGAGGATGAGATCGATCCGAGATATCCCATGCTTCGAAACCGGTAAATTCCCGGGATTCCTGATTCCGCAGGAGGTAATCTTTCCCGTCATAATACTTTTCCACGACCTGGACCGCCCGGCTCTCTGCTCCCGAGTAGCCAGGGATATGGCTGAGAATCCTTGGACGGCTTGGGTCAGAAACGTCAATAATCGTCGTTCCGCTGGGCTCCATCTTGCCTGTCAGAGAATTAAAGTGATCTCCCCGATGATGACCCACGTAGGCGAAATTCCCCTTCAAAACGACTTGCAATGCCTCCCGGCCTTGAAGGTCGCTATGTCCTATGAGGCGTACATGATGTGCCTCGGCCGAATGAGTCTTTTGCGGAGCCAATGGAACCATTGATAGGAGAGTGATCATAAGAGCATAAACCCAGATAGAGGACATTCCCCATCTCTCCTCCTCTCGTCCTAAATGACAATAATTTCTTTTCGGGTTTTATGGAGGCAAGGCCCGGGACCGGTCTCCGTTATCATATAATTATCGGTAACGCCTGCCCAAACCGTCTTATTAGCTGCGGAAGGATGGACAGTGAGGTTCATCCTCGGTCGGATCTTCATGGGCTCGTCATTCCGGATGAGGGGGCGCTCAACAAAGTGGTATCCTTGACCGTGGGCATAGAGTCGCACCTCCGGGAAAAACCCTTTCTTCACCAGGAACTCATTATTCGCATCCCATACATCTTTGGAATTTGCACCCGGTTTCAACAGATTAAGGGATACATTCTGGGCTTCAACGGCAATTCCAAAGGCGTCCTGTAACTCCTGGGACGGTTTGCCCATCGAAATAACCCGACCCAGCTCGGTCCAGAGTCCACTTGGCCCGTTCACTTCGATGAGGACGGAGACCTGGTCACCTTCCTGGATCGTCCTGTTTTGAAGATGGGGGGGCAGAAAAGGAACAGGAGTCCCGGGACGTCCCGACCCGATCAGAATCACATAGCGATAACTTCCTTGCAGGGAGCAGGAATACCGAACTTCCGCGCCAACTTCAAAATCTCTCATTCCCGGGCGGATGGACTTTCTGGCATGTTCCATCGCCGCGTCCTGAAGGGCCGCAACGGATTTGATCTGTTCAATCTCTTCCGGGCTCTTGATCACCATCAACTGGTCGATCTGATCCGTTGCATCCACGAACTTTGCCCCCTCCAGATGCTTCGTCAGGTATTCATAAAAAGACAAAGGAATGAAAGCCTTTCCCACCAGGCCGATCACCGCCCCTTTCTTCTCCTTCAGAACCCCAACAGCCAGCTCCGCATCATACGAATTCGTATAGTGCGCTGAAGGCATATAGTTCGACCCCAACCGCCTTTTCACTCCGTGAACCGCCCACGGCGGAGGGCCTGGGTCAGCAGGAGCAGGAGCGCCATGGGAGATAAGAGTCATCTCTTCACCTGCGGGGAAAATGACCGTGAAGGGATAGTTGCTGAAGGCAGGTAAATCGGTGAACCATTTCACGGGCCCCCCCAGAAAGGATTCATCATTCCGGATGATGAGATAATCGATCCGATCAGCCTTCATCATTTCACGAACCGCTTTCCATCTTCGCTCAAGCTCGCCCGTAGAGATACTGTGCATTCGCCTATTCTTTGGATCTTCTGTTGCCATCGTCGTTGTCTCCTCCTTCTCTTGGGTTTGTCGTATCATGAATATCCTGTACCCCCTAAGGGGTAGAGACCAAAGCCTATATAAGCGACTATCAATCTCTTAAATATTTGTCAAGGATTTTTAAGAGTTCTTTTCTAACTTCTCCCGCAGTTTTTCCAACCTGACCCTTTCTCGTTTCTGTGTCTCAAGGATCGCGTGTGTACTCACAGGAACCTCCACGGGACTGCGGTGATTCTGTCCGTCAATTTTTCCGGCATCCTTCCGGTGGTAATCACATAGGCCTGCTTGACATTCTCTTCATATGTCTCCATAAAGCTCAAAAGCCCGCGCAGTGTGGAGAGGGCCACCTTTGAGCCGGCCTTGATCTCAATAGGGATGATCGTCTGGCCCGTATCTATGACGCAGTCCACTTCAGCGCCGGCTCTGGTCCGCCAGTAGTGGACCTTATAATCAAGACTCATAGCTCGTATCCTTCGGATGATCTCGAGGATGACGGCATGCTCAAAGAGCTTGCCCCGATCCACGTTGATCAACGACTCGGTCAACGGCACCCGTGCGAGGGCGTTACGCACACCGAGATCGAAAAAGTAATACCTCGGGGAGGCAAGAATCCTCTTACGCGCGTTTTTGAGATAAGGCTCTACTTTTTCGACGACGAGCGTGTCTTCAAGGATGCTGTAAAACTCCTTGATGGTCGGAACGCTGACGCCCGATTCAAGCGAAAGCTTCGTCAGATTGGGGTTGGAGCCGGACTCCTGGGCCGCGAGTTCCAGGAATCGGCCGAACTGCCCGATCTTCCGACTCAACGCCTCTGCCCGGATCTCCTCTTCCAGATACGTCTGAGTGTATGCCTTTAACAGACTTCCGCGCTCCTTGTCGTCAGGCTGTCCTACGATACCGGGCAATGAGCCGAAGATCAGACCCTGCTCGAATGAATATCCTTTGATCGTGTTGATATTCGTCATACGGAATATCCCGTCTTCGTAGTCCTCCAGCCAGCCGAATTCGTTCCACTGAAGGGGGTCAAGCCTGAATGTCCTGATACGGCCGGGCAGGAGATTCACGCCCTTTCTCCTTAATTTGCGGGCCGAGGACCCGGTGATGATAAAAGACGCCTGTTTCTCATCGATCAGGTACTGGACGCTGTCGAAGACTTCAGGAACCTTTTGCGCCTCGTCCATGAATACCAGCGGCCTACCGGAACGGGCTCGTACCTGCCTTATAATCGCGGAGAGGTCCCGCTCCATTTCGATGCGGATCTCGGGGTTCTGCAGGGGATATTCCATGATGTTCTTTATTCCCGAGAGGCACTTCTTTACCATCGTGGTCTTGCCGGTCTGGCGGGGGCCCAGGATCAGGGCGGACTGCCCCTTCTTGAGAACTTGCAGGATGGGTCGCTCCATATTCCTTATATATACTTTAAATCCGCCTTGCATATTTAAAGCATACTTTAACCTTCCCACAAAGGCAAGCTTTTTCAACAAGTGCATCGTTTCATAAAATACACTAACGTATTCACCGCAAAGTCGCAGAGGGCGCAAAGGGTTGGGGTTCTCTTTTGTCCGGCCGTTCGAAGATCCCGGCGATTTAGATCCGGGGGAGAGGCGGTCGGATAAAACGCAGCTTCTCTGCCTCCGGCAGAAACCTGCATAAAACCTTTGCTTCGAAAAGGTTGTGAGGGGTTTTTCTCTGGCGGCCTCTCACCCTTCCTTCGACAGGCTCAGGATGATCGGACGAATGTGGTGAGCTTGTCGAACCACAGGCTCAGGGCGAACGGTCGATTGCGTCACGTTGCTTTTGCTTACCGCCCTTAAGTTTGTATTGTAAAATCAGCTAAATTGTAGTAACGTGCTCGTCCAAGAGGCAGGTTAAGGGAGAGGGCGTTGTGGGGTTAAACCTTTATTCTTCACAATGCATAATGTCGCGGACTTCCTGAAACTTTCTATTCCCTAATTTTAGAAAATGGTGTATATTACAGTTGCAAATTAACAGTAGGTATACCACTGCATGGTGAGTGGCTTCACTGCCACATGTCAGCACCACCAGAACGGAGGAAGATATGGAAGAAACCACATTGGTGCAACGGGCTTACACTACTGTTGTGGAGCATTTTGTGAAGACTGGGCGGGCGCCGCACTATACCGAACTTGCAGCAACTATCGGGTTGCGACCCGAAGAGGCCAGGCAGCTACAGCATACGGCAGCCGACTCCTCCATAGCCTGCTGGTTTGTTAAAGACACAGATTACGTCGAGTCCTGGGCGCCGTTTTCTAATGTACCGACCCAGTATCTTGTGGCTATAAACGGGGACCAAAAGTGGTACGGCCAGTGAGGACTCGAAGTGTTGGCCGTGCGCTGGCTTTTTCCTGGTACTGAGATCCGTATCGACACCCGTTGCCTGGATTGCGGGCAACCCATCCTCGTCCGCATGCGGGACGAGGATATCCTGGAAGTCAACCCAACGACGACCGTGGGACATATGAATATCCCGTTCGCGAAGATTTTGACGGGAGAAGTATCCTGGGGTTTGGCTTGAAGCCGTATGAACCTCTTCCGGTCGGAAGAACATGTAAGAAATTGGTCGCTTTATGATTCCGTCTCAGCTGAGTCCATCATGCCGTTATCCAACTGGGCGCTAGCCTTCAGCGGACCCCTGTTCCGGAATCGCCTAGAGCCGGACTATCTCTCCCGGGTGAAGGAATACGCATCTCAGATGTTCTTATCGTTAAAACAGTTGGGCAAGGCGGGTCCCTTTTGGACGCCAGAATAGCGTTCGAAATTATACCGCAGACCCATTTAGGCCTCAAAAATGACCTTTTAAGGGGCTGAAAGGTCTAGTTTTTAGAATAGATATTGGAGCAGTATAAAAAAATAATGTTAGGCATCAGGGGCTCGTATGGGCGAGGATAGAACCATCGAAGCGACATTTTGTTTCGTCGACATAGCGGGGTATACCGCACTGACTGACACACACGGGGAAATAGCCGCGGCTGATCTCGTAGACGACTTTGCCGAATTGATTCGAACATCCGTCGAGCCGCTAGGGCATTTACAATCACTCATAGGGGATTGCGCGTTCCTTGTCTTTTCAGACCCACTTGTTGCAAAAGATGCACTCGTGGCACTCTACAAATTAGTCGCCAATCGTCAGAATTTCCCTATTGTTCGCGCCGGTTTGCACCATGGCTCAGCGCTCTTGCGGGGAAATCGTCACTTTGGCTCAACCGTGAATATTGCAGCGCGAGTAGCGGCACAAGCAACAGGCGGCCAAATCTTGTGCACAAAGCATATTGCCGAGATCCTTCTCCAAGCAGAACTCTCGGATATCGCAGTTGAGCACCAAGGCGTAGCCTCCCTCAAAAACCTACCCCAGCCCATAGACCTTTATGAAATTGTTCTGACCGGCTCTGCGCGCCAATACGCGATTGATCCCGTCTGTAAGATGCAAGTCGACAAGCGACGCGCTGCCGGAGACCTCCACTTCAACAACAAGACGTATTGGTTTTGTTCCCTTTCGTGTGTTGAGCGGTTTGCTAAGCAGCCTTCTTCGTACGCGTAAGCGTGAAGGCCCATTCCATCGTGATGCCTAACCCGGCGCTCAACACGGACCCCAACCGGTGAATTCAGTGTACCGAGAGACTTTCGTACAGCGGAATCAGCATCGGATCTTCGTGCGAGAATACCCGGGAGAGGAGCCGACGATCATTCTGATGCATGGGTTCCCAGACAACTTCCACCTCTACGACCGTCTATCTCCTTATCTCTCGCCACCGCGTCGAGTCGTTGCATTTGATTTTATTGGGTGGGGTGCTTCGGATAAACCGCCTGGCTATCTATATACCGCTTCCAGTCAAGTCGGTGACCTGGAAGCCGTCATCAGCCAACTGGGGCTTCAGCAAGTAATCCTCGTTGCGCACGACGCCTCTGGTCCACCTGCTATTGACTGGGCACTTGTCCATCCCGAGCGCGTTGCGGGGCTGGTGTTGTTGAACACGTACTATTGCGAAATGCCGACGCTCCGGCCACCCGAGGCAATTTGGCTTTTCTCGACACCTGTCGTCAGAAACATCGCACGGCCTGTGTCGCAGCTTTTTGGTAATTGGATATTCCATCGAATGTATCAGTGGCAGGTTGGGAGATTTTTCAGAGACCCGGATGTCAGAAATAACTTTTTGCCTCTCCTGTATCAACAGTTCGATGCCACGCCAAGTGCTCGTCCTGCATTCTTTGGATTGAACGAAGACTTATTGCCCACAATAAAGTCGCGCACGAAAATGATCCCTAAGCTTAGAGAGTTCAGACGGCCGGTCCGGATTATCTTTGGCGATGCTGATCCTTATTTGAATAAAGGAGTCGCCCAGAGTTTCCATGAACTCCTTCCAGTGTCTGAGCTATTTCTTGTGCCAGGTGCTCGACACTTCGTCCAAATGGATGAGCCTGAACAAGTGGCGCGATTAATCCTTGCTATGCCACGCACAGGTAGAGAGCAGGTCTGATATTTATACCAAAATCGGCCACCTATTAACCTCATCGTTGCATTGGGCAGACCCGCCGGGAACACTTCCAACGCCTTGGAATGCGGGTTTTATTGGATTTGGATGGGTAACCGAGGACTTCACCAAGCGTGAGGTCCAGTCCCGCCGCAGGCGGGATTCCCGCCAGGTCTGTCATAGCGGTTTTTCCACAACATTGCGGTTAACGGTTTCATAATAGGACGGACACCCCTTGCAATGAACTCACGGTTGCAATCGATAGAAGTAACTCCCCCTTTCCCCCTCTTAACCTAAGAGGGGGGATATCCCTCCCCTTGAGAGACTGTGTCGTAATGTCATTCTGAGGCGATAGCCGAAGAATCTCTATGATCGATTCAGTTGAAATCATTAGATTCTTCACGGAGTTTACCCTGAGCCAAAGATCGAGACCCTTCGCTTCACTCAGGGTGACAGAAACGAAGGGTTCAGAATGACAAACACCCCAATTTTCCCCATTACGACATAGTCTCTGAGGTAAGGGGAGGTTAGTTGCGAATTGCCGGACACATTCTCACCCGGTCCCGTTCGCACTCCATCAGTAGGCGCAATCACCACAGAGGCAAATCGGATTACGTAGTCCGTTAGCCATGCACAAAACCACTTATCACTTCGTTCGTGCTCGTAATGCAAATGAGCGGTCACGTAACTGAGGGATTACCATTGAGTGCCTTTCTTCTTGACATTCATCTCCGGTTTTCGTATACCTGACACAGCTTGAGAGATTTCTGGCCCTTCTACAAATCGCTGAAAAGAAGGGAAACTACAAAACGGAATAGGAGGAAAAACGATGAGTGTACCGTATTTTTCTTTGGCGGGAAAAGTAGCCCTGGTGACTGGAGGCAAACGGGGGATCGGTAAGGCGATTGCCCTTATTTTTGCCGAGGCAGGAGCTGACGTTGCTATTTGCAGCCGCGGCATCGAGGACGGTGAATTGGAAGCTGTGGCAGGCGAGATTAAGAAGCTAGGCCGGCGCTCCCTGGCAATACAGGCCGATACCAGCCGTAAGGCTGATGTAGACAATATGGTAGAGAGGGCCGTGGCTGAATTGGGCACCATCGATATTTTGGTCAATAATGCCGGCATCATTGTCCGAGGACCAATTCTTGAAACTTCTGAAGAGGACCTGGATAGGCTTCTTGGTATTGACCTAAAGGCTTACATTCTGTGTGCTCAGGCAGCCGGCAAGGTAATGGTAAAACAGAAAAGAGGCAACATCGTCAATATTTCAACTCAGCATGCCTTCAGGGCGAACCCGGGGTTCGGCGCTTACGGCATTGCCAAGGCAGGCGTGGTCCTGCTTACCCGGGTCCTTGCCCGGGAGCTAGGGGCCTACGGCATACGTGCGAACGGCATTGCCCCGGGTCTGACCCGGACAGAATTCAGCCGGTCTACCTGGACCAATACCAATCTTCTGAAGGAGATCGAGGCTTCTCTGCCACTGGGGCGGATCGGAGAACCGGAAGACATTGCCAAGGCAGCCCTGTTTCTGGCGTCGGAAGTCTCCAGTTACATTACCGGACATACCATTCTTATGGAAGGCGGCGGACTGGCTTAGCTTCTTGGCATACCTTCACGGATAAGCCAATGATTTCCTAGACTGCATGGTCAACTACAATGGGCTGGGTGAATGCTTGCTGGGTAGTTTGGGGAGAAAATTTTACTTCCAAAAAGTTTGAGTCTGGTGTATATTGGAACCATAAGAGGATTTTCTATCGACCCAGAGAGGAGGAGAAGACATGATTCCACAAATCAAAAAGATCCTTTACGCCACTGACCTCAGTAAGAACTCTTCTTATGCATTCTTATATGCAACCGATCTTGCAAGAAAGCATGATGCAAAGATTGTCATCGTCCATGCCATTGAACCCATCCCTGCTTATGCAGACGTTTATACGGGCATTACGGATGATATAAGACAGAAGCAGCGTGAAGAGACTGTTGATGAGATCAAAAAACACCTACGCGGATTCTGTGAGAAAGCAGAGGCGGAGATTGGTTCTCCGTGCGTTGAGCTTGTCTCAAAGGTTCTCGTTCCTCGGGGCCATGTCCCCGAAGTGATCCTGAACACTGCAGAGGATGAAGGTTGTGATGTGATCGTTCTTGGGACTCACGGGAAGGGCTTCTTGGCCCATGCCTTTCTTGGAAGTGTCTCCAGTGCGGTATTGCATCGAACCCAAAAACCGGTTTTTATCGTCCCCTTGCCATCAGAAAAGACGACTGTTGACTGGGATGGCATTTGATAGATCTCAATTCAATTTCCTAAAACCAGGGCAGGGCCGGAAGAGGCCCTGTTTTTTTGTCCCCATTTCTTGACATAGAATTCCTCTTCTCTTATATTTCAACCCAACCCAATGCCGGAGGTGCGGGATGCAGTCCTTCGATTATCAAAAGGTCTTTAGCTTGAAAGACGCCCTGGATGCGGCCTCAGCCTCAAAAGGAACCTCGGTTTTCATGGCTGGAGGGACCGACTTGTTGGTCCAGATTAAAGAAGGAAAGGTACGTCCGAGGTGCGTCATTGACGTAAAGGGTATTCAGGAAATTGACGGGTTGGTGGTCTCGAAAGATGAATTTTCGATCGGTGCCCTAACGTCCATCAGGACTCTGGAAAGATCTCCTTTGGCTTCGGAGAGAGTGCCACTCCTCGCGCAGGCTGCGGCAAAGCTGGGTTCCGTTCAGGTAAGGCAGCGGGCTACGATCGGGGGAAACCTCTGCAACGCCTCGCCGTCTGCTGAAACGGCCCCCGCCCTTCTGGCCCTCGATGCGCAAGCTACGATCCATGGAAAGAGCGGTACGAGAGTTATTGATCTAGGCGAGTTTTTCCTCGGGCCGGGATCGACGGTTCTGGGTGACGGTGAGATGCTCACGGGTTTGAAGATCCCCTTAAATCGGAGCCGCCAGGGATGTGTATACTACAAACTCTCCACAAGAAAAGCGATGGACCTGGCATTGGTTGGTGTGGCGATATTACTTGAGCTGAATGAAGATGACCGAATCCGCAAGGCCCGTGTTGCTCTGGGCGCGGTAGCCCCTACACCAATCAGAGTGCCATCCGCCGAGAAGCTATTGGAGTGCAGGGCGTTCAGTCTTGAGGCGGCCCGGGAATCTGCGGAACTGGCGGCCCAGTCTTGCAGACCGATCTCGGATCATCGAGCCAGTGCCGGGTACCGCCGGGAGATGGTCAGAGAACTCTGCCAACGAGGCTTGCTCGCTGCCTATGGTCAGGCAAAAGGTTTGACGGAGGACAGGAACGGATGAAACAGCCGATTGAATTGAGGATTAATGGCCGGGATGTATGTGCGTCCGTAGAAGGAAGCCAAACCCTCTTGGAGTTTTTACGGGAAGCATTAAACCTCACGGGAACCAAGAGGGGTTGCGACCATGGTGACTGTGGCGCGTGCACGGTTTTGATCGATGGCCAGCCGGCA
>Ga0214473_10003249_pt1 | contig 19779 bp, 22 predicted proteins | sample RVTome_7_FD_203509 | JGI IMG/M metagenome (GOLD analysis project Ga0214473, IMG submission 203509) | Soil microbial communities from uranium-contaminated site in the Upper Colorado River Basin, Wyoming, United States - RVT98D197 | ecosystem: Environmental > Terrestrial > Soil > Contaminated >... | reverse complement strand
GGTCGCCGGAGGCATGGCGGTGATGACTCCTGAATGACACCTCCGCGGTATCGCCGCCGCGATCCTCAGCGGCCCTGCGAACGCAGTGAGGGCCGGAGCGTCCCGGCCCCGGCCCTCTGCCCTCTGGTCGTGCCAGCGGGGTGTTTGTTCTCGAGAATGGTGGAGGGTAAGGGATTCGTAGTTAGAACGCTCGCAACCTCGCGGAGTTGTGTGGTGCGCCTGTGCAGAACGCGGCAGACCGCGGCAGCGCGCGCCACAATACGCCACAACTTTTTCTCGCGGCGCTCGGCACGGCCCGGGCGCCCTGAATTCTAGGCCGACCGATACGAGGTCGGAGGAGTCCCTTCTGATAGTGACTCCCAGGCGTGAGCCCCCTTCCTGTCCGATCCTCTCTCGCTCCCAAAAGGGGCCCCACAGCGCTTCAGGGAGTCGAAACCGGCGCGCTGGCGCAAGAAAAGGGGGGGGCCGCCTTTGCAATCAGGGCGTGACCGTGCGCCATGTGACCGTGGGCCATGTGACCGTGGGCCATCGCGCACCGCGGCGGGTTGTGCTAGGGTCCACCTGTCTGACTCGGCCCGACGAAGGGAGCGGCATATGAGCGACTGCCAGACCCGCCCAAGCCACGCCGTCCGCGCTGCCCTGGCAACAATTGCCCTGTTAGCCTCCGGGTGCGCGTCCATGGGCAACACGCTCGCGCAGGACCTTGCGTGGGAGCAGTGGACGAAATGCGACCGTTTCCCGAACGTCAGGATGGATCGGGTCGAGTCCGACGGGCGGATCTGGGTGAAGTACTACAGCGCGGCCGAGTACCGGGACTGGTCGGCTTGCGTGAACACGATTCGGGCCGAGCAGGGACGCCGTAATGTAGGTGCGACGGCACCCATGGCCGTGGGCGCTGCGGCAATCCCGGCAGCGCCGGTGGCATCACTAATTCCGGCTTCTCGCCCGGTCTGGCGGGTCGGGGACGAGTGGGCCTACCGCTGGGAGAGCCCTCAGGGTGCTGGCACATTCGTCTGGTCCGTGGATCGGGAGGAAGTGGTCGATGGCGTCGAGTACTACGTCCTCAAGACGGGCCAGCGCGAGATCTTCTTGCGGAAGGGAGATCTGGCCGTGTCCGTGGACAAGGTGAGCGGGGACATCGAGACCCGGTATGTTCCCCCCCGACCCATTCTGGCGTGGCCGCTGGCCCCGGGCAAGAGTTGGCAGACCACCTACACGCGCGAGCGTCCGAAGGACCGCCAGACGTTCGACACGGTGGAGGCGTGCCAGGCAACGGGCGAAGAGACGATGACCGTCCCAGCGGGCACCTTCCAGACGGTGAAGGTTGAATGTCGGAACCAGAAGACCAATACCATGATGACTGAGGTATGGTACGCACCCGCCGTGAGGCACTACATCCGAGAGCGGAGCGAACGTGGCGGCGGCATTCAGGTCCGCGAACTAATCGCGTACAAGATCAAATGACGCCCCTCTAGCTCGACGAATCAACTCGCGTCAACCAACGCCGCCATACTCGACATGCGGCGCTGACGGGCGCAAGGGGATCTTCGCGGCTATTTGCTGTCCAGCGACTTCCATTTCCCGTCCTGGAGGAACCCTAGAAGCAGCGCGGCTGTTGCGTCTACGGGCACTTGCCCCGCTTTCATGCCGCCTCGAATGGAACCGCCGAATGCCGTGTTGAGCCGATCTATGAGCGCCTGTCGTTCCGCGCTGGTCACTGACAAGCGCGTTAGCCGCTCATCGGGCTTATCCGGGCGCGACACTAGGACATGCGCTGCTGCGGCCCCGGCAAGCAGCAGCGCCTTAAGCGCTTCCGTGCGCGCCAAGCCAAGGTCGGTCATCCGCTCAATCACGGGGGCCGTGACTCGCTGCCCAGGGCTGTCTAGGACCGATCCCAGGATGCGGAGGAGCTGTGTCTCAAGCTCCTGAAGGTCTTGGTAGACTCCCCGTGCGCCCTTCGCGCTTGTGTTCATTGCCAGCGCGCTGCCGGAGGTGAATGGAGTGACCAGGTCGGCAGCACACGCGTACTCTAGCCCAGAGGTCTTGACCGCCAGCGTCAACTCCATCATCGCCGCGAGTTCTCGGTGGGGCTGGTCGGCCCGTCCCCAAGAGATGAATGCCTTGTCGGTGCGCGCCGATGCCGTCTTTGCGTGCTCCAGGCTATCGATGAAGGCGCTCACGTAGCGGAACGCATCTGATTGACCCGGGAGGGGCGCTCGGCTCGGCAGGCAAAGGGCGGATGCCTCAACGCTGGCGATCGGTGTGAGCGCCAGCCAACCGATGATCAACCACAGTCGCCTCACGGCGATGGCCGCATTTTGGATCGGCTCCTTTCGGTCGTGGGCAAGCCCATGGTACACGAACACACCATCCGAAGGACGAGCGATTCTATGATCGGCCCATGAGCTGGTCAATTCGCCCGTGTCGTGAGCGCGCGCCGCGGGGCCACCCGAGGTGGCGGGATTCACCGAGGAGGAGATTTGTGTGGGCCCGTCGCCGCGCTTTTCTTCTGCGCCTGGCGCCTCACCCGGCGTTTCTGCTCGTCCGAGCGTAGGCGCTCGCGGTGAGCCCGCTGCCCCTTGTGGTTCTTGCACTCGAGTGAGCAGTTAATCTGTCGCTTCACCGCCAGGAACATCCGCCTGCACCTCGCGCCGCCCCGCGTACACGCCGAGTTGTCGCACTCGCGAATTCGGGGCCAGTATTTCTTAGCCAGATGCGCAAACTCCTCGATGACGTGTAGACCGCGATCGTAGTACTCGACGCGCACGAACGGGACTGTAACGCGCTTGCCCTCACGGAGGGCAGTCGCAGTCCCATAGTAGAGCTGACCCACGTCCGGGTTGATCCGTTGCTCGCCGGTCTCGCTATCGATCAGCACCTTGGGGCGGATGTTCCAGTGGTCGCCTAAGCCGAGGACATTCCGGGGCCGGCGCAGCCATTCGAATATGCTCGACACGCCAGCAAGCGCCTGCGCCGTTTCCTCATCAGAGAGCGGTTTCGGCGGTTCCGAGCGCGGGTTCCGCGGCACGCGGTCACTTATGACCCGCTCTGAGAAGAACCGCGTTAGGTCGCGCCGGTACCGGTCCAGCGCGGCCGTAGGTAGTGCGCGCGCCCACGCCAGAACGGGCGGGACCCGGCGCGCATCAGCTTCCGCCCATTTCCGTACAGATGCGAAGTGCTCGGGCCGGGGACCGCCGTGGTTGGCGCCGGCGATGGCCGGTTGTATTTCATCCTGCGAGACGTCAAGTAGCCACTCGATCCAGCGAAGGCCATCCATCGCCTGCCCCTCCCGTAATCGAAATCCTGCCGATCGTACCATGTTCTCGATTGTCATCGAAATGAGTTGTGTGGCGATTATCCAGCCCGGTATATGTAGGCAATGACAAAGGCGGCCGAGTTGGACAGGCTGGCCTCGGGAGGAACCATTCATGCGGCTCAGTGAAGCAGCGCGGAAACTTGGGATCTCGGCCACATCGCTCCGGCGGCTGGACCGGCGGGGCGTGGTCAGGCTCGCGCGCGACCTGTCTGGCCATCGGCGCGTGAGCGACGGGGAGCTCGAGATGCTCCGGCGGATCATCTACCCGCCGACAGCGGACACGGCATCCAGCCCCGGCGTCCTGACGCGCGCCCCCGCGCCCCCAGCCGACACCGGAGGCTAGGCCCATGGCGGCGAAGCCTTCGTGGCCCCGGGCGGCACAGCAGAGCGCCGACCTGGCCCGCGCCGCCCGCGCCGAGCTCGAAGCGGCGCTCGACGGGGCGGGCTGGCCGTGGGCCCGGCGGCTCAGCTTGTGGCTCGATGCCTTGGTGATTCTCGAGGAGCTGGGCGAGTGAGCCCGCACCTAGAGCACCTGCTCTCACGCTGCTTCGACGGCGCGCTGGCGCCCGAGCACCTTGCCGACCTGCGCAAGTCGGGCCTGACCGACGAGACGATCGCGGCCAGCTTCATCCGCTCCGTGCCCCCGAGCCTGATCCCGCGCCTGCTCGGCTTCGACGTGCCCGGCGCGCGCTCCGCCCTCCTCTTCCCCTTCCGCTCGCCAGCGGGCGGCTTCATGGACCACCCCCGCGTGAAGGTGTTCCCGCCGCTCACGGATGCGAAGGGCCACACCGTGAAGTATCTGCAACCCCGGGGCACCCCGCCCCGCCTCTACTTCGTCGGCGCGTGTCTGGCGCGCGCCCTCGAGGGGCCGGAGCCGCTCTGGATCGTCGAGGGAGAGAAGAAGGCGCTGGCCGTCGCCCAGCTCGGCAAACCCACGGTGGGCATCGCCGGCGTCGAGGGCTGGCACCGCCGCGGCGAGCTGGGGGTGCTGCCCGACTTCGACGTCATCTGCCTCCAGGGCCGCATCGTCGAGGTGGTCCCCGACGGCGATTTCCAGGACAACCCTGACGTCCGCCGCGCCGTGTACCACTTGGGCGATGCCCTAGCGGCGCGCGGTGCCCGGCCGCGCGCCGTCATCCTGCCGCGGGAGCTGCCCCGGTGAGCCCGCGCGTCGCCGCCAAGGCTCCGAGGGTCGGCGCCGACGATTTCATCGCCAGCGGGCACTCCGAGGCGGACCCGGATACCTTGCCCCGCGAGGAGCTGGCGCCCGTGATCGAGCGCCACGGGGACGAGTTTGGCGTCCGCTGGGACCAGCACCACGTGACATGCCTCCTGACGGCGATTCACGAGAACGGCGACGGCGTGCAGGCCGAGCTGGCCGTGAGCCACGCCGGGGTCGACCTGCACTGGGGCCGGCTCGGGCTGAGCAGCACGGCGGCGCGCGAGAGCGTCGTCCGCAAGCTCCGGGAGATCCTGCCGGACCTTCCCTGGCGCATCATCCTCGAGCGCACCTGCCGGGACGTCACGCGGGCTGTCCGCACAGGCGAGCCGCTGGTGATGTTGACCGGGCAGGTGATGTCGCCGTTACGCGAGCTCGTCCCCCGGCTGCTCTACGAGGGGGAGCCGACCCTCGTCTACGCGGACGGGGACACTGGGAAATCGCTCTTCGCGCTGACACTCGCGGTCGCCGTCCACAGCGGGATTGCGCTGCCCTCCGGGCTCAAGCCGACTCGGGCCGTGCCGGCAGCCTATCTCGACTGGGAAACGAGCCGAGACACGCTTGAGACGCGCCTTTCGCTGATCGCGGCCGGGCTCGGGATCGACCCGCCCGGGATCCTGTACAAGCGGATGACCCGGCCGCTGGTTGACGAGGTGCGGGCGCTCGCGGCGGAGTTCGCGCGCCGCGGGGTTGGTTTCGTCGTCATCGACTCGAAGATGTTCGCGGTGGCGGGCGGGGAGGGCGCCGCGTTCCATGAGCCCGTGACGGCATTCTACAACGCGCTCCGCCTGTTCGCCCCCGCGGCGTCGCTCGTCCTGAACCACGTCACCAACGCGGATGCTCGCAGCGGCGTCCCGGCGCGCCCGTTCGGTGGCGCCTTTGCCTTCAACGGCCCGCGCCTGATCTGGGAGGCCAAGCGCGACCAGAACCTCGACGACGCGACGGCCATCGTCTTCACGTGCCGCAAAGCGAACAACCTCCCTCGCCGGCCGCCCCCCTTCGGGCTGAGGTTCCAACCGGGACAGGGCACGATCGCTGTCCACCCCTTTGACCTCGTCGAGGCCGCGCCGCAGACCGTGGCGGGCGCCGGGATCGTCTACCGCCTCCGCCTCGCCCTAGCGGCCGGGCCGCAGACCGTCGAGGCGCTGGCCAGGAACCTAGGAACTGGCGAGGACACCATCCGCAAGACGCTCAACCGGGGACGCGAGAGAGGCGCCTTCATCGCGCTCCCTGACACGAAGCCCCAGGCCTGGGCGCTCGGGAGCGACCGATGAGCGAGACAGTTGTCCCGGGACGTCCGGGACACGTTGTCCCGCTCCGCCCCGAGGGGAGTACCCAAACTCCCTCGGGAGCGGGACAGGACACTTTTCGTATAGGGGTGTCCCGCTGTCCCGCCCGCTTAGACCGGCCCCAAGCCCCCCGGTCTGCCCCGGCCATTCCCCCCAGTCGACGAGGGGTGGTGTCCCGCTGCCCCCACCGCCCCCTCTCCCTGCCGGTGTCGGGCCCCGACCCGCGGCCACAGGGGCCGGCCACGCGCAGGGCCATGATCTGCCGTGGCATCCTCGACGGGCGCTCCTGCTGGCCCCGCCGCTCGCGGGGCCATGGTGGTGACCCGCCGGCGCCCGTCCGCGTGGTTCCTGGCCCGCCCGCGGCGCCGGCTCGGGTCGATCTGGGGATGGCGTGAGCGGCGAGAAACGCTGCTCGAAGTGCCAGGCCATGCCGGCGATGCCCGGGCAGCGGTGGTGCCTCGACTGCTTCGCCGCCTACAAGCGGGCACGGCGCGCGGCACAGCTCCTCACCGAGCGAGGAATTGTGGTTCACGCCCCGTCCACTGTTTCCGCAAAGAACGGTCAACGGGATGGTCAACCGCCCGGTCAACAGACTGGCGACGGGGCCCCGGCTGGCGCCATCGCCCCACCGTGGATCTACGAGCCCCCGGAGCCGTTCGTCCCCTTCCGCGACGTCCCCGGCCGGGGCGGGTGGGCCGTGGAGTTTCTCGCAGACTTCTCGGTCCACGGAGGGCGGGCGCTGGCGGCATCGCGGGCCGGGGTCACCACGAAAACGGTTGAGCGCCTGCTCGCGACCGATCCCGCCTTTGCCGAGGAAGTGGAGCGCGCCCACGAGTACCACCGCGACCTCTTGGAGTGGGAGAGTTTGAATCTGGGCCGGCGCCGCCACAATCCCTTGCCCTTCTTTGACCGGCTCAAAGCGGAGCTGCCCGCGCGCCACGTCGAGCGCCTCCAGATCGCCAGGGTCACCTTGAACATCGACGCGCCGCTCTGGGAAGACCCGCGGGGCCTACTTCTCAACCTGCTCCGCACCATGAGCCCGGAGACGCGAAGCGAGTGCCTCAAGCGGCCGGAGATGCTCACCCTCCTCGATGACGCCGAGTATCGGGCCGCGTTCTTCGGAGAGCCCTTGGCCCTGCCAGCCGCCCCCATCGAGGGGCCTCACACGATCCACGACCCGGAAATCGCGCCGACGCCGTGAGCGAGCGCGTCGCCCAGGTGCGCGGCGTCCTGGCCGAGCGGGTCGTGGTGAGCACGGCCCTCGACCCCTTCCTGAGCCTGCGCGCGCTGGCCGCCTACTCGGGGATCGGGGCCCGCACCCTGCGCCAGTACCTCGAGCTGCCCCCCGACGAGGCCCTGCCCTGCTATCGGCTGCCCGGCGGCGGCAAGATCCTGGTGCGGCGCTCGACGTTTGACGCCTGGATCGCCCCGTACCTTTCCCGCGGGCGGCCGGGCCTCGTCCGGGCGATACGGGAGTTGGGCCTACATTCCCCTTGACACGTCTACACGTCTAGGCGTACAGTCTGCCTATCCGTTCCGACCCTTTCTCAAGGAGGCCCGACGATGGCAGACGACGACAAGGTCAAGGTGACGCTGAATCTCCCGCGGGCGCTCGTGAAGCAAGCCAAGCACCGCGCCGTGGACGAGGAGCGGGACCTTCAAGACCTCGTGGCCGAGGCGCTACGCGCGCTGCTCGCCAAGAAGGGGGGCAAGTGATGGGCGCGACCTACACGACGCGCGGCAAGCGCCGCCGCTCCTGGCAGATCACCGTCCACAGCGGGGGGCAGCGTGAGCGCCGCACGATCCACGGCAGCGAGAAGGACGCGCGGGACCTGGTGCAGCATATCAACCGTCAGGAGCTCGCCGGGATCAACGTCGTGGCGGCCCTCCGCGCGGCTGCGATCCCCGCGGCACCGCCCCGGCGGGAATGGCCCGCGCTCCGGACCGCGCTCCCGGAGTTCATCCGGCAGATGGAGGGGCAGGGCGAGTGGACGGGCAGCACCCCGATCAACTACGGGCGCCGGCTCAAGGGGTACGTCTACGACTTCGCCCTCCCGGACGGCCGCACGCTCGGGGATCTTCCCGTGGATCGGGTGACGGAGCAGATGATCGGGGCGGTCCTCGACCGGGCCCGGAGCGCGAGCGCGGACGGCGCCCGCAAGCCGAAGTCACTGGCGACGCAAGAGCAGATCCGCTCCCCGCTGCGCCGGTTCTACCGGGACCTGATCCGCAAGCACGCCTTCCCGGGCCCCAACCCCGCCGACGACCTCGGCGACTACATGAGCAAGAACGTGAGCCGGCGGGCCCGGCACGGGCGCCTGACGTACTTCGAGCAGGAGGAAGGCCCGGCCCTCTTCTCGACCTGCGCGGCCGGCTTCCCGCGCTGGCTGGCGTTCATCGGCTGTTGCACGCTGGCCGGCCTCCGCTGGGGCGAGGCCGCGGCGCTCGAGCGCGGAGACATCGACTGGAAGGCGGGCGTGCTCCACGTGCGCCGCTCCGTCTGCGACAAAACCGGCCAGGTGAAGGCGACCAAGGACGGCGAGGACCGCTTTGTCCCTCTGTCCCGCCAGCTCGCCCTGTGGCTCCGGCAGCATCTCGACGCCATCGCCCTCGAGGGCCAGGTGCAGGAATGGACCCCGGAGCAGCGGGCGCTGGTGTTCCCGAACACGCGGGGCAAGATCGGCCGCTACAGCGTGTTCCTCGAGCACGTCTGGCGCCCGCTCTTGCTCAAGGCCGGGCTCAGGTATCGGAAAGCCCACTCCATGCGCCACAGCTTCGCCTCCTGGGCCCTGGAGGGGAACGAGGACAAGGGCATCCCGGCGGCGCCGATCTTGGCCGTGAGAGATTGGATGGGCCACAGCAGCGTGCAGGAGACGGAAGGCTATCTTCACCGGAGCACGGCGAGCCACGCGAGGGCCGTCGACAACTTGGACGCCTACGTGAGCGGGGCGAGCACCCCCGCGTAGCCTGTCGAGCTGCTCCGGGAAACACGACGGCCGAGGGTCCGCATGGCCCCCGGCCGTTGGTGTCTCCGCTCGGCTCCCGCCGCACTGTCCCGAGCCGGGCTCAGCCCCAAAACGCCACCATACGCCACAACTCGGCCGGCGCTCGGTGCAAGTGCGTGATCTTTCAGATGGTGGAGGGTAAGGGATTCGAACCCTCGACCTCGGCGTTGCGAACGCCGCGCTCTCCCAACTGAGCTAACCCCCCGTCGAACCTTCGTATTGTAATCAGGGATTGCTCCGGCCACAAGGGAATAGCCGCTGAGCTTCGCGCGCCTCGCCGCCCCTCGCCGCCCCTCACCCTGCCCTCTCCCCGGAGGGGAGAGGGAGATGGAGAGGGAGATGGGGGGAGGGCTACTTGGGCGGCTCCGCCGCCGTGAAGGCGCGCAGGAGCGGCGTGAAGAGGTCGAGCGGCAACGGGAAGAACGTGGTGGTGTTCCGCTCCGAGGCGACCTCGCGCATGGTCTGCAGATAGCGGAGCTGCACGGCGATGGGGAAGCGCGCGAGCACCTCGGCCGCCTCCGCGAGCTTGGCGGCGGCCTGGAACTCCCCCTCGGCGTTGATGACCTTGGCGCGGCGCTCGCGCTCGGCCTCCGCCTGCTTGGACATCGCCCGCTGCATGTCCTGGGGCAGGTCGACGTTCTTCACCTCGACGGCCGCGACCTTGACCCCCCACGGGCTCGTGTGCTGATCGATGATGCGCGTGAGCTCCTCGTTGATCTTCTCGCGGGAGGCGAGGAGGTCATCCATCTCCTGCTGGCCGAGGACGCTCCGGAGCGTGGTCTGCGCCATCTGGGAGGTGGCGTAGAGGTAGTCCTCGACGCTGATCACCGCCTTGTTGGCGTCGAGCACACGGAAGAAGATCACCGCGTTGACCTTCACGGAGACGTTGTCACGCGTGATCACGTCCTGGGGCGGCACGTCCATGGTGACCGTGCGCAGGCTCACCTTCACCATCTTGTCCACGAAGGGGATGAGCAGGAGGAGGCCGGGCCCGGAGCCGTCGCCGCCCGGATTGAAGACGGCATTGGAGCGGCGGCCGAAGCGGAAGATGACGCCCCGCTCGTACTCGCGCAGGATGCGCACCGAGGAGCCGATCACGTAGACCGCGATGATCACCACGGGAACGATGCCGAACAGCCACTCGAACCCACCCATGCCGTGCCTCCTCGGGATGCTATGCGCGCCGCGCCGAACGCGTCACCGTGAGCAGGAGCCCCTCCATGGCCGCGACCTCGACGGGCTCGCCGGCGGCGACGGGGCCGTCCGTCGCCACCGCCCGCCACAGCTCGCCCTCGATCAGGACCTGACCCTCGGGGTCGAGCGGCACCTTGACGACGCCGACCTGACCGACCATGCCGGCGGCGCCGGTGGAGGGCGTGCGGTAGAGCGCCCTGAGCCCGGCGGAGACGGCGAAGATCACCATCCCCGCCGTGGCGCCCACGGTCGGGATGATCACGAGCCAGGAGACCCGCAGGTCGGTCTCGGGGGCGTCGTAGAGCATGAGTGAGCCCAGCAGCATCGCGACCGCGCCGCCGATGGTGAGCACGCCGTGGCTCACCACCTTGATCTCCACGACGAGGAGCGCGAGTCCGAACAGGATCAACAAGAGCCCCGCCCAGTTGATGGGCAGGCTCTGAAAGGCGAAGAAGGCGAGGATGAGGCTGATCCCCCCGATCACCCCCGGCAGGATGACGCCGGGGTTCGACAGCTCGAAGAAGATGCCGAGCATGCCCACCATCATGAGGATATAGGCGACGTTCGGGTCGGTGATGATGGCGAGGAAGCGGTCGCGGAAGCGCACCTCGATGCGCGTGGTCTTGACGTCTCTGGTCTGGAGCGTCACGAGTCCCCGCCGGGTCTTGACCGTTCGGCCGTCGATCTTGGCGAGCAGGTCCGCGACATTGTCCGCGACGAGATCCACCACCTTGAGCTTGACCGCCTCGCGCTCGGTGGCCGACACCGAGGACCGCACGGCCTTCTCCGCCCAGTCGACGTTGCGCCCGCGCTCGGTGGCGATGGTCCGGGCAAAGGCCGCGGCGTCGTTCTCCACCTTCTTCGTCATCTCCTTGTCCATCTGGCCGCCGACGGCGACCGGATGCGCGGCGCCGATATTGGTGGCGGGCGCCATGGCGGCGACGTGCCCGGCCATGGTGATGAAGACACCCGCCGAGGCCGCCCGCCCACCCGTCGGCGCCACGTAGACGATGACCGGGATGTCGGCGTTCAGGATGGTCTGGACCATCGAGCGCATCGAGCGCTCGAGGCCGCCGGGCGTGTTGAGCTCCACGACGAGCGCCTGCGAGCCGTCGGCCCTGGCGCGCTCCACGGCGCCGTCGAGGAGGCGGACGCTGATGGGTGTGATGGCGCCGTCGAGGGCGATCAGCGAGACGGGGGCGGCGGCGGACGCGGCCCCGGTGAGCGAGCCCAGGAGCAAGGCGATCAGGACGGCCTGCCGACCGGCGAGGACACTCCGCCTCATGGCCATTTCCACGGGCTCATGATAGCACGCGGCGCCCGCTCGCCCCGGGCGGGCGCCGCGGCCTCGATCTACCTCCGGAGGGCCAGGACGGACAGGAGCTCGAAGAGGAGATTGGCGGCGAGCAAGCCCGTGATGGCCCCGGGCCCGTCATAGGGTGGCGCCACCTCGACGACGTCGGCGCCCACGAGGTCGAGGCCGCGAAGCCCTCGCACCAGGCCGAGGGCCTCGTAGGCGGTGAGCCCACCGACCTCGGGCGTCCCCGTTGCGGGGGCATACGCGGGGTCGACGGCGTCGATGTCGAACGAGCAGTAGGCGGGACGCCCCTCGAGCCGGGCCACTCGCCCGAGCGCGCGGGCAACGCCCTCTGTCTTGACCTCGTCGATCCGGATCACCTCGAGGCCGTGCCGCGCGTGGAAGTCGAAGTCGTCCGCCCCGTAGATCGGTCCGCGGATGCCGATCTGGATCACGCGGCCGCCGTCCACGATACCCTCCTCGATGGCCCGCCTGAAGGTGCTGCCGTGGTAGTGCCGCGAGCCCCCGTAGTCGCCCCACGTGTCCGGATGGGAATCGAAGTGCACCACGGCGAGCGGGCCGTGACGGCGCGCGACCGAGCGCAGGATGGGCAGCGTGACCGAGTGGTCGCCGCCCACGGCGAGCGGGATGGCCCCCGCTGCCATCACGGCGTCGATCTCCCGCTCGACGGCGGCGAACGTCTCATCGATGGAGACGGGCGCCACGTCCACGTCGCCGCAATCGGCCACGCGCAGCCGCTCGAAGGGGGCGACGCCGAGCACGGGATTGAAGGGGCGGATGAGCGAGGACTGCTCGCGGATATGCCGCGGGCCGTACCGGGCGCCCGGCCGATACGAGGTGCCGCCGTCGTAGGGCACGCCGACCATGGCCACGTCCAGGCCGCGCGGCTCTCTCACGTGCGGCAGCCGCATGAAGGTGGCGGGCTGGCCGAAGCGCGGAGAGCGGAAGCCGTCACGCGGCCGCGGATGATCCCCGTCTGTCATGTGACGCCCCGTGACTGGGTCGCCTCGTGGATCCGCCGGCTCAGAGCTCGCTCTGCAGTGTCCCGACCGCCGCCGCCAGGCGCTCCACCTCGGCGGCGGTGGTGTACACGGAGAAGCTCGCCCGCAGCGTCCCCACGATGCCGAGGCGCTTCATGAGGGGCTGGGCGCAGTGATGGCCGGCGCGGACGGCGATGCCGCGCTGGTCGAGGAGCGCGGCGCCGTCGTGCGGGTGTACGCCCTCGACGTTGAAGGCGACCACAGCCCCCTTGATCTCGGGATTGCGCGGCCCGTAGATGCTCACGCCGGGAATCGCGGCGAGGGCGTCGAGGCACTGGGCGGTGAGCGCCTGCTCGTGCGCGCTCACCCGCGCCATCCCGAGCTTGTCCAGGTACTCCACGGCGGCGTGGAGGCCGACGGCCGCCGCGATGGGGGGCGTGCCGGGCTCGAAGCGCCACGGCAGGTCGTTCCACTGCGCGTGGTCGATCCAGACCTCCTTGATCATCTCCCCGCCACCCCAGGCCGGCTCGAGCTCTTCCAGGATCTCGCGGCGGCCGTAGAGGACGCCGATGCCGGTCGGCCCGAGCATCTTGTGGCCGGAGAAGACGTAGAAGTCGGCGCCGAGCCCCGCCAGGTCCAGGGGCAGATGCGGCACCGCCTGGGCGCCGTCCACGAGCACGAGGGCGCCCCGCTCGTGCGCCTTCTGCGTCATCAGGGCCACGGGATTGATGGTGCCGAGGACATTGGAGATGTGGGTGAACGCCGCCACCCGCGTCCGCGGCGAGAGGAGCCGGTCGAAGGCGGCCATGTCGAGGTGGGCGCCGTCGAGGACGGGCACGGCGACGAGACGGGCGCCGCGGTCGCGGCAGGCCATCTGCCACGGGATCAGGTTCGAGTGGTGCTCCATCTCGGTGACGAGGATCTCGTCGCCCGGCTTCAAGGTGCGCCCGACGGCCTGGGCCACCAGGTTGACGCCCTCGGTCGTGCCCCGCGTGAAGATGACCTCCTCCCGGGCGCGCGCGCCGATGAAGCCGCGCACGGCGTCGCGGGCGGACTCGTACAGCTCCGTGGCCTCCTCGCCCAGGGTGTGGATCGAGCGGTGGACATTGGCGTGGCTGCGCTCGTAGTAGCGCGTCATCGCCTCGAGCACGGAGGCCGGCTTCTGGCTCGAGGCGGCGGAGTCGAGATAGGCGAGCGGATGCCCGTTGACGACGCGCTGGAGAATCGGGAAATCGCGCCGGGTGCGCTCTGCCAGACTCATCGGGCGACCTCCTTGCCGTCGAGCGCGCCCTGGAGCACGTCGAGCGGCAGCGTCACGCACTTCATCCGCGACGGCCGGATATCGGCCTCGAGCCGCTCGAGGAGGGCGGGGGCGCCGAGTCCCTGGACACGCTCGACGGGCTCGCCGAGGGCGAGCTCGATCAGGAGATCGGCGGCGGCGGCCGCGATGGCGCAGCTATCCCCGGTGAAGCGCGCATCGGCCACACGGCCATCCACCAGCCGGCACTCGATGCGGATGCGGTCGCCGCAGAGCGGATTCACGTCCTCGAAGCTGGCGTCGGGAGCCGCGAGGCTGCCGCGGAAGCGCGGGTGACGGAAGCGCTCCCGGATCAGGTCGCCGTAGAGCGCCATCTCAATCGGCGAGCTCGCCCCGGGCGGCGCTCTTCCGGTACGGCGGGAAGCGCCACGCGCTGTCCCGCGAGAGGAGGCCGCCGTGGCCCAGCCCCGCCACCGCCGCATGGTCGATCGACTCGCCCGTCAAGAGGCGCGGCAGCACGAGGTCGAACGTGGTCGCCTGGGAGAACATCCCGCAGGCGGGCATGCCCAGCACGGGCTTGCCGCGCAGCTCGGCGACCCACAAGAGGCTCCCCGGATGGGCGGGCGCGCCGTGGCGCCCCATGCGCCCGCCGAGGCGGCCGAGCGCCGCGAAGACCGGGTCGAGCGGGTCGAGCGACCCGGCGCCGGCCGCGATGAGCAGCTCGGCCCCTTCGCCGAGCAGCGCCTCGATGTCCGCCGCCACCGAGGCGGGATCCGCCGCGGGATAGCGCACGGGCAGGAGCCGGGAGCCGAACCAGTCGAGCTTCTCGCGCAGGGACGCCTCGAAGCGCTGGCGCTGGCGCGTTTCCAGATTCTCCCGCGCCAGCGCCCCGACGACGCGCGGCGCGAAGCCGTCGACGCCGACGAGGCCGCCCGCTGCCCACGCGCCCTCCTCGGCGCGCTTGACCAGTCCCTCGGCGATCGCGAGCGGTGTGATCTTGGCCTTGCCCACCGTCTCCCCCGCCTCCACCGGCACGCGGTCGTAGAGCGTGAAGACGGACATGCCCTCGAGCCCGTTCACGGCGTCGAGCGCCTCGATCCGCACGCGGCAGAGCCCGCGCCGGGTCGCCGCCAGCGTCCACTGGCCTCCCGCATAGCCCTTGACCTCGACGCCGGGCCCCGCGGCGGCGGCGGAGACCCTGGCCCCCGCGGGCTCCTCGTGAAGATCCGTCGGCTCCAGCTCGAGGAGATGCACCTCGTCCCACGCGAGCGCCAGCAAGCGGGCCGCGGCATCTGCGTCGAGCGTCCGACCCTTGTCGATGACGACCTTGCCGGAGGCGTCGCGGACGTCGTGACAGGCCACGCGCCCGACGAGTGCGGCCGCCGTCGTCCCCGCCTTGCGGACGGCCACCGCCTTCACCGTATCCCCCGCCTCACCTTGTCGCTGATGGACAGTCCGGTGGCGCCGCGCTGCACGACCATCACCTCGGCGAGGATGCTCAGCGCGATCTCGGGCGCCGACTGGGCGCCGAGGTCGAGGCCGATGGGCACGCGCACCCGCAGGAGCGCCGCCTCCTCCACGCCCTCCTCGCGCAGGAGGCTCAGGATCGCCGCCCCCCGCCGGGAGCTGCCGAGGAGGCCGATATAGCCGACGGGCGTGGTGAGGGCGTGGCGGAGCACGGGCACGTCGTACTTGTAGTCGTGCGCCACGAGGACGAGCGCCGTCGTCGCCAGGAGCGGAACGCCCCGGATCAGCTCGGACGGGATCCCGATCTTGAGGTCGTCGACGTCGGGGAAGCGCTCCGACGTGGCGAATCGCGGGCGGCCGTCGATCACGATCGTCCGGAAGCCCAGGCTCCGCGCCAGCGTCACGAGCGGCATGGCGACGTGACTGGCGCCGACCAGGCACAGGATCGAGGGCGGGGCGAAGACCTCGACGAAGGCGCGCACGCCCTCGACGAGGAGCGTGCGCGACTTGCCCGCGCCCAGGGCCTCCTGCGCCTCGGTGGCGAACCGGCGGTCGAGGGCCGCGTCCCCCAGACTGCCCTCCTCGGCGCCGTCGTCCTTCAGCAGGAGCTTGGCGCCGTGCTCGAGGCCGTCGAGCCGCGTGATGACGGCGGCGCGGCCGCCCGCCTCCGCGTGGGCGCGCGCCTTCTCGAAGAAGGCGAGAGCGAGATCGCCCGGCCGATCGAGCGTCACCGGCTCCAGGAAGACCTCGATGGTGCCGCCGCAGGTGAGCCCGATCTCCCACGCTTCCTCGTCGCCCAGGTCGAGCTCGAGGAGCCGCGGCGCGTTCCGCCCGAGCACCTCGGCCGACTGCTCGATGACCTGGGCGTCGACGCAGCCGCCGATGGTCACCGAGCCGAGGACGCGGCCGCCCTCGCCCACCACCATCTTGGCGCCTTCCTTGCGCGGCGTGGTGCCGCGGGTGTTCACCAGCGTGGCAACGGCCACTCTCGGCTCCGCGCCCTTCAGCTTGTCGATGTGATCGAAGAGCTCTGGCATGGCTATCCCGAGGCGCGTCTCACCTGAGCGTCAGGTGGCTCGCGAGATCGCGCAGGCTCGCGAGATTGTGGGCGGCGGCGAAGTGGTCGACGAGCGGCAGCGCGGCCGCCATGCCCCGCGTCAGCGGCTCGTAGGACGGGTTGCCGAGCAGCGGGTTGAGCCAGATCACCCGCCCCGCCCTGCGCTTGAGCGCGAGCATCTCCGCGGCGAGGATCTCCGGCTCGCCGGTGTCCCAGCCATCGGACAAGACGAGCACGATGGTGTGGCGATCGACGAGGTGGCCCCAGCTCCCGTTGAACTCCTGGAGCGACTCGCCGATGCGGGTGCCGCCGGAGAAGTCGCGGACCTCGGTGAGGCGCTTCAGCGCGAGCTGGTAGGAGCGCCCCTTGAGCTGCTCGGTGACGCGCGTGAGCCGGGTCGCGAAGGTGAACGTCTCGACCCGCCCGAAGACGTTCTGGAGCGCGTACAGGAACTGCAGCAGGAAGCGGCTGTAGAGGTCCATCGAGCCCGAGACGTCGCAGAGGAGCACCAGCCGCACCTTGCGCCGCCGGCGCTCCCGGCGGCGAAGCTCGATGATCTCGCCCTTCATCAAATTCGCCCGCATGCTGCGGCGCAGGTCGATGACCCCGCCGCGGCGCGTCGGCCGCCGGCGGCGGCTCACCCGGCGCGCCAGGCGCCTGGCGATGAGGATGGTGAGCCGCGCCACCTCGTCCAGGTCCTCGGCCGGGAACGTCGAGAAGTCCTGGTCCATGAGCACCTCCCGGTCGCTCATGCCCGGCACCTCGAGCGGCTCGCCGTCGTCGGCGCCCTCTTCTTCCCAGCTATCCAGCGCCACCGAGGCCTGCTTCTGGGTCGCCGCCGCCACCGATCCCGGCGGCTCCTCTTCCTCGTCGCCGCGGGGTGCGGGCATCGCGTTGACGAGCCCCTCGAGTCCCTGGCCGTCCTCGGCGTGAAACTTCCAGAACGCCTCGAAGCAGCGGTCGAAGACCGGGGTCTCCTCCGTGCGCGTCACGAGGCAGGCCCGGAGCGCGAGATACACCTCTCTGCGGTCCATGAGGTCGATGACCTCGAGGGCCCGCACCGCGTCCATCAGCTCGGGAACCGTCAAGGCCAGCCCCGCCCCGCGCAGCATCCGGCCGAAGGCCAGCGTGGCCGTCATCAGATCGCGGGGCATGGGCATGGCGGGCTCAGCCCTCGGCGGGGACGAAGCGCTTGAGCCCGGTCGTGGCGAGCTCGCGCTTGAAGCGCCGGACGTCGTCGGCGTCCTTGAGGACGCAGCCGAGGGTCTCGGCCACCAGGTCCTCGTCGAGATGGTCGGCGTGCAGCGAGGACAGGGCCTGCGCCCAGTCGAGCGTTTCGGCCACGCCCGGGACCTTGGAGAGCCGGATGGTCCGGAGCGTCTCCATGAAGCGCGAGATCTCCCGGGCGAGCCGCTCGTTCACCCCCGGCACCTTGCGCGCCACGATGCGCACCTCCTTCTCGAAGCCCGGGAAGTCGATCCAGAGGTAGAGACAGCGCCGGCGGAGGGCGTCCGATAGCTCGCGTGTGCGGTTCGAGGTCAAGATCACATAGGGAGCCTGGGTCGCCTTGATCGTGCCGATCTCGGGGATCGTCACCTGGAAGTCCGACAGGATCTCGAGGAGGAATGCTTCGAACTCGATGTCCGACCTGTCCGCTTCGTCCACCAGCAGCACCGGCGGCTTGCCGTCCTGGGTGATCGCCTGCAGGAGGGGCCGCCGGATGAGGAACGGCTCGGAGAAGATGGCCGCTTCCTTCTGCGCGAGCGAGTGGTCGGTGCTCTCCTCGAGCTTGATGTGCAGGAGCTGCTTGGGGTAGTTCCACTCGTACAGCGCCTGGGCGGCGTCGAGCCCCTCGTAACACTGCAGGCGAATCAGGTTGGTCCCGAGCATCCGCGCCATGACCTTCGCGACTTCCGTCTTTCCCACCCCGGCATGGCCCTCGATCAGGAGCGGCTTCTTCAGGGTCATGGCCAGATGGACGGACGTGGCGATGGCGGCGTCGGTGACGTAGTCCGCCCCTTCCATCATGTCCTGGATCTTCTTGATCTCGGCTCTCATGGCTCTCCAGTTTACACCGGCTCCTCGTGCGATCGGAGCCTGTCGTAGTCTTCCGGCGTGTCGAGGTCCTGCGGCATGGGCAGATCGACGTCCACCACCGCCACGCGCCCGAGGTCGCGCTCCACCACCGAGCGGGCCCCCCGGTCGCCGCCGAGTGCCAGGAGCTCGGGGAACACCGCGGCCCGGAACAGCACGGGGTTGCCGAGCCCGTCGCGGTAGCGGGGCGCCGCGATGGCCTTGTCCGTCCGCCGAACAGCCTCGATGAGGCGCGGGATCACCTCGTCCGGCAAGACGGGCTGGTCGCCGAGGGCGATCAGCGCCGCCTCCGTCCCCGGCGGCAGCGCCGCGATGCCCACCCGCACGGAGGTCGACTGGCCGGCCTCGGGGTTCGGGTTGCAAACGATCTCGACGGCAAGTCCGGCCAGCACCGACGCCGCGGCGGCCTGGTCCTTCCCCGTCACGACGATCACGGGCGCGAGTCCGGCGGCGAGGAGGCGCTCTGCTGCATGGCGGACCACGGGCCGGCCCGCGAGCGGCAAGAGGAGCTTGGGCTGCCCCATCCGGCGGGACAGCCCGGCGGCGAGGAGCACCGCGGCGATCATCCTACCTCGACCCAGGCCTCACGATGCCACGGTCAACTAGCCGAAAACAAAAGGACCCCGCGGGGGCTGCCCGCGAGGTCCAGGCGATCAACCGACGGTCACTTCGCCGCTGCGACCGCCGCCTCCATGGCGCGCTTGGCGAAGACCTTCAACAGGTGCTTCTTGTAGTCCTCGGAGCCCTGGAGATCGGCCTGCACGTCCACCCCGTCCGGGGCCTTCTCGGCTGCCGACTGGATGCTCGCGGCGTCGGCCGGCTTGCCCTGAATGGCCGCCTCCACGCCCTTGGCCCTCACGGCCTTCGTCCCCGCCCCCGTGATGCCCACGCTCGCCTTCGCGACCTTGCCACCGTCCACGGTCAGGACGGCCGCGACGCCGACCACGGCGAAGCGCGATGCGGGGTGCGGGAACTTGGCATAGGCGCAGCCGACCTTGGGCCCGCAGACCGGCACGCGCACCTCGGTGAGGATCTCGTCGGCCCCGATCGCGGTGGTGAGCAGCCCTTTGAAGAAGTCGTCGGCCTTGATGGTCCGCTTGCCCTTCGGCCCCTCGGCGACCATCTCGGCCCCCAACGCGATGATGGCCGCGGGATAGTCGGCGGCGGGATCGGCGTGAGCGAGGCTGCCGCCGATGGTGCCCATATTGCGCACCATGGGATCGCCGATCTGGCCGGCGACCTGAGCGAGCACCGGGCACTTGGACTTGACGACGGGCGAGGACTCGACGGCATAGTGCGTGGCCATCGCGCCGATGACCAGCATCCCGCCCTCTTCCTTGATCCCGGAGAGACCGGGGATCTTCCGGAGATCGACCAGGTGCTTGGGCTGGGCCAGCCTGAACTTCATCGCGGGCAAGAGGCTATGCCCGCCCGCCAGGAGCTTGGCGTCGTCCTTGTGGCGCCCGAGCAGGTCGAGGGCCTCCCTGACCGTACCCGGCGTGTGGTAGTCGAACTGAGCTGGATACATGAGGCGTCTCCCCTTACTTCCTGGATGAGGCGGCCTGGATGGTCTTCCAGACGC
>Ga0214473_10003248_pt1 | contig 19780 bp, 19 predicted proteins | sample RVTome_7_FD_203509 | JGI IMG/M metagenome (GOLD analysis project Ga0214473, IMG submission 203509) | Soil microbial communities from uranium-contaminated site in the Upper Colorado River Basin, Wyoming, United States - RVT98D197 | ecosystem: Environmental > Terrestrial > Soil > Contaminated >... | reverse complement strand
CTGTCTATGTCGAGGGAATAGGCATAATCACTACCACTACCCGGCCCGTTGTAGCGCGCCACCCAGAGTTGATTGCCGAAGACGTTGTACTTGATGGTGGCGTAGTCAATGGAGGTCCCGCTACCCAAGCTCCAGCCTGTAACGTAGACGTTGCCGTCACTGTCCATAGCCAGGGAAGTTGCATGGTCAGTATCATTCCCCGGCCCGTTGTAGCGCGCCTCCCAAAACTCATTGCCGTTGGTATGGTACTTGATGGTGGCGTAGTCATAGTTGGAACTGGACCCGCTACCCAAGCTCCAGCCCGTCACGCAGGAGTTGCCGTTGTCGTCTACAGTCAGGGAAGTTGCATGGTCATTACCATTTACCAGCCCGTAGTAGAACGATACCCAGAGCTGATTGCCAGAGGTGTCATACTTGATGGTGGCGTAATCATAGTTATAGGGGTAAATTTGCGATTCAGCACTTTCTCCTGTCACATAGACGTTTCCGCCCTCATCCAGCGCGAGAGAATTAGCCTTGTCAATGTAATTCCCCGGCCCGTTGTAGAACGCCACCCAGAGCTGATTGCCGAAGGTGTCATATTTGATCGTGACGTAGTCGGAATTAGTTCCACTATTGGTGCTCCAGCCCGTCACATAGACGTTGCCGTTATTGTCCACGGCGAGGGAAGAAGCCTCATCACCACCATTTCCCTGCCTGTTGTAGCGCGCCACCCAGAGCTGATTGCCGCTGGCGTCGTATTTGATGGTGGCGTAGTCAAAACCAGTTCCGTTGCCATAGCTCCGGCCCGTCACATACACATTGCTGCCGTTGTCCACAGCGAGGGAGTAGGCCCAATCATCATTATTACTGATCCCCGGTCCGTTGTAGCGCGCTATCCATAACTGATTGCCAGAGGTGTCATACTTGATGGTGACATAGTCATAACCAGTTCCGCTGCCGATGCTGTAGCCCGTCACATACACATTGCCGCCGCCGTCCACGGCGAGGGACGTAGCTTTGTCATTCATGTTTGCCGGCCCGGTGTAGCGCGCCGACCAGAGCTCGATACCGCCTGGCTGGGTGGAAAGCTTTTCGAAGTAAAAGCTATCGCTGTCCCAGACTGTGTCGGGGTAAACGCCGATGTAAGCGTTGAAGGCGTAAGTCCCGGTGGGCGCCCCTTCGGGGATATTCTGCGTTCTCTGGCGGCTCAAAGTTTGACCGGGGTTCAAGATCACGATAACAGGTCCTAAGACCGGACCATAGGGATTGCCATTGGGAAGAGTGAGTAGGCACCAGACAGTGGCCCGCAGCCGAGTAGTGCCGTTGTTGGTGGCGTCGATGAGGTAGCTGAAACTACCGCCCTGAGCAGGAATCTGGATGGGTACGCCCTGGGGAGTAAGCTGGATGGAGACATTTTGCGCATTGGCAATGTTGATCAAAGTAGCCAAGGCACAGATGATGGCGATGGTGAAGGTACGCATGAGAAACCTCCTTATTAGGTTTGATTTTATAGATGTCTGATTTTAAGGTTCTTTATAATTAATCTTATAGTATAATTTTACAGAATAGTCAATAATAACGGGTGTGGGGTGCTCCGCCAAAATATTATTTATAAGCGATCAGGAAAATTGGAAAAAATACCATCAACACCAAGATTCTTCACTCTTTCTATGTCATTATATTCATTAACAGTGTAGACAAAGACTTTTAGACCTTTTCGCTGGGCGGCATTAACAAATTTTTGATTAATATAATCAAGACTTAAGTTAACCGAAAAAGCCTTAAGATTTAGCCGGCTGAATTCAGTAAAATCATTAGGAATTTTTTTAAATAAAACGCCTATTTTAACCGCTGGCAATAATTGATGAAATTCTAAAAGTTCCTGATGATTAAAAGATGAAATTAAAAAATGGTCAGCGGTCCAACCATTTTCTTTGACATATCGTTTAATTAACTTGACGACTGGTTTGGCCGTCCCTACGCCTTTTAATTCAATATTGACTCTGACTTTTTTATCAATTAAATCCAACACCTCTTCTAAGGTGGGAATTTTTTCGCCCAGACCAGCTTCAAGAGATTTTAGCTCACTAAGCGTTAAATTTTTCACATAACCTTTGCCATTAGTTGTCCGGTTAATTTTGGCATCATGAATAACCACTAATTCACCAGTTTTACAAGTTTGGACATCGAATTCAATCATATCGACTTTAAACTCCAGCGCTTTTTGAAATGATTTTAAGGTGTTTTCTGGCTGATAGCCGCAGGCGCCGCGGTGGCCGATTTTTATCATAATTCTAAACTTTTATTTTTTATTTTATTTTTTGCGATATTAATAAATTCATTTTTATCAACCAGCCATAAATCTTTTTTACTGCGGACTCTGACGGCAAGCTTGTCGCTGTTCATTTCTTTATCGCCAATCACCAGCATATAGGGGATTTTCATTTTTTCCGCTTGCCTGATTTTATTGCCGATAGTTTCATTTTCAATATTGATTTTTACTCTTAGTCCTTGTTCTTTTAATTCGGTCGCTAATTTTTTGGTAAAGTCAATATGAGCCGAGCCGACTGACATAATTAATATTTGAATAGGGGAGAGCCATAAAGGGAAAGCGCCGGCAAAGTGTTCAATTAAAATGCCGATAAACCTTTCCAAAGAGCCAAATGGCGCGCGATGAATAATTACCGGTCTTTGCTCTTTGCCCTGATTATCCGTATAAGTCAGATCAAATCGTTCGGGCAGGTTGAAATCCAATTGGACGGTGCCTAACTGCCATTCACGACCCAAGACATCTTTAACCACAAAGTCTAATTTTGGACCATAGAAAGCGGCATCGCCCGGCTCTAGCGAATATTTAAATTTATCTTTAACCGCTTTAATGATAATTTCCTCGGCTTTTTGCCAGGTTTTTTCATTGCCCACGTATTTTTTACTTTTTGGCTCACGCGTGCCGATCCTGACGCGATATTCTTTAAAGTTTAAAATTTTAAAAATATTAAGAACTAAATCAGCCACGCTTAAAAATTCTTTTTCAATCTGTTCTTCAGTGGCAAAAATATGGGCATCATCAATGGTAAAGCCACGCACCCTGACTAGTCCTGATAATTCACCGGATTTTTCATAACGATAGACTGTGCCGCATTCAGCCAATCTAATCGGCAATTCTTTATAACTATGTTTTTTGGATTTATAAATAGCAATATGATGCGGGCAGTTCATTGGCTTGATTAGAAATTTATCACCGTCAATGTCCAGAGGGGAATATTGGCTGTCTTGATAATAGGGATAATGTCCAGAGGTTTTATATAATTCCAAATTACCAAGATGAGGCGTGGTAACATATTGATAGCCTCGCTTTAATTGTTCTTCTTTTAGAAAATCAATTAATAAATCTCTCAAGATTGTTCCTTTAGGCAGGAATAATGGCAAGCCCGCGCCAACTAAAGGATCAATGATAAATAATTCCAAATTTTTACCTAAAATCCGGTGGTCTCTTCTCTCGGCTTCAGCCAGCATTTGTAAGTGTTTATCCAGCTCTGGTTTGGTGGCGAAAGCCACGCCGTAAATCCGAGTTAGCATTTTATTTTTTTCATCACCGCGCCAGTAAGCACCAGCCACCTTGGTTAATTTAAAGGCTTCTGGATTAATTTCAGAGGTTGAATTAACGTGCGTCCCAACGCATAAATCCAGAAATTTACCGGTTTGGTAAAAACTTAATTTCTTGCCAGCCTTGCCATGTTCTTTGATTAATTCCTTTTTATAAGGCCCTTTGACTTTTTTCAGAGCCGTGGGTTTTGCAAATTCCAGTTTTTCAAATTTTAAATTTTCTTTGATTAATTTTTTTATTTCATTTTCTAGTCCGGGAAAATCATTCTCTGACAAAGTCTTGCCTTTTGGCAAATCAAAGTCATAATAAAAGCCATTTTCAATAATTGGGCCGATGGCCAAAACTGCCTTGGGATATTTTTTTAAGACCGCCATGGCGAGAAGATGCGATAGTGAGTGTCGGATTTTATGTATTTGTTCTTCTGTGATCATACTTTTAAAATTAATTATTTAAATTTTATTCACCCCCTTTGTCCCCCTCAAGGGGGAAAAATTGTAAGGCAGGCGAAAATTGCCAAAGGCAATTTTCGCCTGCCCCTATCTAATTCCCCCATGATTGGGGGTTAGGGGGTTGAATTGAGTTATCTAAAAACCCCATCCCAAACATACTTTTAAAAAGTATTCTTAGGACGGGGTTTATCACCTCGCGGTTCCACCTAATTTCATCACCGTAAATAACGGCAATGCTCTTATTTTATAAACTTAGTCTGCCTTCGCATAAAGCTTTGGCAGATCCTTACTGGAGAACAGGTGGTAGCTGTTCCAATCGTTTAGGTGATATTAATTATAAATACCTAATGATTTATTGTAAATCTTGACAAATAATTTATTATATGCTATATTATTATACTAAATAATATTGTTCTTTTCATCCAAGGATAGTCGCCCTCCTTCAAGCGGCGGCAAATACCCACAAAGAAAGGAAGGATCTCTATGGCTAGTGATAAGGCCTTAAGCAATGCTGAGCTTGAACTCACGCAGAGAATCCAGTTATTTTTCCCTCGCGGCGTCATTGACCCCGCCATCATTAATGCGCTGAACGGCTGTCCGAAAGAAGTAATCACTGAATTGTCACTAAAAGCTTTCGGGCAAATGCCGAAAATCAACACCCTGCTTAAGCGTATGACGGACATTACCGTTACGCTTGACCTTGGGTCATTTACTGCCAGTGACCACTTCAAGGTGGACACCAGCCGCAAAGCCGCGGTTAAAATCTCCTATCTCGGAGATAATTTCCGCGAATGGATGTTCGGACTGAAAGAACAGCCGCCCGATGAAAACTACCTTTGTTGTTATGAGTTGCTCAAGAACTCCGTTAACGGTCCGATCATCGAGGAGCTCGGCGGTGAGCAGAAAGTCGAAACCACTCTCTCTGAAATCTTCGCATTAATGAAGAAACAGAGGAATGGCGAGAAAGGCGCTTTGCTCACCAACGGATACGCGAATATCTTCTATGTTCGCGACATCAATGGTGTCCTTCGCGCTGTTCGCGTCAACTGGTATGGCGACGGCTGGCTCATGAGCGCCGATTCGGTTGAGGGTCCGGGCAGGTGGGGCGCTGGCAATCAGGTGTTTTCTCGCAATTCCCTCTGAATCTTTGGGCTTTTTGTCCCTTTGATTCTCAGGCACTTTGACCCTTTTGGATCGGTGATTTCATTCACATCCAGGAGGGTCTTTTTTATAATAAAAAAAGGCAGATGAAAATTGCCTTTGGCAATTTTCATCTGCCTTTTTAATTTATCACTAACTCAATTTTTCCTTCATCAACCGGCACTTTGGTCAGCCAGAACGGCCACAGTGAGACCTGGGCTGACTCGACATTATCTAAATTATTTAAAACAGCTTCAGCTTCTTGTTTAGCCAGGCCTTTGATTTTATTCAAATCAATTTCTTTATTAATTACCTTAATCTGATATTGGCCGGTAATGGTGGCAATATTATTGAGATCCTTTGAAGATAATTCAATCTGCAAAGTCATTTGCGGATTATCGTATTCTGCTTGATCGCCAGCGGCCAGCGAGCCCTGTAATTCTTCAATTATTTTATTACGCAATTCCGTTTCGTTAAAAGCTAGGGTTTTAACTTTGGTTTTTAAGGTGATAGAAAAATCATTTTTTTTCTCACCAATGTCTATATTGGTTTCTTCGCTTAAAATTTCCACGGCCAGGGCGTCTTCTTTGATGGTTTCATTTTCCCCAAGCTGGTCAGCCAGCGCCAAAAACGTCTGGCCTTTTATTTCGTCAATTAATTGATTCTTTGCCTGATCATAAACTTCTTGACTGACGATTTGGGCGGTAATTTTTTCCAGAGTCATCTGACCAGAGCTTTCGGCATAAATTTTTTGCTGTAAATTTTGATTTAAGCCAGGGATGGTAAATTTAGTCGGACCAATTAGATATTGGTCGCCGTCTTGATCGGCTTTGGCTAAAACTTCAACCTGGCCGCCAGCCGGGACATTGACCGAGCTTTGAATCCGAAAAAGCAAATTAGTAGGCGTTAAAAGCCTGGTGGTGGCCACCAGCGCTTGAGCCGCAGTATTATTATTTATTATGGTAACCAGGCCACTGGCCTGACCCTGGGCAATTTCCGTGGCCGGGGTGGCAAAGGTTTTTGATTTTTCCAAATCCGTCTGGATGATTCGGCCAATTAAAGAATCATCAGCCCCGGAAGCCGTGACCGCAGTGGCAAAATTTATTACCCGGTCCTGACTTTTGGTGGTAATTTCAATTTTGGCTTTGCCGGCTTCAAAATAAACAATGGCTAAGATCAAAATCAGGCTTAACAAAATTACCACTTTGATAATATTTTTATAAATCGTGGGAATCATCTTATAATAATTATAGTCTATTGAGAAAAATTGTCTAATAAAACATAGGAATTTTCTCCCAGCAGGCTTGATAGCAGTTGTTTAAATTCACCCGAGGGATTTATTAAATAGTTGGTTTTTACTTTTTTACCCCCCAGCTCCAGATAGACTGGTAGCCGTCCTTGATGAGCACTAAACAGATTTTTCAGCTGTTGCTTTATCGTCAGTGAAAGATTTTCCGGCAGTTTGATTAAAATCGCCGTTTGATTATTATTTTCCAGATAATGATTGAGCTTCTCGAGGTCAATCAGCTGGATGCTGTCGGTCATAAACTTAATCGCTCCCTCCTTGTCGTTGGCTCTGCCGGTTAAACTGACGATGTTATTTTCCTGCCAGAGGCTGTAAGTTTCGCTTAAGAGTTTGGGAAAAACCAGCGCTTCACATTTGCCGTTATTATCCTCAAGGTTTACAAAAAACATTGGCTGGCCGGACTTGGTGATAATCTTTTGGATTTTGGTAATCACCCCAATTATTTTGGTGTTTTTATTGAGGTATTTGGTTAATTCGCCAATCGGCGTGGCGTGGTTTTTTATTAAAGCTTCATATTCTTTCAAAGGATGATCACTGATATAAAGGCCCAAAAGCTCTTTTTCCCAGGCCAGTTTCATATTTTTGGTGGCGGGCGGGGCAGCTTCTAATTTTAAAGTCGGGACGGCAATCAGCGGAATGCTGGTAAAGAGGTTGTGCTGATTGCCATTGCTAAATTTTTTGCTGTAAGTCAATAATTTTTCAATATTTTGCAAGAGTTGATAGCGCTCACCAAAACCGTCCAAAGCGCCGCTTTTTATCAGGCTCTCTAGTGATTTTTTATTTAAATCTTTGTCTTGCACTCTGGTCAAAAAATCTTCTAAATTTTTATAATGGCCATTTGATTTACGCTCATGGATGATAATTTTAGCAATGTGCTCGCCAACATTTTTGATGGCCTTTAAGCCGAAGCGGATTATTTTTTTAGAAGGATCAGCAGAGACAACGACGGTGAAAGTGGTGAAGCTTTCATTGATGTCTGGCGGTAAAACCTTGATGCCCAGCTTTTCGCAATCAGTTACTTCGACCGCTATTCTTTCGGTACTGTCTTGATCAGAGGTCAAAAGAGCGGCCATGAAGGCTCCTGGGAAATTCGCTTTTAGATAAGCCGTTTGGTAGGCAATTAAGGCATAGCAAGCGGCATGAGAACGATTGAAGCCATAGCTGGCGAAGGGCAGGATAAAATCCCAGATTTTCCTGGCGGTTTTTTCAGGGATGCTATTTTTAACCATGTTAAAAATTAATTTTTCCTCTTGTTCCCGCAGCAGCTTATGAATTTTTTTGCCGACCGCTTTCCTTAAAATATCCGCTTCGCCATAAGTAAAGCCCGCTAAGTCTCTGGCGATCTGCATGATTTGTTCCTGATAAATGGCAATGCCGTAAGTTTTGGAAAGAATCGGTTCAAGCAGGGGATGCAAATAGGTGATTTTTTTCAAGCCTTTTTTGCCGGCAATATATTCGGGGATTAATTCCATCGGACCCGGGCGGTACAAAGAGACCATGGCGATCAAATCCTCAAGCTCGGTGGGCTGGAGCTGTTTTAAGTAGCGCCTCATGCCGCTTGATTCCAGCTGAAAAACCCCGGTGGTTTCCCCGCGTCTTAAGAGTTGAAAAGTTTTTTTATCGTTTAAAGGCACCTGATCAATGGTTAATTTCAGGCCCTTGGTTTTTTCGACTATTTCCAAAGCTTTTTCAATAATCGTTAGATTTTTTAAGCCCAAAAAATCCATTTTCAAAAGCCCCAGATCCTCAATCGGATGGAGCGAATATTGGGAAATTATGGTTTTATCGTCGGAGCTCGCGAATTGCAAAGGCACATAATCGGTTAGGGGATTTTTGGTAATCAAAACTCCGCAAGCGTGGGTGGAAGCGTGCCTGGCCACGCCCTCTAATTTTTTGGCGAAATCAATAAGTTTTTTGGCTTCCGGATCATTTTCGTAAATTTCTTTTAATTCCGAGTTTTCGGCCAAGGCTTCACTGAGAGTTGAAAAAAAAGGGATCATTTTCGCTAGCCGGTCGCAATATGAATATGAATAGCCCAGGACCCGGCCGACATCCCTGACCGCGGCTCTGGCCGCCATCGTCCCAAAGGTAATTATTTGGGAAACATGATCCTTATTATATTTGTCCTCAACGTAATTAATAACTTCATCACGCCGCACATCGGAAAAATCAGTGTCAATATCAGGCATTGAAATTCTTTCGGGATTTAAAAATCTTTCAAACAAGAGATTATATTTTAACGGATCAATATTGGTGATATTCAGCAAATAGGAAACTAAGCTGCCGGCGGCGCTGCCCCTACCCGGACCGACCACAATGCCGTTATTTTTGGCCCAGTTAATAAAATCTTGAACAATCAGGAAGTAATCGGCATAACCGGTTTTTTCAATGATTTCCAATTCATAAGCCAATCTATCTTTAAAATCAGCGGGTTTTTCCGTCTCATTTGGATAACGGCGGGCAGTTCCGGTCAGGCATAATTCCTTGAGATAATCATTAGGATTGGTTTTGTCTGGCAGATCAAATTTTGGTAGATAGACCTTGCCCAGCTCAATCACCAAATCACAACTCTCGGCAATTTTAAGGGTGTTGCTAATGGCCGTGGGGCTTTCGGCAAAGTTTTTGGCCATGACTTCCGGCGCCAATAAAGAATAGTCTTCGCCCAGGTAGCTAAGGCGGTTTAAATCATCTTTTTTCTTTTTTGTCTGCAGGCAAATTAAAATATCCTGAACCTGATCATCTTCTGAATTTAGATAATGAATGTCATTAGTGGCAATCAGCGGGACGTTTAATTCTTTGGAAAAATTAATCAGCTGTTGATTGACTAAGTTTTGCTCAGGGATATTTTGTCGGTGTTGCATTTCTAAATAAAAATTACCAGCGCCGAAAAGTTGCTGATATTTAATAATTGTTTCTTTAGCCCGGTCAAGCTCATGATTCATTATTTTTCTGGGGACTTCGCCCTGCAGGCAAGCGGTGCAGCAAATCAAGCCCTGATGATATTTCTCCAAGAGCTCCCAGTCGACCCGGGGTTTATAATAATAGCCTTCCAAATGGGCTAAGCTGGTTAATTTTAATAAATTTCTATAACCCAGATTGTTTTTCGCCAGTAAAATCAGATGGTAGGGCTTTTCATCAATCCTGGCTCGTTTATTTAATCGGCCGTTGGGAGCCAGGTAGGCTTCGACGCCGACGATCGGCTTGAGGCCGGCTTTTTTTGCTTTTTGATAAAATTCAACAACTCCATACATCACCCCATGATCAGTCAAAGCCAGGGCGGGCATTTGGTACGTCAAAGCTTTATTGATTAGTTCATCAATTTTTGGCAGACCGTCAAGCAGGGAGTAGTGGCTGTGAGTATGGAGGTGGACAAAAGACATAAATTTTAAACTCAAAACTTAAAAATCAAAAAAACCAAATAAATTAAAAGAACCAAATTATTTATTTTTAATTTTAGTTTGTTTGGTTCTTAGTTCTTTGGTTCCTTTTTATTTTTATTTAGGATTTTGTTTTTCGGCTTTGGTTTTTTTGCGATTTTTGATAAAATCGCTGACTTTTTTGGCGGCCTCCATAACCATGGCGAAATTTCCGCTTAAATTTTCAACCTTTTCTTTGGCTTTGTTAAAAAAAGCAGTCATCGCTTCCAGGGTTTTGGTGAATCTTTCAATTATCAGATTAATGCCGCGCATAATCATGGCAAAATAAAAGATCAGCCAGCACAAAAAAGCGGTCAACCACAAGATACAGAAGGCAATGGTCAGGTTTAATAAATCTTTGGATGTTTCCAGCATGGGCTTATATTTAATTAATATAATTCTACTACAAATTTCAATTTTGGACAAATTTATTGAAGATCTTTATAAAAGCCAAAAAAAGTGGTAAAATAATGGAATAACAGTCAGTCGAGCTTATGCCTAAAAAGGAAGAACAAATTATCGAAAGCCAGCTGAAACTAGCCTATTGGTTCACTGCCCACAAAGAACAATTAAAAAAAATTGGCCTGCTAATTTTTATTTTTGTCGATGCCGTCTTAGTCCTAACCGGCGCCTGGGGATTACTTGATTATTATCTCGGAGAAGATATTAATTTCCCCCAGCTGATTAAAATTAATGTTAATAAACCAGTTCCTTTGCAAATTGAGAGCACCATGATTATTGATTCGGGTTTCAATAAATATGATTTAGTAGCCAAGGTTTTTAATCAAAACCAGGACTATTTAGTGCCAATTATAAAATATCGTTTTTTCGTTAATAACGAGGCTTACACCGCTACCGCGACTAGCTTTATGCTGACTGGCCAGGAGAAATATTTGATGGCCTTGGAATATGACTATCCCGAAAGGATTAAAGACGCTTCGCTAATTCTTGAGCAAGTCAGCTGGCAGCGGGCCAGTAAAAATTATAAAGAAATTGAAATAAAAATTACTGATGAAAAATTATCGCCCCTGGAAACAGCCAGTAACAGCAATATTCAAAGCCTGACTTTTAAAGCGGAAAATAATTCGCTTTACAATATTCGCGAAGTCGGTTTTCAAATATTGTTTTTAGGCAGCCAAAATCGTATCCTCTCGGCCAACTATCTGTTAATTAATAATTTTTTAAATTTTAGCCAAAGAGAAGTTGGTTTGAACATCTTTAATTTCAGCGGCCGGCCGCGCGAGATTAAAATTATTCCGGAAGTAAACATTATTGATCCCACAAATTTTTTTAATTTAGAACCGCCCCCGCCAACCTAAAAAACTGGCCCGCTATTCCCAATTTCTGAAAAATAGTATAAAATATAAGCAAATTCTTAACAATTAACTAATTAAATCATTATGGCAAAGTCAATGAGCAAATCCCAACTTTTGGCCCACTTGGCCGAAGGCAGCGGCATGACCAGAAAAGACGTGGCAAAACTGCTTGATTTATTGGTAGAAACAGCCTTTAAACAAGCCAAAAGCGTTGGTGAATTCACCCTGCCAGGTGTCGGCAAACTGCTTAAAAAGCAGCGGGGCGCCAGGATGGGCAGGAATCCGGCAACCGGACAGCAGATTCAGATTCCGGCAAAAACCGTGGTTAAATTCCGCGTTTCCAAGATTGCCAAGGAAGCAATCTTAAAGTAATTGAGTTAAAAAGCCGTCCCTGTAGGGGTTCAGAATTCTGAACCCCTACAGGGACGGCTTTTGCGTTGTTAAATTTGCCTGCTTTAACCTTCTGGGCTACAATATTGTTATGCTTGGTAAAATAATTAATAACTTGAAAAGAATTGATTGGCTGCTTTTCGTCAATGTTTTTCTGCTGGTTTTATTCGGCTTGGCCGCCATTTATAGCACCACTTTAAATGTCGGTGAAGCATCAATTTATAATTTTGCAAAACAGCTTATTTTTTTTGGCGTGGGCCTGCTATTTTTATTTATCTTTGCGTTTTTTGATTTCCGCTGGTTTTCCAGTTTTTATAAATTTATTTACTTTCTTTGTCTGGTGGCGCTGGTTCTGGTTTTAATTTTTGGCAAAACTTTGCGCGGCACCACCGCTTGGTTTGGTTTGGGGCAATTAGTCATCCAGCCAGTGGAATTTATAAAAATAGGTTTTGTCATTTTTTTGGCAAAATATTTAAGCGATCACGCCAAGGAATTTGTTTTTCTCAGACATTTTTTTTTCACCGGCCTGCTAACCTTATTAATCGTAATTCTAATTGGTTTACAGCCGGATTTGGGCTCCGCTCTGATTTTTATCGCCATTTGGCTGGGCATGCTTTATTTCACAAATTTGCCGAAAAAATATTTTCTTTATTTGTTCGTTTTTATTTTAATTCTGGCTGTCTTATGCTGGTTTTTTATTTTACAAACTTATCAGAAGGACCGGATTTTGAATTTATTAGATCCCAGCCGCGACCCTCTGGGTACCGGTTATAATGTCCACCAATCATTAATTGCCATTGGCAGTGGCCAATTTTTTGGCCGAGGTCTGGGCTTGGGGTCGCAAAGCCAGCTGAATTTCCTGCCGGAACAGCAGACCGACTTTATTTTTAGCGTCATCGCCGAGGAATTGGGGTTTGTCGGCGCGATGGCGGTGATTGTTTTCTTTTTCCTGTTTTTTTACCGTTTAATCAGAATTATGAAAAATTCCTATGACAATTTCGGAAATTTCCTCTTATTGGGCTTTTTTCTTAGTTTATTTGCCCAGTTTTTAATAAATATCGGCATGAATATCAGCCTGACGCCGGTGGTCGGCGTGCCCTTGCCGTTTTTAAGCCTGGGTGGCAGTTCCTTGATTGCCAGTTTGATAATAGTGGGAATCATCCAGAGTATTATTAGAATAAATAAAGAATCCTATTTTTAATTAGACTTTTTATGGTTTTTTTGTTATATTAAAATTAAATATGAATAAATTTCTTAATAATTCATTTGGTAGAGAGCAGAAAATTCTTCAGGAATGTCCGGTTTGCCATTCGCCCAGACTGGGTTTCAGAGCCAATGTTTTAGAAGAAGGGGAAACCAACCAGCTTTTATATCTGACCTGTCCCCATTGCCAAAGTTCAATTATTATGCTAATCTCTTTAGGGATTTTTGGCGTTGACTCAATTGGCTTACTAACTGATTTATCAGCCCTGGAAGTGATGAGATATAAAGATGAGCCAAGTTTAACAGCGAATGATTTAATAAATCTACATCAACGTTTAATTAATAATAATTTTATTAATAATTTAACTATTTAATAAAAGCGCTGGGCCCGGTTCGCTTCAGTGGCGACCGCCGCCCTTTATTTAATAAATTTATGGCAGAAAAAATAATTCTAAAGGCTAAACCCAGAGACGAGAAAGACCAGGCTAATTTTTTAAGGCAGCAAGGCTATTTACCGGCCAATGTTTATGGCCATGGCGAAAAAAATCAGAACCTGACGGTCAAATATCTGGAATTTCAAAAAATTTATCAAGCAGCTGGTTCCAGCAGCCTGATCAATTTGCTTATTAATAACGAGCAGCCAATCAATGTTTTAATCCAGGAAGTCCAGAAACACCCGGTGACCGACAAATTACTGCATGTCGATTTTCATAAAGTTAAAATGACGGAAAAGATTCATACGGACATTGCTCTGGTTTACCTGGGAGAAGCGCCGGCGGTCAAAGATTTCGGCGGCACTTTGGTCAAAAACTACGATAAGATTGAAGTTGAGTGTCTGCCTGGGGATTTAATTCCTGAAATAAAAATTGATTTAACCATTTTAAAAAATCTGCATGATGCTATTCATGTTAAAGATTTGCAGTTGCCCAGCGGGATTGTGCCATTAGTTGACGCCGAAGAAGTCTTAGTGGCAGTCCAGCCAACCAAGGTTGAAGAAGAGCCGAAAGCCGAGGAAGCAGCGGCAGAAGTTCCAGCAGGCGAACAACCACCGGTTGAAGGTGAAGAAACCGCTCAAACTGAAGAGAAGACTAAAGCTAAAGAACAAAAATAACTCAAATAATCAAAAAGCTGCGGAAAATAACCGCAGTTTTTGATTTCCAAAAATCTTGACAAAATTTCTTTTTTGCTGTAGTACTTTAAATACCTATGATTCTGTCAACTAATTGATCTTTCTATTAAAAAAGGAGTGAACTAATGAGCAGCAGAACAACAAAAAGCCCAGAACAACTTTGGCAAGACTTCCTCAAAATGAAACGTGATGCCAACTGGCTGAAAACCCTACAAAGATTTATCAGCATTGATAAGCTACCGAATGATCTGCGCTTCAAGATTGGCTCGTTTGCCATGCAGGAAGCCGAGACGATGAGTTCGAATATGCGGCGGGACACCTACTGCTTGATCACCATGCATATCCCCGAATTTTCTGCCAAAGCCTGGGAATTAGCCCAGGAAATGGGCGTCACCAGTGCTGATTATGCGACTTTTACGATCATGCACAAGGTGACCAGCGGAATCAATGCTGATGAGGCGAAAAAATTCGCTAATAAAATCAGCACCACGCTGTCCAATCTCGGCGCCAAGGTCGGCCAGAAAGTCAAGGATGCCTTGGAAGTCTCGCCAGCCGGGCAAACTTTCGAAAAATTTAGAAAGTCCCTCTGAGACAGGGCTTAAGTGGATCCACTCTTGGGTCCACTTTTATAATATTTTTATTAGTCTTATTTGGCTATTTAAATCTTTAATAAATTTAATTCTCTTATCTGGTAAATATTTATTTACTAAATTTTTTATTTTATTAGTTTGTGTTGGAGAAATTTCTAAAAAAATCGTTTGGGGCTGATATTTTAACTTGCTTATTTGTCTTAAAAATTTTTCAACAATTTCCAAACCATTTTTACCACCAAACAAAGCTTTTTGGGGTTCAAAAGGCACATTGGTTAATTCTTTTTTGGTAAGATAGGGGAGATTAGCAATGATGACAGAAGACGGCAAAAAATCGGCTAAAGCCGATTTTTTGCCGTCCTTAAAACTTAATAGATCGCTTTGTAAAAATTTTATTTTTTCAAAAACATTGTGCCTTTTCGCGTTTTTTTTGGCGATTTTTAAAGCCGGAGAAGAAATATCAACCGCGGTTATTTTCGCTTTTGCTAAAAGTTTAGCCAGGGCTATGGCAATACACCCCGAGCCAGTGCCTATATCGGCGATGGTAATCGGTTTTTGGTTATTGGTTATTATTTTTAAAACCTCATTAATAATCAGTTCCGTCTCTGGCCGGGGAATTAAAACATTTTTGTCAACGTAAAAATTTAAGTCGTAAAATTCTTTCTGCTTAATTAAATAGGCAAGTGGTTCTTTTTTTAATCTCCTGATAATTAATTTTTCAAAATTTTTTAACTGAGTTTCTATCAGTCTTTGTTCCGGGTGGGCATAAAGATATTCTTTATTTTTGCCTAAACAAAAAGAAAGCAGGAGACTGCCTTCAATATAGTTTGGGTCAAGTGGTTTAAGTTTTTTATTGGAATATATTAGAGCTTTTTTTATAGTCATGGGTTTATAAATAACCTATAACCAATAACCTATAACCGATAAACGATAACCAAAGATTATTTGCCAAGAGGGGTTATTGGTCATAGGTTATTGGTTATTATTCTTTATCTGCATTTTTTAACGCTTTAACAATGTCAGTCAACTCCCCATCTATAATTTTATTGATATTATGCCAGCTGGCTTTGATCCGATGGTCAGTCACCCGGTCCTGGGGGAAATTATAAGTGCGGATTTTTTCACTGCGATCGCCAGTACCAATCTGCGAACGTCTGGTTTCGTCCCGTTCTTTTCTTCTTTTTTCTTCTTCAAAAGCAAAGACGCGGGAACGCATGACTTTCATGGCTTTTTCTTTATTTTGCGTCTGGCTTCTTTCATCCTGGCATTGGACCGTAATGCCGGTGGGTAAGTGAGTCATTCTAATGGCGGAATAAGTGGTATTGACTGATTGGCCGCCATGGCCAGAGGCAGTGCTGGTTTCTATTTTTAAATCCTTGGGGTCAAGTCGTAAATCCACCTCCTCGGCTTCAGGCAAGACGGCAACGGTCACGGCTGAAGTATGAACGCGCCCAGACTTTTCAGTTTCTGGCACCCGTTGAACGCGATGGACGCCGCTTTCGTATTTCAAAGTGGAAAAAACATTTTTGCCGTTAATTTCAAAAATTACTTCTTTAAAGCCGCCAATGCCGGTGCGATTGGCATTGAGAAGCTTAGTCTGCCAGCCGTTTCTTTCTGCCCAGCGCGAGTACATCCGGAAAAGTTCCGCGGCAAACAGGGCCGATTCCTCGCCGCCAGTGCCAGCGCGGATCTCTATAATAATATCCTTTTTGTCATTGGGGTTTAAGGGATTAATGAATTCTTCTATCTCTTTTGTCAGTGAATTTTTTTCTAATTGTAATTTTTCAATTTCTTCTTCAGTCATTTTTATTAATTCCGATTCAATTTCGTCTTTTAGATTCTCCTTAAGATCGGCAATTTCCTGATCAATTTTTTGCAATTTTTTATAATTAAAAAGTAGGTCCCTAAGTTCATTGTATTCTTTAGAGACTTTTTTTAATTTATCCGGATCAGCCGTAATTTCCGGACCTTGCAAAATCCTTTCTAACTCTTCGAATTTTTCCTGAAATTTTTTGATTTTCTCTTCCATAAAATAGAGGGGTGCAGTAGAACGTCAGAAAATGCCTTTTTGGCATTTCGACTGAAGTCCCCCGAGCGTAGTCGAAGGGGACGGAATGGAGAAATCCCTCCTTATTAATTAAGGGATTCCTCCACTCCTCCTCGCCTATGCTCGGAGTCGGTCGGAATGACAAGGCGAGGCATTTTCAGACGGTTTGCTGACTTGTATAGAATTTATAAATAAAAAACAAACCTCTCCAGGCTTGTTTTTCCAGTTATTTGCCTTTAGTCGCTTTTCTGGCTTGGCTTTTGGCCTTTTTGGCTTTTTTGCCTTTTCTCACCTGGGACAATTCTGCTTTTTTTGCTTGAATTTTTTTGAAGCGGTCAACCCGGCCGGCGTTATCCACTAATTTTTGTTTGCCGGTATAAAAAGGATGGCAGGCCGAACAAATTTCTATGTGAATTTCTTTAACAGTGGAACCAGTGGTAAAAGTATTACCACAAGCGCATTTGACCACGGCGTCATTGTAATAAGTTGGATGGACGTCTTTTTTCATATAGAAGTAGTTTATTATGATTTTTTAATTTTGTCAATTAATAATCTAGGATACTTGTCCCCAGCCATTTTCAGAGGAAGGGTATTAAAAGAAAAGTGGGGCGGGGGGGGCCCCCCCCGCCCCACCCCCACCCAAAATTTAAAAACGGAAAATGGACCAACACTTAGTTGGCCCTTTTTTTATACAAAGTTTTTGATTGATGAGAAATAATATAAATGCCTAATATTGTTATGTAGGTTGCTGGAAATTCAGCCGGTATTTTGAAATAATCAGGATTAATGGCGGTGATGATGATAAAGAAAAACAAAGCGATTGACCAGATTACTGGATAGATTTCACCAAAATGCAAGGACTTAAACTGACCTTTTTTACTCTGCCAGCGGTTAATTTCTTTATTACTGACATATAAAGCCAAGATCACCCCGTAAATTACGGAACTGGTACTGGTTACGGTGAGAGTTATATTTTTAGTAAAAAAATCAACAATGAACAAAAAATAGGTTAAGATGCCCCAAAGCCCAGCCAAAACCCTGATAAAATTGGCGTTAATTTTTTTATTATCCATTGGTTTAATTATAGCATTTTTCCCTCTTGTCAGAAATGCAAAGGTGTGATAAATTATACCTAAATAATTAATAAAGAGAGTTTGGGAACTGCTGCCTTCGGCAGCAGTTCCCAAACTCATCTAAAATTCTCACATTCTTTGATTATTTAAGTCCTGTCCGCCAGCTGGCGGATCCTTAAATAAAACGAGAAGAATGGCGGTCCGCCAGCTGGCGGAAGAAAGGAAAAAATTTATGACAAACATCCCAAGTCTTTTAGACTTATTAAAAGCCGGGGCGCATTTTGGCCACCGGCCCTCAAAAAGGTATCCCAAGATGGATCCTTATCTTTATAATATCAAGGATAATGTTGATATTATTAATTTAGAGAAAACCCAGGAGAAATTAAAAGAAGCTTTGGAATTCGTGGAAAAAATCGCCAAAGCCGATGGGACAATTTTATTCGTCAGCACCAAAAGGCAAGCTAAGCCGATTATCAAAAAATATGCCGAATCTTTGGGCCTGCCTTACGTGATTGAACGCTGGGTGGGCGGAACCTTCACCAATCTGCCGAATATTCTTAAATTAATTAATAAACTAAAAAATTTAGAAAATAAAAAATTAAGCGGTGAGCTGAAAAAATATACCAAAAAAGAACAGCTGGATTTTGATCAGGAAATTAAGAGATTGGAAATGCTGATTGGCGGGATCAGAAATTTAACGAAATTGCCCGAAGCAGTTTATTTAATTGATTTAAAGAAAGAAAAAACCGCCCTGGTTGAAGCGAGAAAGACCAAAGTGCCGATTATTGCCGTCTGTGATTCTAACGTCAATCCCACCAAGGTAACCTATCCGATCCCCAGCAATGACGATGCCAGCAAAACCATTGAACTGGTGACCAGCTTAATTGCCGAAGCCATTAGTGAAGGAAGGAAAAAATAAAAATGAGCTTAGAGTTAATAAAAAAATTACGCGAGCAAACCGGTGCCGGTTTTTCTGATTGCCAAAATGCCTTAACCCAAGCTCAGGGCGATCTTGCGCAAGCCGTGGAAATATTGAGAAAAAAAGGCCAAAAAATTGCTGAAAAAAAACAAGACCGCGTGGTCAAAGAAGGCGTAATTGCGCTTTCCGTGATTGATCAAAAAGCAGCCGTCATAGAGCTTTTTTGCGAGACTGATTTCGTTGCTCGCAACGAAAACTTTCTCAAAGCCGCTCAGGAACTCGCTGATAAATTTTTGGAAACCAAGCCAACGGTTTTTAATAATTGGGCCAAGGAGAAAATCCAAAACGAATTAATTGTCAAGATCGGCGAGAACATCCAATTAGGCCGGACAGAAATTATTGAGGGCAAGGTCATTGGCAGCTATTTGCATTTTACTAACAAGGTGGCGGCGGTTGTCGTTTTAAACTCCGGGCCCGCCCAATTAGCCAAAGAATTAGCGATGCAGGTGGTGGCCATGGATCCGAAATATCTGACACCAGCGGAAATGCCGACAGAAATAATTGACAAAGAAAAAGAAGTTTATCGCGGTCAAAGCGCCGCGGAAAAAAAACCAGTAGCGATTATTGAAAAAATTGTTGAAGGTAAATTAGAAAAATTTTATAGTGAGATTTGTTTATTAAAGCAGACTTATATTAAAGATGAAGAAAAAACTATTGAGCAACTGATAGACGAAACTAGTGACAAAGCTGGTTTCGAAATTAAAGTTGAGAGATTTTTAAGATTTAGTTTATAAAAAATGTTAGTCGCAGCGCTAAAATTCGTTTCCTGGGATCAAAGCTATTATTTTGTCGTCCCGGAAAACGAAAAAATTAATCTTGTAGATAAGGTGCTTGTCAAAACGCCGTATGGTTTGGATTTGGGTAAAATAGAAGCAATTAATGAATTAGATTTTTCTTTGGTTAAGGCAGATGATCAAGCCAGCTTTCAAGCCAAGGCCGAAGCCAAGGACCTAGAAAAGCTAGACAAAGCAAACAGTGATAATAAAAAATATTTTAAAACCTGTCATGAGTTAATCAAAAAACACCAGCTCGAGATGAAACTGGTTGATGTTCATCTGTCATTGGATGGTAAAAAAATCACCTTTGCTTTTATTGCCGATGGCCGGATAGATTTTCGGGAATTGGTTAAAGAGCTGGTAAAAAAGTATAAGAA
>Ga0214473_10003247_pt1 | contig 19783 bp, 29 predicted proteins | sample RVTome_7_FD_203509 | JGI IMG/M metagenome (GOLD analysis project Ga0214473, IMG submission 203509) | Soil microbial communities from uranium-contaminated site in the Upper Colorado River Basin, Wyoming, United States - RVT98D197 | ecosystem: Environmental > Terrestrial > Soil > Contaminated >... | reverse complement strand
CTCGTTCGACCCTCCGGTGACCACGGCGACGTGGTGGGGCTGCCATGTGATCGACTATGACGCGACCGGCAAGGTGCTGGTCGGGGCGGCAACCCCGGGCATCCGTATCCGCGTCACCGGTCGATCGACCACCGCGGCTGCTGGGTGTATGGCCTACAACCTCGGCATGCGCGTGACCCAGTTCGCCCACTGACCGGGGACACAAAAAACGACAACCCGGCAGGGGGTGCTCCAACCTGCCGGGCCGCCGAGGGGGTGCGTGGATCCTGTACTCCCGTTCCCCGTCTGTCAAATCGCCCACCATGGCCCCTTCCACCCGTCCCTACCCTGCTCTGCCGCGTCCCGCCGGGGGGGTCCCTGCCGTCCCCCTTCCGGGTACCGATCCCGCCGTAGAACGTGGCGAGCGGGCCTTGTGCGAGGTCGCCAGCTTCGGGCTCCGCCTCGGCGCCGTCGAGGCGGAGCTCGCCGCCCTTGGTGAGAAGGTCGACGCCGTGGCGGGCCAGGTCGAGCGGCTCGCCCTGCTCATGGCCGAGCATGCCAACCGCGATCTCGCCGCCCTCGCCGGCGCCGGCGCCTCACTGGCTCCCTCGGCGGCCAAGCTCCGCCAGCGTTGGAGCTACGCCCTCGCCGGCGCCGTGCTCCTGGTCGTCGCGGTCCTACTGGATCGCCTCGGTCTGTCTCTCCTTCTCCTGCAGTGAGGATCCGCCATGGCTCGCGCCCCTACCCCTCTCATCGTCCGCCTCCCGTTGCAACTGCTCGCCGGTGCGGACGTCGACGTCTTGCGATGGTGGGTAGGCGGGACGTATGCCATCCCCGAGGCCTGGCTCGGTGGGGACGTCGAGATCCGGATCGTCAACCCGGACCCGGCGCAAGTGGCCCCGGATGCGGTCGACGTCTTCCTCACCTTGGACGAGCTCGCCACCGTCGACGCGACGCTGCTGCCCAGCGAAGAACTGCCCGAAATGGCCAGCGCCAGTCTCGGCGTTCGTGTATTCGCGGGCGACGAGCCGCGGCGCTTCTGGGTGCCTCGGTTGGAAGAGATACCGGTCGCCTCGCCGCCGGCGGCGCTCTATCTCGCCACCGGAGGCAGCCGGGACGGCCTGGTGCTGGAGATTGCGATCGCCTGAGAGGACCGATGCTGTTCCGCGTTTCACCCTCCGGGCCCTACGCCAACCTTCCGTTGGGCGGCAACCTCGAGGTCGCGACTATCGCGGCGCTCGGTCCGCTCCCGGATGACGGTGACACGCCGGATCTGGTGTGGGTGCGTTCGGTGCTCTGTCTCTGGCACCGCAACCGTGCCTCGACGCTGGCGGTTGACGGTATCACCGTGGTCGCTGCCTCGGGTGGCGGCAACTGGGAGAGGATGGTCCCCAGCACGGCGCCGGACTGGCTGGTCCAGGCGGACTGGGGCATCGATCCGATGCTCGGCGACGACGAGAATCCGGGGACCACCGCCCTCCCCCTGCGCACCTCGGACGAGCTCGACCGCCGTCTGAGCGTGGGAACGTTGCGACAGGAGACCACGGTCACCGTTCCCGCCGGCGCCGTTATGCTGAAGCTGGAGGCCGAGGTCGACCCCGGTCCCTACCGCCTGATCGTCGACGGCGTTCCGACCACTCTCTACACCGGGACCGTCGACACGTTTGTCGACCGCGTGCATGCCGGCGCGGTGCCTCAAGGCGCTTTGCTCACTGACCTCGGCATCGCCGATTGGGGGCCCTGGGTCAACCAACGGATCCGAATCACCGACGGCGCGTCCGTCGGTGCCATCGCCTGGGTTGCAAAGGCCAACCCGAACGGCCTCGGGCTGAACGTGGCTCGCACCGGGCGCTTCACCGCACCCGTAACTACTCCGCTGGCGACTCCGGTCATCGCCAACCCCGCCCCCGGCGATCACTATGTGATCGAATCGTTGCCGACGGTCACCAGCCTCTCGTTGACCGAGCGTCGACCGACGGCGAGTGCCCTCACGGCCGCCAACGGTGCCGAGGCGTTCCGTGCGTCTTCACTTCGGGTGGCGGGAACGACGGGCAGCATCATCCGGATGGCCGTCAACAGTCCCCGCGGCTGGGTGATCGACGGCTGCAACCTGGACGCCTTCATCGAGGGCCCGAACACCGGCGACGTCGGCCATCATCGGATCGCGCGGACCCTGCTCGGCGGCCCCGTCTACGCTGCCGGACTCTTCATCGCTGGCGGTGGGTATGTTTTGACGGGCTGTTTGACGCGCCAGGTGCTGACGTTCTGCACGGCCAGCACCTATCGCCTGCGCCTGCACACGGCACAGGGTTACCAGGCGGTGAGCCAGGCCACCGCCTTCTCGTTGTTGAGTACCGTATACCTCAACGATGTCCAGGTATTCGATGCTACCCATGGAGTCCTGCTCCAAAACGGCTGCATTGTGAACAGTTCTTCCGGGCTGTCGGGGCAAGGCAATACGACCGGGATGACCGTGGGCGACGATGACAATGAGGCCATCGCGCCGCAGTTTTTCACCTGGTATCAAACCGCCGACATTCCGAACCTGCTCGGAACCACCGAGATCCGAATCAACGCCGCCACCGGCGACATGACTCTGACCTGGGCGACCCTGGTCGCCGAGGGCGGATTCGATTCCGACGAGCAACGCGGCACGACCACACTGGTCGCCGGAACCAAGACAGTGACCGGGGTCCGTAACCCCAACCTCCGTCACCCCTTCGTGTGTCGTGACACCCCGGGGGCAGGGGCGCTGGGGAGCGAACTCATCGTCCCGATCGCCGGCTGCACGGCAACGCAGTTCCGGATCGACTCAATCAACCCTGCTGGCGCCGTTGTGGCGACCGACGTCAGCACGGTCGCATGGTTGATCCCAGCGATGCGCCGCCACGTCATGCTCTGTCAAGCCAACGGCAAGACCTGAGAGGATCGCACCATGCTGCTTCGTACGTCGCCTTCGGGCAAATACATCGACATTCCGCTCGCCGGCAACCTCTCGGTCGCCACTATCGCGGCGCTCGGTGCGCTGCCGGATGACACCGACACTCCGGATTGGGTCTGGGTCGAGGCCCTGCTCTGCTACTGGCACCGGAACCGCACCTCGACGCTCTTTCCCGACGGCATCACCAATGTTGCCGCGGTCGGCGGCGGCCGCTGGCAACGGGTGGTGGAGACTACGGCACCGGATTGGCTGACGCGCACCACCTGGGAACTCGACCCCGCGCTCGGCAACGACGAGAATCCCGGAACGACGGCGTTGCCGCTCCGCACCATTGCGGAGCTCAACCGGCGGTTGTCCGTCGGTCCGCTTGTGACCCCGACCACTCTTTACATTGTCGAGGGGGCGACGGTGCCCACCGGGCGCCTCGAGGTGGACCGTGGTGGCTACGTCTTCACCGTCCAGGGTCGCGCCACAACGCTTTTCGCTGGCACCCTCGACCTCTACGTCGACCGGGTACACAACGCCTTTCCGGTGGCGCCTACCCCGCCCATCGTGACCGACGTTGGGATCGGAGACTTTACGCCGTATGAGGGTACCCGCATGCGGATCACCAGTGGACTCGCCGTCGGCGCCGTCTGCTGGCTCGACCTCGCCAATCCCGCCGGCGGCGGAGTGACTACCTGCCGGTGTACGCGGTTCAGCAGCGCGCCCGCCAGCGGCAGTTCCCTGCCGAACGCGGTGAGCCCGGCGGCGACCTCGGCATACGTCATTGAGGAGCTACCCTCAATCGAAGGGTTGACCCTCGTCGATCGGGCCACCCCGGGAACGGCGACCGTCCTACAAATTGTCTCCTTCATCGTGCGCGATCTGTATATCGGGAGCTCGCCCCTGCTCGGCGGTCAGCTCACCATCCTGGCCGAGGCGCCGTGGTACTGCATGGTCGACGGCTGCCGCATTGACGGACCGGTGATTACGTCGACGTCCAATGTCTACGCCCGGAAGGCCATCACCCGATCAAAGTTCGGCGGCCCGAGCGGCTCGACCGATGTGCTGTTTTTTGGCGGCGTGCTGGCGAGCTTCTGTTTGGCATTGCAGCGCCGTACGGTGCTGGCTACCTCCGACACCATGGCCGCCCAGCACTGCCTTTGGCATGCCGATGGCACCGGTATCCTCACTGCCAGCGACGAGAATCTGACCGCCGCCTGGGAGCTACAGGATTGCCAAATCTGGAACGCGGCCATCCAAGCGATCTCGCTCACCGGGCCCGGCATGATGCGGGTAAAGGACGGCCTGTCGGGCACCGGCAACGGTCGCGGCCTAGTGATCGGCGGGGTCGGCACCGATGCCAGCGGCGGCCAGTCGTTCTATTGGTGTCAAGCGCCCGACCTCCCAAACCTCTCGGGCGTCGCGGGTACCGTACGCGTCACCGGCCTCGCCAACATTGATACCGACTGGACCGAGCTCGGCGCCGTCGACTTCCGGAGCGATGGCCAATCGGGCGCGTCGGCCGTCGCCGCCGGGACCGTGGTTGTTACCGCACGTAACGCCAACCTCCGCGCCCCGAAGGTGACCAAACTGGTACCCGGTGGGGCGCCGCAAGGCGTCCTCGCCGTGGTCGCCGTCGCCGCGGCGAATTTCACCGTCGAGGCGAGGGACCTCGCCACCGGGGCGCTGGTAGCCACGGACACGTCGACCTTTGGGTGGGAGATCCCACCGTTCGCGCGAGACATCGTCATCGCGCAAGGCAACCGCAACACGTAGGAGGCCCATGGCTCGCGACCCATACGGTTACACCGGCGGCGGGGCGTTTCGGGACCCGACCTCGCGCGATCCGGCGCCCGAAGGCGGCTGGCCCTTCGGTGGCCCCGTTCGGTCAATGCTCACCGCCGAGCAACGCCGGGAGAGTCGCCGAGCTCGCCGCTCGGAACGCCAGGCGAGCCGCCAGCGGTACCACGAGGACCTCCGTGCCGCCGGCGAGGCGGACCGAGCTCGGCGGCGAGCTCGCCGCGAGGCCCGCCGTAGTCGAACCCGCGTCGGGGAATGCGCGGGCGATGACCTCGGCCCCGCCGAGCTCGGCGCCGACCTCGAAGCGGCGCCGGACCAACCTAGCGCCGGAGCGGTGGGCACGGTCGTGCTCGGCGGGCTGTTCGCGTTGACCGCGCTCGCGCTCTATCGGCAGCACCGCCGGGGGGGTCCCAGGCATTGAGCATGAGCTCGCCCCTCTCTAGCCTCGAGGTCCACCGATGGACGGACGTCGTGACCGCGCTCCGGGGCGCCCCTCCCGGCATCCGCGCCGTGATGGTCGTGCGGATCGACGAGCTCCCCACGCCGGAGGCCTCCGGCGCGGTGCGGAGCATCGGCTTTCCCGCGGGACAGTTTGAAGACTGGCGCTTCCCGCCCGAGACGGACGGCGCGGGGCTCCACGTGCGTCGCTACCAGGATCGATGGATCGCGCACCTCGACGCGGTCCACCCCGGCGAGGACCTGCCTGGCCATCTGATGCGGGACGCCCCGGTGCTTTGGGTGAGCGGCGCCACGGTCGGCGCCGCGCTCCTCACCTATTGGGGGACCCGCAAGCCGGGCGTGGCGTTCGCCGCGGCCGCACTGGCGTACGTGGTAGCCCTCGCGGCCGCGACCGAGCGAAGGAACCGATCGTGATCTGGTTGCGATGGCGGTGGTATGCGGCCGAGCACGAGGGCAGCCCCCAGGACGACCCGGGACGGACTGCCGGCGGCTGGGGACCCTATCTCTACGGTCCGGCGTCCTGGGAGCTCACCACGATCCGCGTGCGCAATCCCTGGCCCGGCTGGGCCGTGCTGGACTGGTTCTTGGTGCGGACGTAGACCTCCGTCGACGGCCTACTCCCCTCGACAGTCTGTACGCCGTCACGCGGCCCCTTCGGTTCATGACCATCGGGGCCGCGCTTGCGTGGCGCCGGCGGCATCACCCCTTCGGGTGATGACGGCCGTCCAGTAGACCGAGGGCCAAGCGTCGATCGCGCACCGGCGCGAGACCTGTGTCGCCGGCAGGGTGGGAGGTCCACCTACCGAAAAATGTAATCGACTCCGGGGCCCTTCCGCGTTCGGAAAAACCGCGACAGGCTTAGGGGCCGGCAGCGGCATACTATCTTGGTAAATTACCAGTAGTGTTTCGACTGCCTGATCTGCCAACCATTCCGCGCATTTGCGGACCATTTCCGGCCGGGCGGGCCGGACGCCGAAGGGGTTCGATGTATAAAAAAGGTGCTATTGCCGTGGAATCACGGTCACTTAGCGTCCCAGCTCCGCTGGGTCCGAGCGATCGCCAGCTTGAGCTGATCCCTGGCCTGACCATCGTCGATGCGGTGCCGAGCTCGGACCGCCAGGCCCTCGACGGCCTGGCGCGCATCGCTCACTGGGAAGCCGATCGCCTCTCACACTTCGCCCGAACGCGAGCGACCCTGGCCAAAGAGGGCCACCCGACTCCCTCCGATGTGTCGGAGGCCATCCGTGAGATCCGCACGGCCGCGTTGGAGCTCATGTCGATGGCGGACACGTTCATCTCGCGCCTCGCCGCGGGGAAACAAGCGGCAGCATCGGACGGTGCGCTGTGACTCCGATCCGTATGGCAAGGGAGGGCCTCTCTCCGTCCGAGCGTGAGGAGCTCGAACATCACGCCATCCAACGGCTTTGGGCAGCCGCCTTCCGCACCATGCTACCCGAAGCGGTGCGGGACATCCTCGCCGCGGCTGAACGAGTCCGCGCCGAGCAAGGCGCCGCCACCGAGACGGAGGTCGTCGAGGTCCTCGGCCTTGCCATCGCGAGCGTGCGTACATTCTTGCTCGAGCATCCTCGACCGCTCGCCAACGGCGCGGTCGAGGATCATGCTCAGCTCCTCGCCGCGACCATCGTCGATTGTCTGACCTGGGACGAGACGCGAGAACTCGCGTTAGTCGCACAAGACCAGGCAGGTGCGGTGCGACTGGATCCATTCGGCGAGGACGACGCGCCTTGTCGAACCCGTGGGCTACATCCCTCGGAAGACCTCGCCGTTGCCCGCGGCCTCGCCAAGGCCGTGCACTGCCCCGACTGCGCGGCGGATGAACCCGAGCCGGACGGTGCAGCATGAAGGGCATACGGACATCGATCCGCATCACAACCCCGGGGGGGACGACCTGCCACAATTTCGATCTGGCCGCGATGCCACCGAACGACCTAGAGGCGCTCGGCATCGCCGTCGCAGTCGAAGCGGCTCGCCGGAGACTCAATCCGGACTATGTTGATATCGCCGTCGAGTGCGAACCCGATGCCGCCGTCGCCGCCAAACCCGAGCCGGACGGTGCAGCATGATCGAATCGGGGCGCAACAAGGGATACCAGATTGTCTACCTAGCGAAGGGCAGCCGCGAGGAACACGGCGTCGACATGTTCATCGCGAGCGACGATGAACTTCACGAGCTCCGGCGCTCGACATACGCCGAGCTCGGTCGCCGCGGGCCCATCGGCACCGAACCGGATGGCCTCGCCGAAGCGACCGAACCCGCCCCGACGATGGAGGCAATCACCCGTGCGTTCGCTGCCGTTGTCCGTGCGCGCCAGGAATACGAACGGCAGTGGACAGAGATCGAAACGCTGCTCATGGCCGCCATGGTGATCGTGCGGCGGCCGACCAACGAGGCCCACGTCTCCGGGTTGATCCGTGAGGCGCTGGATCTCGAGTACGAGCTGACAGGATCGGCCGACGTCGTCGGTGCGGCACTGGACGCAGAAGAGAAGACCGGAGGGAACCATCATGAGTGAACAGAAACGACAGATCGAAACCGCGAACCAGCTCATCCACATCTCGGAACTCACGTTGACCGAACTCGCCGAAGTGCGTCGCCTGGCGGACAACGAGATCACAGAGCGCACGGCACCGAACCACGCTTGTAGAACCTACTCAATGGGCCGTTATCTCCAGACGACCGGTCTCCTCGGTCCACACGGAAACATCCAGCTCGCTGAAGTGGGTATCGGCATCCTGCGCGGATGGCGGCAGTTCATTGCCGAAGAGATTGTTGAACGTGACCCGGGATGGATCTCCTTTCTGCTGCCGCCGTGGACGGAGCGGAGCGCGGGCGGATACCGCAATATCATCACGAGCTTGGATGCCGTCACCGTCGGCGAGCTCACGACCCTCTTCCTCGGCGAGGTCAAACACCGCGGACTCGCGCTCGGCGCCGAGCTCGCTGCCCCGGGCGTCGCGGACAACGCCCTCGAGGCGACGGTCCGTCACCTGATCCGCACCGAGCCCCAAGCGGCACTGGACGCCTTCCGCAGCCTTGAGACGTTCTGCGCCTCGGTGCGGCGCGAAATGGAAACTGCGATCGCATGCGCTGCCGAACCCGCCGCGGCCCCGCCGGCTGCGGCGGAAGTTTCGGAGGAATGGATCTCCTGGCGATCGCTACGCCTGATCGTTGCTGCCAACCCGGACGTCGGTCAGAAACGGGACGAGGTTCTGAACCCCATCGACCGCTGGCGGTGGCTTCACATGTTGAGGTCAGAGGGGCGCGAGGCGCTCGGCCGCTGCGGTCTGTCAGTGACGAGAGAAGACGGGCATTCTGCGCCTGTGAACCCCGTCGACTGGACGGGGTTCCCGACCGAGCCGGGGCAGCTATGAACGCGGCAACCCCCTGGGAAATTCTGACCGAGACGGCACTACCGAGCATCGAAACAAGCGTGCTGGTCAATGTTCGCGCCGATATTGCGGCCGAACTCAATCGCCGCCTACCACGTCGCCGAGGCGCCATGCGTCGCCTCAATATCGTTCTCGACCGAGAACGTACGTTCGAGATCAATCTTCCCGATCTCGAATCGTCCTCGCTCCTCAGTGCCATCGATGCGCTGGCGTTGGAGCTCCGCCAGCGCGGGGAGATGATCGGCCCTCTAGTGAACGAGTTTGCCGGCGCGGCCGACACTGCCCTTGCGGCGAGTATGCGCGATCTGAGCGACGACCAAATTGCGATGCTAGTCGAGCAAGCGGCGGCCATCGAACGGGTTGCCGGAGTGGCCTTCGAGGTGCAGATCGAACGTTCGACACGGGTCGGGGTGGGCACGTGAGCCCGGGCAAGGCGGCCCTGGTCCTCGCCGCTCTGCGATGGGGCAACCTCGAGGGGCTCAAGTTTGGGCGCGTGGTCTGGCCCTCCTATCGCCTATGCCTTGTGCCCACCTGTATCCGGAGCACTCGCTCCGGGGTGACCATGGCGGCCCCGCACGGCGACACGATCCTGCCCCTTTGCGATGACTGCTGGCGCCAGGCGACGCTCGCCGCCAAGGCCAAACCGAAACCAAAACTCGAACGCGTCGACGGACCGAGCATTCTGCAAAAGGGGGGCGGCCGATGAAGTCGCAAAGCTACCTCTTAGAACGACCGATCCTCGCTCCACGCCACCCCATCGTCTGGACCCTGCCCCTTGAGGCCGATGACCTCCGGGCCACCATCGAGGATGGCCTCGGCCGTGGCAGTACCCTCACGCTATGGGTCCCCGGGAGAGGACCAGCTCGGGTGCTCGGTTGGGACCGCGGCCGCGGCAGCGTGCTGATTCGCTTCGGCGGGAAAGAGGCCCCGCTCGAACCCCTCTCCCTTGACCTCGTGTGCTCATGGGCAGGAGATCGGAGCTCACGGGCGGCCTAAATGGCGAGGCGGCCGCTCCGGCGCATCGTCACGCCCTCGGACGGCCCCCTCTTCCGCCGGTCCCCCGAAGGACCGGCGGAGCTGGCTCGTTTTGCCCCTTGCCGGGCGCCCCTGGCCCTTCCGGAGGCGCCCGGCAGTCGTCCCGTCACGGAGGGCGGCCTCGACCGCTGGCGCCTCCGGGAGGCACTGAGGCCCGTCCAACCGTGGCGCCGGCAACGCCTTTGCGGTCGGACGGCGCTCGGTCCGGTGCAGATCGGGCCCGGGTGGATCGTCGGGCTCGCCCAATGTGGCAGCGTCCACGCCTGCCCGGTCTGCTCCGCCAAGCTCCGAGCCGAGCGGGCCACTGAGATCCGGGCCCTGGTCGCCGCCTGGCGGACGGCCCATCCCGAGGGCGGCGCGGGCCTCCTAACGCTGACCGTCCGCCACGCCTGGGGGACAGTGCTCTCCGACCTCCGTCACGGTTTAGCGGGCGCCTGGCGCCGGCTCTGGCAGGGGTCCTCTGCCGCCGAGCTCCGGCGCCCCATCGCCCATCTGATCCGGGCGGTCGACTCCACCTACGGCGCCGGCGCCGGCTGGCACCCGCACCTACACGTGCTGGTGTTCTACCCGCACGCCGCTCCCGGTGAGGAGTGGCGCGCCGAGCTCGCCGCCCGGTGGGCGATCGCGGTTGACCGCGAGCTCGGCGGCCGCGCTCGGCCGCGCGAGGATGACGTCGGGGTGCGGTGGGATCCTGTCGTGCGCTCTGACTACCTCCTCAAGCTCGGCCTCGAGATCGCCGGCGGCGAGAAGCAACCTCGTCTCAAGGGCCGCGACCGGGCACACCCCTGGGCCATCGCTCGCGAGGCGAGTCGTGAATGGGTGCAGCACCGCGGCGACGCCTCGCGCTGCCGTTGGGTGCAACTCTGGCGCGACTACGCTCGCGACATGCGAGGCGCTCGCGCCTTGACCTGGTCACACGGTACGCACCGCCTAGCAGAACGCGCGGTCGAGCGCGAGGAACCACCCGAGCTCACCGCGACGCCCTGGGCTCTGATCGTCGACGGTGCGGACTGGACCCGCACCATGCTCTATCGAGGCGTTCCCCATGAGCTTCCCGAACTCCTCCAAGCGACCACGATCGGCCCCGAGGCGACCACCGATCTCCTGCTCGACAACGGTTGCAAGGCGGTACGGATGGCCGTCACGCCGGCGGCCTGTTTACTCACCATGACCGGAGGGATATTCAGTGAACCAAACCTTTTTGCCCAACGAAGATTCTCTGCTGAGAGTGGCCACCGAAATAAGTTGGATCGACCGGTTCCTTCGGGGGGTTCTGATCGCAATGCCGATGCGGTCGGAACCTGAACCCGAGACGCAGTTGTGCCTCGACGCTTTGCTCGCCGCCGGCGCCGTCGTGCTGGATTCGACCGCCATCACCGACCTGGCCAAGCACCGTTGCGTAGTCGCTGGCAAGGTGTACCGCACGCTAGATCGCCTCCCCCATGTCGAGGTGGTCACCTGGCTCGATTCGGACCAAGTTGTCTCGGTCCTCGCCGTCGCGGTCCTATCGGCCCTCGCCGCCAAACTCGATCGTGCTGTGAGCGGCGCATACGTGGTGCGCCAAAGCACGCTGACGAACCCGCCGATAGCGGCCTCGGCCATCGACCTCCCCCCGGAGCTGGTCCGCTATTCCGACATGCCCGGTTGGGTCGACCTCTACCTGCCACAGGTATATTGCGGCATGGGTTGCCTCGCCGTGCCTCGGCGGGTGTTTGCCGAGCACTGTGAGCGGTCGGTCCAGGTGGACCAGACCTATTCGGGAGGCTCGGTGCGCTTCCCGGCCGTGTGCTGGTCGGGCCCCGTGCCTCGAGGAGACGGTACCTACGATTGGGCCACGGAGGATTACGCTTACTGCGAGCTGCAGGCGGCGATAACCGGCCGCCTCCCTGTGCTCGCCCCCGTCTCGGTCGGTCACGTCCGACCGGCGACGGCGAACCACCGGCGCGAGATCTTGTGGCCCACCGTCGAATCGCTGTTGACCAGCGATCCGCCGGAGCTCGCCTGGGGACCCGAGGGTAAGCGTTGCGCCGCGCCCCCGGCGCTCGTTCACCGCGAACGCTTCGGCTTGGCCGGTAATGGCAAGGCCAACTGACGACCCTTCGGCGAGCTCGCCGGCGCCGAGCTCGCCGCGGCCCCTGGCGGGATCTCAACCGTCCCGCCGAGCGCCTTGACGACCACGCGCCGCAACCATTCGGACCGCCGCAAACCTTGCACGGCGGCCGCTTGATCCATGGCCGTGACTGTGCGCGGGTCGAACCACACACACACTCCCTGGACGAAACCTTTGGCGTTCCGTTTCTGCCCCGCCCCTCGTTTCATTCTGGCACCGTGACCCATTCCCGCATCGCGTCCCGTAACTCGAGGGCGGTGGCACCATACCCGCGACCCTCCACACATCGCAGTAGACTGTTGAGGCGGCTCATTGCCGCCGCTCGTTCCTCGACGCGCGTCCGCCGTTGTTTCAGTACCCGTCGACGCGCCACGGCTTTTTCGTCCGCGTGTTCGAGGGCCCGGAGCTCGCTGGCGATCTCGCGCGGCACGTGGAGCGGTACGATTCCTCCCAACCGTTCCCGTTGCCAGGCCAACGAACGCGAGAAGTGGCGCTGCAGGGCGAGCCATCGCGCGACCTCGAGGGAGGACGGCAACTCCACTGCCTTCGGTACCTTGACCCCGACGATCCTCGCCGCCCCAATCCGCCGCATCCCGTCGACGATCTGTCCCGCATAGGTCCGCGGCGCAAACCCGAGCCATCGCCTCTCTAGCGTGAGGAGCGCGACCATCTCGGCATCGCCCGAAGGCAAGTGATCTGGCACCCGCCAATTCTATCGCCGCCGACCTTGCCTGCAAGCCAAACTCGAGGGGAGGGCCGCTCGGCCCCACGCGAAAGGAAGCGATTGCAGTGGCAAGCCAAGCGATTGAGAAAATCGTCGAGAAGGCGGACCGCGCGGTGGTCCAGCTCAAGAACTACAAGCGGAAGGCGGCCATGTCGGAAGCCCGAATGGTCCACTTCGTGGAAGGTGCAGGTGGGGCGATAGCCGCCGGCGCGGCTGACGCCTACTTCAATGAACCCAAGATGTTCGGGGTGCCAGCAGTCCCTGTCGTCTCGGCACTGACCGCGCTCCTCGGCATGTTCGAGGTCATCCCCGGCGGAGAGCACCTGGCCGCCATCGGCGGCGGCGGGCTCCACTACGCGCTCGGCTCGCTCGCCTTCAAGAAGGTGGACGAATGGGAGGCCGAGGGCGGCGGAACGCCATAGGCCCCGCGCACACACTCATACACGTCCAGCACGATTAGAGGGGTCCCGTTCTCGTTGCACGAAGGAAAAATATCATGGCCAACCCGTTCGATTCGCTCGTTCGTTCCGGCTCTGTCGGTGACGTCCAGATCCATCCGCCGCAACACGGCAACCTCCGCGGCCCCAACGTGGGCCAGGAAGTGGCGCCCACCCCTGACCAGCTCGCCAAGCTCGGAATCGACGTTTCCGAAACGGCCTTCAAAAATGGCGAGTTCATCATGATGGGGATTTCCAATCAGATCCCTGGCGGTGTCACCATCCTCGCCGGCGCTCGCGTCACTCTGATCCGAGCTCCCTCGACGCCCCTCATTCCCCTCCAGGCGACCATTGCGTCGACCATCTGCCCCGGCCTCTTCATCGACCTCATCCGTTGTGGAGCCGTCTACCTGATCGACGGCGACCCCATCGCGGCCGAGACGTTGTCCGAGGTGAGTTTCGCGAACAAGCTCACCTGGCCGACGGTGCAGACCTCGCAGAACATCGAGATCGGAATCCTCAACGCCAGCGCCGCGCCGATCCTGAACGTCTCGGCGACCGTGCTCGGCTGGCGCGTGCGTCCGTAGTCGAGGCGCCGTGCTCATTGCGACCAACCTGCCGATTGAAGGAGGCCAGGCCCTCGCGCTGCAAATGCGAGCCGCCATGCAAGGACTTGCCCTGGCCTTCTCAATCGGCATGACGGTCGTTCCCGTCCCGCCCCTCTACGAGGCGGGCATCAAGTACCGGCTCGAACCCAACAGCGGCGAGGGCTGGGAGGAATGGGCGGACCCGTGGAGCGTGGCCAGGCGGGGCTGGGGCGACTGCGACGACCTCGTAATGTATCGCGTTGCCGAGCTACTCCAGGGCGGCGAGGACGCCTCAATCAACGTGATTTGGGACGGTACCCGCTACCACGTGCGGGTCCGTCGCGCCGACGGCTCCGTCGAGGATCCGTCCCACCTCCTCGGAGGCTAGACCTATGCCGTTTCCCCTGATCCCCATCATCATCGCCGGAGGACTCGCCGCCCTGGCGCTCGCCGCTGGCAAAAAGGGCCGCGCGGCGGCCCGGGTCCCTGACGAGGACCTCGACGTCGATCCCCTCTCCCTGCCTATCACCGCTCGCCCCGGCTACCGCACCGCCCAACGGCAATACGAGTTCGCCATGAGCGGCGCCGTCACCGATCCGGGCTACCTCCGCACCGTGGCAAGTTCCCTCCAGTCGGGTGGCTTCCCCGAGCTCGCTGAAGAGGTATTGAGAAAAATCGAGCGACTCACCGCCGGGGGGGTCCCTGCTCCTGCAGCGCCCCCGGTCAGTCCTCCGCCGACGGGGACAGCGGCTACCGCACCCCCTCCGGTCACCCTCCCGTCGACGGAGCCTGACGATACGGGCGTCGAGGTCGCGCCCGCCGAGGAGGACGAAGGCGGCGAGCTCGCCGAGGAACCCGAGGACGGCATCCCGCGGGCCCTCCCCGCTCCGCCCGCGCTGCCGCCGGCCCCTCCTCCGCCGGCGGTGCCAGCCTCGGCGATCCCTCCGGTGACGAGCGCCGAAACGGCGCCCGACGTTGACCCAAAAGGCACCGTGCTCCTCGCGCGAATGTTGATCGCTCGCGAGACGGGAGCCGGGTGGAAGGAGGCGAACCACCCCGAGATAGCGGCTTGGCAGGGCCGCGCGGGGCTGACGCCAGACGGAAAGTTCGGCACCGGAAGCGCCCTGATGATGGGTGAGGAGGTCGGAATCTTGCCGCGAATACGCTACTTCTCCACCAAATTCTGGCGCAAAGAAGACGCCGTCGCGGACGCTAAGGCGCGCATCCGGGAGCTCGCCGCCCGCATCGAGCCGACCAACGCCGCGCACGCCATGCACCTCCGGATCTCTGCGGATGCCGAGACGGGCCAGGGCTGGCCGCCGTCCGCCACTCCGATCCCCTCGGATCAGCGCGCGGTCGAGCAATCGGTCCGCGACCAGATGTCCGAACGTCTCGCCGAGCATGAGGCCGGCGAGGAATACGGCACCCGAACCACCGCCGAGGCATGAATGTACACCGGCATTGAGCTCGCTCGCGTCAACGGCATGGCCGACCCGGACCCGATGGGGTTCGGACTCGGCGTGCGGTACTACGAAAACAAACTCTCTTTCCTGGTCATCTGCCACGGCCACAAGTGGCGGGTGACGCTGCCGGTCGAAATCGTGCACGAAGAAATGGATCGGACGTTCGCCGAGCACGGGATCTGGGAACCCGCCGCCGTTGGTGAGTCCTCGTCGTCCAACGGCCTATTCCGACGGGTCAAGCGAGCGTTTCGGAAAAAGGGCTTGCTCGGCCGTATCGCCAAGCACGCCCTGTTGGGCCCCGCCGCGCTGGCCATCGGCCGCCAGAAGCACAGGGGCAAGACCATGCTAAAGCACGCCCTGTTGGGCCCCGCGGCGTTCGTGGTGGGCGAGGACCTCGAATATATCCAGGACTATGAGCCCGCCGACGTTGGTCGCCGTCGCCGTCATGGCGGGGGGCTCTTCGGAGCCGTGAAGCGGATCGGCCGCGGCGTCCTCCGGGGCGCCAAGAAATTGATCCAGTCCAAGGCCTTCGGGGCCATCGTCGCGGCGAGCGCACTGGTCATGCCGGCGGTCGGTGGCCCCGCGCTCGCGGCACTTGCTGCGGCCAAGGTCGCCATGAAAGTGATCGACGCGGCGAAACGGGGACACCCGGGGGCCAATGTGCGGCAGGCCATGATCGGTCGGAATGTGGGCCAGCTACAGCGGAGCGGTGCCCCCATGGCCCGCCTCGCCCTCGCCGCCTTCCGCAGCAACGTTCGATAGCGCCATGCCCGACCTGAACGAGAACACGACTCAGCTTACCTGGCGGCCCGGGACCGCCGGGGTGCAGCAAGTCCAGACCAAACCGCGCGACGAGCTCAAGGTCTGGGGCTGGGTGGCGGTAGCGTGCGAGCCAAACGCTTTCCAGGTCCACCTCGACGCGAACACCGGGCCCGACTACGGCCCGGTCGACGCGCCCTGTGTGCTGGCCACCGAGCTGCCGGTCGTGATCCTGGTCACGCGCCTGTCGACGGGTCGCCAAGGCATGCCACCGGACACCGGGGCCACCGTTGGGATCTCCTGGGGCCACGGCTGCCCCCCAGACCGCTCTCGCGGGCGAGTGTTGACCTTGCTCGCGCTCGCCCCCACGGCGCTCGCGCCGTGGGAATCGGTGGCCGACCTCGTCAATCCCGCGGCCACCGCCGATTGGCTTGACGCGGTCGGCGCCGTTATCTCGACGTTCGCGGCTCGCGGCTACCGCCCGCAAGGTGCCGTGGCCATCCGGCTCTCTATGAACACCGACGTCCGTCTCCGAGGATTCTGACATGGCCCTACTCGATGACCTGAAAGCCGCCCGCGCTCGCGCTCGCAAAATGCCCTCGCGCAAGAAGCGCGCGAAGAAGACGGCGAAGAAGACCGCCAAGAAGCGCGCGAAGAAGACCGCCAAGAAGCGCGCGAAGAAGACGGCGAAGAAGACCGCCAAGAAGCGCGCGAAGAAGACGGCGAAGAAGGTCGCGCGTCGACCCCGCGGCGAGCTCCTCGGCATGACCGGTGACCTGCCCTGGCGCCTCTACCGTGAGCCGAAGGAGACGGACTACCACTACAACCTACGCCGCACGGCCATGAAGATGGCCATGTCCCACGTGAAGCCCGCCGAGGTCCTGGCGCATCCGGTGAAGCGATGACTCGATCGAAATTGCTCCTCATTGTGGCCGCCGGACTCTTGCTCGGCGCTTGCGCCTGGCTACAACGCAACCCCGCGGTGGTCGACGGTGCCGAGGTGGGCCTTACCGAGGCCCGCGCGGCCTGCGCCCTGGTGAACAACGCTCGCGATCGACGGCTGTGCGAGGTGCTCGCCGAGCTCGGCGCGGACGCCTCCCGAGCCGCCATCGATGCCGCCCTTTCGGCCAGCGTTCCCGAAGCCTGCCCGGCCCCGGCCCCGCCCTCGCCGGCGGCGAGCTCACCGCCTCCTGAACCGAGCTCGCCGCCGGCGCCGGACGGACCCACGTCATGGTACGCGCCTTCACCTCCCCCCTGTTTCGCCCTGCCCTGTGAGCCGCCATGAACAGCGTCGCCGCCGTCACCGGCATCCGCAAGTTGCCCCCCGAGGCCCTCGACGCCCTGGCGGACCTGGCCCGACGTCACGGGTGGGATCTCGACGGCCTCGCGGCGGCTATCGCCCATGAGTCAGGTTGGAACCCGCACGCGGCCAACCCGACTCCCCCCGGTGCCGTCGGCCTGCTGCAATGGCTCCCCACCACGCTAGCCCGCTACGGGACCAACGCGTCAGCAATGGTGCGGCTCGGCGTGGTCGAGCAACTCCCCTATGTCGAGCGATATTTCCGCGAATGGGAGGCGCTCGGCTACCCCATCGGTCCCCGTGATTTCCTGGCCTATGGGCTCGGCGTGGGACACGTGCCGCGCCCGGCTCCGGGCTCTCTGATCCCGGACGATGCCGTGCTCTATGAGGCGGATAGCCCGGGCGCGATCGCGAACCCCGCGCTCGCCGATGCTGACGGAACGATCCGCATGGGTGGCATGCGCCGCATCCTCGAGGGGATGCTCCTCGCCGCCTCCCGGACTCCCCGCGTGGACATTCCTGCCAGCCTCTCCCCAAAAGCCCGCCTCGCTCGGCTAAGGGGGGCGGGCTAGCCCTCGTCCTCCTCGCTCTTCTGGGTGCCTATGCCCTCCGTCTCCGTCGATCTCGTCACTGACCCCACCGCCGACCGCTGGGGAAAGCTGCGGGTGGTCGAGGGACGCAACCTCTGGCGGGTGGTCGTCTCGCGGAGGTTCGGGCCGCCAGCAAAGGCGCTCATGCTCGGTGCCACCGGCACGGCGCGGATGCTCTCGCTAGTCCAGCCGTCGACCTCCTTCTGGTACCCGTATTGGGGCAGTTGGTCCCCCAACGCCATCGCGGCCGGCGAGGCAAGGCCCATCATCCCCGTCGACGTCAGCTATGGCGGACCCGAGGCGGCCAAGCCGCTCGGCATCGCCGGCGGCGAGCTACTCGGCAAACGGTGGACGTTTCTCCCGACGCCCACCGACGTGAAGCCGACGCTCGTCAATCTCGTGGAACCCACCGGCGGGTATCCCTGCTACTGGGTCCACGTCGAGTTTTGGTGGCGAGCGGCCTCGATAGACTTTCCTGCCTGGCCCTACATACAGAGCGGCCTAGAGCAATGGGCCGCCCTCGATACCGCCGGCGTACCCAACGTCCAGAACGACCCGGGCGACAAATCGATCGGCGAGCAAATAGCGGAGACGGGCCGCGAAATCGTGGAGCACTCCCTCGAGGATTGGGACAAGGCGACGGCGGCGGTGGCCCGGTTCGGGAGGTCAAGAGGCACCGCGTTCCTCGCCGGGGGGGTCATGGCTCTCCTCGGACTGCTGTGGCTCGGCCAACGGGGGCGATCATGAGCAACGTTGCCACCTGGCTCCGGATGCAAGCCCTCGAGGTCGGGCAGGACGGCTCCGCGACGGTGACCATCGTCCTCGAGGGGAGCGACGGGGGCACCTGGCAGACGTGGCAGCGGTTTGGGCGCGAGAATCTGGAATCGGTGACCCAGGCGGTCGAGGGGGCACTGATGCTCTTCGCGGACGAAATGCCGACGGGTCGCCACAAGGTCAAGCTACTCGCGTTGGACCAGAGTGAGCACCAACTCGGCATGCTACCGCTCACTGTCACGGGGAAGAGCTCGGCGGCCTCGGCGGCGAGCTCGGAGGCGCTCGGCATGCAACGCGCCGTCTCGCTCGCCGTGCAGAATTTCGAGGCCATGTCGGGCGGCCTCCGGCACGAACTACAACGCGTCCAGGAGAGAAACGACGAGCTCCTGGACAGTAACATCACCCTCCTCTCGAAGTTCCTCGAGATCCAGACCGGGATGGCCGAGCTCGTGACCGACCGCCGCCGCGAGGAGAAACGCGAGGAACGGATCGGCGAGCTGTGGACCGACATCAAGCCGATGGTCGAGGTCGTAATCGGCATCGTTGGGGACCACGTGGTCCAGGTCTACGAGCAGGCCAAGACTGCCAAGCGGATCAAACCGAACGGATCGCCCAAGCCCGATGGCAGCTCGAGCTCGAGCTCGAGCTCGGAGGCCACTCATGCACTGGGGGCGACCCCGGAGGGAGCCACTCATGACGCACCGCCCGCCGCAGCCACCGCCACCGGAGGAACCCCCGCCGACCACCCTGGAAGAGAACCCGATCTATCGCCTGGGTCTGCATGCGCTGCAGCGCCCCCGGGGGATCCGATCGATGTTCCGCCAGGCAGCGCGGGGCCTCCTGAGCGATCTGTTCGCCGCCGGAGCCGACCAGATCCGGAACTACCGCCCGTCCGAAAAGGACGGGGATCCTCCCCCAATGTCGACCCCGCCGCGGGGCGGGCGGTAGCACCACCAAGCCGGGCTAGAGCCCGGAAGAAGCAACCCCGTTCATCGACCGCACGAAAGGACAAGCACCCATGAGCGTTTCACGTTTTCGCCTCTCGCCCTCGGGCCCGTTCGTGGGGGCTCCGCCCCTGCAAGTGGGCTCCGATGGATCCCTGGGCACCGGCTCGCCCGGGCTCGTCTGGCGCCAGCTCGGCGACAGCAGCTCTATCGATCTGCAGAGCGCGACCCGGGTCTCCCTCCTGTCGTCCGTCGCCGCCGACGGGTTCAGTGTTCCGGTCGGCTACCACTACGAGCTGGAAGCCTGGATGAAGGAGGTAAGCAACGCCGCTCCCGGCTCGACCACCTGGGGATTCGAAGAGAGCCTAGACGATGGCACCACGTGGACGGCCATCGTCAGTCACGTCGGAGGCGGCGTTACCAACTCCACCGGGATCTCGTTCGACCCTCCGGTGACCACGGCCACGTGGTGGGGCTGCCATGTGA
>Ga0214473_10003246_pt1 | contig 19785 bp, 18 predicted proteins | sample RVTome_7_FD_203509 | JGI IMG/M metagenome (GOLD analysis project Ga0214473, IMG submission 203509) | Soil microbial communities from uranium-contaminated site in the Upper Colorado River Basin, Wyoming, United States - RVT98D197 | ecosystem: Environmental > Terrestrial > Soil > Contaminated >... | reverse complement strand
GGCGTTGCTCGAAGCGGCGCCGGAGTTCAACGCCCGCGCCGCGCCCCGCGGCGCCGGAGCCGCGGCCGACACGGTGCAGGCTTCGGCGCGCCGCCTGGCGCGGAGCCTCCAGGATCTGTGTATCGTGGGGCTGGCCACCACCGGGCCCGGCGTTCGGGCGGACTCGATTCGTGCCTGGGGTCCGTATCGCACGGCGCAGCTGCGCCTGGTCCTCGACCGCCTCCACGCGGACCTCAACCGATTCGCCGGTGCCAGCCGGTTCCAGCTCCCACCCGGGTCCCACTGAGCCTCGCGGTTGTCCACCCCAGGGTGTGCAGACGCTTCTCGACAATTCCCACATGCCGTGGAAAGGCTGGGCAAGCGGCTGCCCACCCGCGGGTTAGCCATCAACACCGGCTACACACCGGCGTCGTAAGCCGAAGAAACATCGGCACTTGCGGGCTCTTTCCACGCGTCTATATTGCACAAGGGTTGTGCGGGGGAAGGGTCGGGATTCGCTGTCTCGACCACGCCCCGTATGACGGTTCGAGCGGGAATTCCGGGGAGGCCGCCGACGCACTCAAGGGCTCAGGCGTCCGACGATCCGGGCAGTTGCCCTGACTCGAACAGGTGAGGCCAGTCGCGTTGCCTCATCCACGCCGATGTAGCGTCTCGGCGTGCAGTGCGAAGGGTCGGTCCGCGACCCGATCCGACTCGCAGCGCTCGCACCGGTGAACCTTGCGGTCCGGCCAGACCGCTTGGGGATGGAAGCCGGAGCTCCGGAAAGCCCTCCCGCGGACGCAACAGTCCACGCGGTGGCCGAAGGAAGGAGAACAGAGGGAGTCAATCCCCTGACTCCGGGTAACTGGTGCGGAGACGGCGGGCAGTCCGAAAGGACGAGCCCGCTGTCTCGTTTTTCATGACGGGGATCTCACCGCTGCCTTCTGACGACCGACTCGATCCGGGCGACGGCGCGCTCCCCCCGTGCGGCTGACTTCGCAATGGTCCAGGCGAGGGAACGCTCGTGCGAGAAGCGGGCATTCCGGGCGATCAGCTCCGCGGCGCACCGGATCCCCGCGAACGCTGAGCGGAGCTCGGCCAGAGCGGCGTACTTGGTCGCGGCTTCCTGCGGGGGCATGGCATGCCAGGGGGCCATGGCGGCAATCTATGAGCCGCCTGGAAGCGGATCGGTACCGTTTCATCGCACGATCCCGTCATCCCGTTATCCCGTCATCCCGCCGTTTCAGTCTCGGCAGCCCCTCATCCACCTCCCGTGCCGGATGCGGCTCGCTGACCCGGGTGGCGCGCGGCAGCAGGTGGGCGATCGAATTGGCGTAGTACTCGAGCAGCGGGCGATGGGAGGGCAGCACCACGTAGGTCTCGCCTTGCCGGACCACCAGCCGGCGCATGCGGAAGGTGCGCCACGCCCGGTCGAGTGTCGTTGCGGCGTCGCGCTCGCCGTGGAGCAGCTTGGCGTTACGTTCCTGGAGATGGTCCCGGTAGTCGGTGATGCGGCGCAGGAGCGCGGATTGCGGGATGGCGGTCTCGCCGAAGGAGAGCAGCGCCGCGGCGACGAGTGGTACGGACGTCACCGGAATGATGGCGCCGATGCGCTCGAGCATGCGGTCGGCCAGTTCCTGGACGCGGGGGAGGCGCTCCTCTCGGGGAAGGTCCAGAACACCGGCCACGCCGGTCGTCCAGGCCCGCAGTGAGACCGGCGTGCCGAAGTTCACCGCCACGCGGCCGTAGCGCCGGAGGCGCCCGGTAAAGAAGCGGAGCACGTTCCACCCGACGTAGTGGAGCACGCCGGCCGCCTGACGGGCGCGTCCGGGCCGTTCGATCCCTTCGGCGACCTCGCGGATGAGCGACCGGTCCTCCAGCACCCGGTCGTAGTTGAGCGCCACCGGAATCAGCCAGATGTCGCGGTCGAAGCCCGGTTCGCTGAGCGTCCGGGCGACGTAGTCCAGCAGGCCGATCTTGGCGGGCCGGAGCGCGCCGTCGCGGGTGAGCCCGCCTTCGAGGAAGATCCCCTGGGTGACGCCGTTTCGGGTGATGAGCTGGACGTATCGCTCCAGCACCGCGTGATAGAGCGGCTCCCGGTAGCGGCGCCGAATGAAGTACGATCCGAACGACTTGAAGATGTACTCGAGCGGCCACGTCCGGGCCCATTCACCCACCGCGTAGCTGATGCTGACGCCTTGCGCCAGGATGTAGGCCACCAGCACGTAGTCCGCGTTCGAGCGGTGGTTCATCAGGTACAGCACCACGTCCCGCCGCGGGATGGCGTCCAGCCGTGCGCGATCGGCGTAGGTGACGCTCACGCGATAGAGCAGGTTGATCAGGACGCGCGACAGGTTGTAGCCGAGCTTGTAGTACGACAGGACGTTGAAGAACGGCACGATCTCGTCGATGTACCGCTCCACCTGCCGGCGGGCTTCGGGCTCCGGGATCCGGTGCGCCCGGCAGTGCTCGCGCATCGCCGCGTGGATCGCGGGGTCGAGCATGAGCTCGTCCCGGATCACCCGCCGGTTGACCAGCTTGTAGCGGTCGATGCGGACCCGGAAGCGGTGCACGCTGCGGAGCACGGCCCGGCGGAACCACGCGCGAATAGCTTCGCGGGTGCGGCGGACGAGCCAGAGGGTGAGACCGGCGGCGAGGAGCGCGGCGAGCGCCAGCAGGACCCAGTCGACTGGGGACAAGATCACGCGAAAGACTGGGTTACCGTCCCTCCGGTCGCAATGGCGCGGGGTCGCGCCGCCGCCTGGGAGCTTGACACCGTCTCGGGCCGGGCTATATCCGCCTCCTTCCCCAGAGGTTGGTCCAATGGAAGAGTGGGCGGCCGAGCTGCAGCGGGGCAGGTCGGACGCGGCGTGGGACCTGTTCGTCGGTCGCTACCGCCGCCTCGTCTTCGCGGCCATCCGCCACTACGCCCAGGACTACGACGACGTGATGGACGTCTTCGCGCGGGTGTGCGAGGCCCTGCGCGAGGACGACTTGCGGCGGCTCCGCGCCTGGGTCGAGCAGCCCACCCACCGGGCCCGCTTCTCCACTTGGCTGGTGACGGTCGTCCGGAACCTCACCGTCGACTGGTTCCGCGAGCGGGACGGGCGCCGTCGCCTTCCCGCCGTCGCCGAAGGGCTAGCCCCGCTGCGGCGCCGGATCTTCGAGCACGTCTTCCTCGATCAGCGAAGCCACGTCGAGACGTACGAGTCGATCCGGGCGGCGACCGACCCGGCACTCTCGTTTCGCGAGTTCCTGGCTGAGCTACGGGCGACGTACCTCGCGGTCATGAAGGGACGGCGGGGTCACGTGCTGCGTGACCTGGGCGGCCCTCCGCCGCCCGAGAACGACTCCGATGATCCAGGCACGCCCGACCTTGGCGACACGCCGAAGATGATAGACGACCTGTTGGCGTCCCTGGGCCCCGAGGACCGGGTGGCGGTCGAACTGTACGTGGTGGACGGGGTGCCCGCGGATCAGGTGGCTCGGGTGCTCGGCCTGGGCAACGCCAAGGCGGTCTACAACCGGGTGTACCGGGCCCTCGCGGTCCTGCGGGAGCGGCTCGAGCGAGCCGGGATCCGGCGAGAGGACCTGTGAGCAATTCCCCCCCAGCCCGGCCGTCTCATGACGGCGAGGAAGCGGAAGGTTGGCCCACGGGGGAGCTTCCCGACGTGACCGATCAGCAATTATCAGACTTGGTGCGCCGCGGGCGCGCCCGCGGTGTCGGCCCGCAGGTGCCGACGCCGGACTGCCTGAATGACGACATGGTTGCCGCGCTCGCGGAGGGGTCCCTCGATGCGGCCGCGCGCGCGGAGGCGTTCCCGCACCTCGCGTCATGCGAGTGGTGCCGGGCCGCGGTGGCGTCCGTCGCCATCGCCCTGGCCGATCCCGCGGTGGCGCGGGAGGTTCGGGCGGCGGAGGGGCCGGCCCGACGCCGGTTCTACCGATGGAGTGTGCCCGCCGCCGCGGCCGCCGCGGTCATCCTCCTGCTCTCATGGCCGCCGGCGACCGACGAGCCCGGGCCGACGCACCGGGCGCCCACGATCACCGCCGCCCCGGCTCCCAGCCCCATGTCACCGGTCGGGGCGGTGGCGGCCGCCCCGGTGCTCCGTTGGGCCGCGGTGGACGGCGCGGACCGCTACCGCGTAACCCTGTTCGATGGCGACGGCGCGGTGCTCTACGAGACCGAGCTGGCCGACACCGTGGCGCCCGTGCCCGGCATGGTGCGGCTGCTCCCGGGCCGTCCGTACCTGTGGAAGGTCGAGGCCCGAACCGACTTCGACCGTTGGGTGGGGTCGAAGCTGGTCGAGTTCTCGATCGCCGGGCCCCGGCGTTGATCGCGCTCGGCTCGGCCGTTCTACTGGGGGCGTTGCTCCCGCAGTCGCCGGCGGCGGACTCGCTCCGAATGCTGGCGCAGCGTCTGCCGGAGTCCGATCTGGCGGTGGAGGCGCGGGCCCGTCCAGCGGCCTTGCGGGAGGCCGTGGGGGAGGCGTTGGCGCGGGCGACGCGGTCACCCGCTTCCGCCGAGGGCGAGCTCGCGGTGGCCCGGGGGCTGGCGGCGGCGTTCGCTCTGGCCTGGCGCGATTCCTTCCTGGTGCGCGAGGTGGCGCGCTTCGCGGGTTGGCCGCCGGAGCGCCGCGCGCGGAAGGTGTGGGCGGACAGCGTGCGGCGGGCGGGGGTCGTCGCGTACGGCCGGGACGGAGCGGCGGCCGCCATCGTGATCTGGCGTCGGGCCCTCGGGGCCGCGACCAGCGTTGCCGACACCGCCGGGATGGCGGCGGTCCTGGGAAACATCGGCGCCGGGTACTCGGCGGCGGGGCCCCGGGACAGCGCGGCAACCTACCTCGAGCACGCCCGTACCCTGGCGATCGCGGTCGGCCATCTCCAGGTCGAGGCCAACGCGGTCGGCGTGCTCGCGGACTTGAGCGCCGAGCGGGGCGACCTCGCCGCGGCGCGCGAGGGTCAGCGGCGGGCGCTGGCGATCCGCGAGCGGATCGGGGACCTGCGTGGCGTCGCGGCGGGACATAACCAGCTTGGGCTGCTCGCCCAGGACGTGGGTGACCTGGCCGAAGCGCGACGTCACTTCGAGAGCGCGCTCGCGCTCAATCGCCGAGCAGGCCGCCCCGAGGTCGCGGCCATCAACCTGGTCAATCTGGCCGGGCTCGCGAGCCTCGACGGGGACTTCGCCCGGGCCGACCGACTCTATCGGGACGCGCTGGCAACGTGGCGGGCGCGCGAGCAGTGGACCGACGCGGCGGACGCCCTGTACGGGCTGGGCCAGTTGGGCCTTCGCCGGGGCGACTATCCACGGGCCCGTGCTGCGCTGCGGGAGGCGCTCGAGATATACGACCGCACCGGACCTCTGGAAAGCGCGCTCGCGGCGCGACGCGCGCTGGCCGGGGCGTTGGGGGCGCAGGGGGACGTCCAGGGAGCGCTGGACGAGCTGCGTCGGGCGGCGGATCTCGCGGATTCGGGCGGCGCGTCGGCGGGCGAGCGGGCGGGCCTGGCGTTGGCGCGTGCCGACCTGGCGGTCCAGCTCAACCTGCTGGCCGACGCCGAACGTCTCTACGGGTCGGCCGAGGCGCACTACCGCGCGGCTGGCGATGCCAGGGGCGAGGCGGCGGCCCGGGAGGGTCTGGGATTGCTCGCGCTCGAGCGCGGCGATCCCGGCGGTGCCCGGGTCCTGCTCGAGGGGGCGCTCCGCGCCCAGGTGGGAACGGGCGACCGCCGCGGGACCGCACTCACCCGCCTGTCGCTGGCCCGGGCCGCAGTGGCGCAGGGCGACACGACCGGCGCGCGCGCCCACCTGACGGCCACCGCGGAGGCGCTCGCGCTGCTGGGCGACTCGGTGGCGTGGGCGGCGGCGCTGGCCGAGCGCGCGGAGCTCGAACGTGCGGCGGGCTTGCCCGCGGCCGCGGAATCGGTGTTCCGACGGGCCCTGGCGGTGCTGGGCCAGCGGGTGGCGCCGGAGGTCGCGTGGCGGATTCATGCCGGGCTCGGCCTGGTCCGGCGATCGCGCGGGGCGATGGATGACGCCGCACGCGAGCTGCGAGCCGCGCTGGCCGAAATCGAGCGCCCCGCTCAGACGCTGGTGCTGGCGGACCGTCGCTCGGCGTTTCTGTCGGACAAGTGGGACGTGTACGCGCAGCTCGCCCGTGTCGAGGGCTCGCGGAGCCGTCCGGGCGCGGCGTTCGAGGCCAGCGAGCGGCTGCGGGCCCGCGAGCTGGCGGAGTTACTCGCTCGCGGGCGCGTGTCCGCGCCGCCCGATACCGCGGCGGAGCTGGTGACCCGGGAGCAGGACCTGCGGCGTCGGATCGCCGAGCTGACCCGCCGGCTCGAGGGTCCCGCGTTCGGCGCGGAGGCGCTCCGCGGTCCCGACGTTTCCCTGGCGGGCGGCCCGGCGCGCGAGGCCCTGCTCGCCGCCCAGCGCAGCTACGCGGAGCTCCTGATCGAGATCCGGGAGCGGGCGCCGCGGCACGCCGCGCTGGTGTCGCCCGCGCCGCCCGACTGGCGCGCCGTCGCCCGGCGCCTCGCGCCCGACCAGGCCCTGGTGGAATACCTGCTGAGCGACTCCGGCTCGACCGCCTTCGTCGTCACTCGCGACACCATCCGGGTGGCCGACCTCGGCGTCGGGCGCCGCGAGCTGGCCCGGCTGGTGGAGTTCGTCCGCGGGACGCTCGAGCCCCGGGGCGCCGGCGGCGATCCTCTGTGGCGGGGGCCGCTCCGGCGGTTGCATCACCATCTGATCGCTCCCCTCGAAGAGATGGGTGCGCTCACCGGGAAGCACCGTCTGGTGCTCGTGCCCCATGCGGAGCTGCACTACCTGCCGTTCGCCGCGCTCATCGGCGCCACCGGGGACGAGCGATTCCTGGTCGAGCGGTACGAGCTGGCGGTGACGCCGTCGGCGTCCGTCTGGCTGGCGCTGGGGGACCGCCCGGCGCGGAACGGGCACGGCGTGCTGGCGCTCGCTCCACAACCCGACCGTCTCCCCGCATCGCGACGCGAGGTGGCCACAATCGCGGAGCTGGGCGGCGACGACGTGCGCGCGCTCACCGGGCCAACCGCAACGGAAGATGCGTTCCGGCGCGAGGCTGGCACGCGCCGGGTGCTCCACCTGGCGACGTATGGGGTGCTCAACAAGCCCAATCCATTGTTCTCATTCGTCGAGTTCGCGCCCGGCGGGACGCACGACGGGCGCCTCGAGGTCCACGAGGTGTTCGGGCTCGACCTGGTGGCTGATCTGGTCGTGCTGTCCGCCTGTCAGACCGGGCTGGGGTCGGGCGCGCTGGCGGATGTGCCGGCGGGGGATGACTGGGTCGGACTCACGCGCGCGTTCCTGCACGCGGGGGCGGGGCACGTGGTGGCGACGCTGTGGCCGGTGGAAGACGAGGCCACCGCCGCCCTGATGGGGCGGTTCTATCGTGAGCTCTCGGCGGGCGCTGAGCCCGCGCGGGCGCTGGGGCTGGCCCAGCGGGCGTTGCTGACCAAACGGGCCACGGCGAATCCCTTCTACTGGGCGGGGTTTGTCGCGAGCGAGGGGAGCGGACGGCCGGAGGCCGGAACCGCGAGCGGGCGCGGAAGATGAGCAACGCCGCGCCGGGCGTCCGTCCGAAGTGTTCAGGAGGCGGTTGACCATGCATTCCAGATACTCGCCGTCGCGCCGCAAGGCCTGGCTGACCTGGGTGGTCGCGATCACGGTCGGCGGCTGTGACGATCCGCTGCCGCCGGAAGAGTTCTCCTCTCGGCCGCCCCTGCCCGCGGTGGTGGTGTCCGATGCCGCGCCGCGGGACTCGGCCGCCGCCCCACTGGCGTACGTTTCGCTCCGGCCCGGCCTCATCGTGGGCGCCGAGCACGCCACCATTCGGAATGCCCGCACCGGCGAGACGCTCACCGTGCCGATCGTCGCCGGTGGCTTCGACCCCGTCGCCGTGGCGGCCAGCGCCGGCGATACGCTGGAGCTGGACATCCGGATGAGGGGCGACACGGTGCTGACCTTCGGGTTGCTGGTGCCCGAGCGCCGGCCTCCGGTCGTGGTGCGGACCGATCCCCCGCCCCGGAAGCGAGACGTTCCGCTCAACGCGGCGATGCTGATCGTGTTCAGCGAGCCGATTGACCCGGCCACGTTGACCGGCGCCACGGTGCAGCTCCTGAGACGGACCCTGCTCGTGGGTGGCCGGCTCGCGTTCGCCGATTCGGCCCGACTCTCGGTGACCTTCGTCCCCGACGCGGCGCTGGCCCCGAGCACGGACCACGAGCTCGTCGTGACCGAGGGGATCCTCGACCTGGATGCCGAGCCCCTGGCCAGCCCGGTCTCGGTCCGGTTCACGACCGAGGGCTGCGGCGGGACGCCCAATTCCATCCCGGTGGTCACGGTCTCGCTCACGGCCGACTGCACGCTGCCCGACGTCGTCGCCGCGGCGGCGGAGGCCGTGAGCCTGGTGGAGCCGGGCGGGATCGTCCAGTTCGAGAGCGGCGGAGCCCTCCCCTTCGTGATCGCGGAGGGCGTCACGGTGGCGAAGCCCGTCACGTTCCAGAGCGCGGACGGCGGCTCGCCCATCATCGAAGTGAGACCCGCGCCCGAGGCGGCCAGCCAGCGCGGCTTCCACGTGAACGGCGTCGCGTCGGGGACGGTGCGATTCTCCGGGCTCACGTTCATCACCACTTCGGATGCCTATTCCGCGGTGTACGCAGGCCCACCTCCCGTCGCGGCGGCCACGTATGACCAGGTCGTCGTGGAAGGCTCGACGTTCATGATCGCCGGCGCCACCGGCGTCTTCGGGGGAACGTCGACCGTAGCCGGAGCGCGGGTGACGGTGCGCAACAACACGTTCTCGTTCCCGGGGGCGGTCGGATTCGTGGCGGTCTTCGGTGCCGGCACCGGGGCCGTGATCGATATTATCGGCAATCAGGTGACCGGCCCTATGGAGTGGGCCGCGTTCCAGTTCCAGACCGGCTCATCCGGCCGCATCGAGAACAACTCGCTGAGGGAGTGCGGCGGCCGCCAAGGCTGCATCAATGTGGGCCGCGGGCAAGCCGCCGTCGAGGCGCCGGGAGCCATCGTCGTCGGCAACACGGTCTCGAGCGCCACGGCGCGGGGCACTCCGTGGGGGATCGACGTGGCGGGAGGGACCCAGGGGGAGATCACCGGCAATGTCGTGAGCGGTGGATTCAGCGGCGGTGATCCCGCCGATACCGCGAGCTACGGATACTCGACGGTCGGCATTCGCATCCGTGGCGGAACCGATCACCTGGTCAACGGCAACACCATCTCGGGCGCCGCCGTGGGACTGGAGGTGAGAGTCCCCCTGCAGTCGGCCCGGGACAACGTGATGACCAACGTCCGTACTGCCTTCAGCGGAATGCTCGGCATCGGCCCGCTCACCAACAATGACATCACCAACTACGTGTGGCCGTTCAGCCTCACGTTCGGGGCCGGCGGGCTCACCTGCAACTGGTGGGGGGACACCGCCGGGCCGCAGAACATCCCCGTGGGTGCGAACGCGGCCATCTACACGCCCTGGGCGACGGCTCCGATCGCCCGGGGAGCAGGGGGCACGTGCCCTGTCTCGGCGGGCAGACCCGACGAGCGGTAAGCGGAGGAAATGACGCTTCGATGACGGCTGCGCCCCATCGTGGGCCCACCACGCCGCGGCAGTCCCGGTTCCCGGGCGCGGTGGACCAATTCGGACCGTCAGATGTGAGCCGTCAGGAGGGCGATGATGAGAGGCGCGTCTGGTGGTCGAGTCCTGGTCTGGGGCCGTCTGGTATCGGCGGCGGTGGCGCTCATCGGTTGCGCCGATGGCGGCCCCGGTACGGTGAATGTGATGGGCCTCACCTCCGGCTCCGCCGTGATGACCGCGTCCAGCCAAGGGGTGAACGGTACCGCCCGAGTCTCCGAGCCGTGCCCGGCAGCGGGCTAGGAGGTAGCCATGCGTCTACGGGTCGCGTTGTTCCCGTTCGCCCTGGCCGGATTCGTCGCCTGCGACGACGGCGCCCCCCGCACCGGTGCCCTCGAGGTTTCGGCCGTCACGACCGGCGGCGATCCGGACCTGGACGGCTACACGGTGTCGCTCGGCGGGAACCATCCGCAGGAACTGGGGGTGAACGACACGGTGGTGATCACCGGACTGCCGGCCGGGTTGCATGACGTCGAGCTCGCCGACCTCTCCGACAATTGCTCGGTGAATGACGACAATCCCCGGCCGGTGAGGATCGCCGGCGCCGACACGGTGCCCTTGGCTTTCCGCGTGGCCTGCCGCGCCACCGGTGTGCTCGTCTCGGTCGCCGTCGTCGGAATCGATCTCGACCCCGATGGGTTCACCGTGTCCGTGGACGGCGCGCCGCCCCGGCCGGTCAGCGTGCTCGGCAGCGTACTCGTGACGCGGCTGACCGCCGGGCCGCACGAGGTGACGCTGGGCGGCCTGGCACCCAACTGCACGGTTTCGGACGGCGGCACGCACGCCGTGACCGTCAGCATCGCGGTCACCGTCCCGGTGGAGTTCAGGGTCACGTGCGTTGCCCTGACGGCGATCCTGCAGGTGACGGCCGCTACGGCGGGCGCCGATCCGGATCCGAACGGCTACACCCTCCGGGTGGACGACGCGGCTACGACCCCGCTCGCGAGCAACGGAACCGCCTCGCTTCAGGGACTCACCGGCGGCGATCACAGCGTGCGGCTGGACGACGCGGCGGGCAACTGCGCGGTGAGCGGGGACAATCCCCGCACCGTCACCGTGGCGACCGGCGGCCTGACACGCGATACGGCGCGAACCAGCTTCTCCGTCACGTGCTTCACCGTGTCGGGCGTGGTCCGGATCTCGGCCGTGACCACGGGTATCGATGTGGACCTCAACGGGTACACGGCGGTGCGGGTAAGTGATGGCGTGGCCCAGCCGCTCCCTCCGAATGGGACCGTGACATTCCAGGGGCTGCCAGGAGGGAGCCACAGCTTCCGGCTCGACGGCGCCGCGGGGAACTGCGCCGTTGGGGGAGAGAACCCCCGCTCGCTGGTCGTGACCGTCGGCGGACTGACCCGGGATACCGCCCGGACCACGTTTGCGGTCGGGTGTGTCGCGACGACCGGCAGCCTCGAGGTCACCGCGGTGACGTCCGGGCCCGATCCGGACCCCAACGGATTCACCCTGCAGGTGGACGGGTCTCCCTATCCACTGCTCGCGAACGGCACCAGGCTGCTCGAGGGCCTGGGAGGCGGCGATCACAACGTCACGCTGAGCGACATCAGCAATAACTGCACGCTGGCCGGGAGCGACAGCCGCACGCTCTCCATCGCCACCGGCGGGCTCACGCGGGACACGGCGCAGACGACCTTCGATCTGACCTGCGTCGAAGTCGAGAAGATCGCCTTTACCAGGGGCTCCTGGTCCGTCGTGGTCGCCTATGGCGACGGGTCGAATGAACTGCTCGTCGCTCCGCAGGGACGGGCCCCGGCGTGGTCTCCGGACGGCAGCCGGATCGTGTACGGCGCCTTCGACTGTTACGACTACTACTACTACGACTATTGCTACCCCACCGGCCTGTTCGTCGTGAACGCCGACGGGTCCCAGCCCGCTCGCCTCACCGCCGATCCCAACGACATCGATCCATCGTGGCGGCCGGACGGCTCGCAGATCGCGTTCACGCGATGGTCCGGGGCGGGCAACCGGCTTTTCATCATGAACGCCGACGGCTCGGGAGCGGGGGCCGTGCCGCTGCCGGCCGGCGTGGTCGAGGCGTTCCAGCCGGCGTGGTCGCCGGACGGCACGAGGATCGCGTTCACCTGTCGGGATGCGGGCGGGAACGTCGACGTCTGCCGCGTGAATCCCGATGGCTCCGGGTTCGTCCGCCTGACCGACGACGCCGCGCGGGATGCGGGTCCCGCCTGGAAGCCGGACGGCACGGCCATCGCGTTCGCGACCAGCCGATTCTCGGGGTGGCAGGAAATCGCACGCATGGATCCCGACGGCGCCGGAGTCACCAGGATCACGACGGGACAGGGGGCATACCAGCCGTCGTGGTCGGCGGACGGCGCCCGGATCGCGTTCGTCGCATTCGCCTGCGACATCTACGGCGGGTGTACCGCGCTGGGACTGGCGGTGGTCAATGCCGACGGCACCGGGCGCATGCCGCTCACCGGCGCGCCGGACACCGATCCCGCCTGGCGGCCATGAGGTCCTCCACCCGGGCGGCGGCCGCCCTCAGCCTCGTGCTGGCCGCCGGCTGCAAGGTGGGCGAGCCGGCGGACCCGCTCGCCCCGCCCCCGCCACCGGAGCCCAAGATTGTCGCCAGCGCGGTGAGCGCGAGCTCCACGAACGTCCTCAGTGCGATCGTGACCGCGTGGGTGCAGCACGCCGACAGCGTCGCCGTCCGGTTCGGGCCGGCGGGGCAGCCGCTGGACAGTGCCACGCCCGCCGCGACCCTGTCGGGTGACTCCATCGCCCTGCCGGTTTTCGGGCTCCTGCCGGACACGGGGTACACCCTGCTCGTGATCGCGCACGGTGGTGACCAGGTCGTGCGCGGCGACACGCTCGAGTTTACCACCGGGACGCTGCCCGACGACCTCCCGCAGTATGTTGCCGGTGGCCCCGACCCGTCGCCCGGTTACGTGGTATTCGCCGCTGGGCTGTACGGCCTCGCCCTCGACAACGGCGGGCGGGTGGTGTGGTATCACCGATTCCCCGACGGTATCGGTCTCAATTTCCAGGCGCAGCCGACCGGACAATACGTGGCCTGTCCGCCGACCACGTCGCCGACCGATCCCGGCGCCTGGATCGTGCTCGACCCGCTGGGCACCGTCGTCCGGACCCTGACGTGCGCCGATCGCCTTCGATCGCGACTGCACGATCTGATTCTCGAGCCGGACGGGTCGTACTGGCTGCTGTGCGATGCGACCCGAATCATGGACCTCTCGGCCGGGGGCGGAGTGGTGGATGCGCGCGTCACGGGTACGGTCGTTCAGCACGTCAGCGGGACGGGCGCCCTGCTGTTTCAATGGAGTCCGTTCGATCACTTCGACGTCATGGATCTCGACCCGGCCGACCGAGCCGGACCAAACGTCAACTGGACGCACGGGAACGCGCTGGAGCTCGACCAGGACGGCAACCTCTTGGTGTCCTTCCGGAACCTGAACGAGATCACCAAGATCGACACCAGGGCCGGGGCGGTGATCTGGCGCATGGGCGGTAGTCGGAATGAGTTCTCGTTCCTCGATGCGCCGGCTCCGGCCTTTGCCCGACAGCACGGCCTGCGATCGGCGGGACCGGGACAGCTCCTGCTGCTCGACAACCTCGGCAATCCCGCAGGCAGCCGAGCCGAGCGCTATGCCTACGATGAGGACGGGCGTATTGCCCGACTGATCGGGTCGTACGGTCCGACTCCAGCCGTCACGGCCACCCTCGGGGGCACCACGCAATACCTACCGGATGGGCGGACGCTGGTCTCGTTTGGGACGGCCGGGCGGGTGGAGGAGTACGACGCCTCGGGGCGCGTGGTGTGGCAGATCGAGGGGAACCCGGGCTACGTCTTCCGCGCCCAGCGGATCTCCTCGCTGTATCGTCCCGCCGTCGATTCACCACGCTAGGGCTGATGCGGTAGCGCCCACGTCGTGCGATTTCGAGAGCAGATCAGGACCAACCGTCGGAGCGAGACCGCTCCGGCAAACGAGGCCGGGAAACCAGTGCACCAATATCGGTATGAAGCGGAGGATCAGGACGGCGAGGTCATTCGCGGGGTCGTCAGCGCTCCCGACCTCGCTGCGGCGCGGTATGACGTGGAGTCGAAGCTCCTCCTGCCGCTCAAGGTGCTGGAGATTCCACATGAGCGCCCGCCCCGCGTCCGTCGCAAGGGCATGCGGCTGGCCTGGCAGTAATCAGCGCCGGGCCTTTCTCCTCTTTCGCCGCTCGGGCTGGCCCTGGGGACGGGTGTCGCCAACGACATCTGGATGTCCACCCGCACGCCGAATGGGAACTTTGGCGATGACGACGATGACGATAATCGCGATCATCGCCGTGCTGGTCGGCGTGATCGTAGTCGTTAGGGCTCAGTTCCCTTGGAAGGCCCGGCGCCCTGACCGTGAGCCGGCCACGGCGGGGCGTTGGAGCCGCCGACTTGAGCGCCGCCTCGATGTGGGTGGTGAGGGTCGCCAGGGACGGGTCCGGGTGCTACTCGGTCAGCGGATTCACCCAGCGCAACCGGGAGAACCGCGCGAAGTCGGCGTCGGTCGAACACAACTCGGCCCCGTGCTCCAGGGCCAGGGCGGCGAGGTGCGCGTCGGTCGTCAGGTTGCCGGCGGTTCCCGACTCGGCCAGCAGCTCGCGCAGAATGTCCCAGTGCTCGTCGCCCGGCGAGAGCCGGATCACGGCGGGACACGCCAGCCAGCCGTCCACCACGGCCAGGGCCTGAGCCGGCGCCAAGGGTTCGGGGAAAACGCGGGCGCTGGTCGCCACCCGAAGGAACCCGAGGAGCACCACCCAGGGCAGGGCCACCGGCTCTTCGCCCGCCAGCGTGCGCTCCAGCCAGCCCTTGGCGCGGGCGTGGTGGGCGCTGTCGCGGTTGACCGCGGAGAGCAGGAGGTTGAGGTCGACGACTTTCAACGTCCGACCTACTTGCGCTGCGTCAGCTCGCGCGCGATCTCGTCGTCTTCGAGCGCGTCCGCGAGGGCGAGCGCCTTGTCGAGCGGGCGGCGCGGCGTGCCCATGTCGAAGCCGGGGCAGCGGTACGGCCTGGTCGCGCCCTCCGGTCGCTCCTCCAGGCCCCGGTGCAACGCGCGGTTCAGCAACTCCTTGAACGACACGCCCCGGCGGTGCGCCTCGGTTCGAAGGCGCTTGAGGAGATGGGGGTCGATGTCAACGGTGGTGCGCAGGATGTGATGCTAGCGCATCATCATGATGATGTCAAGGCATCATGGCCGACATACTGGGTCTATTTCGACCGATCTGAGCCGGATCCGAGCGTGGCTCAGGACCCGGCTTCCGGTAGCTCCCCCGTCTTCTCGAACTGATACGCCATCTGCTTGAGTCGGGCGATGCGTACCGGCATGGGCGGATGGGTAGCGAGCAGATCGGCCACGAAGCCCTGCTTGTTGGTGAGCCGCCGGCCCAGTGGGTCGGTGATGCAGAGGTGGGCGCTGCCCCGGTGGATGGCCTTGGTGGGCGCGGCCGACTGCTCGATCTTCTGCAGCGCCGAGGCCAGGGCGCCGGGATTGCGGGTGAACTGCGCGCCGGTGGCGTCGGCCAGGTACTCCCGCTTCCGGCTCACGCCCATGGCCAGGAGCCGCGTCACGATCGGTGCCAGGATCACGCTGATGAGCCACACGGCGAGCAGGATGAGGAGCAGCGCGCCGCCGCCTTTCTTCCCGCCCCGGCCGCCCCGCCCGCCCCGCCCGCCGAACCGCAGCGAGCGCATCACCCCGTCCGACACCAGCGCCAACACGCCGACCAGGGCCGCGAGGAGCGTCATCAGGCGCACGTCGTAGTTCCGGACGTGGGCCAGCTCGTGCGCCACGACCGCCTGGAGCTCGTCCCGGTTGAGTGCCGTGAGGAGCCCCTTCGTCACCGCCACGTGCGCGTGCTTCTCGTCGGTGCCCGTGGCGAAGGCGTTGGGATCGTCGTCCGGCACGATCCAGATCTTGGGCCGGGGCAGCCCGGAGGCGATGGCCATTTCCTCCACCACGTTCACCAGCTGCTGCTCTTCCGGGGTGGACGGGGTGACCAGCTCCCAGGCGCCGCTGGCCCACAGGACCTGTCTGGCGCCCCGCCGCCAGCTGAACCAGGCGACGCCCAGCGCCAGGAGGCTCAGGGCGACCCCCACCAGCGGCACCGTGTGGACGTAGCCGGGGTCGGTGCGGCCGGACGTGTTCAGGTACAGGATCCAGTCGGCCCCGAACCCGATCCAGGCGAAGAACAGGACGAAGATCGCCACCAGCACGGCCGAGCGGCGGCGGTTGGCGCGCTGCTGAGCGAAGAGGTTGGTGTCGCTCACGCCTTGGGCTTCATGGAGAGGTCGACTTTGGGCGCCTCACGCTCCGCCGCCGCCTCGATCTCCCACAGCTCCACCACCTGCGCCTTGGCCAGCGGCGCGATGAAGTTCCACGGGATCTGCTGCTGGGTCACGTTGTACTCGGTGGCGGTGTCGTTGTAGAGCTGCCGCGAAAAGGCGACGCGGTTCTCCGTGGAGGTGAGCTCTTCCTGAAGCTGGCCCACGTTCGCCGTCGCCTTGAGGTTGGGATAGCGCTCCACCACCACGTTCAGCCGTGACAGCGCGGCGCCCAGCGTGGCTTCGGCCTGGGCCAGGGCCGCGACCCCGCCCGTGGGTGACGCGTTGGCCTGGACCTTCACGGCCTGGTTCCGGGCCTGGATCACGGCTTCGAGCGTGTCCTTCTCGAACTCCATCGCGCCCTTCACGGCGCTCACCAGGTTGGGGATCAGATCGTGCCGGCGCTTGAGCTGCACGTCGATCTGCTTCCAGGCGTTCATGGTCTGGCCCTTCATGGCGATCAGCTTGTTGTAACCGACGACCACCAGAACGGCGATGACCGCGACGACGATCAAGAGAGCCCACAACATGAGCGACTCCGCGCGAGGGGGAAACCGCCCGGGCGCGCCCCGCGCCCGGCGAACTGAAAAGTGGGTCGTCGGTGGGAAGCCGCAAGGCCCCGGGATCAGCGCCGGTTGGCCGGCGCCTCGAGGGAGGCGAGGGCGTCGCGCACCTGGTGCGCGACGGCGTCGGCGTCCACGGCGGTCAGGGGATGGCCCTCGCGCACGTGGAGCTCGACTCCGGGCGCGATGGGGACCCGACGCCAGCGCTCGCCGCCGCCGTCGGGGGCCGCGACCGGGCCGGCCGTCTGGAACGCGCGGCCCGCGGCCGCCACCGCCAGCCCATCGGGGTGCGGCAGGTGCTCGCCCAGCGCGGCGGCGACGCGCCGCTCCAGCACGTCCCCGGTGGCGTCCTGGAACTCGCGCCCGATGGTGACCAGCGGCGCTCCTTCCATTTGGCGCAGCTTGATAGCGAGGAGCTGGAGCAGGTGCCGGTACGAGTACGTCGCGGCCGTGCCCCGTCCTTCGGGCGGGGCCAGCAGGCCGCGGGCGATGTAGAACCGGATGGTGCGCTCGGCCGGCGCCACCGCCGCCGACGCGCTGAGCGGCCGCACCCGCGAGCCCGCCAGGATGGCGCCGGCGGTGGCGGCGAGGTCCCGGACGTTCCAGGGGGCGTGGCGACGATACTCGCGCAGCGTGAACAGGGAGTCGGCGGGCACGAAGCGGAGTATGCCGGCCGTCCGGGCGACGGGCAAGGCCGCGTGTTTTGGCGCCGGGCCGCGTGGATTGGATGACGGGGGCGCGCCGCCCGGCCCCTATCGTGGGCCATGCCCCGCGGCTTCTCGTTGATCGAGCTCGTGGCCACCATGACGGTGGCCGGCATTCTGCTCGCGCTGGCCGTCCCGCGCTGGGCCCAGTTCCAGGACGGCGTGGCGGTGCGCCAGGCGGCGCTCGAGGTCGCCACGTTCTACCAGGCGGCCCGGCACGCGGCCATCCGCCGCGCCACCCGCGTGCGGATCGAGCTGCAGCGCGATTCCCTGCGGGCGGTGTTCGAGGGCGCCACGGACTCCACGTTCCTGGTGTGGGCCGGTCCCTCGCGGCACGGCGTGGGGCTGGACGCGACCCGCGCGGTGATCCGGCTGAATCCGACGGGGCTGGGCTACGGCGCGGCCAATTCCACCATCGTGCTGCAACGGGGAGCGGTGGCGGAGTCGCTGACCACGTCCCGGCTGGGGCGCCTCAAGCGGTGGTGAGCGGGACTACATCGCGGCGCCGGCCCCGTCTTCGTCGCCCAGGAACACCAGCATCTGCCGGCGGCCCACCGAGGCGGCGAAGGCGTCCATCACCTTGGGGTCGATCACCGAGCCGGCCAGCATGCGCATCCGGTCGACCGCGGCCTCGGGGGCCAGTTTCTCCTGGTAGGGGCGCGACGTGGTGAGCGCGTCGTAGATCTCCGCCGCGCAGATGATCCGCCCGCCCAGGGGGATGTCCTCGCCGGCGAGGCGGTCGGGATAGCCGCTGCCGTCCCAGTGCTCGTGGTGGGCCCGCACGTACTCCACCCCCGGACCGAGGTGGCCGAGCGGCGCCAGGATCTGCACGCCGATCAGCACGTGCTGCTTCACGTGCTCGTACTCGTCGGGCGTGAGCGGGCCCCGCTTATCCAGCACCGACTCCTTCACCCCGATCTTGCCGAGGTCGTGCAGCCGGCCGGCGACCCGGATCTGCTCCACGTGCTCGTCGGCCAGCCCCATCTCGTGCGCGATGTTGGCCGAATACGCCGCGACGCGCGCCGAGTGGCCGCTCAGGTACTCGTTCTTGGCCTCGAGCGCGTTGATCAGCGCCTCGAGGGTGGCGGTGGTGAGCTGCTGGAGCCGGACCTGCTTCACCTCCAGCTCTTCGGTCTGGCGCGACACCTCTTCCTTGAGCCACGAGGTGATGCCGGTGCTCTGGATCTGGGTGTCGCGGCGGCGCAGGGCGCGGTCGATGGCGGCGCCGAGGTCGGTGAGCTCGATGGGCTTGGTGAGGTAGTCGAAGGCGCCGCGCTGCATGCAGATGGCGGCGGTGGTGGCGTCGCTCACCGCGGTCAGCATGATGATGGCGAGCTCGGGATCCAGGTCCAGCGCCTCGGGCACCACGTCCACGCCGCTCAGGCCCGGCATCCGCACGTCGAGCAGCATCAGGCTGACGCCGCCCTTCTTCAGCTCGCCCAGCGCCGCCGTCCCGTTTTCGGCGGTCCGGACGTCGAAGCCGCGGTACCGCAGGTACTGGCCCAGCGCGTTGCGCAGCGGCTCCTCGTCGTCCACGACGAGGGCGGTCAGGGAGTCGCCGGCGGATGGCTGGGTCACACGATCACCTCTGATACGACCGCGGGGCGGTCACTCCGCCTAGGATAACCCGGGAACGGCGGCTGGCAATCCCGGGGGTTCAGCGGGGGCGTCCGCGCGCGCTCAGCAGCTCCTCCCGGTACCTCTCCAGCAGCGCGCCGTGAAGTTGGTACTCCGGCAGGTTCCGGGCGAGCTCGGTCTGGTAGTTGTCGAGAAACGCCTGCTCGGCGCGGCGTTGCGCGGCGGCGTCGCCGCGTTCCGACGCCACGCGGGCTCGCAGCACCGGCGCAAAGAGATGGCCCGGCGCGGTCTGGGCGATGGAGTCCGCCTGCGCGGCCGCGGCGTCGACGTTGCTCACGACCAGGCTAATGAGCCCGACGTGGTAGCGCGCGTCCACGTCGAGGGCGCCGACCATTTCATAGGCCTGCACGGCCATCGGCGCGAAGCGCACCGCCTCCGCCGTATCCCCGCTCTCGTCGGCCATCATGACGCGCTCGAACAGGCGATCGGCCGCTTCGCGCGGGGTCATCGACGCGAGATCCACCCGCCCGGCGCCGCCGCCCGCCGGCGCGGCGGCCTCGGCTACCGGGGCGCCCGTTCCGGGCCGCAGCAGCACGGCGGCCAGGATCACGAGCAGCACCACCACGGCGGCGCCCGCCACCACCCAGGGCACCAGGCTCGCCCGCGGGGCGATCACCGCGGCCCCGCCTCCGGCCCCCGCCGGTGCGCCGCAGGCATGGCAGAATTTGACGCCGGCGCTGAGGGGCGCGCCGCAGGCGGCGCAGCTCGCGGTGCCCAGCCGCGCGCCGCACGCGCTGCAGAACTTCCCGGACGCGTTGGCGCCGCACTTGGGGCACTTCATGAAACCATCCTCCGGTGAGAAGGCAATGTAGTGACGCCGACGGGATAACGGGATAACCGGATACCGGGGATGCATCGAGCCACGAGGAGCC
>Ga0214473_10003245_pt1 | contig 19786 bp, 20 predicted proteins | sample RVTome_7_FD_203509 | JGI IMG/M metagenome (GOLD analysis project Ga0214473, IMG submission 203509) | Soil microbial communities from uranium-contaminated site in the Upper Colorado River Basin, Wyoming, United States - RVT98D197 | ecosystem: Environmental > Terrestrial > Soil > Contaminated >... | reverse complement strand
CAGCCTTGAGACTGAATCTCCTCGTCGAGTTCCCGTCGCCGAGGGTTCCGTGCTATCATTAGGGTGTGTGCGGGCCGGTCACCATCGGGTTGACCAGGAGAATCTCGGGCGGCGCTGCGCCGGCTTGACGGCACTCCGATCGGGTGCGGTCGCCTGCTTCGGAAGGGAAGGGGCATCATGCAGCCTGCGCAGGAGAGGTCGGCGGAGTATGTCGGTCTGTGGAACAAGCGCGTGCGTCTTGGCCGTGACCACCCGGCGCCGGTGGTGGCGGTGGCGGTGGCGGTCTGCGCAATGCTGTTCGCGGCGACGCGGTCGGTCAGCGCGGACACCGTCGAGATCGCGGCCAGCAAGGACAATACTCTTTACGAGGATGCGGCCGGCGGCCTGAGTAATGGTGCCGGCGCGCACCTTTTTTTGGGCAAGACCGCGGCCGGCAAGATCCGCCGCGCGGTCCTCGCGTTCGACCTGGCCGGGCGCATTCCCGCGGGCAGCACGATCGAGAGCGTCACGCTTACACTTTCCATGTCGCGGACCATCGCCGGCAGCCAGCCCGTGGCCCTCCATCGCGTGCAGGCGGACTGGGGCGAGGGGACGTCGAACGCTCCCGGTCAGGAGGGCGGCGGGGCGCCCGCCACCGCGAACGATGCAACTTGGAAGCACCGCTTCTACCCCAACCTGCTGTGGACCGCGGCGGGGGGTGATTTCGCACCGGCGGCCAGCGCTAGCGCGGCGGTCGCTGGGCTGGGCGCGTACACCTGGGGTTCCACGCCGCAGATGGTGGCCGACGTGCAGGCCTGGCTGACGGACCCGGCCAGCAACTTCGGCTGGATTGTGCTGGGCAACGAGGCAGTCCCGCAGACCGCGAAGCGCTTCGACTCGCGCGAGAACCCCAGCGCCGCCAACCGCCCGAAACTGACCGTCGTGTTCACGCCGCCAACGGACTGCAACCACAATGGCGTGCCCGACGCGCAGGACATTGCCAACGGCACGAGCAAGGACTGCAACCGCAACGGCGTCCCCGACGAGTGCGACATCACGAGCGGCGTAAGCAGAGACTGCAATAACAACGGCGTGCCGGACGAATGCGATCTGACTGGCGGCTCCAGCAAGGATTGCAACCGCAACGGCGCGCCGGACGAATGCGACCTCGCCAGCGGATCGAGTAGAGACCTGGACCGCAATGGCGTGCCGGATGAATGCGAAGCAGATTGCAATCGCAACGGTCGCCCGGATGCACTCGACCTGGCCGAGGGTACCAGCCGGGACTGCAACCGCAACGGCGTACCCGACGAGTGCGACATCGCCGCCGGAACGAGCCGAGACATCGACCAGAACGGCATCCCCGACGAGTGCGAGGCCGATTGCAACCGCAACGGCACACCCGATGCTGACGACATCGGCCGCGGTACGAGCCAGGATTGCAACCGCAACGCCGTACCGGACGAGTGCGACCTGGCCGGCGGCGCCAGCCACGACTGCAACCACAATGGCGTGCCGGATGAGTGCGATGTCGCTGTCGGCACCAGCCGGGACTGCAACCGCAACGGCATTCCCGACGAATGTGACATCGCGGCGGGTACGAGCCAGGATGTCGATCAGGACGGTATCCCCGACGAGTGCGCGGTTGACTGCAACGCGAATGGCGTGCCGGACGGCCTCGACTTGACTCAGGGCACCAGCGCGGACTGCAACCAAAACGGCAGGCCGGATGAATGTGACCTCGCGCTCGGCGTCAGCCAGGACTTGAACCAGAATGGTATGCCCGACGAGTGCGAGGCCGACTGCAACCAGAATGGCGTGCCGGACGACGTTGATCTCGCGCAGGGCACCAGCGCCGACTGCAACCACAATGGCATTCCCGACGCGTGCGATCTCGCCGCCGGCGCGAGCCAGGACGCGGACCACAACGGGATTCCCGATGACTGCGAAGCGCAGGGGAGACGCGCGGCGCCCTGCGCCCTGCCGCTGTTGGCCGCGTGCGCTGGGGGATACGGGCTATGGCGGCTCGCCTCGGGCCGGAAGCGATGAGCCGCGTCGCCGCCGCGGGAGGCCGCGTCGCGTGGCCATCCGCATGTCGGCGACGGGTCAGGGAAACCCGTGTCAGGGAATATCGGCTGCGGCGCGGAGGTTAAACACAGGTTGTGCGGGCCGATCCAATCGGAGTGGGCCAATGAAGTCGGTGTCGCCTTTGCTCGCGCGGCGTCGGTCGGGTCTGGTTGTTGCGGTGCTCGCGGCCGTCTGGCTTGGAAGTGTGGGCGGGTGCCCCACGGCGGGTACGCAAGCCGGGCGCGGTGTGGGCGAGGAAGAAGAACAGGGCGTCACGGAGGTGAGGATTCAGAACTTCTCCTACGCGCCCCGAGAGGTGACCATCAAGAAGGGGGACAAGGTTCGCTGGGAGAACTTCGACAGTGTACCGCATACGGTGACCAGCGGCGATCCGGGGAGCGCCGGCGCCGGCCAGCGCTTTGATTCCGGACTCCTCAGCCGGGGCCGGTCGTTCGAGCGTACCTTCGACACCGTCGGCGAGTTCGTCTATTTCTGCACGCCGCACGCCGACATGCCCTCCATGCGCGGCGCGAAGATCATCGTGCAGGAGTAACCTACTCGCCCTCCGGCAGCGCGCCGGCCGTAAGGTCGCATTCGAGGTGCGGGAGAGTGGAAATCGGCCGCGTGTCGGCCCGCGGGAACTGGTCCGCTGGTTGCCCTCCGATCGCGTGGATGTACAAGAGCGGGCGGCATCAAAGAGCTCGTGACCCAGGCGGGAGAGGGAGGCCGACGCGATGCTGGAACGCATTGATGCGGAAGCGGTCGCCGTCGCCGGCCGGGCCGACGTCGTACGCGAAATCGACCGCGCCACGCTCCTCGAACTGCGCCCGTTGCTTGGGCGTCAGCAGCTCGACCAACGGGCCGACGTCGAAGTTATCGGCGGACCATCACTTTTGAGATCTGTCCATCCGTCAGATGGGCGGCCGGATCGCCGCGGGGCCGAGCGTCGCGGCGATGCCGAATTCGGCGAAATCGTCCTGGGTGCGGAACGGCGGTCGGCTCGCCAACGTCCGGAAGCTCGACGTCCGCGGGAACCCAGTATATGCTGCCGATATGAACGCCGACGAAATCCGAGAGTTGCTTCGACGAGAGCCCTTCGAGCCGTTCAGGATCAAGCTCACCAGCGGCGATGCGTACGACATCCGCGACCCCAACTCCGTCGCACTCGGCCGGAACCGCGCCTTTGTCGCGTTCCCCGATACCGACCGATGGACGTTCTTTGCCTACCTGCACATCGCCGCGGTCGAGTCCCTCCAGGCCGCCTGATTCACGCAGACGAGGGGCCGCGGGCGCTGGCCGATCCACCCGCTAGTGGCATTGCGTCGGGCGGTTCGCCGACGACTCGTGGGCCTAGGCGAGATCGTCGCATACACTTTCCCGCCCGACCGCGTTGTTTCCCCCAGAGCCGGATTGAAGCACGCGCTTCAGGAGCCGCCGATGAACAGCAAAGCCCAGACCGTGAAACTGTACCTCGCCCAGCTCCCGGCCGACCGCCGTGCCGCGCTCCAGGCGGTGCGCGAGGTCATCCTGAAAAACCTCGACCAGGGCTACGAGGAGGGCATGCAGTATGCCATGATCGGCTACTACGTGCCGCACAGCGTCTATCCACCTGGCTACCACTGCGACCCAAAGCAGCCGCTGCCCTTCGCCGGACTCGCCTCTCAAAAGAACCACATGGCCCTGTACCTCATGTGTATCTACGGCAGTCCCCGGCACGAGGAGTGGTTTCGCCGGGAGTGGGCCAAAACCGGCAAGAAGCTGGACATGGGCAAGTCGTGCATTCGGTTCCGCAGGCTCGAGGATCTACCGCTCGACGTGATTGGCAAGGCTATCGCCCGCGTCCCGCTTAAGGACTACGTGGCGTACTATGAGGCGATGATGAAGACCGCCGGCAAGGGGAAGAAAGCGTAAGCGGTTTGGAGCGCGCCAACCGGTCCGCGCGATGAAAGCGTTAACCCAGCGCTACTGCCGACGCGGCGAGCCCAGGCGCTGAATATTTGCCTGTCTGATCACCGCGGCCACCGGCCGATCCACCCCGCCCGCGCCGTCAGATTGGTTGGCCCGGCCGCGTCCCGCGCGTCGGCGACCGGCTCCGAACCGCCGGGCGCCGGTTTGCGGTGCATGACCGTCAGCGGACGCTTCGGAGAAACACGGTGGCCGTCTCTTTGTCCCGGAACTGCCCGCGGACCTCGTCACCGTTGCTATAGCGTACGCCAACCTCGTAGCGGATAAGGGCCCCGTCAGTGGCGGACTCATCGAACGACTCGATGTACGCAATGGCCTGCGCGACGCCCTCGAGTGTTCGTGCCGTTCCACGCAAGGGCAGTACGTATACGGAAGTGATCTGCCGAGTCAGCGTCGCGCGCAACGCGGCAGCGAAGGCGTCCAGGTCTGCTCTGTGCCGACCGCGCAGAGAAGCCGCAATGCGCTCCTTCTTCGCCGTGTGGAGCCTCTCGTACTGCTTCACCTTGCGCAGCAGATGTGCGTCCGGCGTGTCCTCGTCGAACGTGGCGTCGACCCCGACCGCCGCGAAGGCGGCCACGACGCTTTCGTACGGAAAGTAGACGACGTTGAACCCGTGCGAGCGGAGCTGATTGAGCGAGCCGTTGGTGAACACGCCCGCAAGGACGACGCCGAGGAACGGCCGCGAGTCGGCGTACCGCTCGGCCAGCGGCATGATCGCACCCTGGATCTCCTGCGCCTTGTTGCGGGAGTGCTTGGTGTACCGCCGCCAAGCGATCTCGATGAACGCCTTGGGCGCGCCGACAGTTTCCTCGGTTCCGCCTGCTTCGATCACGTAGTCGAGGTCGTGGGTGTTGCCCTTGCCGTCCACCCACACGACCTTGCGCTTGCCGGCGCGCGCCTTGCGGGGACGCTTCGTGTCGAGGTATAGGCCGTGCTGCTTCGTGATCGCCTCGAGCGGTGGACGAATCGCAGACTCGAGGGCTTCGCCGATGATCTGACCGAACCGGTGCGCCGGTGATCGTGCCATGCTCGACCTTCAGCCCTCGACCCATAGCCGCCCCTCGCATAGCGGGACGCGGTGCTTCCGGTTCCTCCACTTCACGTTGCGGTCGCGCGTGCGCTCGAACCGGTAGGACTTGAAGCCCGCGGCCACGGCCAGCCGACCCAGCCAGTCGATCACCGGCACGTAGACGCCGTACGGTGCCGAGTCGCCCAGGACGAAACAAGCGCGGCTGGGGCTGTCGCACACTCGGCGGAGCGCGCGCCACACGCGGGCGAGGTCGAAGAAATAGCACGCCACCATCAGGTGATAGGTCTTCTTGCCCCCTTTGGAAAGCCTTACCTTGCCCAACTCCTCGCACACGGTCGCTATGTCCGATCGGATGGGCTCCAGGATTGGGTCGGTGAGGACCTGGTGCAGGTTCACCGACCGCTCGGGAACGTGTTGTGTGCAGGAACGAATTAAATGTCGGCGCACGGTGGATTGCAGGTCCGCCCAGCCCCTGATCTCCCGAAGGAAGCACATTTCCAGGCGCGTGGCGTCTGCATAGTCGTAGTTGTTTGGGTACGGGGGGGATGTAACAACGAGGGTGGCGAAGCCGCTGGGTACATCCGAACAGTCCCGGGCGTCCCCTTGCAGCAAGCGCGCGGCTGGCCGTCCGACCCCGGGCGGCGCGGCCATGTCCGCCAACATCATGCGGGCCTGTTCCTCAAACGCCAGGGTTGGACGAGCCGGGGACTTTTTCGACTTTCTCGGCAGCACGTATTGCCACGGAGCCGTGCCCGCGTGCGAACAGCGGCGCAGAATGGCAATCAGCGCGAGCCATACGAGTTGGGCAGCGTCGGCACCGTCGTCCGCCTCCTCGACGGCGCACCGGAGTCGGTCGAGTTCGGCCAAGGCTTCGTTCGTGTAGCATGCTCGGATAAGTTTCGGGTAATGCTCGATGTTGGCCTCGCGATGGGCTGCGCTCACCTGCACCGCCCTGACGAGTTCTCGAAAGGCTGCGGGATTGGAGCGCCGCGCCAGTTTGGCACGCGCAAGCCGGTAGACAAACGGGTGTGCTTCAATGCCCCAGGACGGCGCGCCGGCGTCCTCAGCGGCGATGAGCGTCGTACCCGACCCGGCGAACGGATCGAAGACGCGCGTGCCGGCCGCCGCCTTGGCGCTCTCGACGAGACGCTGCGCCCAGGCGCCGGAGAAGCCCGCGCTGAAGCGAATCCACCGATGCACGGGCAGACGCATGTTATCTGCAAATGTGGACGCAGATTCGTCGTCCACCGCTCGTTGGACCGACAGATCGTGGAACAGCGTTAACTGTGTCGTCAAGTTCATCCTTGGCGATCTTGCACTACGTGATGACGGCAACGACATTGTACAGCCAATCGGCCAACTCAAGCGCGCCCGCGTGCAACCGCATCGAGGGGCCACTCGACGGACTGCTTCAGTTGCACCGGCAGAAGGTCGCCCCAGCGCGCGCGGAGCGCCTTGCAGAAGATCAGCCAGTTCGCCCACACGCAGCCGCCCGCCTCCTGGGCGCATGATACCACCTCACGAATCGACGCACACCAGGACAAGAAGCGACAAACGTGCAGTTCCGGTGCCGACGGGGTCTGCGCTACAATGCTCGTTGCGAGCGGCACGGCGCGGCTTTGCCGCGCTCTCGCACCGAAAGGGAAACGCCATGTCCACGACCCGCCGCGAATTCTTGAGCCTGTCCACTGCCGCCGTTTCGTACGCCGTTCTCGGGGCGCGCCCGCGCTGGACCTGCGCCACGCAGGACGCCGCGAGCAGACCTGCCAAATCGATGAGAATCCTCATCCTCGGCGGGACTGGCTTTCTCGGCCCGCACACCGTCGAAGCCGCCCAAAAGCGCGGACACACGCTCACGTTCTTCAACCGCGGCAAGACGAACCCAGGGCTGTTCCCGGACATCGAGAAGCTCCACGGCGACCGCGACCCGCAGAAGGGCGACGGCCTGAAGGCGCTGGAGGGCCGCCAGTGGGATGTCGTGGTGGACAACTCCGGCTACGTGCCGCGCATGGTCCGGGCTTCGGCCGAGCTGCTTAGGAACGCGGCGCAACAGTACATCTTCATCTCGTCGATCTCCGTCTACAGCGACACCAGCAAGCCCGGCCTGGATGAGTCCGGCCCGGTCGGCAAGCTCGAAGACGAAACCGTCGAGAAGATTACCGGCGAGACCTATGGTCCGCTCAAGGCGCTGTGCGAACAGACCGCGGAAAGAACGATGCCCGGTCGCACGACGGTCATTCGCCCCGGCCTGATCGTCGGCCCCGGCGACCCGAGCGACCGCTTCACGTACTGGCCGGTGCGGGTCCAGCGGGGCGGCGAGGTGCTCGCGCCCGGCACGCCGGACGACCCCGTGCAGGTCATCGACGTCCGTGATCTGGGGGCCTGGATCGTGAAGGTCATCGAGGATGGCGTGACCGGCGTGTTCAATGCGACCGGCCCCAAGGACCCCTTCACGATCGGCGCCCTCCTGAAGGTCTGCAAGTCCGCCAGCGGCAGCGACGCCACGTTCACCTGGGCCGACGCCGACTTCCTGGCCGAACAGAAGGTCACGCCGTGGAGCGAAATGCCGGTGTGGGTGCCGCCGCGCGGCGACGACGCGGGCTTCGCGCAGATCGATTGTCGTCGGGCGATCGGCAAGGGCCTGACGTTCCGGCCGGTCGAGGACACGGTGCAGGACACGCTGGCGTGGTGGAAGACGCTGCCGGAGGAACGCCGCGGCAAGCTTAAGGCCGGTCTCAAGCCGGAACGGGAGGTGGAGGTCCTGAAGGCCTGGCATGAATCGCGCGGCAAGTGAGCGCCGGCCCTGAAGAGATCATCGCGGCCCGGCGCCGGCCGGCGCGCCTGTTGCAGCGCGTGGTGCGGGTTCAACCGCAAGAGATCGCGGCGCTGCTGTGGGCCTGTCTCTACTTTTTCTGCCTGCTGGCTTCCTATTATGTGCTGCGCCCGATCCGCGACGCGCTGGGGCTCGTGGGTGGCACCGCGCACCTGCCCTGGCTCTTCCTGGGCACGCTCACGGCGATGTTCGTCGCCAACCCGCTGTTCTCCGCGCTGGTCTCGCGCCTCCCGCGACGGCGGTTCATCCCCTATACGTACCGCTTCTTCGGGCTGAACCTGTTGCTGTTTTTCGTTCTGCTGCAAGCGCTGCCGGAGCGGCAGCAGGTTTACGTCGCCCGCGCCTTCTTCATCTGGACGAGCGTCTTCAATCTCTTCGTGGTGTCCGTGTTCTGGGGCTTCATGGCCGATGGGTTCAGCAGCGCGCAGGGGAAGCGCTTGTTCGGCTTCATCGGCGTGGGCGGGACGCTGGGGGCGATCGTGGGGGCGGGCAGTACGACGATGCTGGCCCACGTGCTGGGCCCGGCGAATCTTCTGCTGTTGGCCGCGGTATTGTTGGAATGCGCCGTGTTTTGTGTGAGCCGCCTGGCTCGCCGTTTTGATGCGGCCGGTATAGCGGAGGGTCGGCCGATCGAGCCGGCCACCGCCCCGGGACCGCAGGATTCTGCGCCGACACTTTCCTACGCGCGGTGGAAGCCTGAGCGGGCGGGCGGAGCCCTCGACGGCATCGCCCGCACGCTCCTCTCGCCTTACCTCCTTGGCATCTGTGCGTACATGCTGCTCTTTACGATCAGCGCGACGTTGCTCTACTTCGAGCAGGCCGAAATCGTGAACCGCAGTTTCCATGATTCCAACACGCGCACCGCGTTCTTCGCGCGGATCGATCTGCTCGTCAACGTCCTGGCGATCCTCGTGCAGGCCGGCCTGACCGGGCGCATCATGTCGACGATCGGCGTCGGACCCACGGCGGCCCTGCTGCCGCTGATCACGCTCGTCGGATTTCTGCTCCTGGTGCGATCTCCGACCCTGGCTTTGCTGATGGGTGTGCAGGTGGCGCGCCGCGCGGCAGACTACGCGATCGCCCGGCCGGCGCGGGAGGTGTTCTTCACCGTCGTCCGCCGCGACGAGAAGTACAAGGCCAAGAGCTTCATCGACACGTTCGTCTACCGCGGCGGCGACGCGGTCGGCGCCGGCGTCTCCGGACTGATCCGAGCACTTGGGGGCGGGCTGGCGACCACGACGATCCTCGCGGTGCCGCTGACACTCATTTGGGCTGCGGTCGCCCTCCTGCTCGGTCGGCGGCAGGAGCAACTCGCGCGGCGCCGGGCAGACAGCGCGAGCGTGTAGGGCGCCCGCGGGACCAAGCGTGGGGGTACTGCGCCGCATCTTACTCCGCATCCGCAGGAAGCCAGGGCTCGATTTGCCTTAGCAGGTGTGGCACGTCATGCGAGACTGTTTTCCACACTTCGTGCAAGTCCACTTCATCGTAGGCGTGAATCAGTTTGTCCCGCATGCCCGCGATTACCGGCCAAGGCACGTCCGGGTGCGCTGCCCGGAATCCGGCTGACAGCCGTTTGACCGCCTCGCCCATCACCAACAATTGGTGCAAGATGGCTGATTGCGTTTTGGCATCTTGGAGAAACGTTCCTCGCGTTAGGCCGGTGGTGAACTCCACCGCCAGGCGCGCGGCCTGCGCGATGTCCAGCAGCGTCGCGTCATCCCTCGGCATAGACTATCCTGGCCGTGCCCAGAATCTCACGCCGGCGAATCGGATTGGAGCTGCGCTCGATCGCCCGGCGGCTAACCAGGTCGACCGGGCGTCCGAGCAGGTCGGATAGCTCCATCTGCATGCGCACGTGGTCCAGCAGGCTCCAGTCTGCGTCGGGCGCGAACGTAACCAGCAGATCCAGATCGCTGCGGTCGCTGAAGTCGTCCCGCAGCGCCGAGCCAAACAGCGCCAGTTCGCGAATGCGCCAGCGCCGGCAGAAATCCGCAACGTCGGCCGAACGCAGTTCTGCGTGCGCGTCCATGATCCGCTCATTATACCGCGTCGGCGGTGCCCGCAGAGTTGCCGACTGCGGCTCGGCGGAGTGCCCTACTCAAGCGAGAAAACGTGCCTCATCAACTCGTGTCCCGGGTTCACCAGCCATCCACCCGCTGTCGCCTGGGCTTCCGAAAACGGCCGACGCTCAACCGCTGCGACCTCCGTACCGGCGTAGCAGAACGGCGGCGGAGTCGCGGAGTGGGTCGTGGTCGTGACCGGCGTCGGATGGTCCGGAGCGATCAGGATTCGCCAGCGCGGGTCCCGCCGTAGTGCATCGAGCAAGGGGCCGACGATGAACTCGTCGATGCGCTCCAGCGCCAGTACCTTCTCTGCGGCGTTCCCCAGATGCCCGGCCTCGTCCGCGGCTTCCACGTGCACGACCACCAGGTCGTAGTCCGCCAAGGCGCGGACGGCGTACTCGCCCTTGCCGGCGTAATTCGTGTCAATATACCCCGTGGCACCCGGAACCTCGATGAGCGTCATCCCCGTTAGAATCGCCAGACCACGGATCAGGTCCACCGCCGTGATCACCGCACCGCGGACGCCGAAACGTTCGCGAAACGGTTCCAGCCGCGTCGGACCCCCCTGCCCCCACAGCCAGATGTCGGTTACGGGCGGGCGACCTTCCTGCGCGCGAATGTGGTTCACCTCGTGGTCGCGCAGCAACGGCGCAGCACTGGCCATGATCGCCCGCACGCGTTCCTGTCCGACGCCGCGCGGCAGGTGATCGGCGATCGACTGATTCGGAATATCATGCGGCGGCGCGCACGGTAAGTGCAAGTCACGGCCGTCGGCCGCGATCATCAGATTCCGATACGACACGCCGGCGTGAAACGTGCAGCCGGCGAAGGCCGGCTCCCCGGCTTGCGCGAGCCGATTGAGGTCCGCGATGAGCCGGTCGGCTTCATGTTGTTGGATGTGGCCGGCCGTGAAGTCGCGCATGCGTCCGTCGAGGATCGTCACGAAATTGCAGCGAAAAGCCAGCTCATCCGGCCCGATGACCAGTCCCTGGGCGGCGGCTTCGATCGGGGCCCGACCGGTGTAGTACACGTGCGGGTCGTAGCCGAGCAGCGACATGGTTGCGACATCGGTCCCCGGCGTGAAACCCGCCGGCACGGTCACCGCCCGCCCGAGCCGGCCGTGCCGCGCCACCCAGTTCATGTGCGGGATGTGGGCCGCCTCGAGCGGCGTCCGGCCGCCGAGCTGTGGCAATGGCTCGTCCGCCGCGCCGTCCGGCAGGATGATCGCGTACTTGGTCACAAGCGTTCTCCACGCGGGAGTCCGCAGCGCTGCTCAGGGAACGCGCGCCTCGCCGTTCATCGTATCCGCGGTAGGATCGGGCTGGAACCTGCGCCAATGGCGCTGCGGCGCGCCGCGCGCTGGTTTTGACACTCTTTCCCGCTCATCCTTACAATGGCCGCGCGATTCCGCGTCGAGTTTCAACTGGCCCAAGCGAGTCCACGCGCGTGGAGAAGACCCTTGCGGAACTTTGTGCCACCCTCGAGCGCCACGGTCTGAAACCCCAGTTGCGGGGTGACGCGCGCCGCCCGATTCGTGGCGTTGCCACGCTCGAAGACGCCGGCGCGGGCGAAGTCTCTTTTCTCTCCAACCCCAAATACGAGAAGGCCTTGCGGACCACGCGCGCGTCGGCCGTCGTGCTTAAGCCGCACGTCGAGGCTCCGGATCACCTCGACCTCATCCGGGTGGACGACCCTTACGCGGCGATCACCATGCTCACCGTCGAGCTGCACGGCTACCGTCAGCACCGGCCGGTGCGCGCCGACGCCGGCCCGCCGAACATCGCCCCGTCGGCCCGCATCGGCGAGAAGGCCGTGATTCACCCCGGCGTGACCATCGAAGAGGAGGTCGTCATCGGCGATAACGCCGTCGTCTATCCGGGCTGCTACATCGGCCCCCGGTGCCGGATCGGCGACAGTCTACTGCTGTACCCGAACGTGGTGATCTACGAGGGCACGATTATCGGACATCGCGTGACCATCCATGCGGGGACCGTGATCGGTAACGACGGCCTCGGCTACGCGCCCGTCAATGGCAAGTGGGTCAAGATCCCGCAGATCGGCATCGTTGAGATCGGCGACGACGTCGAGATCGGCGCAAACTGCGCCATCGACCGCGCCACGCTCGGCCGCACGAAGATCGGCTCTGGCACCAAGTTCAGCAACCTGATTGCCATCGGCCACGGCACGCAGGTCGGCGAGCACTGCCTGTTCGTGGCGCAGGTCGGGGTCGCCGGCTCGGTCAACGTCGGCCATCACGTGACGATGGCCGGCCAGGCCGGCGTCGTCGGACACGTCCGCATCGGCGACCACGCGACGATCGCGGCGCAGGCCGGCGTCACGAACAACGTCGCCGACGGCGAGACGGTCCTCGGCTCTCCAGCGAATCCTATTCGCGATATGCGCCGTCAGCTCGCGTGCCTTGCCCGCCTGCCGGAGCTGAACGAAACCGTCAAGCGCCTGGAGAAGCAGATTATGGAGCTGGAAAGGCGGTTGGCCGAGCACGCCGAAAGACCGTAGAGCACGGTGATGGCCGACATTCTGGTCAGCATCAAACGCGCCGTCCTGGCGGGTCGATACGCCTTCAGCGAGAAGGCACGCCTGGAAATGGAGGCGGACGGCCTGACCGAACTGGACGTAATCGAATCGATCATGAACGCGGCGGCGATCTACACCAAAGACAAGCTCATTCGTCAAGCCGGTTGGGACACGTGCTACTTCCTGGTGTCGTCGAAGCGAGCCGCGTAGCGGGAGATCGGCCATGTTGGAAATCAACACCTGCCCGAGTTGCGGCAGCGACCGCGTGCGGCGCACGTGGACCGGTGAATTCCAAGGGCAGCGCTATTCGGTCCCGGATCTCGAGTACTACGAGTGCCCGCGGTGTGGGGAGAGAGTCTACAACCGCGAAGCCATGCGCCGGATTGAGGCCCGCTCGCCGGCGTTTGCGAAGACGGTCGCGCGCCAATAGGCCGGGCCGCCTATCGCGGAAGCGGCGGGACACCCGAGCAGGTACCCGAGACGCGGCGGAAGTAAGGGGCGGTGACGACGACCGGTGGCTCATCGCTTTAGCGGTGGGGAACGCGAATAATACGCCGCAATGGCTTCGCCTCCGAACATCCCACAGGGCGCACGGGCTGAGCCCCTGGGCCTGATCGCCGGCGAGGGGGAGTTTCCCAGGCTCGTGGCTCGCGGGGCGCGGGCGCACGGGCGGAAGGTGGCCGTAGTCGCGCTGCGCGGCGTGGCCGACCCGGAGCTGCGCGCGCTGGCCGACTGGTTTTGCTGGCGCGGCATCGTGCAACTGGGGCGGTGGATTCGAGCCTTCCGACGCGTCGGTTGCCGTGAGGTCATCATGGCCGGCCGCGTGCGCAAAACGCGCATGTTCGCCGGCCCGCGCTGGCTCCAGTGGTTACAATACCTCCCGGACTGGACCAGCATCCGCGTCTGGTACTTCCACGCCCGCGACAAGCGCAACGACGCGCTGCTGGGTGCCGTCGCGGCGGAGATGGCGCGACGAGGCCTGACCTTGATCGACTCCACGCAGTATTGCCCGGAAGCCCTCGCACCGGCAGGGGTTCTGACGCCGTTCGAGCCCGCACGCGCGGTCCGCGACGACGCCGGCTTCGCCTGGCCGCTCGCCAAACAGATCGCCGCACTCGACATTGGCCAGTCGGTCGCGGTCAAGGAGCGCGAGATCATCGCCGTCGAGGCGATCGAGGGCACCGACCAGCTCATCGAGCGCGCTGGAGCCCTCTGCCCGCAGGGCGGCTGGACGCTGGTGAAGGTCGCCAAGCCGAACCAGGACATGCGTTTTGACGTGCCGACCGTCGGCCCCAACACCATTGAAAAGCTCAAAGCGGCGAAGGCCGCGGCACTGGTCATCGAGGCCGGCAAGACGCTCATCCTCGAGCGCGAGAAGCTGCTCGCGCTGGCCCAGCGCTATCGCATCGCCGTGATCGGCCGTGCGGATCAGGTCGCCACCCCGTGAGTGCAGGCCGGCCGGAAGTCCGCGGCGTCGGTCCAGGCGAGCAGCAGCGCGCTGTGCCCGAAGCGGTGCCCTACGACTGCCAGGCGTGTGGCGCTTGCTGCGTCGGCCTGGACGTGCTGCTCGATGTGGTCGACCTTGAGTGCCTGGAGCGCATGCCGCACTTGGTCTCCTTGACGGTGCTGCACCACAGCCGTAGTGGGCTGGAGCTGCACCTCATGCGGCGTGACGCCGGGACAGATCGCTGCGTGGCCCTGGCCGGTCCATTGGCGCAGTGCCGCTGCATCATTTACGACCGGCGCCCGGCGCTGTGCCGCGAGTTCGCGGCGGGCTCACCCGATTGCCTGGAAGCCCGGCAGCGCGTCTACCGGGTCGGGTAATCGCGCCGCTCTCGCCGCGGCCACGGCCGAGGCGTGCGGCCGCTTGCACGCTTTCCCGACCGACGCCAAGATCGGCTCCCACGAGCGAGAGCGTCGGATGCCAGCCAAGATTCTCGATGGAGCTGCGTACGCGGCTGAGATTCGCGCGGACGTCACCCGCGCGGTGGCGCGGTACAACGCCGAACACGGCCAGATCAAGCTCTGCGCCGTGCTGGCTGGCGGCGACGCGCGGGGCCGGCTTTACGCCGACTCGCAGCGCAGCCTGAGCGTAAAGGTCGGCGTCGAGTATGACCTCATCGAACTGCCGGAATCCACGACGCAGACACAGCTCGCCGCCGAAATCGATCGCCTCAACGCCGATCCGTCCGTGACCGGCATCATTCTGCAACTGCCGCTGCCCGAGCAGATCGACACCGCCGCCGCGCAGTATCGCCTGGACCCCTACAAGGACGTCGAGGGCGTCAGCCCGGCGAACATCGGCTGGGTGTTTTACGGCCAGCCCATCATCGCCCCGTGTACCGCGCTGGCGGTCAGCGAGATGATTCGCCGCAGCGGCGTGCCGGTGCGCGGGGCCCACGCGGTCGTGGTCGGCCAAAGCCGCATCGTCGGCAAGCCGGTCACGATGTTCCTATTGGATCAGATGGCGACGGTGACGGGCTGTCACGTCGCCACTCGCGACCTGACGGCGCAGACGCGCAGCGCGGACATCCTGGTCGTCGCGGTGGGCCAGCCGCGTCTTATCAGTGCCGCGCACGTCAAGCCCGGGGCGGTCGTCGTTGACGTGGGTATCAACCGCGTCACGACGAAGGACGCCCAGGGCAACCCGGTGCGCAAGACGGTCGGCGACGTGGACTTCGACGCCGTCGTACAGGTAGCCAGCGCCATCACGCCCGTACCCGGCGGCGTCGGGCCGCTGACCGTAGCCATGCTCTTGCGCAACACGGTCGAAGCGGCGCGCAAACAGCGCGCGCGCAAGTTCTAACCGGCTGCGCCGGTCGCCGCCCCGCGGCCGGACGAATCCCGCGGCGGGTAATGCCCGAAGAGTGCGGCGCTACGGCGTCGGCAGTTGCAGTTGCGTCGTGATCAGCGTGCTGAGGTTAAAGCCGAGTCCCTGCCAGAACCCGCGCTGGATGTTCAGGCCCGCCTTGTCACATTGCAGGAAGAAGGCCGGCAAGAGTCCGCACGCGAAAACCAGACCGATGAACTTTTTGCGATACCTACGCATACCTCACCTCCATTGCATGGCGCAGTGCGGCCCGACCACGCGTGTTCGTGCCTCGGGCGCATCTGCGAATACGGCGCGGGGTACGCTGGTCACCATGCGGCCGGCGCCGCAAACCGGGCCCAGGTCACCCCGACTGCCGCTGCATTATACACGCGTGGGAAGCGGTGTGTCGTGCTTTCCGTGCCTGCCTCCCGGAAGCGCTCACGACACTTGGATCGGAACATCGCCGACTCGCGGTCATGGCACCTCGACGTGATCGAGCACGTGCCGGACCACGTCGTCGCTCGTCTTCTCCTCCGCTTCGGCCTCGTAGCTGACGATGATGCGATGGCGCAGGACGTCGGGGGCGATGTCTTTGACGTCCTGCGGTGTCACGTAGCCCCGGCCGGCCAGAAACGCCATCGCCCGCGCGCCCAGCGCCAGATAGATGGTGGCCCGCGGCGAAGCCCCGTACTCGATCCACTCGCCGATGGGCAGCTTGAACTCCGCCGGTCGGCGGGTCGCGTGCACGAGCGCGACGATGTAGTCCTTAATCTTGTCATCCATGTAAATCTCGTCGAGGACCTTGCGGGCTTCGAAGATCTGCGGCGGCTCCATGACCGGCTGCACGGGCGCAATGCCGCGGTGCGTCGCCATGCGATCGAGGATTTGCCGCTCCTGCTCGCGCGTGGGGTAGTCGATCAGCACCTTGAGCATAAAGCGATCGACCTGAGCCTCGGGCAGCGGGTACGTCCCCTCCTGCTCGATCGGGTTCTGCGTCGCCAGCACGAGAAACGGCTGATCGAGCGGAAATGTCTGGCTGCCGATCGTCACCTGGCGTTCCTGCATTGCCTCCAGCAGCGCGCTTTGCACCTTGGCGGGCGCGCGGTTGATCTCGTCGGCCAGAATGAGATTCGCGAAGATGGGGCCCTTCTTGACCGCGAAACTGCCGTCTTGTGGCTGAAAGACCAGCGTGCCGACGATGTCCGCCGGCAACAGGTCGGGCGTGAACTGGATGCGCTGAAACCGCGTGTGGATGCCGCGCGCCAGGCACGCGACCGCCGTCGTCTTGGCGAGCCCCGGCACGCCTTCGAGCAGGATGTGCCCGTCGGCGAGCAGACCGACCAGGAGCTTGCGCAGCAGGTCCTCCTGCCCCACGATGATGCGCCGAATCTCGGCCAGCAGGCGGTCGAAGCTCTCGTGGTGCCGGCGCACCAGCTCGCCGACCTGCTGCACTTCCACATGCGTGACGGCCATCCGCGTTCACCTCCCGCGCCCGCATTCCGGATCTACCCAGAGTGGGAAAACGTATCGTCGCCGCCGGCAAAATCAACCGCCGGGAGATGTTCGACGGTGCGCGAGGAGCCGCCGTGCCGGCGCATCAGCTTACGGCCGGGGAGTCGACGGCGCCGCAGCGGATTGCGGCAATGCGCGGAGGTAGGCGAGCAGACGCCGGGCGTCTTCCTCCGTGGCCGGATTCTCTTGCCGCTGGGCCCAATGCAGCGCCTGCTCGGCCGCCGCTGTGGCGCGGGCCAAGTCACGCAGCCCCAGATAGGCCCGCGCGAGCATCTGCCACAGCTCCGCATCGTCGGGCCGTTCGACCAGGGCTGCCCCGCAGTGCTCGACGGCCTCGGCGTGGCGTCGGACGAGCAGCAGGGCGGCCGCGAGCGTCGTCCGCGCTTGGAAGTCGTTCGGTCGCTGCTCGATCACAGGGTATTGGGCGGTGATGACGGCTTGAACCAGTGATGCCCAAACCTGCGGGTCGGAGAGCGGCCGGAATCTCAACCTAGGGAATCTCCGACTGGCGTGTTCATACCCCTGCACGAGCAGGCCCACCAGGTAGTATCCCTCGCCCACGGCGGCGACGTGGACCGCAGCGCGCTGCTCGAGACTTTCGGCCAAGTAGCTCGGCCAAGCGCCGTGCGTAATGGGCAGCAGCACGCGACCCTGCCGACCCCAGAAATCGACGCCCGCCTGGCGGACGTATTCCAGACTGGCGTGCTTACCGTGCGCCATCAGCCGCAGATCGGCGCGGAATTGGGAGTGCGCCACGCGGGCGTCCGTCAGACCGTGCAGGTCCAACACGCGCACGTCGGAGTAATAGGGTACGGCCCCCACCGCCGGCAGCGCCAGATGCGTGTCCGTCGGCAACATGCCGCTGTCGACCAGCCGCCGGAGTCGGCGCCCCTCGGCGACCGTGATTGCCGCAAAGACGCGGTGCTCCTCCTGGCGGATCCCCACAAAATCCCTGGTCGCCGTGCAGAGCCGTGTGCGGTATCCCTCGGCCAGCGCGCGAAGTCCAGGCAGCCGGTAGAGGGGGTCGCGCTCCGGTCTGAGGAAGTGGCTGGAGGCCACCGAGTCGCGCGGCGTGCCAGGAAAGCCGGCCAGGTAGTCGTCGGGAAACTGGCGGTGAGTTTGATAGGGCAGAGCGATCAGACCCCCCAACACCACCGCCGCACAGGCGGCCGTCGCAACCGCACCCGCCAGCCCACGCGCCAGATAGCGCGCCCCGTCATACAGCAGGATGAATAGGAACGGGAAGTAAAGGTCCACCGGGCGGTACTCGAAGTGGTCGCCGCCCAGCGCCGCGACGTAGACGGCATGCGGCACGATGATCGCACCGAACAGCAGCGGCACGAAGGGCGCCTTACGCCGGCGAGACTCCAGGACGGCGGCAACGAGCAACGGTATCCACAAGTAAGCGGCGTATTCCAGCGCGAACATGCCGAAGTAGGTCAGCCCCATGTCCCACCACGTCTGGCCGCCGACCTTGGCGTAATACGTGTTCGGAAACCATTGGCCGTAGTACGCGTATCGAAACAGGTAGTGCCCGCCGACGAGCAGCGCGAAAAGCGCGCCCCCGGCCGCAAACGCGCGGACGTTCAGGCGCCGCCGAAGGATGAGGTACAACCCGGCGGCGCCAAACGCCGCGGCCGACACCAAAAGCCCGTCTGGACGGGTGAGCGTGGCCAGCGCGAAGAGCAGCGCCGCCAGCGGGCGCCGCGGACGGCCGGCGAGTTGTGCCTCTACTTCGACCACCAGGCGAAACACGGCTCCGACGACGAGCAGCTCGAACAGCCGCGTTTCCAGCCCGCTGGTGGACCAGACGGCCACGCTGCGCGTCGCGCCCAGGAACAACGGCGCCGCGGGTAGCAGCCAGCGCTGCCGGCCCTCCGGCGCGCTGCGATAAACGAACCAGACGACCAGGCTCCATAGGCCGATCGTCGCCGCAATGCTGAGAACGTGTGCCGCAATCTCCAGCCGCACGCCCACGGCATAAAAGCCGGCCAGCAGCACCACCCACAGAAAATCCGTGTAACCCTCGACCCGCTCGTAGCCCGGATTGAACACCAGTCCGTGACCGCTGGCCAGATTGCGGGCGTACCGGAAGGAGATGAACGCGTCGTCGACCAGGAAAGCATAGACGGCAGCATGCCAGAGCAGCAGCGCCAGCGTCCCCGCGACGAGAACGTCGACCGGTCGTATGGCTCGCAGCCAGGCCCAGTGGCGCGCGGTCGGCGCAGCGCTCAACATCGATCCCCGCTCGCTAACGATCGCTCACGCCCACCGGCGGACGGGGTTAGCGTCCCGGCTTTTTGACCACCTCGACGATGCGGCGCTCACCGTCGGGCGAGAGAATCTGGAGCCGCACCTTGGCGCCGTCCTCGACCGATTTCAGCGCGCTTAGCAGTTCGCCGACGTTCTTCACCTCGCGCCCGTCGCACGCCACGATCAATTCTCCGGGCTGGACCTTCGTCTGGCCATCGCCCCGGTCTTCGATACCGATGACGAGCACGCCGCGCTCGCTGTCGTCATACACCCGGGCGCCCGGATAGACCATACGCAGCGCCGGGTACAGCGATCGGGCCGAAAGGCCGAGTATCGGAATGGCGCGACCCTCGTGGGCGGTCGTGCGCGCCGCGACCCGCAAATCGGCCGGCTGAAGCCCCAGCTCGACGTGGATTTCCCGCTCGCGGCGGTCGCGGAGCACACGGAGCGTTACTTTCTCGTTGGGCGACAGGTCGGCGATGCCGGACTGGAAGGTCTCGCCGTTTGGCACGGCCTGCCCGTTCAGGCCAATGATCACATCGTCCACGAACAGGCCGCCCTTCTCGCCCGGCGAATCCTTGTGGATGCTGGTGATCAGCACACCATTGGCCTTGGGAAGCCCGAAGATCTCCACCTCATCGTTGGTGAGTCGCGCGCTGGAGAAGGTGATCCCCAGCCAGCCACGGGCCACCTCGCCGTGCGCGATGAGCTGCTTGGCGATCTTGACGGCCATCTTG
>Ga0214473_10003244_pt1 | contig 19787 bp, 18 predicted proteins | sample RVTome_7_FD_203509 | JGI IMG/M metagenome (GOLD analysis project Ga0214473, IMG submission 203509) | Soil microbial communities from uranium-contaminated site in the Upper Colorado River Basin, Wyoming, United States - RVT98D197 | ecosystem: Environmental > Terrestrial > Soil > Contaminated >... | reverse complement strand
ACGAGAGGTTCATGGAAGACCTCCAACTAATAATGAAGAAGAAAGGGAGACGGTTCGGTTTTTTTTGGGCGGCACAGGGTTCGCCGCGTGAGACTTCCGCTGAGTTCACCATCTTCTCCGACCTAAAGAGCTACCTGGTCACCAAGGAGAAAACACATGACCGAATTCGAAATGAAATTGAAGCAGGTTACCAAGGCTGTAAGCCGGGGCAAGCTGTCGCGCCGCGACTTTATGAGCTATGCCATGTCCATCGGCATTACCGCCGCGGCCGCCAACACCATGTTCGCAACCGCCGCCCGCGCCGAACCCAAGAAGGGCGGCACCTTCAAGTCCGGCCATGGCCACGGCTCAACCACTGACTCGCTGGATCCAGCCACTTGGGCAAACGGATTGAACTTCCAGTTCGGCAAATCGGTATTTGGCGCGCCGCTCGTCCAGCTCAATCCTAAGGGCGAACTGACCATGCATGTTGCCGAGTCCTTCGAGCCTTCCGATGGCGCCAAGAAGTGGGTCATCAAGCTCCGCAAGGGAATTACCTTCCATAACGGCAAGACCCTCGATTCATCCGACGTCGTGGCCACCATCAACTACCACATCGGGCCGGATACGAAATCACCCGCAAAAGAGTACTTCCCGGGCGTCTCAAGCGTTAAGGCCGATGGCCCTGACACGGTCGTCATTGAACTCAGTGCCGCCAATGTCGAACTTCCTTGGGGCTTCACTGACTATCACATGTCGATCTACCCCTCCACCGATGGCAAGATCGAATGGGAGAAAGGCATCGGCGCAGGACCCTATATTCTCAAGTCCTACGAACCTGGCGTGAAACTGGTTGGCGAACGCAATCCGAACTACTTCACGGATACCTGGTTCGACGCCATCGAAATGCTTACCATTTCCGATGTTGCGGCCCGCACCAATGCCTATCTCTCCGGCGAAGTGCATTTCATCGATCGTGCCGATCTCAAGACCATCGACATGTTGAAGAACGCGCCGAATACTGAAATCTACAATCAGAGCGGTCCGACGCCCTATACGGCGCCGATGCTCACTGATGTGGCACCGTTCGACAATCCCGCCGTGCGGCAGGCACTCAAATATGCTATTAACCGCCAGGAACTGGTGGACAAGGTGTTGTATGGCTATGGCAAGCCAGGCAACGACAATCCCATCGGCTCGACAATGAAATATGCCATTGATCCGCTACCGGTTCATTCCTACGACCCAGAAATGGCCAAGTCCATACTCAAGGAAGCCGGCATTGAGAATCTCAAGGTCGATTTCTCGGTTCCGCCAAACGCCGCTTACCCCGGCGCATTGGATGCAGCCCTCTTGATGCAGGAAAGCGCCAAGACGGCCGGCATTGACATTAACGTAATCCGCGAACCGGACGATGGCTATTGGTCCAACGTCTGGCTCAAGAAGCCTTGGAGCATGTGCTATTGGGGCAGTCGCCCAACGGTTGACACGATGTTGTCCATATCACTTGCAGCCGATGCGCCATGGAACGACACGCACTTCAAGAGCGATCGCTTCAATGAACTTCTGGTTCAGGCGCGCGGTGAGTTTGATGAGGCAAAGCGTGCGGCCATGTATGCCGAATGCCAGCAGCTTGTTCATGATGAAGGCGGCCAGGTTGTGTTGATGTTCTACAACTTCGTCGGTGCCTTGAGCACGGCTGTTGCCCACGGCGAGTTGAATCCCGACCAGGATAGCGACGGCGGCTACATGGTTGAGCGTTGGTGGATGGCGTAATCCACCGGCGATAAATTTGATCACGGGCCTCGCCGGAAATCCGGCGGGGCCTTTTGATTTCGTCGCTCCGTTGTCGCAATGAGTCGCATGTCGCCATACGGTTTTTTTGTGGCAGTGTTTTACCGTTCTGCTAGGGTTAAAAAAACGGGCCAAAAAAAGAAGCCCAAAAAGGGGGATGAATGCATCCAGTTCTGAGAACTGTTCTGCAGCGTTTGGGCTTAGGCATAGTTACGCTGCTTGCTGTTTCGGTAATCATTTTCTCGTCGCTCGAGATGCTGCCTGGCGGTTACGCCGAAAATGTCTTGGGCCAGAGCGCCACGCCCGAAACCGTGGCGGCCTTCAAGCGCGATCTCGGCCTCGACCGCCCCGCCTCCGTCCGCTATTTTGAATGGATCGGCAACGCCGTCCAAGGCGATTTTGGTTCTTCCTATTCCGGCCTGAGCGGTAGCATGAAGCGCAATGTGTCAGCCACGATCGCGCCGCGCCTCTACAACACCTTCTTTCTGGCGGCCATGGCGGCCCTTATTGCGGTTCCGCTCTCTCTCCTGCTGGGGGCAATGGCGGCGCTCCACCGCAATTCCTGGTTTGACCGCATCGTCAACTCCGTCACCTTGACGACGATTGCCATGCCGGAATTTTTCATCGCCTATATTCTGGTCTACGTTTTCGCCGTTAAGCTGAGGCTGTTTTACCCCAACTCGACGGTCAGCATCGGAACCCCGTTCGTCGAGCATCTTTACCGCGCAGCGCTGCCGGCCATCACCATGACGCTGGTGATCATCGCCCACATGATGCGCATGACACGGGCTGCGATCATCAACCTGCTGGCAAGCCCCTACATTGAAATGGCGCAGCTCAAGGGCGTCTCTAAATCCGATGTCATCAGGCACCATGCGCTGCCCAATGCCTGGGCGCCCATTGCCACCGTTATCGCCTTCAACCTTGCGTATCTCGTCGTGGGCGTGGTGGTGGTTGAAGTGGTTTTCGTCTACCCCGGCATTGGCCAGCTCATGGTTGATGCCGTGTCCAGCCGCGACATGCCGGTTGTCCAGGCCTGTGCCCTGATTTTTGCCGCAACCTACATCTTGCTCAACCTGTTGGCCGACATTGTCTCAATTGTAACCAATCCAAGATTGTTGCATCCAAAATGAATACAGCCACACCGCCCGTCCGCGCCATCAAGGCCCGCCGTTCCGTCATGGAGAGTATCAGGCGCGACCTTAAAACCGCGCCATTGACTGCCTGGTTCGGCATGGTCGTCATTCTGCTCTATGCAATTTGCGCGATTTTCGCTCCCCTGCTTGCGCCCTATGGCGAATCTGAAATCGTCGGCAAAGCCTACCAGCTTTCAAGCCCGGAAAATTGGCTGGGAACCGACCAGATCGGGCGCGATACGCTCTCGCGCCTGATTTTCGGCGCGCGGAACACTATTGGCATTGCCCTCATCACCACGCTGCTCTCCTTTTTAGTGGGGGGTTCACTGGGCGTTCTCGCCGCCTTGAAGCGCGGCCTTCTTGACCAGGGCATTTCGCGCGTTGTGGATGCGTTTCTCGCCATTCCCGTGTTGATCTTCGCCCTGATGATGCTGGCAGTGGTTGGCAAGAGCCTCATCAATCTCATTATCATTCTGGCCCTGCTCGATTCAACCCGCGTGTTCCGCCTGTCCCGCGCCGTGGCCTTGAACGTCGTGGTGATGGATTTCGTGGAATCTGCCAGGCTCAGGGGCGAGGGCATGCGCTGGATAGTGTTCAAGGAAATTGTGCCCAATATCCTGCCGCCCTTGATTACGGAATTTGGCCTGCGGTTCTGCTTCGTGTTTCTCACGATTTCCGCGCTCTCCTTCCTTGGTGTCGGCATTCAGCCGCCTACCGCCGATTGGGGCTCAATGGTGGCTGAAAGCAAGTCGCTGATCAGCTTCGGCAGGCCAGCACCGCTCTATCCGGCCGCGGCAATCGCGCTTCTCACCGTTGCGGTGAATTTCGTAGTTGATTGGTTCCTCCATAAAACAAGTGGGCTTCGCGATGGTCACTGATAAGAAACGCGTCAAGGGCGAAACCCTCCTCGACATCAGGGGCCTCAAGATTGATGGCTACAGCGATGATGTCTGGAACCCCATCGTCAAGGGCATTGACCTGACCCTGAAGCGCGGCGAGGTCCTGGGCCTCATCGGCGAGTCCGGTGCGGGCAAATCCACCCTTGGACTTGCCGCCATGGGCTTTGCCAGGCCCGGTTGCCGCATCAGTGGCGGCTCCATCGTGTTTGACGGCATGGACCTTATTGCGGCCAGCGAAGAACAGCGCCGCGCCCTGTGGGGTTCGCGCATCGCCTATGTGGCCCAAAGTGCCGCCGCCTCATTCAATCCGGCGCACCACATTATCGACCAGACCGTCGAAACCGCCGTGGCCCACAACATCATGACGCGCGAAAAGGCCGAGGCCGATGCCCGCGATCTTTACAAGCGTCTGCAATTGCCTAATCCGAATACAATTGGTGATCGCTTCCCCCATCAGGTCTCAGGCGGCCAGCTGCAGCGCGCCATGACCGCCATGGCCATGTCCTGCCGCCCCGACCTGATCATATTTGATGAGCCCACCACCGCCCTTGACGTGACCACCCAGGTGGAAGTGCTGGCCGCCATGCGCGATATCGTCGAGCAGTTCAACACGGCGGCGATCTATATTACCCACGATCTTGCCGTTGTGGCCCAGATGGCCCACCGCATCATGGTTCTGCGCTATGGCAATTTGGTCGAAGAGGCCACCACGCGCGCCATGTTGAAAGCCCCCACCCAGGAATACACCCGCTCGCTCTGGGCCGTGCGCAAATTGCAGAAACCGGAATCGATCAGCGACGACATCGCGCTCCGCATTCACAATGTTGATGCAAGTTACAGCGGCTCGCTCAAGGTTCTGGACAATGTCACGGTCCAGGTTCCCCGCGGCCGTACTGTTGCCGTAGTGGGTGAATCGGGCTCGGGAAAATCAACGCTGGCCCGTGCCATCACCGGGCTTCTGCCGCCTTCGCGTGGCGAAATCTATTTCAACGGCAAGCCCCTGCCGCGCGCCTTGCACGAACGCGACAAGGATACGCTGCGCCGCATCCAGATGATTTACCAGTCGGCTGACACGGCGCTAAACCCGCGCCAGAAGGTGCGCGATATCATCGGCCGGCCGCTTGAATTCTATCTCGGACTCCAGGGTGCGGCCCGTGACCGGCGCGTGGTCGAGTTGCTCGAGTCCATCGAGCTCAATGAAAGTTATATCGACCGGCTTCCCGGCGAAATGTCCGGCGGCCAGAAGCAGCGCATTTCCATCGCGAGGGCCCTGGCGGCGGAACCGGAAATCATCATCTGCGATGAGGTGACCTCCGCCCTAGACCAGATCGTCCAGGAGGAAATCCTCTCGCTGCTCATGCGCCTGCAGAAGAAAACCAACGTGTCCTACCTTTTCATTACCCACGACATTGCCACCGTGCGCGCCATTTCCGATGAAATCGTAGTCATGCACCAAGGCAAGGTGGTCCAGCAGGGGCCGAAGTCCAAAGTGCTGTCGCCGCCGTTCCCGGCCTACACGGAATTGCTGCTGTCGTCCGTGCCTGAAATGGATCCGGATTGGTTGACCGGCCTTCTCGCCAAGCGTTCAAAGAAAGTCAAAGCCGCAACCGCTTAAAGCGCGACTCCAGAAACTGCTGGAATAGCCGCGACGCATTGGTTTCGGTCCTTTGCGGAGACGTGGCGATAACGAGAGTTGCCGGTTTCGGCTCAAAACCATCCAGCAGCTGTACCAGCTCATTGCCTTCGATTTCGCCGCGCACAAGAAAGAGGGGCAGCAGGGCGATCCCTTGCCCGGCGAGGCACAGGATTTTCAACGCCTCCAGCCGGTTCGAGCAAAACTGCATTTTCGGCTTTTCGCTGATACCGCCGCGCAGGCTCCATGCCTGTTGGCTTGCCAGGTAAAGAGTCCGGTGCGTGTCCAGGTCGGTGGGCCCTCGGGGCCTGCCGTTATGGGCTAAATAGCTAGGCGAACTGAACAGCCCCACTTCCAACTGCCCCAGGCTGCGCAAATTAGGCGTGGATTCGAAGGCTTCATCGATCCGCAGGGCCATATCATAGTCCTCTTCGAGAAGGTCTATGGTCCGGTCCAGAAGATCAAGCTGGATTATCACATTCGGCTGCGCCACCATGAAATCCGCAATGGCAGGAGCGATAAGGGCAAGGCCCAGCGCCGTCGGCGCGGCAATCCGGAACCTTCCCGCCGCTGGGGTGTTGGGCTGCTTGAGGCTCCGGTTGGTTTCCTCAAGTTCTGTCAGAAGGCTGCGCACCCGCGTGAGATAGAGCGAGCCCGCTTCCGTAAGGTCAACACGGCGGGTTGACCGCTTGAGCAGGCGGATGCCAAGCTCTGCTTCAAGGGCCGCAATCCCGCGGCTGACAACGGAGGTTGAAATCCCCAGCCGATCTCCCGCAGCGGAAAAACTGCCCGTATCGACCACCGAGATAAACAGCCGAAGCGCCGAAAACTGTTCCATATCGCTTTATTGTTGCAAATTAAGCAAAAATAAAGAAGAAAAATAGAAATTATTGCTGAAACAGGGATAATAATGAAAATTATCGGGATTAGCGGCTCTTTGCGCAAGGCCTCCTACAACACCTCCCTGCTGCGCGCCCTCCTGTCATTGCAGCCCCCGGGCATGGAAATTGAGCCCATCCGGCTGAATGGTATCCCGGTCTATGATGGCGATGACGAAAAAGCCACCGGCAAGCCCGCCGCCATTCTTGAGCTTGATCAGAAAATCCGCGCCGCCGACGGAGTAATCATCGTCACGCCGGAATATAATTTCTCCATCCCCGGCGGCCTGAAAAACGCCATCGACTGGCTCTCGCGCGGCTCCTCACCCCTGAAAGGCAAGCGGGTCGGCGTCATGGGCGCCTCCGACGGCCCCATCGGCACTGCCCGGTCCCAGTATCATCTGCGCCAAACCCTGCAGTCCCAGGAATCCATCGTCATGCCAAGGCCGGAAATTTTTGTGGGGAATGCCGGCAAGAAATTCGACGCTGAAGGCAACCTCACCGACGATGATACGGCACAGCGCCTGAAAAAATGGCTGAAAGCCTTCGCCGATTGGGTGGAAAAGAAGCCCTAAGCTGAAATACTGGAAGCAGCCCCGCGCAGCGCCTTAATATTGGCGGCGTGGTCCGCGCCCTTGAAGATGGAGGAGCCGGCAACCAGCACATTGGCGCCAGCCTTGACCACCAGCGGTGCAGTCTCCGCCGTGATCCCGCCGTCCACTTCAATATCGATATCGCGGCCACGGGTCATTTCACGAATTTCGGAAATCTTGGCAAGCATCGCTTTGATGAAAGCCTGTCCACCAAAACCCGGATTCACCGTCATCACCAAAATCAGATCGAGCCGGTCCAAAACATGGGCGATGGTGGAAGCAGGCGTTGCCGGATTAAGCGCCACACCGGCGCGTTTTCCCAGCGCCCGGATAGTTTGCAGTGAGCGGTCAAGATGTGGTCCCGCTTCCGCATGAACCGTGATGATATCAGCCCCCGCCTTGGCGAACTGTTCCAGATAGGGGTCGGCAGGGGCAATCATCAGATGCACATCAAACAGCCGCTTGGTAACAGGCCGTATGCACGCCATCACCGGCGCACCAAATGTAATGTTGGGCACAAAATGCCCATCCATCACATCAATGTGCACCCACTCGGCCCCGCCCTGATCAATGGCGCGCACCTCATCACCCAGCCTGGAAAAATCCGCCGCAAGGATTGAAGGCGCGATGATCAGGGGTCGCGTCATCTTTACAGCAGCTTGCCCATGGCAACGGCCGTATCGCCCATGCGGTTTGAGAAGCCCCACTCATTGTCATACCACGACAACACCCGCACAAATGTTCCTTCGAGAACTTTGGTCTGATCCATGTGGAACGTCGAGGAATGGGGGTCGTGATTGAAATCGATTGACACATTGGGATGAAGCGTGAAGCCAAGGATGCCCTTGAGCTTGCCTTCCGCCGCCGCCTTGATCGCCCCATTGATTTCCTCGACCGTTGTCGCGCGCTTGGCCACAAACTTGAAATCAACAACCGAGACATTGGGTATCGGCACGCGGATGGAGGTGCCGTCGAGACGGCCTTTAAGCTCCGGAATGACCAAACCAATGGCCTTGGCAGCACCGGTTGACGTGGGGATCATCGACATCGCCGCAGCGCGCCCGCGGTAAAGATCCTTGTGCATCGTGTCGAGTGTCGGCTGGTCGCCCGTGTAAGCGTGAATGGTGGTCATAAAACCATGGTCAATGCCAACGGCGTCATGCAGCACCTTGACGACGGGTGCCAGGCAGTTCGTCGTGCATGACGCATTTGACACAACGATATGATCTTTGGTCAGCTTGTCGTGGTTCACACCATAAACGACCGTGAGGTCCGCGCCATCGGCCGGAGCCGATACCAGCACGCGCTTTGCACCTGCCGTCAAATGCGCCGAGGCCTTGTCCTTCGCCGTAAAAATGCCGGTGCATTCCAAAGCGATATCAACGCCCAATTCTTTCCATGGCAATTGCGCTGGGTCCTTGACGGCGGTGACCTTAAATTTGTCCGTGCCGATGTTGATCATGTCGCCGGCGACCTTCACCTCATGGGGAAAGCGGCCATGAACCGAATCGTAACGCAGCAAGTGAGCGTTGGTTTCAACCGGGCCGAGATCATTGATGGCAACAACGTCAATATCCTTGCGGCCCGATTCATAAATGGCGCGCACAATATTGCGCCCGATGCGACCGAAACCATTCACTGCGACACGTACCTTGGCCATAACTGTCTCCGTTTCCGAAATTTGGGATCGCGGGTCTTATAGGGCATTTATCGTTCAGGGGAAGAGGTACGCTCATCAAAAAATGACCCCATGCGGATAAGCATGGAGGCCATCAGTTTCAGGGAGGATTGGGAGGGAAAATTATTTCTTCTTCGGGGTCTTTGGTGCAGAGGCCCTTTTCTTTGCCGGAGTCGTGGGCACCATCTCATCAACCAGCACAGCAGCGCGCAGCCAGTGGGCCTCGGCGCTTCCTTCCGGGCGGCCATCTTCTTCCCACATACGATAGGCAAGATCGGCAATACGCTGGTCACGGCTAGCAATCACATTATTCGCAAGTGTCATGTTCACCACCATCGGTCAAAATTAGATGAGGTTCTATGCCATAAAATGGTGCAGTGCACAATAGATCAATCTGCGATGTTGCGTCGCAACATCAAACCTTCGTCCATTTCCCGTTCTTAGCCGATGACTTCACGCAAGCCTCGATGAAGGCCATGCCCGCGACACCATCCTCAATGCCGGGGAACTGCACATCCTTGTCGACCTTCTTGCCCGAGCGCCTGGCTTTGATGGCGCGAGCCACCTCCGTGTAGATGTTGGCAAAGCCTTCGAGATAGCCCTCCGGATGTCCCGGCGGAACCCGCGTTACCCGTCCTGCTGCCGCATTGGCTCCGGCCCCGCCCCGCGTTATCAGGCGCTTGGGTTCACCGAATGGCGTGTACCAGAGATAGTTCGGATCAGCCTGCACCCATTCCAGTCCGCCCTTCGTGCCATAAACCCGAATTTTCAAACCATTCTCATGACCCGGCGCCACCTGGCTTGCCCAGATCATGCCCTTGGCCCCGCCCTTATAGCGCAGCATCACATGCACATTGTCATCCACCCGACGGCCTTTGACAAATGTTGTGAGGTCAGCCGACAATTCATCGAGCTTCAGGCCCGAAACAAAACATCCGAGTTGATAGGTATGCGTGCCGATATCGCCCACGCAACCGCCAGCGCCGGTCTTCGCGGGGTCCGTGCGCCAGGCCGCCTGCTTCTGTCCGGATTTTTCCAGGTCAGTCGTGAGCCAGTCCTGCGGATATTCTCCTTGCACCACGCGAATGTTACCGAGTTCGCCGGCAGCAACCATGGCCCGTGCATGGCGGATCATCGGATAGCCGGAATAGTTATGCGTAAGCGCAAAAATGATATCTTTATTTTTTTCCAGAAGTTTTTCCAGCGCCAGCGCTTCCTTGAGATTGAGCGATAGGGGTTTATCGCAGACCACATGAATACCCGCTTCAATGAAAGCCTTCGCGGCAGGAAAATGCATATGGTTCGGTGTCACGATGGAAACCGCCTCAATGCCGTCTTTGCGCTTGGCTTCTGCCTTCGCCATCTCGCGGAAGTCCGTATAGATACGGTCAGCTGCCAGGCCCAGTTCTTCACCGGAGGCCTTCGAACGCGCCGCATCCGATGAAAGAGCGCCAGCGACAAATTCATACTGGTCATCCATGCGCGCAGCCAGGCGATGCACCGCGCCGATGAAAGCTCCCTGTCCGCCACCCACCATGCCAAGGCGAATTTTCCCCGAACCCTTCGCGTCGCTTCTGCCTTCAATTGCCATGGTGATCTCCTATAGTCCCAGCGCCCGTTTGATTTGCGCCTGGTCGGTCTTGCCACCGGCAAAATCGTCAAAGGCCTTTTCAGTCACGCGAATGATATAGCTGGCGATAAAGGGAGCACCTTCTGCTGCCCCTTGTTCCGGATGCTTCAGGCAGCATTCCCATTCCAGAACCGCCCATGAGGAATAGCTATATTGAGCGAGTTTGGAAAAAATCCCGCCGAAATCAACCTGCCCGTCACCCAGTGAACGGAATCTTCCGGCCCGGTTGACCCATGATTGATAGCCCGAATAAACCCCCTGCCGCCCGGTTGGATTCAGTTCCGCATCCTTCACGTGGAAGGCGCAGATGCGCTCGTGATAGATGTCGATGAAGGCGAGGTAGTCCAGATGCATGAGCACGAAATGCGAGGGATCATAATTAATCTGGCAACGCTTGTGGCCTTTGAGCGCATCCAAAAACATTTCAAAGGTTGCGCCGTCAAACACATCTTCATTGGGGTGAATTTCATAGCCCACATCAACACCCGCATCGTCATAGGCATCAAGAATGGGTTTCCATCTCTTTGCCAATTCGCCGAAGGCCGTTTCAATCAGGCCTGGCGGGCGTTGTGGCCAAGGATAGGCATAGGGCCAGGCAAGGCCTCCGGTAAATGAAACCGTGGAAGTCAGCCCAAGATTTTTGGAAGCCTTGGCGCCCAGCATCATCTGCTCGACCGCCCATTTCTGCCGTTCCTTGGGCTTGCCATGAACGGCCGCTGGCGCAAAAGCGTCAAAGGCCTCATCATAGGCCGGGTTCACCGCTACGAGTTGGCCCTGAAGATGGGTTGAGAGCTCGGTGATCTCAACACCATTCTTTTTGGCAATGCCCTTCAATTCATCGCAGTAGGTCTTGGATTCCGCTGCCTTCTTGAGATCAAAAAACCTGCCATCCCACGTGGGAATCTGCACGCCCTTATAGCCGAGCAAACTCGCCCACTTCGTAATGTTCTCGAAGGAATTGAATGGCGCGGCATCGCCTGCAAACTGCGCCAGAAAAATCGCCGGACCTTTAATGTTCGTTGCCATGTCTCAGCTTCCTCAAATGTAAGTGTTCAATACGCCTTCGAGATATTCCTGACGGCCTGACTTTGGTTGTGGGTCGAGCCCTGATTTAAGCACCCGCTCAGCGATCTTATCCAAACTTTCCTTGCCTGCAAGCATGGCCTGGTTCTGCGGCTCTTCCCATTTGGCATAGCGCTTGGCCACAGCCTTCTCCATCTTGCCATCCTTCATCATTTGTGCCGCGATGAGAAGGCCGCGCGCGCAGGCATCCATGGAACCCACATGGGCGTGGAGCAAATCGTCGGGATCAATCGATTGACGCCTGATCTTGGCATCGAAATTAAGTCCGCCGGTCGTAAAGCCGCCAGCTTTGAGGACTTCAAACATGGTGAGTGTCACCTCGGGAACATTCATGGCGAACTGGTCGGTATCCCAGCCCAGCAAATAATCGCCGCGATTTATGTCGAGCGAACCAAAAACACCCAGCGCTGCCGCAAGGGCAATTTCATGCTCGAAGCTGTGCCCCGCCAGAATGGCGTGGTTCTGCTCAAGATTGAGCTTCACATCTTTCTCAAGTCCATAGGATTTGAGCAGGCCATAGATCGAGGCCGTGTCATAATCATACTGGTGCTTGGTTGGTTCCTTGGGCTTTGGTTCAATGAGGATAGGCCCCTTGAAACCAATCTTGTGTTTGTAATCGACGACGAGCGACAGGAAGCGTCCTGCCTGTTTCAGTTCCTGTCCGATGTTGGTGTTGATCAGCGTTTCATAACCTTCGCGCCCGCCCCACATCACATAATTTTCGCCACCCAAGCCCTTGGTCACATCAAGGCAATGCTTCACCTGCGCCGCGCAATAGGCGAATACATCTGGATCCGGATTGGTGGCGGCACCCGCCATGAAGCGCCGGTTCGAAAACATGTTGGCCGTGCCCCAGAGCACCTTCTTGCCGGTCTTGGCCATCTTGCCTTCAAGGATATTTGCAATGGCCGTGACATTGGCGTTGAACTCCTTGAGCGACTTGCCTTCCGGCGCAATGTCGAGATCATGAAAGGTGAAATAATCAATGCCGAGCAGCCTCAGTGTTTCAAACATCACCTCGGCCTTCATGGCTGCCGCCGCCATGGGATCGCCCATATGATGCCACGAGCGGTTGAAGGTCTCGCCGCCAAAGGGATCGGTGCCCGGCCAGCACAGCGTATGCCAGTAGCACACCGCAAACCGCAGGTGTTCCGCCATGGTCTTGCCCTGCACTTTCTGTTTCGGATTGTACCAGCGGTAGGCCAGGGCGTTCTTGGAGTCCGGCCCCTCATACTTGATGGGGTCCGTGATGGAATAAAACGTTGTCATGAGCGATTGATCTCCCTGGTCGCGGAATAGAGTTTGGCGTAGCGGTGATAGGTGTCTTCGTAAGCGGTACGCAGCTTTGCATTTGGCGAAATTGTCTTGGCGGTCTTGGGGGCCTTGCACACCGATGCGACCGATGCACCCGTTGCCGCAATGAGGCCAAGCCTCGCAGCCCCGAAGGCGCCGCCGAAATCCCCGTCCATCGGCACATCAACCGGAATGTTAAGCACCGTGGCAATGATCTTGAGCCACAGTTCCGAACGCGAACCACCGCCAACGGCGGTCACGCGATCAATACTTGTGCCCGCAGCCTTCAAGGCTTCTAGACAATCGCGGAAAGCAAAGGCGACGCCATCGAGCACCGCTTGGGTGAGGACATTGGCATCGGTTTCATGACCAAGCCCCATCAGAATGCCCCGCGCCTGTGCATCGGCCACAGGCGTGCGCTCGCCCGAGAGATAGGGCAGGAACATGGCCGATGACGGGCCGCTGATCATGTTACCCAGCCTTTGCGTGAGTTTCGGCGCTGGCGTTTTTAGGATACTTGCCAGCCATTCCAAACTTGCCGTGGCCGAAAGAATAACGCCCATCTGATGCCACGTATCTGGCACTGCGTGGCAGAAAGCATGAACCGCGCCCTTGGTGTTAGGCCGGAATTTTTCGTTGGAGACGAACAGTACGCCGGACGTACCGAGGGAAACAAATGCAGCTCCTGGATTTACAGCGCCCATGCCGCAAGCCGAGGCTGCGTTGTCGCCACCACCACCCGCAACAACCGGCAGCTTCGGCATTCCCCAGGCCTTGGCAACGGAAGGCGACAGGCGGCCCGTCGCTTCCGAGCCCTCGTAAAGCTTCGGCATCTGCTCGCGCCGCATGCTGGACGCCACCAGCAATTCATCCGACCACTGGCGTTTCGCCACATCAAGCCACAGGGTTCCCGCCGAGTCCGACATATCCGAGGCGTAGTCCCCGGTCATGCACAGGCGCACATAATCCTTGGGCAACAGAACCTTCGCCACTTTTTCAAAGGTCTTGGGCTCGTGTTTCTTGACCCAGAGCAGTTTGGGCGCGGTGAAGCCCGCCATGGCGATATTGCCGGAAATTTCGCGCGACCTGGGCTCGCGGCTTTCAATCTCGACGCATTCAGCAAAGGAACGCGCATCATTCCACAGGATCGCAGGGCGCAATACCTTATCCGCTTTGTCAATCAGGGTCGCCCCATGCTGCTGGCCCGAAAGTCCGACACCGTCAACGGCAGCCATGGCCTTGGGCTTTGCTTTTTTCAACATAGTCACGACCTTCTGGGTGGCCTTCCACCAATCCCCCGGTGCCTGCTCAGACCAGCCCTCGTGCAGCCGCGATACTCTCAGGGGAGATGTGGCCGACGCTACAATCTTCTGCCGGTCGTCAATCAGCACGCCTTTGATCGAGGAGGTTCCAATATCAAGACCGAGATACATGATGGCTTTCTCTAAGGAAGATTGTCGCGAACGAAGATATCAATGCGGATGTGTTCCATCGCTTCGATGAGGGGGCTCTTGTCAGCCTTGGCCATGAGAACCCGGACGGCGCTGCGCACCTCATGGCCAGCATTCTGGTTGATGATCACGTCGATGGTGCCGTCAACAAGAGCCCGGCGGGTATGATCGGTGAGTTCATGGGCGATGTAAGTGATTTGCTTTTGCCGGCCGGCATTTTCAAGCGCTGCCACAATGCCGCGCGCCCCCGCGCCCACATTGTAAATGCCGATGAGATCGGGATGGTCGGCAAGCATTTGCGCCGTAACTTTCTCAACCCGTTGCCAGTCATCGCGTGATTCCAGTACGGGAAGAATGGTGAGATGCGGAAACTCATGCAACATCACCTGCTCAAAGCCAAAGCGCCGCTCAATGTGATCCCTAAGCGATAGCGAACCCGCAATCAATCCAACCTTGCCATTCTTGTTGCCGAGATAGCGCCCCATCAGTGTTGCGGCGGTCCGGCCCGCGCTCGAATTATCAATGCCAGCGTAATGGGACCGCTTTGAACTCGGCACATCGGACACGAGTGTCACCACCGCAACACCACGCTCCACCAGGCCATTGATGGCTTCGCGCACCCGCGGATGATCAAGGGCCACGACGGCCACCCCGTCATAGATATCGCCAATGCTGTCGAGTGTCGTAGCTAACGTAGCCGCGTCGAACACATCAGTGAGACGAAGATCAATGTGGACACGCTCGGAAACCATGCGGGCGGCATTGGCGCGGACCTCTTCGCCAAGTTCGATCATGAAACTGTTGTTGCCTTCCGGCAGCACGAAACAGAAGCGATATTCCTTGCCCTTTGCCAGGCGTGCGGCCAGCCGGTCGGGTTGATAGTTGAGGAGTCGAATGGCTTTTTCAACCCGCGAGGCGGTTTGCGGCCTGACTGCCGCGCGTCCATTCAGGACCCGGTCAACGGTCGCAACGCTTAAGCCAGCTTCGAGGGCCACATCTTCAATGGTAATTCTTGCCATGCCCCATATGGACTCCTGGCTGGAATTTTGTCAATTCCTGATAGGCGTCTATCAAGACTATTCTAACAGGGCGAAATACCGTTGACGCCGAGATATGCCGAGTAAAGCGAGGTGCAGCCGCAAATGAAGAGCCGGTTCAATTTTGCACCCCCGAAACACACATTGGCCACCAGTTCAGGAATGAGAATCTTGCCTATCAGTGTGCCGTCGGGAAGATAGCAATGAACCCCGTCGCCGGCGCTGGTCCAGATGCGCCCATCCCGGTCCACGCGAAAACCATCAAACAGTCCCGCCGTGCAATCGGCAAAGATTTTGGATTTGCCTAAAGCCTCTCCATTGTCTTTCACGTCAAAGCGGCGGATGTGCTTGTTGCCATTCCGCTTGTGGCTGATGCCCGTATCGGCGATGTAGAGATATCTTTCATCGGGCGAAAAGGCGAGACCATTCGGTTTGTCAAAATCAACGCAAACCAGGCCGACCTCCCCGCTCAGGGGATCAATCCTGTAAACATGATTGCCGCCAATTTCGCTTGTTCCTTGCTCGCCTTCGTAGTCAATAAGATGGCCATAGGGCGGGTCCGTAAACCAGATTGAACCGTCGGACTTTACCACCACATCATTGGGTGAATTGAAACGCTTTCCCTCGAAACTGTCTGCAATGACCGTGATGGAACCATTGTGCTCGGTGCGGGTCACGCGGCGGGTGTAGTGCTCGCATGAAACCAGTCTGCCTTCGGCATCCACCGTATTGCCATTTGAATAATTTGAGGGATTACGGAAAACCGACACGGAGCCATCGGTTTCATCATAACGCAGCATACGGTTGTTCGGAATGTCAGACCAGATCAGGTAGCGTCCCGCCGCAAACCAGGCCGGCCCTTCCGACCAGCGCGCTCCGGTCCAAAGCCGCTCAACCCGCGCGTGGCCAATTATGCATTCATTGAAACGGGAATCGAGGACTTCAAAACCAGTGCCTTCAACTGCGCCGTAGTACATCTGAAACCCCTGCTTATATGATTGAGGACTTTGAGGGATTACCGATAACAAACTCCACTTCAAAGTGAAAGGGCATGCGTGATCCGAGTATATTTGACCTTGAGCGAGACGCTGATTGCTGGTTAGTGTTTTCGCCAATGGTCAGCAAAACTGAAAGAACCCATGCCAAGCAAGCTCTTTGATCTGTCAGGGAAACGGGCGCTGATAACAGGCTCCAGCCAGGGCATTGGCTTGGGCCTGGCCGAAGGATTGGCGGGTGCCGGGGCTGAAATCATCCTGAATGGCCGTGACAGGACCAAGCTCGAAAGTGCTGTTGCCAGCCTGCGTGAGAAAGGTTTCAAGGTTCACGGTTTTGATTTTGACGTAACCTCACAGGAGAGTGTCGCTGCGGCCATTTCCAAAATTGAATCGGATGTTGGCCCAATAGACATTCTTGTCAACAATGCAGGAATGCAATTCAGAACCCCGCTGGAAGATTTTCCGCCGGAAAAATTCCGTGAACTCATGCGGGTGAATGTGGAAAGCGCCTTTCTGACCGGGCAGGCCGTGGCCCGTCACATGATCAAGCGTGGCCGTGGGAAGATCATCAATATCTGTTCCGTGCAAAGTGAACTCGGCCGCGCGGGCATTGCGCCCTACACCGCCACAAAAGGGGCCGTGAAAATGTTGACCAAGGGCATGTCAGCCGATTGGGCGAAGTACGGCATTCAGGTCAATGCCATTGGCCCCGGCTATTTCAGGACGCCGCTCAATCAGGCCCTGGTGGATAACCCGGAGTTTTCATCCTGGCTGGAAAAGCGCACGCCCGCCGGGCGTTGGGGCGAGGTTGGCGAACTCGTCGGCGCCGCCATATTCCTGGCCAGCGAGGCTTCCTCTTTCGTCAATGGCCATATCCTTTATGTCGATGGCGGCATTACTTCGGTGCTCTGACATGTTCATGGGCGCAGCCATTGTCATGGGGGTCACGAGTTGTGGCAAGACCAGTGTGGGCGAGGGCCTGGCAAGGGAATTGAATTGTCCTTTCATCGAGGGAGACAGGCTTCATCCCCCTTCCAACATCGCAAAAATGTCAGCGGGAACGCCTCTCAATGATGTGGACCGCTGGCCCTGGCTGGAAATCATTGGCAAAGCCATGAAAACAGAATGCGACAAGGGACACGGCGTAATTGCCTCCTGTTCAGCCCTTAAGAAGACTTATCGGCAAAAACTTGCGGAAGCCGCAGGGCGGCCAATTACCTTCGTTTTTTTGCATGGCAGCCGCGATCTGCTGGCGGCCCGCATGGCAATGCGCAAGGGCCACTTCATGCCTATATCCCTGCTGGACAGCCAGCTTGCGACCATTGAAGCTCCGGGACCCGACGAAAACGCTCTTCATCTCGATGTGATCCTGCCGGTTGACGAACTGGTCAAACGTGCAAAAGCCTATCTGACCAGCGCAAATTACAGTGAGGAAGTTAATCATGTCACAAGCTGAAATCGGTCTCATCGGCCTTGGCGTTATGGGCTCCAACCTTGCCCTCAATATTGCGGAAAAGGGAAATCGCATTGCGGTGTTCAATCGCACGCCTGAGCGAACCGATGCCTTCATATCCCAGGCCGGGGAATTGAAAGCCAATCTCGTTCCCGCCAAATCGATGGAACAATTCATCGCCAGCATCCGCCCGCCGCGCCCCGCGATCATCATGGTGAAGGCGGGCGAGGCGGTTGATGAGCAAATCGCTGTGCTGAAAAAGCTCATGGCGAAGGATGACATCATCATCGATGCCGGCAACGCCAATTTCAGGGACACCATGCGCCGCTTTCAGGAGCTAGAAGGAAGCGCCCTCACCTTCATCGGCATGGGCGTATCGGGTGGCGAAGAGGGCGCCCGCCATGGCCCCTCAATCATGGTGGGCGGAACGCCTGCGTCCTATGCGCGGGTTGAAAAAGTTCTTACCGCCATTGCCGCGAAATTCAAGGGTGAACCCTGCTGCGCCTGGCTTGGTCCCAATGGCGCGGGACACTTTGTTAAAACCATCCACAACGGCATTGAATATGCCGACATGCAGATGATCGCTGAAATCTACGGCGTGTTGCGCGACGGGCTTGGAATGGCCCCCAAGGTCATCGGCGAAGTCTTTGCCAAATGGAACAAAGGCAGGCTGAATTCCTATCTCATTGAAATCACCGCTGCCGTGCTGGCTGCAAATGATCCCAAAACGGGCACGCCTATGGTCGACGTGATTGTCGATTCAGCCGGCCAGAAGGGCACCGGCCGCTGGGCTGTCATCGAAGCGCAGATGATGGGCGTTCCGGCAACCGCCATTGAAGCTGCCGTCGCGGCGCGGAGCCTGTCGTCCATGCGTGCCGAGCGCACCGCCGCTGCCAAGGCCTACGCAAAGGCCAGCGCACACTCTCTCGGTGATCCAAACTCCCTGATCGACAAATTGGAGCTTGCACTTTTTGCCGGAAAGATCGCCGCCTATGCGCAAGGGTTTGCCGTTATGGAAGCGGCCTCAAAGGAATTCTCGTGGGCGCTGCCGATGGCCACCATCGCCCGCATCTGGCGAGCGGGTTGCATCATCCGCTCGCAATTTCTGGATACCATTGCCACGGCCTATGAGCAGAACAAGGGCCTCTCCAATCTTCTGCTCGCACCTGATTTCGTCACCATGATGCAGGGGGCCACGCCCGCCTTGCGCCATATCGTGGCCCGCGGTGCGCAGGAGGGACTGCCACTTCCGGCGCTCTCATCCGCGCTGTCCCATTTTGACAGTTACCGTCAGCAGCGCGGCACCGCCAATCTCATCCAGGCCCAGCGCGATTTCTTCGGTGCCCATGGTTTCAAGCGGCTGGACGCAGAAGGCGACTTCCACGGCCCTTGGGGCAGCGGCGCTTAGCATTTAATGAGCATGGATTAACCACCCATCAGTCTGTCATCCCGGCGACCTGGCTACGCCGAAGCGAAGGTTCAGCTTCGCCAAGGCGAGACGCCGGGACCCAGACTTGCAACCAGCGAACATGCGGAAAATCCGGACCCCCTAAGTTCACAAACGAAGTGCAACACCAACTTGAGGTTAAGGTGTTGCCATGGGAACCAGATATCAACAGCTTAGCCTCGAAGATCGCTGCGCGATTGCCAATCTACACGCCCAAGGGGGCTCGCTCCGGCAAATCGCTGCAGCGCTGAGTGATCCCGAGCGGCGGTTTCGTTTGAAACAGTAGATTGCCCGATTTCTCCATGAGCATAAGAATGACACCTAGGACACGATCACTTTAGGCCGAATCGGCCTCGGGCGTTGCGGCTGACCGCCAATATCGGGCTTCGCCACTTGCACCATCTATCCAGCAAGATTACCTTCTACCGGCTGCAAACGAACTAAAAGAAGCCGGTGGGTGTCGGGGTAGTATGAATGCAGGGAATTCGGACTCATTTTTGGCACGGGAGTTCGTAGTTTGGTCCAATGCTTAATCAACGGAGATCATGGCTATGAAGCATATCCTCGTGCCAACAGACGGCTCTGAACCATCATATCGCGCGCTCGCGCTCGCGGCTCAACTGGCTGAGAGTCTCGACGTGGAGTTATCGATTCTCGCTGTTCGCCAGGCCGTGGTCGAAGCATGGGAAGAAGATGAGTTGAGCGACATCCTCAAGAAGTCGAAGGAAATTGCTGATGCCCTATATCGTAAGGGCGCTGCAATCGCCGAAATGAGGGCTCGTGACGTTGCACAAGCTATCCTGGGCTA
>Ga0214473_10003243_pt1 | contig 19794 bp, 20 predicted proteins | sample RVTome_7_FD_203509 | JGI IMG/M metagenome (GOLD analysis project Ga0214473, IMG submission 203509) | Soil microbial communities from uranium-contaminated site in the Upper Colorado River Basin, Wyoming, United States - RVT98D197 | ecosystem: Environmental > Terrestrial > Soil > Contaminated >... | reverse complement strand
GTGGTGAGCCGCGCCGTGCGGGAGACGCGCGGGGAGATCGTGACCTACCGCGGGCAGCCCATCCTGGCCTACTACAGCTCCACCTGCGGCGGCAGCACGGCGGCCATCGACGAGGCCTGGCCGTGGCGCGCGCCGCTGCCCTACCTGCGCGGCGTCTCCGACGAGAGGCCGGGCGGCGGCCACTGGTGCGAGACCTCCAACCGCTTTACCTGGACCACCACCTGGACGCGTGCGGAGCTGATGGCCACGCTGGGGCGCACGCTGGCGGCGTACGCGGGCTCGGCTACGGGCCAGGCGGCCGCCGCGGGCGGACTGCGCCAGGCCGCCATAACGGACCGCTCGCCCGCGCTGCGCGCCACGGTGACGCTGGGGGTGGACGGGCGCGACGTGGTGGTGCGGGCCGACTCGGTGCGCCGCGTGCTGGAGACCCCGGCCGGCGGACTGCTCAACAGCGCCCGGCTCTACGAATTGGCGCTGCACGCGGACGGCGGGCTCACCGTGGACGGCGGCGGCTGGGGGCACGCCATCGGCATGTGCCAGGTGGGCGCCATGGGGCGCGCCCGCGCCGGCCACGGCTACGCCGCCATCCTCACCGCGTACTACACGGGAACCCAGATCACCAGGCTCTACTGAGCGGAGGCAAGTCCATGCCGTTGCGCCGTACCATGCTGGCCGTGGTGGCCGCGCTCCTCCTGCCCGCCGGGGCGGGAGCGCAGTCGCTGGCCGACTACGATTACGAGAACCTGCTCTTCCGCGGGCTCGGCGCCGACTGGGGCTACATCTGGCCCTCCAAGGTGGAGGCCACCCAGGTCTACAGCCTGCGCCTGGATCTGGGCTACCTGGGGCCGGCGGTGCGCATCGCGCCGTCCCTCAGCTACTGGCATTCCCGCTTCAAGGCGGAGGAGCTGGACCGGCTGGCCGAGCGGGTCTCCCAGCTGCCGCCGCTGCAGGATCAGGGCGTGGTGCTGGAGGCCGCGGATCTGGGGGAGGTGACGTGGAGTGACCTCTCGCTCGGCGTGGACGCCCACCTGGTGTGGACGGTGCCGCTGCGCCTCATGACCTACCTGGGCGCGGGCGTGGGCCTGCACGCGCTGAACGGGCGCGGCGCCGTCATCGAGGACACCTTCGTGGAGGATCTGCTGGACGCCACGACGGCCGGGCTGGCGATCATGGCCGGCGTGGAGGCGCAGCCGATCGCCGCGCTCCGGCTGTACGCCGAGGCGCGCTATAGCGTGGCGGACGCCGTGCGCTACCCGGGCATCCGACTGGGCGCGGCGCTCATGCTGCCGCCGCGGGGCAGCGCCGCGCAGGACTCGGGGCAGGGCCGATGAGCGAACGCCAGGACGTGCGCGTGGGCGTGGTGGGGCTCGGCGCCATCGCGCAGGTGGTGCACCTGCCCGTGCTGGCCCAGATGAAGGGCGTGCGCATCGGCGCGGTGAGTGACGTGGACCGGCCGCGCGCGCGGGCCATTGCCGACCGCTTCGGGGTCGGGAAGGTGCACGCCCGCGATGAGGACCTTTTCGCCGATGACGAGCTAGACGCCGTGGTGCTGTGCACGCCCAACCATCTGCACGAGGAGCAGGCCGTGGCCGCGCTCGAGGCGGGGCGCCACGCGCTGGTGGAGAAGCCGCTGGCGCTCACGCCCGAGGGGTGCCGGCGGGTGGTGGCGGCCGCGGAGGCGGCGGGGCGCTGCGCCATGGTGGCCATGAACAATCGCTTCCGCCCCGACGTGCAGGCGCTCTTTCCCTTCGCCCGTGGCGGGGAGCTGGGAGAGATCTTCCTGGCGCGCGGCGCCTGGCTGAACCGCAAGGTGCGCCAGGTCCGGCCCACCTGGCGCCACCGGCTGGCCACCTCGGGCGGCGGTGCGCTCATGGACCTGGGCGTGCAGACGCTGGACCTCTGCCTGTGGATGCTGGACTATCCGGAGCCGGCCAGCGTTGTGTGCCACACGCACCGCGGCGAGGGCATGGAGGTGGAGGACACCGGCGCCATCATGGTGCGCCTGCAGAACGGAGCGTGCATCTCCCTCACGGTGAGCTGGAGCCTGGCCGCGGAGCGGGATCGCCACTACATGCGGCTGCTGGGTACGCGGGGGTCGGGCGCCATTGCTCCCCTGGGCGTGTACAAGGAGGTGGACGGCGCCATGCTGGACGTCACGCCCGCGCTGCCGTCCTCGGGCCGTGAGAACATCTACACGGCGTCCTATCGCCGGGAGCTGGAGCGCTTCGTGGAGATGGTGCGCGGTGAGCGCCCGGCCGAGCCGCCCACGGAACAGGAGCGCCTCATGCGCCTGGTGGGGCTGGCCTACCAATCGGCGGCGGAGCAGCGCGAGGTGGAGGCGTAGGCCGCCCCGCCGCGTTTACATGGTGCTGCGCCGGACCTTGATCCCGCCTCATTGCTTGGGTATCTTACAAGGCTCGCGGCCAATTCGGCGGTCGCGGCCCGGACCCGATCCACAGGCAGGCGTTCATGAAACAGGGCATCCATCCCGAGTACGCTACCGCCAAGGTGCACTGCGCCTGCGGCAATTCCTGGGAGACGCGCAGCACCAAGGACGATCTCCACACGGATATCTGCGCCGTCTGCCACCCGTACTTCACGGGCAAGCAGAAGCTGCTGGACACCGCCGGCCGCGTCGAGCGCTTCAAGCGCAAGTGGGGCGGGGGCGAGAAAAAGGCCGAGGCGTAACGGGCGCGAGGAGCCGGGCGGACGCCCGGCTCTTCTCCTATGGGGCCGCGCCGGTACGCGCGGCCCCTGCTGCATGAAATGGCCCCATGACCACGTCAGCCAAGATCCCCGAGCAGCGGCTCATCGACCTGCGACGGCGCTACGAGCACCTCAACGAGCAGCTGGCCAATCCGGCGGTGCTGAACGATTCCGATCGCCTGCGTGACGTAGGCCGCGAGCACGCCGAACTGGGCCCCGCCGTGGAGACCGCCGACCGCCTGGACGAGGTGCGGCGTAAACTGGCCGAGAATCAGGAACTGCGCGCCGCGGCCCCCGACCCCGAGCTCGCGGCGATGGCCGAGGTGGAGCGCGCCGAGCTGGAGGAGGCCGCGCTCCGGCTGGAGCGGGAGCTGCGCGGCCACCTGGTCCCCAAGGATCCGCTCGCGGACCGGGCCGCGGTGGTGGAGATCCGCGCCGGTACCGGCGGCGACGAAGCCGGCCTCTTTGCGGCCGATCTCTTCCGCATGTACAGCCGCTACGCCGAGCAGCGCAGGTGGAAGACGGAGCTGGTGGATCTCTCCGAGGGGGAGCGCGGCGCCCTGAAGGAGGTGGTCTTCGTGGTGCGCGGCAAGAACGCGTACGGTGACCTGCGCAGCGAGTCCGGCGTGCACCGCGTGCAGCGTGTGCCGGCCACCGAGAGCCAGGGCCGCATCCACACCTCGGCGGCCACCGTCGCCGTGCTTCCCGAAGCGGAGGAGGTGGACGTGGAGCTGCGCGATGACGACCTGCGCATCGACGTCTTCCGCTCCTCGGGTCCCGGCGGCCAGTCGGTCAACACCACGGACTCTGCCGTACGCATCACGCACCTGCCCACCGGCGTAGTGGTCACCTGCCAGGATGAGAAGTCGCAGCTCAAGAACAAGAACAAGGCGCTCAAGGTGCTGCGCAGCCGCCTGCTGGACGCCCGCGTGGCGGAGCAGGAGGCCGCGCGCTCCCGGGAACGCAAGACGCAGGTGGGCACGGGCGACCGGTCCGCCAAGATCCGCACGTACAACTTCCCCCAGAGCCGCGTCACGGACCACCGCATCGGCCTCACGCTCCACAACCTGCCGGACATCCTGGGCGGTGACCTGGAGGATGTGGTGGACGCCCTCCGGGAGGCCCGCGAGGCCGAGGCGCTGCACGCGGACGGGGAGTAGCGGGGCGGTGGCGGAAACGGCGCTGGAGCTGGCCAGGAAGGCGGGGGAGGTGCTGGCGGAGCGCGGCTTCGAGAATCCGCGCCTGGAGGGGGAGCTGCTCCTTGCGGGCATCCTCGGTATGCGGCGCCTGGATCTCTACCTGCAGCACGACCGCCCCGTGGCGGGCGCCGAACTGGAGCGCTTCCGCGAGGCGGTGCGCCGCCGGCTGCGCCACGAGCCGCTGCAGTACGTGCTGGGTGAGGCGCCCTTCCGGGAGCTGGTGCTGCGGGTGGATCAGCGGGTGCTGGTGCCGCGCCCCGAGACGGAGGTGCTGGTGGAGGAGGTGTTGCGCTGGGCGCGCGCTTCGTCACTGGCCGAACTGGATGCCCTCGACGTGGGCACCGGCTCTGGCGCCATTGCCCTGAGCCTGGCGCGGGAGCACCCGTTCCGGCGCATCGTGGCCACGGACGCTTCGGGCGCTGCGGTGGACGTGGCCCGCGCGAACGCTGAGCGGTTGGGGCTGGGCGAGCGCGTGGAAGTCCGTGTGGGCAGCCTGTGGGAGCCGATCGCGCCCGCTGAGCGCTTCCACGTGGTGGTCTCCAATCCGCCCTACATCAGCCAGGAGGAGCGACCGCTCCTGCCTCCCGAGGTGCTGGACTGGGAGCCGCCCGACGCCCTGTTTGCGCCCGCGGCGGGGCTGGCGGTACTGTGCGCACTCGTGGAGGGTGCCGGGGCGCGCCTCCAGCCCGGCGGTCTGCTGGCGCTGGAAGTGGGCTGGAAGCAGGCCGAGGAGGTGGCGGATCATGTCCGTCGGCGTGGCGGCTACGGAGAGCCACGCATCATACGGGACCTGGCGGACCGCCCGCGGGTGGTGCTGGCCGAGTCCCTGGATCACTGAGCAGCACGGGGAGATGGCACATGCAGCCGGACGACGGGATCACCACGAGGGCGCAGGAGCTCGGCCGCCTCATCGGCCAGAGTGATGAATACAAGGCGCTGAAGCGCGCGCGCGAGCGCATGGCCGAGGACCGGGAGGCCACCACCGCGGCCAACCGCATCGCCGAGCTGGAGCAGCAGGTGGGCAGCATCCTGCAGAGGGGCGAGCAGCCCGGTGACGAGATTCGCGAGGAGTACGAACGCGTGGCCACGACCCTGCAGGCGTCGCCGGTCTACCAGGGCCTGGTGGCGGCGCAGAGCAACCTGGAGAAGATGCTCGGCAAGGTGGACGAGCAGATTGCCAGGGGGATGGAAGCCGGCGCGCAGTCCCGCATCATCCTCTCGTAGCGGGGCCCCATGCCCGGACTGGAATCGCTGCGCGGCTGGGTCTACGGCATCATCGATCCCCTGCTGCACGGGCTGGCGCGGCGCGGCGTGCATCCCAACGCGCTCACCACCATCGGCTTCGCGGCCACCATGGCGGCGGCGTATTTCTTCCACGGCCACCACGTGCGCACGGCGGGCTTCCTGATCCTGCTGGGCGGGTTCTTCGATATCCTGGACGGCCAAGTGGCCCGCATCAGCGGCCTGGGCAGCAAGTTCGGAGCGTTCTACGACTCCACGCTGGATCGCATCTCCGAGATCGTGGTCTTTCTGGGCATCCTTTCCCTCTACAACGACTACCGTCAGGAACTGGGTGACGTGGGCATGATCTACCTGGTCATGCTGGCCATGGCGGGGTCCCTGATGATCAGCTATACTCGGGCGCGCGCGGAGGCGCTCGGGCTGGATTGCCGGGTGGGTCTCATGCCCCGGGCGGAGCGCGTGGTCCTCATCGGAGGCGCCGCACTCTTCTTCGGCGAGGCGTGGGATGGGCTGGTGCTGAAAGGCGTGATCCTCATCCTGGCCGTCCTCACCAATCTGACCGCTTTCCAGCGCATCGTCTGGGTTTACCGGCACGCCCGTGGCGTGCCGCTCGACGACTAGCGCTTTCGATCCAACTCGAGGAATACGATGAGTCGCAGTGATATTGCCCCGGCGGAGGGGAAGCTGGGGATCCTGGTGCCAGGCCTCGGCGCCGTGGCCACCACGTTCATGGCGGGTGTGGAGTCGGTGCGCAGGGGGCAGAGCCAGCCCGTGGGCTCGCTCACCCAGATGGCCACCATCCGCCTGGGCAAGCGGACGGAGGGGCGCAATCCCAGGATCAAGGAATTCGTGCCGCTGGCCGGGCTGGAGGACGTGGTGTTTGGGGCGTGGGATCCCTATCCGGAGAACGCCTACGAGGTGGCGGTAAACTCCGGCGTGTTGGAGGCCCGCCACCTGGACCCCATCGCCGATTTCCTGAAGGCCATCGAGCCCATGCCTGCCGTCTTCGACAGGAACTACGTCAAGCGGCTGGATGGACCCAACGTCAAACAGGGCGCCAACAAGCGTGAGTTGGCCGAGCAGCTGCGGCAGGACATCCGGCGCTTCAAGGAGGAGCGGGGCTGCACGCGCCTGGTGATGGTGTGGTGCGCCTCCACGGAGATCTTCAAGAGGGCGGGGGAGGCGCACGGGAGCATCGAGGCCTTCGAGCGGGCCATGGAGGCCAACGACGAGGCCATTGCCCCATCCATGCTCTATGCCTGGGCCGCCATCATGGAGGGCGTCCCCTTCGCCAACGGCGCGCCGAACCTGACGGTGGACATCCCCGCCATCCAGGAGCTGGCCCGGCAGCAGGGCGTGCCCATCGCGGGCAAGGACTTCAAGACGGGCCAGACCATGCTCAAGACCACCCTCTCGCCCATGCTCAAGGCGCGCATGCTGGGGCTGGCGGGGTGGTTCAGCACCAACATCCTGGGGAATCGCGACGGCGCCGTCCTGGACGATCCGGAGTCCTTCAAGACCAAGGAGGAGTCCAAGCTGGGCGCCCTGGAATACGTGCTGCAGCCCAAGCTCTACCCCGAGCTGTACGGCGATTTCTACCACAAGGTGCGCATCAACTACTACCCTCCCCGCGGGGACAACAAGGAGGGCTGGGACAACCTGGACATCTTCGGCTGGATGGGCTATCCCATGCAGATCAAGGTGGACTTCCTGTGCCGTGACTCCATCCTGGCCGCGCCCATCGTCCTGGACCTGGCGCTTTTCATGGACCTGGCCGCCCGCGCGGGCCTGTCCGGGATTCAGGAGTGGCTGTCCTTCTATTTCAAGGCGCCCATGACCGCGCCCGAGCTCTATCCGGAGCACGACCTGTTCATCCAGCACATCAAGCTGAAGAACACGCTCCGCCACCTGGCCGGCGAGGACCAGATCACGCATCTGGGACTGGATTACTACGAGGACTGAGGCGCGCGCGCCCATGGCGGAGCAGAGCGGCCAGCGCGGCCTCTTCCTGGTTCTCGAGGGGATCGAGGGGTCCGGCAAGAGCACACAGGCCGCCCTGCTGGCGGACTGGATGGAGCGGCGCGGCGTGGCCCACCTGCTGGTGCGCGAGCCGGGCGGGACCCCCGTGGGGGAGGAGATACGGCGCGTGCTGCTGCACGGCCACGGCATGCCGGCGGTGGCCGAGCTCTACCTCTACCTGGCCGCGCGCGCGGCGCTCGTGGCGACGGTGGTGCGGCCGGCGCTGGCGGCGGGCACGGTGGTGCTGGCCGATCGCTTCGAGCTCTCCACGCTGGCCTATCAGGGCGCGGGCCGTGGTCTGGACGAAGCGGCCGTGCGCACCGCCAACGCCCTGGCCACCGGTGGCCTGGTGCCGGACCTGGTGCTGCTGCTGGACGTGCCCGTAGAGGTGGGTGAAGCGCGGCGCGCGGCGCGCGGCGCCGCCGACCGCATGGAGCGGGCAGGGCAGGACTTCCACCGGCGCGTGGCCGAGGCATACGGCTTGCTCGCGGAGCGGCAGGGGACGGGGGTGGCGCGCGTGGCCGCCAGCGGCGAGCCCGAGGAGGTGCACGGCGCGATCGTGCGGCTCATCGAGGAGCGCTACGCAGAAACATTCCCGCCAGGGCGGGGTTGAACCGGTGGTATGCGCGCAATGCGCACCCAACTGTGGTGATCCGGAGGTAGAATGAAGGTCAAGCGGACGATCCTGGCACCCGTGGTGGTGGCGTTTTTTGCTCTGGCCACGGGTGGCTGGCTGCTGCAGCGGGGCGTGGAGGAGGGGCGCAGCGTCTACGAGCAGTCGCGCCTCTTCGAAGACGTGCTGCGGCAGGTGGAGACGAGCTTCGTGGAGGAGTTTGCCCGGGATTCACTCTACCGCATGGCAATCAGCGGCCTCCTGGAGGAGCTCGGCGACCCGCACACCGAGCTGATGGAGCGGCGCCAGTACGAGGAGCTCGTGCTGCAGACCACCGGCGAATACGGCGGCATCGGCATCCAGATTGCCAAGCGCAACGGCTGGATCACCGTGGTGGCGCCGCTGCGCGGCACCCCAGGTGAGCGGGCCGGACTCATGGCCGGCGACGCTATCGTGGAGGTCAACGGTGAGTCCACCAGCGAGTGGAGTGAGGACGAGGCGGTCAATCGCCTGCGCGGCCCCAAGGGTGAGCCGGTGGAGATCGGGATCATGCGTGCCGGCGCTGACGAGCCGATCCCGTTCCGCATCGTGCGGGACGACATCGTCATCACCTCCGTGCCCGCCGCGTACGTGATGGACGGCGGTGTGGGCTACGTGGAGCTAAGCGTCTTCAGCGAGACCTCGGTGGACAGCCTGCGCCACGCCATCGACCGCCTGCGCGCTCAGGGAGCCACCTCCCTCATCCTGGACCTGCGCGGCAATCCGGGCGGTGTGCTGGAAGCCGGACTGGCGGTCTCCGACCTCTTCCTGAACCCGGGTGACAAGCTGTCGGAGATCCAGGGTCGCACGCCGCAGAACTCGCAGAGCTGGACGGATCGGGTGGAGCAGCCCTTCGCGGACCTGCCCATGGTGGTGCTGCTGAACCCATTCTCCGCGTCTGCCGCCGAGATCGTGGCGGGGGCGCTGCAGGACCACGACCGGGCGCTCATCCTGGGTCAGACCTCGTTCGGCAAGGGCTCCGTGCAGTCCCTCCTCAACCTGCCGGGTGGGGACATCCTCAAGATGACCACGGCGCGCTGGCTGACCCCCTCCGGTCGCTCCATCCAGGGGCCGTACGGCATCGACGCCGAGCGCGCGGCCGCACAGGCCGAGCGGATGGCTGCCGCCGGTCGGCCCGCGGACCCTGATGCGCCGGAGGGACTGCCGGAGGACGTGCCCACCTTCCAGACGGACATGGGTCGCACGGTGTACGGCGGTGGTGGTATCCGGCCGGACCTGCTGGTACGGCCGGACACCATCTCCACCAGCGAGCAGGTCTTCGTGCGGGCGCTGAACCAGCACGGGCAGGCGTACGCCGACGCGCGCTTTGCCTACGCCGTGGAGTTCATCCGGCAGAACGCGGGTCTCCAGCGTGGTTTCCAGGTCGCCGGGGCCATGCTTGATGACTTCTACGCCGCCCTCAGTGCGGCGGACATCGACATCGAGCGGGCGGTCTACGACGCCGCCGAGGTCTGGGTGACGCGCGACCTGGGCATCGAGATCACGCGTCGCAAGTGGAATGACGAGGCGGCCCGCATGCGCGTCAACCTGGAAGACGTCCAGGTGCGCACGGCGGCGGAGATCCTGCGGCAGGTCACCCGGCCCGTCGAGGTGTTCGCCGCGGCGGACGCCTTCGCGGACCGGCGGCAGGGCAGCGTGGGCGCCAGCTCGGGCGGGCGGTGACCACGGAGCGCGCCGGGGACGGCCCGTGAGCCTTGTCGTCCTCGGCGCGCTGGTCTGCGTCGGCATTGCCGTCGGCTTCGCTTCGGGGCTGGTCGGCATAGGAGGAGGGGTACTCATCGTGCCCTTCCTCTATTTTTTTTACGGTGCCGGCTGGCACGGCGTGACGCTGGCGCCGGCGCTGCAGACTACCCTGGCCCACGCCACCAGTCTCTTCATCATCCTGCCCACCGCGCTGGTGGGCGTGCGTTCCTTCCACAAGGCCGGCTACGTGGCGTGGGACGCCGCGCTGCCGGTGGGGGTCTTCGCGGTGGCAGGGGGGCTGATCGGCGCCCGGCTGGCCATCCTGCTGCCGCCCGAGGCGCTGCGTCTGCTCTTCGGGCTTTTTCTGCTCTATGCCGGTACGCAGATGCTGCGCAGGCAGGTGAAGCGGGACCACGGTCCGCTGCGGGTGGATCTGGCACGCACGATCCCCATCGGCCTGGCGGTGGGAATGCTCTCGGCCATGATGGGCGTGGGGGGCGGCATTCTGGCCATTCCGCTGCTGCTCTACGTGGTGCATCTGGAGATGGAGCGCGTGGCCGCCACGTCGCTGGCGGTGATTGCCTTCGCGGCGGTGGCGGGCACCCTTTCCTATGCCGTGGGGGGCACGGCGGGGCAGACCCTCCCCGCCGGTTCGGTCGGCTACGTCCACGTGGCCGCCGCCCTGCCCATGCTGGTGGGCTCCATCCCGGCCGTTCGCCTGGGCGCGCGGCTGAACCGGAAGCTGCACTCGCGGACGCTGCGCGTGCTGTTCGCGGCGGTCTTCCTGCTCCTGGGGCTGCGCCTCATCGCGGCCAACGCCGGCGCGCTGCTGTGAGCGGGCAACGGGCGGCCCCCCGGCCATGACATGAGCCGGGTGGCTTATCCCGCTGGCCGTGCCCGGCCACTGCCGCCCGGTCTGGTGCTCGTGGCGGCCGTGCTGGCCATCTCGTGGGCGGGTCCGCTCATCCGCTTCGCCACCGCGCCCGCGCTGGCGGTCTCCGTCTGGCGCCTGGTCCTCTCCGTGGCGTTCATCGCGCTGGTGCTGGCGTTCCGGCGCGGGGCCCTCGTGGGGGTGGGCGCCGTGTTGCGGGGACGCGGGGGCGTGCTGGCCCTCCTGGCGGGGCTCTTCCTGGCCGCGCATTTCTGGAGCTGGATCGCCTCCCTCTCGCTCACCACGGTGGCCAGCAGCGTGGTGCTGGTGAACACGCAGGCCATCTTCGTGGGGCTGCTGTCCGTCCTCTTCCTGGGCGAGCGGCCGCGCCTCTGGCAGTGGGTGGGGATCCTGGTGGCGGTGGCGGGCGCAATGCTGGTCGGGTGGGGAGACTTTGCGCTGGGGCGCGACGCCCTGCTGGGCGATCTGCTGGCGGTGGCCGGGGCCATCTTCGCCTCGTGCTACTACGTGATCGGCCGGCGGCTCCGCCGGGAGCTGGATCTCTGGGCGTACGTGGGCGTGGTCTACGGCGTGGCGGCGGCGGTGCTCACCGTGGGCGTGGTGGCGCACCCCGGCGTGGCGCTCACCGGTTATCCGCGGGGCGACTGGGCCATCTTCCTGGCGTTGGCCGCGGGGCCCACCATGATCGGCCACACGGGCGTGAACTACGCGCTCCGCTACATTCCCGCCTACGTGGCCAACGTGGCCGTGCTGGGCGAGCCGATCGGCGCCACCCTGATCGCCTGGCTGCTGCCGGGGCTGCGCGAAGTACCGCCCGTCCAGACGCTTCTGGGGGGCGTGGTGATCCTGATCGGCATAGCGCTTACGGTCCTCGCCGGCCGGGAGCGGGGCTCGCCACCTGCGGCGGCTCCCGGCTGAGGGGCTGCCCGCCGGGCCCGCCCGCTTCTCAGGAGGCGTCCACGGTGCGCCCGGCCAGCAGCTCCCGCACCCGCACCAGGAAGGGCTCCCGGTGGATGGGCTTCGGGAAGAACGCATCGGGCGGCGGCACGTGCCTGCCCTCCAGGAACTTCTCGTAGCCGTACGGATCGCCGCCGTAGCCGGTTACGGCCGTGACGATCACCACAGCCGTTTCGGCCAGCGCCGGGTCGGCGCGCAGCTCCCGGTAGAGGCGCGTGCCGGACGAGCGTGGCATCGAGATGTCCAGCACCACCAGCGCCGGCCGCTCCGCACGCAGCATGGCCAATCCGCTCTCGCCATCCACCGCGGATAGCGTGCGGTAGCCTTCGTCCCGCAACAGCATCTCCAGATAGCTTCTGACATCCGCCTCGTCGTCAACGATGAGGATGGTGGCTTCCATGTTCGTCTCTCCGCTCTCGGGCTCGTGTCCGAGCCGCGTGGTCGCTGCGCCGGGCCCGTGTGGCCCGCCGCTTCCCCTGCTCACTCGGGGGGGCGCTGGCGCAGCGCCGCGAGAGCGCGCCGCAGCGCGTGCGCCTCCGCGCCGGCCACCTGCCGGGTCAGCTCTGCCGCCAGACCCGTCCGCTCGGCGCTGTCGTCGTCCGCGGCGGCGGGCGCTTCTTCCATACCCAGCGCGCGCTGCACGCAGCGCACGTAGTCGGCTGGCCGGACCGGCTTCTCCAGGTACGTGCCTGGCCCGGAGATCACGCGGTTGGCCATGATGTCGCGCAGCGAATCCTCCCCGAACTCGTCCTGGGCGTGCGCCGTGACGATGACCACCGGGATGCGCGATAGCACGGGGTCGCGGCGGAGTTCGTAGAGCAGTCGGTGTCCGCTCTTGCGGGGCATCACGAGGTCCAGCGAGATGAAGTCCGGCGGCTCGGCGCGGATCATGGCCAGCGCTTCGACGCCGTCGCCCGCGGTGCGCACCTGAAAGCCAGCATCGGCAAGGATCTGGGCCAGGTAATCCCGGACGTTGGGCTCGTCGTCCACCACCAGGACGGTGTGCTCCTCTGCTCGTGACATGTTGTCTCCCTCTCACCCGGAACTGGCGTCGGCGGCCTCCGCCGGCGGCTCGTCGGGCCGTGGCAGGTCGGCGCGGGGTAACTCGATCCTGAAAGTCGAACCGGTGCCTGTGCGGGACGTGAAGGTGATGCGCCCGCCGTGCTGGTGAACGATCTTCTTGGTGGTCAGCAGACCCAGGCCGGTGCCCCGGTCCGAGCCCTTGGTGGTGAAGAACTGACTGAAGACCTTGCGGCTGATCTCGGCGTCCATCCCGTGGCCGTTGTCCCGTACCTCGTAAGTCAGGACGCCGTCCCTCTCGGAGCACGACACCAGCACCTCGAACGCGCGCGGCACTTCCGATAGGAGGCATGCGTCGATGGCGTTGGAGACCAGGTTGGCAAGACAGGTGTAGATGCCATCCGCATCCAGGGCGGCGGGCTGCAGCTCCGCGGCCACGTCGGCGTGCAGGCGAATGCCCGCGCCAGATGCGCGCTCGCTCAGCAGGTCCATCACCAAGTGCACGGGCGCCGCCGGATCGGTGCGGCGTACGGTGGCCTGGCGTCCCTTGGCAAAATCCAGGAACTCCTTCACGAAGCTGGAAATTCGCTCCACGTTGGCCTGCACCATGGTCCAGCCGCGCGCCACGCGCTCGTCGTCGCCGCGCTCGATTCCGGAATTCACGGCGTACATGCCGCCTTCCAGACCCATGAGCACGTTCTTCACACCGTGCGCGATGCCCGCCACCGTCTGCCCCACGGCGGCCAGGCGCTCCGCCTCCCGCTTAGCGTGTTCGAGGCGCTTGAATGCCGTGATGTCCGTGGACATTTCGATGACGTACGGAATCTCACCGTCCTCCCGGCGGATGGGCACCATCTGCACGAGATAGTGGCGGGGGCCGTTGCCTCGAGTGGGACCCGCCTCCTCCCGGGAGCGCACCTGGCCATCCCGGAACGTGTCCAGCGCCGCGCAGTCCTGACAGCGCGTGCTGCTGCCCTTGTAGACCTCGTAGCACTGGCGCCCGCGCCAGGAGCCGTACGTCCGTTCGAACGCTTCGTTGGCCTCCGCGATGCGGAAGTCCGGACCGATCACGCTGATGGCCACGGGCACGGCGTCGAACAGATGCGCGCGGAGCCAGGTGTGGATCTCTTCAGGCCGCATGACACCCTCCCGGCGCCGGTGAACCGCGGCGGCCCTCACAGGCCATCATGGCCTGCCGCCCGGAGCGCCGCTGTGCTCCATGTCCGGGACGTTCGGGCCGGGGCCAGCGCCCGCACTTCGCTCCGGCGGTCCGCGTCGTGGCAGAAATCGCAGCGCGCCATGTGCGGATCGTGCTCCGCCGCTGCGGCCTCCACCGCCCGCTCGTGGCAGCCCACGCAGAGGCCATGCATGGCATCGGCGTAGGCCGGCGCGGCCTGCCACCGGTCGCTGGCGGCGGGGAGGACGCCCCCGGCGGGAGCCAGGTCGGTGTGGCATTCCGCGCACGCGGTGGCGGCGGCGCGCGTCTTCATCTGGCCCGGAGCGTGGCATTCGGGACAGCCCTGGGACCCGTCCAGCGCCAGCACGTGCACCTGATGGTCGAAGGTGTCCGTGGGCCGGTGCATGTCCTGGTGGCATGCGGAGCAGGAGGTACTCCGGTCCGCGGGCAGGTTCAGGTGGTGGCACGTGCCGCATCCGGCGCTGCCGCCCTCCCGCTCCAGGTGGGCGTCGTGGTCGAAGATCACCACTTCGCCGGCGCGGTCGCCGTCCAGCAGGAACACGCTGCGCGCCTCCTCCGCGCTGAGCACTGCGCCCGATGGAGCGGCCACCAGGAGGAAGTCGCGCGCGCCTCCCGGGCCCGAGCGCAGCGCCGCCTGGCTGGTGGGCGGCGCCACCGGCGTGGCCCTGGGGGAGGCTCCGCCCCACGGCAGGAAGAGCACCGCCAGCGACGCGGCCGAGACCACCGCCAGGGAGTACCGGCGCACATCGCCGGTAGCCGCTGGCCGCAGGCTGCGCATCCAGGCGGCCTGCCAGAGCGGCTTGCGCCGGTCCGGCGGCGGTGTGGGATGCCCGTCGTAGACACCGAGCGTCTCCACGAAACGGATGAAGATGAGAACGGCACCCGCCACGATCCCCAGGCTCACCACCACCTCCATCCAGGTGGGGAAGTAGCCGACGCCGGCCGGTCGCGCGAAGGCCACGACGGCCACGTCCAGACGATGCAGGACCAGCCCGCCCACCGTGAGGGCGGCCGCCACGCCCACCCCCATTCCGCTCATCCTGATCCCGCGGACCATGAGCAGTCCGGCCGGCAGCAGTGCACTGACGGTGAGCTCCCCGATGAAGAGCGCGCTCTGCCAGCTCCCGTCCAGGGCGCCGGGAAGGACCCCTCGGACGATCAGGTCGCCGAGGCGCAGGGCTGCGTAGAGCAGCAGGACCGGCACCGCCGCGCGGGCCAGGCCCGCGACCAGCTCGGGTGCTACCTCGTGGCGCAGGAAGCGCCGCGCCAGGAGGCTCTCCAGCACCACCATCATCAGCCCCAGCGCCACCGCCGAAACAAAGAACAGCAGGGGCAGCAGCGGCGAGTACCACAGGGGGTGCAGCCGGTAGGGCGTGAGGAGGAAAAGCGAGCCCAGGGACGACTGGTGGAGCGTGGAGAGCGCTATGCCCAGGATCACAAGGGGCAGCGTCACGCGCCAAAGGACGGTGTAGACCCGGCGCAGCACTGGATCCTGCAGCCGGGGATGCTCCAGCACCACGGGCGCGAACTCCAGGGCCAGCACCGTGAGGTAGAGCATGACGCACGCCGCCACTTCGAAGAGGACGGAGTGGATCTGCGGATAACGTAGAGGGTGCCAGATGTGCCACGGCAGTCCCAGGTCGAAGAGCAGACCCACTGCCACGGCTACGTAGCCGAGCAGGGCGGTGAGGATGGCGGGTCGCACGAAGACGCGGTACCGCTCGAGGCCGAAGATGTACACGGTGGCGGCCAGCACGAAGCCCCCCGCCGCCAATGCCACGCCGGCCATCACGTCGAAGGCCACCCACAGCCCCCAGGGCGCCTGGTCCGACAGGTTGGTGACCGCACCGAGGCCGTAGACGAACCGGTAGACCGTCACGGCGGCCAGGGCGCCGACCATTGCCCACAGGGCGGTCTTGAGGATGCTCAGCCGATCAAGCATCGGGGTCCGTCCCTTCCTGCGCGCCGTCCTGCCCCTCCGCGGCCGCCTGGCCAGTCAGACGGATACGCCGCTGGATGACCCAGTGTACGGTTGCCATCACGCTGCCCACACCCAGGAAGGTGGCGGGCACGGTGCTGAGCGCGGCCCGGGTCAGTTCCGGCAGCGAACGCTCCTGGCCGGGCGGAGCCCACCCCAGGAAGTCCAGCGGCACATCGGAGATGTGCAGGACCGCGGTGCCGCCCACTTCCCGCTCTCCGTACACGTGTCGGAGATAACGCCCCGGCTGGGCGGCGATCCGGCGGTGTGCCTCAGCCAGCAACTCGTCGCGCGGCCCGCACCCGAGGGCATCCTCGGGGCAGGCCTCGACACACGCGGGCAGCCGCCCATCCACCAGCCGGTGGTGACACAGGGTGCACTTGCGGATCACCGGGACAGCCTCGTCCCAGGTATAGCGGGGCACGCCGAAGGGACACGCCACCATGCAGTAGCGGCAGCCCATGCAGCGTTCGGCGTCGTAGATGACGGCGCCTTCGGGCGTCTTCTGCATGGCGCCCACCAGACAGGCACTCACGCAGGCCGGCTCGAGGCAGTGGCGGCAGCGGTCGGGCACGTAGTGATCGCCGGGCAGGCGCACGATCGTGGCCAGGCGGGTGCTGGAGAGCCCCGTCACGGCAGCCTGTCCCGGACGGGGCAGGTCGACGCCCAGATCGTGCTCCTGACGGCACGCCTCGACGCAGCGCTCGCACCCGGTGCAGCGGGTGACATCGATGAGGAGGGCGGCGTTCTTCATACCGGCTCTCCAGCCTTGCCGAGTGCGGCCCCCACCCTGGAGCCGGCATCGGGAGGGAAGTGCCAGGCCAGTTCCGTGGCCAGCTGGGTGAGGGGCAGAAACGCCATGTGACTGAGCCTTGTCAGGGGGACCAGGAACAACGCCAGGTCGGCGCTGGCCAGGTGCATGAGGTACGTCGGCTGGAACGGAAAGGGGTTCCATGCCGGATGCATCACCAGGATTCCCGACGCGAAGGGCACCGCCACGAGCAGGGGCAGGGCGTAGTCGCGCCAACCGCTGAGGGCGCGACCCGGGCGCGATGCCACTCGCAGCAGCACGAGCGTCGGCGCGGCCACGAGTACCACCAGCGTGAGCGCGGTGGCCACGGGGTTGGGCAGCGTCGGCCACGCGATCCCTACGGAGGCGGCTACCAGGGCAACGTGCCCCGCCAGGAAGAGCGGTGTGAGGAGGAGTCCCATGTGGAACGCCATGCTGACCAGGCCGAAGACAGGCTGGACGGTCAGTTTACGGTGGGGCACCAACCAGCCCAGTGCAGCGCTGCCCACCCGGCGCAGGGGGATCTGCTGATCCCCCGCGCGGCGATAGGTTCGCCGCAGCTCCCACACCAGCAGGAATACACCGCGGGCAAGCCCCAGCGCGAAGAAGACCACGGCCGCCCGGAAGATCGGGCCGCTCAGGAGTTTGATGGCGGATTCCATGGTGTCACCCCTGTGCTACGGTGGCCAGTGCGCCGGCGGACGAACGGCTGACGCTGTCGCCGCCGGCCGGCTGGAGATCGATCACGCGCAGCAGCAGGTCATGCAGACCCACCACCTCCACTCCGTCCAGGTCGTTGTCCTCGCACACCTCGCGCAGCTGCTTCTTGCAGTTGGCGCACGGCGCTACCACGTAGTGGGCGCCGGTCTCCCGGATCTGCCGCGCTTTGCTCCGCCCCATAGGCCCCGTACGGAAGGCGCGGATCTCGTCGATCGAGACCGTCCCGCCGCCGCCCCCGCAGCAGTAGTTCGTGGTGCGGTTGGGCGTCATCTCCACGAAGTCGCTGCAGATGGCCCTCAGCAGCGCCCTGGGCTCCTCCGTGATGCGCCCCTGCCGCGCGATGTTGCATGGATCGTGGTAGGTCACCCGCTCGGTGATGCGCTCCGGTTTCAGGGGCAGGCGACCCGCCTCCAGCATGGCGTGGGCGTACTGCAGGCAGTTGACAACCGGCGGTGCGTCCGGGCCGCCGAAGGTGGGGATGTACCAGGCCGCGCGGGTGGCGTGACCGCATTCCCCCACCAGCACCTTGCGGCCGCCCAGTCGGCGAACCTCGGCAACCACGTTCTTGACGATCCGCTCCATCATGCGGTCGCTGTAGAAGAGACCGTAGTTGATGCCGTCGTAGTTGCCGGTGCCGATGGTCCATGACGCCCCGGTGGCGTGCAGGACCGCGGCGTTTCCCATGAGGGTGTCCGCCTCCAGCAGGTAATCCGAAACGGCGGGGAAGAAGACGTACTCCGCTCCTTCCACGTCGAAGGGGAAGCGTACGTGGACACCATGGGATTCCAGGATCTCCTCCTCCAGGAATTCACAGGTGTCCTTCAAACCCGGTACGGGGATGGCCGACGTGTTGCCCACCCCCTCGAGCTGTTCACGCACCGCCACTACCAGCGCCTTCGGTATGACGCCCACCTCCGCCAATAGCCAGCGCGCCAGGTGCGTCACCAGCCCGTGGTCGATGCCCATCGGGCAGAAGGCGCTGCAGCGCCGGCAGGCCGTGCAGCGGTAGTACGCCTCGGCCATCTCGTCGATGTACTCATCGCTCAGCACGAAGGCGTCACCCAGGCGGGCGCGCAGTGAGCCAGCGGAGGTGAAGTAGCGGCGGTAGACCCGCAGCAGCAGCTCGGACCGGCGGCATGGAATGTCCTCCGCCGCTCCGGTGCTTTCGTAGAGCTGGCAGGCCGCCGTGCAGCGCGCGCACTTCACACCCACGCGCGCGTAAAGGTCCAGCGCGGGGGCGTAGTTGGCATGCTCGAGCACTGCGGCGAACGCCCGCAGGAAACGGGCTGGCCGTTCCGTTACCTCCAGCGCCGCCGGTTCCACGTAGTAGCTGTATCTGCCCTTGGAAGGCACTGCGCAATCCCGCGTTCAGGTGAGGTTGGTGGAGCGGCCTTGCGCGCGCGCGGGTACTTCCTCGGCGGCCAGCCTGCCCGCAAGGAAGAGAGTCATGACGTCCTCGACCGAGCCGGAGACCCAGGGTATGACGCGGATGCCGCTGGCGCGCAGCGCGGTCTCGTAGGCGGCCTGCAGTCCGTCGCAGATGAGCACGCTGACACGTTGATCGCGGAGCAGTCTCACACGGTCGAAGGAATCCGTGCTCCGCACGGGGATGGGCAGGCGCTCCACCACACGCGCCCCGTCGACCTGGTAGACGGTGATCGTGCTGCAGTATTCGAGGCAGGGGGCCACCCGCTCATCCATTGTCGCAACGGCCACACGCACGGCACACCTCCGCTGGTGTCAGCCTCTCTCATAGCAATGGGCGGGCCGCGTTGCCGGCGAACATGTGGATGCTGGAAGGCGTTGCGATCAAATGATATACCTGTGGCGGCGTCGGCTCGGTGAAAGCAGCGGCGTTGCAGGGCTGCAACCGGGGAACGTTACACCGTTGCAGCCCTGCAACGTTCAACGGAAGTTCAGCGCCCGGATGCCATGCCGCTTCATCTTGCGCCATAGCGTGGTACGGCTGATCCCCAGCGCCGCCGCGGCCCGCGCCTGGTGCCCGCCAGTCTTCCGCAGGGTGGCGCGGATCACCTCGGCCTCGCCGCGGTCCAGCGGGGTGGCCACGCCCACCGGGGGGCGGCCCATGGTGGCGGCCCGGGCCTGTACCTCCTCTGGCAGGTGCTGGACATCGATCAGGCCGCCCCGGCAGATCACGAAGGCGTATTCGATGATGTTCTCCAGTTCGCGCGCGTTGCCGGGCAGCTCGTGCCGCATGAGGATCTCCAGCACGGCTGGTGTGACCCCCTGGATGCGCCGGCTCTGCTTGGCGTTGAAGCGGCGCACGAAGTGGTCGACCAGGTGGGGAATGTCCTCCCGCCGCTCGCGGAGCGGCGGGACCGCCAGGCGGACGACCGCGAGGCGGAAGTAGAGGTCGTCGCGGAAGCGGCCGCGCCCCACGAGCTCGGAGAGGTTGCGATTGGTAGCGGCGACCACGCGCACGTCCGCGTGGCGGGGCGTCACCGAACCCAGGGGATCGTACTCCCGCTCCTGCAGCAAGCGCAGCAGCTTGACCTGCGTTTCCGGCGGCAGTTCACCGATCTCGTCGAAGAACACCGTGCCGCCCTCCGCGGTGGCAATGCGACCCGGCTTGTCCTGCCGCGCGTCCGTGAACGCACCCTTCCTGTAGCCGAACAGCTCCGACTCGAACAGGTTCGCCGGCAGCGTGCCGCAGTTCACCACCACGTAGGGGCATTTGCGGCGCGGGCTGAGATTGT
>Ga0214473_10003242_pt1 | contig 19799 bp, 30 predicted proteins | sample RVTome_7_FD_203509 | JGI IMG/M metagenome (GOLD analysis project Ga0214473, IMG submission 203509) | Soil microbial communities from uranium-contaminated site in the Upper Colorado River Basin, Wyoming, United States - RVT98D197 | ecosystem: Environmental > Terrestrial > Soil > Contaminated >... | reverse complement strand
ACGCGAAAGATTTTAGAGGAAAAAGAAGGGGAATTGCTACCCGTGGAGCCTCTCTTTCATTCGGAGAATTCGGTCTCAAGGCCGTCGGTCGTGGTTGGCTTTCGGCCCAACAAATTGAAGCGGCAAGGCGTAGCATTACCCACAATTTAAGAAAGGGCGGACGAGTCTGGGTCAGAGTTTTTCCGGATAAACCGGTTTCGGGAAGAGCGGCCGGAAAAAGAATGGGCGGGGGCAAAGGAGATGTCGTCAAACACGTCGCCGTGGTCATACCCGGAAGAATTCTTTTTGAAGTTGCCGGAGCCTCAGAAGAAATTGTCAAGGATGCTTTCGCCAAAGCCAAAGCAAAAATACCTTTTAAAACGAGGATGATTTACAAGGAGGGAATATGAAGAGGAAAGATTTGGTCGATTTAAAAACAAAAGAAGTTAAGGACTTAAATAAAATATCGGGAGACAAAAAATCCGAACTTGAAAAAGTGATGGTTAATGTTTCGGCGGGAAAAGAAAAAAATCTCAAAAAAGCCAAAAATTTAAGGCGGGATATTTCTCAGATTTTAACGATCGTGCGGGAAAAGGAAATTGGTAAAAAGGAGGTAAAGAGCCCATGAAGGTTTTTCAGGGAAAAGTGATTTCTATAAAAATGGCCAAGACGGCAACTGTGGCCGTCAGTCGCGTGGTTGTCGATCCTCTCTACAAAAAAAGATTCAAAAGAATCAAAAAATACCACGTCCACGATGATATCGGGGTCAAAGAGGGGAATCTGGTGAAATTTGTAGCCAGTGCGCCCATTAGCAAATTAAAAAAGTGGAAAATTGTGGAGGTAATCACTAACAAAAAAGTATGATACAACTAAGAAGCATTCTGGTGCCGGCCGATAATTCGGGAGCAAAAAGGCTGATGGTCATTGGGATTTCCCAGAAGATAGGCAAGAAAGCCAGCCTCGGGGATGTGGTTCTTTGTGTCGTCAAAGGGGCGGATCCAGCCGGAGTCGTTGCTGACCACGAAAAAGTCAGAGTTTTAGTGGTGAGAACCAGAAAAGAGGTTGGCCGCCAGGATGGAAGTTACGTGCGCTTTGACGACAATGGGGGGGTAGTGATTGATAAACAAGGGCTCCCCAGAGGAACCAGAATATTGGGTCCCATCGCCCGTGAGGTTAAAGAAGCCGGATACAACAAAATCGCCTCTTTAGCAAGGGAGGTCGTGTAAAAAAAATGTTGAAATTTAAAATTGGAGACACAGTCAAAATTACAGCAGGCAAAGACAAAGGCCGGGAAGGGAAGGTCGAAGTTCTTTTCCCGAAGGAAAACTTGGCACTTATTCCCGGGATAAATATTTACAAAAAACATGTTAAAGGAGGGCAGGGACAAAAAGGGGGAATTTATGAGCTTCCCAGACCTCTTTCTTTCGGTAAAATTGCCCTAATTTGTCCAAAGTGTAAAAAAGTAACCAGGGTAGGATTTAGAGTCCTTGAAAAGGAAAAAGTAAGAGTTTGTGCAAAATGCAAAAAGGAAATTGATACCAAATGACAAAATCAAGGCTGAAAGATAAATATGAAAAAGAGATTATCCCTACATTAAAGGAAGAGTTTGGGATTAAAAATCCCATGGCAACACCCAAGGTGATTAAGGTGGTCGTCAATATGGGGGTGGGAGAGATGACAAAAAGCAAAGAAATAGGTCCGTCTTTAAGCCGAGATTTGGCTGCAATTACCGGGCAAAAACCGTCAACGAGGTTGGCTAAGGTTTCCATCGCCACTTTCGGATTAAGGCGCGGAATGCCGGTTGGGCTTTCGACAACCTTACGGGGAGTAAGAATGTACGATTTCTTGGACAAGCTTTTTTCCATCGTTTTACCCAGACTCAGAGACTTTAGGGGAGTTTCCTTCAAAAGCTTTGACATCAAGGGAAACTACACTTTGGGAATGAGCGAACACACGGTTTTTCCCGAAGTCGACATGGCCAAAGCCAGTTCCCCCCACGGACTGGAGATATCGATAGTAACCAATGCCGGTAGCCCCGAGAGGGCAAAAAAACTACTCCTCTTATTGGGAATGCCTTTTGAAAGGGAGGAAGGGTAAATGTCAACAACAGCAAAAGAAGTTAGAGAACTAAAGAAACTTAAATATAAGACTAGGTACAGAAATAGATGCCGCCTTTGCGGCCGGCCCAGGGGTTATATGAGGAAATACGGTCTTTGCCGACTCTGTTTTAGAGAGCACGCCCTAAGAGGCGAAATTCCCGGAGTAAGAAAGGCAAGCTGGTAATATGACAAACTATCCGATAGGCGATTTTTTGATAAGAATAGGCAATGCGGCCCTTGCGGGGAAAAAGGAGATTCCTATGCCCAGCACAAAACTTATTAAAGATGTGGCGCAGGCATTAAAAAAGGCAGGTTATTTGGCCGAGGTCGAAGATAAAAAAGGAATACTTACGGCAACCTTAATGATTAAAAGAAAAGAGCCTGTCATTATGAAGATAAAACTTGTATCAAAACCTGGGCTTAGAATCTATATGGGGGCCGATGAGATAGGAAAAAAGAGGGGTCCTTCTAAGTTTTTGATAACAACACCAAAAGGAATAATGATGTCGGATGCGGCGATAAAAAATCACCTTGGTGGAGAAGTAATAGCCGAAATTTTGTAATTATATGAGCAAAATTGGAAAACAACCAGTTAGTATCCCTGAAGGTGTGACTGTCGAAGTTTCTGGAACGACATTCTCTGTTAGTGGTCCAAGGGGTACCCTTTCTAGAAAGTTTTCTAGGGAAGTGGCTATTGAAGTCAAAGACGGGAATGTTAATGTCTCCGTGGCTTCTAAAAGCAAAACCGCAAGGGCTATTTGGGGGACGATTCGTTCAATAATTTTCGGTATGGTTGAAGGGGTCTCTAAAGGTTGGAAAAAGGAGCTCGAACTCGTGGGTACCGGTTATAGAGCGGAAGTCCAGGGGTCGAGCTTAGTTCTTACGGTTGGATATTCTCATCCGGTCAAGATCGAGGCACCCGAAGGAATTACCCTTAACGTTGAGAAGTCGGTCATCACTGTTTCGGGGGCGGATAAAGAAATGGTTGGGCAAATTGCCGCCAATATAAGAGCGGTTCGGCCGCCCGAGCCCTATAAAGGAAAAGGAATAAAATATTTGGACGAGGTAGTCAGAAGGAAGGCCGGTAAGGCCGCCAAGACGGTTGGCGCACCAACGGGATAATATGAGAAACAAAATAGAAAAATTTATACAAAGAAAGAACAGGGTAAGAACGAAGGCAGAAGGGACTCCAGATAGGCCCAGGCTTTCTGTATTTCGTTCAAACCGATATCTCTATGCCCAAATAATTGACGATAGCAAAGGTAAAACATTGGTGGCTGCATCGAGTAAAGAAAAAGAGGCAAGCACGCTTAAAACAAATATGGAAAAAGCCGATAAGGTGGGCGAAGCTCTGGCAAAGAAGGCGCTTAAAGCTAAAATTAAAAAAGTCACCTTCGATAGAAGCGGATATAAATATCACGGAATTATTAAGGCTCTGGCCGAAGGAGCAAGGAAGGGAGGCTTGGAATTCTGATGCAATATCGCTACAAAAATTCAAGTTACGCTCCGTCCGTAAAAGAATTCGAAGAAACGGTTGTTCAGATAAATAGAATCTCCAAAAAAACCAAAGGAGGAAATCAGATCCGCTTCTCGGCTTTGGTTGTTGTCGGGGATAAAAAAGGCAAGGTAGGCGTGGGCTTAGCCAAGGCAACAGACGTCAGGCACGCAATAGGGAAAGCTATTTCCCAAGCAAAAAAGCACCTGATTATAGTTCCTTTAAGGGGAACAACTATCCCCTACTCGGTTAACGAGAAGTTTTCGGCCGCCAAAGTTCTTTTAAGACCGGCTCCTCCGGGGTCCGGAATTATTGCGGGAGGGCCGATGCGGGTGGTTATTGAGGCGGCTGGGATTAGGGATGCTTCGGGAAAAATCTTGGGAACAAAAAATAAAATTTCCAACGTTTATGCAACCCTAAAGGCTCTTGAAACAATTTCCGAAATAGTAAGAAGAAAGGAAAAAGAGGCCTAATTATTATGATTACACTTCCAAAAGTAAAAGAAAGAAGCGCAAAAAGAGTAGGCCGCGGTAGGGGTTCTGGAAAAGGGGGACACACGGTCGGTCGTGGTCAAAAAGGACAAAAGGCAAGAGGGAGTATTGGAATTTTGTTTGAGGGAATTAAAGTCAAGAAGTCATTAATTAAAAAATTGCCCCTACAAAGAGGAAAAGGAAAAAATAAGGGAGAGGTTAAACCCATTATTGTAAAACTAGCCTACCTCAATCTTTTGCCCGCAGGGTCAAAGATTAATTTAGAAATACTAACCAAAGAGGGTATAGTTAAAAAAGAAGACGCAGAGGAGTTTGGAGTAAAAATTCTTGGAGACGGGGATGTTGCCAAAAAGTTTACGGTTGAAATTCCAATTTCAAAGAACGCCGCCAAGAAAATTGAGGCAGCGGGCGGTAAAGTCATAGGAAGCAAAAAATAATGCTAAGCGCAATTGCCCATTTTTTTTCAAAAATTGTCGCCTCTCCCGAAACGAGAAAGAAAATAATAGTGACCGCGGTTGTGCTTCTAGTTTTTAGATTCGTTGCCCACATCCCGGCATCGGGAATTGATAGAACAAGTTTGCAGGCACTTTTCCTGGGGAGCCCGCTTCTCTCTCTTCTTGATGTTTTTTCGGGTGGGACCTTGGCAAACTTTTCGATTATGGCCTTGGGCCTAAACCCCTACATCAATGCCTCAATTATCATGCAGCTTTTAACTTATGTGATTCCCTCCCTGGAAGAACTTTCCAAAGAAGGGGAATATGGGCAGGAGAAGATAAATCAATACACCAGATTTCTGACGATTCCCTTAGCTGCCTTTCAGGCCTTCGGCATGTACTCGCTTTTAAGGAGCCAGGGGATATTAACGACCCTTTCTCCTTTAGCACTTTTTTCCTTAATTTTAACCATGACCGCGGGAACCGTTTTTGCCGTTTGGTTGGGAGAGTTAATTACCGAATACGGTTTCTCAAACGGCATTTCCATCCTGATATTCGCAGGAATTATCGCCAGACTACCCGTTGTCCTTGGCCAATCGGTTACGGCGATTCAGACCCAGGACATTATGAAAATTGGCGTCTTTCTGGGTTTGGCTGTCGTTATCGTCGGTCTAATAGTTTTTATGAATGAAGCGGTCAGAAGAGTCCCAATAAGCTATGCCAGGCGTGTCGGGCGGGGAGTTTCTCCTTTTAACTCCTACCTTCCCTTAAGGCTCAATCAGGCTGGAGTTATCCCCATTATCTTTGCGGTCTCCCTGGTTCTATTACCCTCGATTGTCAGCCAATTTCTAACTGGAATTGATAACGTGCGGCTTGCCAATTTGGCGGCAGGAATTGCCGCTGCCTTTAATCCCCAGTCCTTGGTCTATAACGTCCTCTACTTCCTTCTGGTTTTCGGCTTTACCTATTTCTATACCGCCGTCGTTTTTAACCCAACAAAAATTGCCGAGAATCTTCAAAAAAACGGGGGATTTATTCCCGGAATTAGGCCAGGAACGGCCACTTCCCAGTACCTCTCCTTTGTCTTAAATAGAATTACCCTAATCGGAGCTTCCTTTTTGGGTTTTGTCGCCGTCCTCCCTTCTTTCTTCCAGAACTTTGTGGGGGTGGCTAATTTGGCCATAGGAGGAACCGGTATTCTCATCGTCGTTTCGGTGGTCCTTGAGGTCACGAGGGAGCTTGAAGCCCAACTGGTCATGAGGAAGTATGAAGGGTTTGTGAGATGAATATTCTAATTTTAGGACCCCAGGGTTCGGGTAAGGGTACTCAGGTAAAATTACTTTCCGAAAGACTCGGCTTTTTTTCTTTTGAATCCGGAAATTTTTTGAGGGAAAAAGCAAAGAGTGACCCAAGGATTGACGAAATAATCAATAAGAAAGGAGAGCTTTTGCCAGACGAGGAAACCTTTAACTTAGTTCGAGATTACCTTAAAGAGAATGTCCCCACACTCGATAATTTTATTTTAGATGGGTACCCTAGGAGTTTAAAACAATACCAATTTCTAGTCGATTGGCTAAAAGAAGAAGGCAAAAAAATTGATTTAGCCATACTTCTTAATATTAGTGACAAAGAAGCGGTAAGACGCCTTTCGGCAAGGGTGGTTTGCGAGAAGTGCGGCTCGGTTTATAACCTGATAACAAATCTTCCACCGGAGGGAAAATGTAAGTGTGGCGGAAACTTAACCCAAAGACCGGATGATAAGCCCGAAGCCGTAGAGAAGAGGCTTCAAGCATATCATGCAACAACCTTTCCCCTTATTGAGATTCTCAAAAAAGATGGACTTTTGGTTACCGTTGACGGAGAGCGCCCCATCAAGGTGATATCTACCGATTTATTAAAAATTGTGGCCGGCCATGGAGAATAAGATTTTCGTTAAATCCCCCGGGGACATTCAAAAAATGGCCGAAGGAGGCAAGAAACTTTCCAAAATTAAAAAATCCCTTAAGGAGACGGTTTCGGTGGGGGCAACGGCCGGGGAAATCGAAGAGCTGGCCGTTAAACTCATTAAAGAAGAAGGGGGAAAGCCTTCTTTTATGATGGTCCCTAACTATCAATGGGCAACTTGCATCAACGTCAACGAAGGCTTGGTCCATGGGATCCCCAAGCCCGAAATAGTTTTTAAAAAGGGCGATGTTGTTAGTGTTGATGTTGGATTTTTTTATAAAGGTTTTCATACGGATACCTCTTTTAGTGTGGGTCTTGAGGCGGAAGGAGCAAGAGAGTTTCTTACCAGCGGCGAGGATGCCCTAAAAAAGGCAATCGATACCGCTAAAGTTGGAAACTATATTTTTGATATTTCCAAAGCAATTGAAGATACACTTCAATCCCGTGGCTATCGTCCCGTTAGGGCTCTTGTTGGCCACGGAGTCGGAAGGCACCTACACGAAGGGCCTCAAATCCCCTGTTTTACGAATGGGAGGAGGGAAGAAAGCCCAAGAATCGTTGCCGGCATGGCTCTGGCGATAGAGGTGATGTATACGCAAGGCTCTGGTGAGGTAGAAATAGGGAGCGATGGGTGGACAATTTCCATGCGTGATGGTAAAATGGCTGCGCTCTACGAAGAGACCGTGGCGGTAACTTCCCACGGTCCTCTTGTTTTGACCGGGTAATTTTATGGATAATACCAATGCAACATTTTTAGACGGGACCGTTCTGGCTGCTCTACCAAACACGATGTTTAAAGTAGAGCTAGCCGATGGCAAGGTTATTCTTGCCACGCTAAGAGGGAAATTAAGGCGAAATTTTATAAGAATCTTTCCTGGGGATAAGGTCAAGGTAGAAATGACTCGTTACGATGAGGAAAGAGGAAGGATAGTTTTTAAATATTGATATGAAAGTCGTAAGTTCGATTCAGATTCGTTGCAAAGACTGCAAGATTGTTAAAAGACGCGGGGTTTTATATGTAATATGCAGAAACCCCAGACACAAACAGAAGCAGGGCTAAATTATGGCTAGAATTGCTGGAATAGAACTAGTTGATACTTGGAGAGTAGATTACGCCCTAACAAGAATAAAGGGTATAGGCTGGTCGTTGTCTAAAAGTATCCTTGCTTCCCTCAAAATTGATCCTGCAAAAAGGTTGACGGGGCTTAGCCCAGAGGAACTGGCAAAAATTTCAACAAAATTGGACGAATACTCAATCGAAGGAGAACTTGCAAGGACAGTCAGGGGAAATATTTCAAGACTGCAAACAATAGGTTCTTATCGGGGACTGCGGCATGCAAAAAACCTGCCTGCCAGGGGGCAAAGAACTAGAACCAATGCCAGAACCAAAAGAGGTAAGAGGAAAACCGTCGGAGCATTTAAGAAAGCAGTCTTGACACAAATGAAGGACGTTAAGGGCGAGGAGAAGAAGTAATGGCAGCCAAAAAATCTATAACTACGGGAAAAATTTATATTTCGGCGTCTTTTAACAATACCTTGGTTACCATCACCGACGAGGCGGGGGCAGTCCTTACTTGGGGCTCATCGGGAGCCTCGGGTTTTAAGGGAACGAGGAAGGCCACTCCTTATGCGGCAACCACCGCTGTTGAAAAAGTTATTAAGAAAGCCAAAGACGATTACGGACTAAATGAAGTGGGAATATATGTCAAAGGGCCAGGACCGGGGAGGGACGCGGCACTGAGGGCGATTCGCGCCCAGGGGATAAAGATTTCTCTTATTGCCGATATTACATCTATTCCCCACAACGGCCCAAGACCAAAAAAGAAAAGGAGAGTCTGAGCGGTAATCCGCTGTTATTTATATGGCAAGATATACAGGACCGAAAGACAGATTATCGAGGCGTGAAGGGTTTGACCTATATGGGGCTGGTGCTAAACTGACGCGTCTTGCCGTTCCTCCGGGAGTACACGGGCCAAAAGGAACAAGAATGCTTTCTCAATACGGAAGGCAACTAAGGGAGAAACAAAAAGTAAAAAGGCTTTACGGAGTTTTAGAAAGACAGTTCAGGCGCTACGTGGAAGAGGCTCTTAAAACCAAAGGAAATACAGGAGAAACACTTCTTTCGCTTTTAGAAAGACGTTTGGACAATGTGGTTTTTAGGCTGGGATTTGCCGTGAGCCGACCCTCTGCAAGACAGTCTGTTTCTCATCGGCACGTTTTGGTCAACGGAAAAAGAGTCAATGTGCCCTCGTATCAGGTTAGGGCGGGAGAGGCGATAAGCCTTTCGGGAAAGGCACTTAACATTCCCTCGGTCAAGAAAGTGCTAGCAGAGAAAGACCGTAAAATTCCCGGCTGGTTAAAAAAGAAAGCAGCCGTCGGAGTTATTATTAGAGAGCCAAAAATGGAAGATATACAAGAACCGATTTCGGTTCAAGATATAGTTGAGTATTATTCAAGGTAAGGAGGTGACTAAAAATGAATGAACCAATGTTTGAAATAAAGCAAGAAGAATCAAAAGGCGATTATGGAAAATTTGTCATTAGTCCATTAGAACGGGGCTACGGTGACACCTTGGGTAATTCTTTAAGAAGAGTTCTTTTGACTTCTCTTCCGGGTGCAGCAGTAACTACCGCGCGAATAGCCGGTGTCAGGCATCAGTTCTCATCTCTCAAAGGTATGAAAGAAGACGTGGTTGAGTTTTTGCTTAACCTCAAGAAAGTAAGATTTTCATACTCGGGGGAAAAGGCTGTTAAAGCAACACTCTCGGTTAAAAGTGCCGGCGAGGTCAAGGCAAAAGACATCAAAATTCCCGCATCGGTTACTATCGCCAATCCAGAACTTGTTTTGGCAACACTCAATAAAGGGGCAAAACTAGAAGCGGAAATGGAAATTGAGGCAGGAACCGGCTATTCGCCGGCCGAAGATAGGACAGGAGGACCCATTGGGACAGTTCCTTTGGACGCTTCCTTCTCTCCGATTCAAAGGGTAAACTACAAAGTTGAGGAAACACGTGTTGGCAGGTTTACAAACTTCGACAAGTTAATTTTGGAAGTTTGGACAGACGGAACTATTACTCCGAAAGAGGCTACTGTCTCCGGCGCAAAAATACTCGTTTCATATTTTAATCAAATAGTTTCTCCCAAGAAAGTCGAGAAAAAAGAGGTGAAGGAGGATGTCGATATTATTGGTCCGGTGGGAAAGCTGTCAGTTGAGGAAGTAGGCCTTCCTACAAGAGTCGCAAATGCACTGGTTAAGGCAGGATACGAGTCGGTGGAGGAGCTGGCCAAAGCCAAAAAGGAGGATTTGGTTAAAGTCAGAAACCTTGGAGAGAAATCGATAAAGATTATTACCGTGGCCTTGGCCGAAAAGGGAGTAAAGTTCGGAGAATAAAATGAGGAAAATGGTTTTTGGCAGGCATTTATCGCGAAGCCGAAAAGGCCGCATTGCCCTTTTTAGGTCCTTAATCAGGGCTTTAACAATTAGTGGGAAAATCGTCACGACAAAAGCAAAAGCCAAAGCGATTATTCCCCAAATAGATAAGATAATAACTGCCGCCAAGAAAAATTCGCTTAGCGCCAGAAGAAGGGTTTTGGCTAGTCTTGGAAATGACAGGGGTACAACCGACTTAATTTTTCTTAAGGTCGTACCTGCCTTTTCAAACCGCACCAGTGGTTTTACCAGAATAGTTTTGCTTCCCGCCCGTAGCGGCGATAAAGCTCAAATGGTGAGGCTTGAATGGAGCGAGATAATCGAGATGAAAGAGAAACCGAAAAAAGAGGTAAAAGAAAAGAAAGCTGAAAAACCAAAAAAGGGAAAGCCGCTTAAGAAGAAATGAAAACATACCAACCCAAAGAAAAAGAAATAAAAAGAAGTTGGCATTTAATCGATGCCGAAGAGGAGATATTGGGAAGGCTGTCCACCCAAATAGCAACCCTTCTTATGGGAAAACAAAAGCCTTCCTATTCTAGGCACATGGATAGCGGAGACTGGGTAGTTGTGATAAACGCCGAGAAGATAAAATTAACCGGTAAAAAAACTCAACAAAAAGTTTATAGAAGACACTCGGGCTACCCCGGAGGATTTAAGGAAGTGACCTTTGCTCAAATGAAAAAGGAGCACCCCGAAAGAATAGTTGGGCATGCAGTAGCCGGAATGCTTCCTGATAACCGACTAAAAAAAGATAGAATGGCTAGACTAAAAGTAGTTGTCGGGGGCGAAAATCCTTACAAGAATAAATTCAATGGCTAAGAAACAAAATTTTTTTTACGCAGTTGGAAGAAGAAAATCGGCATCGGCCAGGGTCAGGCTATTCAAAGGGAAAGGCGAGAACTTGGTCAATGATTTAGCGGCCGAAAAGTACTTTCCCGGGGCTGTCAATAAAGTCTTACTGGACAGGCCATTTGTTTTGACCGAAACCCTTGGTAGGTATTATTTTACGGTCAAAGTTATTGGTAGCGGAAAAAATGGGCAGCTTAAAGCTTTAATTCACGGAATCGCCCGGACGCTGTCTTTGGCCGATAGGGAAAAATTTAGGTCTCCGCTAAAAAAAGCCGGACTTCTTACCAGGGACCCGAGAGAAAGAGAAAGAAGAATGGTCGGCACCGGCGGCAAAGCCAGACGCGCAAAGCAGTCTCCAAAGAGATAGCCTTCTATTTTATGGGTGCTAAAGATTATCTTAAGAGCTACTCCCAAAAAGCGGACAAAGTTCTCGATTCCTTTTTTAAAACCAAGAAAACTTTAGCCATGAAGATTGACCCCGATTTGGCCAATATTCTTCAGGTTTTTCAAGATTACTCAAAAGGAGGAAAAAAGGTCAGAGGAGCATTAACCGTTTTGGGTTATGAGGCCTGCGGGGGGGAAAATGTCAAAGCAATTCTTCCAGTTTCTTGCGGTATCGAACTTTTCCACAATTTTCTACTTATCCATGATGACATTATTGATAGAGACAGTGAAAGACGCGGAAAGCCAACAGTTCATGCAATCTACGCAAAGATGCGGGGTGAACACTACGGAAGTTCAAAGGCCATAATAATAGGCGACGTCGGAGCATTTTTAGCTTACGAGCTTCTTCTCTCTTCAGATTTTTCTAAGGAAAGAACCTTGGAGGCCGTAAGAAAGCTTGACGAATTTTTATTAAAAACTGCTTATGGGCAGCTTCTGGATATAGACTATGATTTCAAAAAAGCTGTAACTTGGGACGACATTTTAAAGGTGCGCACTTATAAGACTGCGTATTACACAATTGTGATGCCCTTAACCGTAGGTGCGATTTTGGCTGGAGCAAACAAAGGGCAGTTTTCTGCAATCGAAAAGTACGGAATTCCGCTTGGAATTGCTTTCCAGCTTGTAGATGATATTTTGGGCGTTTTCGGTTCAACAAGAAAAACAGGGAAAAGTAACCTCTCAGACATTCGTGATGGGAAAAAGACGTTTCTTTATGCAAAAGCCCTCGAGCTTGTTGGGGCCCCAGAAAAGAAATTTTTAAAAAGGTGGTATGGAGCGGGTGACGTTGGAGAAAAACAAACCAGAGAAATCAAAAAGATTATCGTTTCGAGCGGGGCGCTTGACTATTCCCAAAAGCTCGCGGAGAAACTAGTCATAAAAGGCAAAAGATATGTTCCCAAAATAACAATGGATAAAAAATATCAAAAAGTTTTAGAAAGCCTCGCCGACTTTATAATTACAAGAGAAAGCTAGCCTGTGATATAATTTTACCCATGTCTAAGAAAGCTGAAATTGCTCTTCCAAAAGGAACAAAAATCCCTGACCACATAGCCATAATTTTAGATGGGAACAGGAGATGGGCAAGGGCGAGGGGGTTAAAGCCTTGGGAGGGTCACAAGGCTGGTTACAACGCGGTTAATAAAATTGCGAGGGCTTCAAGAGATTTAGGTGTGCACACTTTTACAATTTGGGCATTCTCGACGGAAAACTGGGAAAGAAGCAAGGAAGAAATTGATGCCATTTTTGATTTACTCAGACACGGCATTAAAGAATTCGAGAAAGAAGCCCATAAACAAAAAGTCAGACTTGTCCATCTTGGCCGTAAAGAAAGGTTCCCGGCCGATATTAGGCAAGCATTGAGCGATGTAGAGGAATCAACCCAAAAATATAGCGACAATATATTGAATTTAGCGCTAGATTACGGAGGCAGGGATGAAATAATAAGGGCTGCCAAAAAGATAGTTGAAAATGGAGTTCCTGCCGACAAAATCGATGAAAAATTATTCGAGTCTTATTTAGATACCCACGATCAACCTTATCCATATGTTGATCTCTTCATAAGGACTTCCGGAGAACAAAGGACCAGCGGTCTTCTTCCATGGCAGATGGCTTACGCGGAGTACTATTGGGACGCTGATCATCTTCCGGACTTTACTCCGGAAAAACTGAAAGAAGCCATTCTTGACTATTCAAGGCGCAGAAGAAGATTTGGCGGAAACGATGCCGAGCAGCACCTTACTTTCGACCCCAAGGTCGTTGCCAAACTTGAAATTGCTTGGTGGAGACTGCGAAAAATTCCCAAAGGGACGAGATTTCAAGATTATGCCTTTAATCACTTAAGGGAACAATTCGGTTTATCTAAAAAACTGGCAAAAGAAGCCGCGAAATACCTAATTGTGGCCTTTTTGGAACAGGACAACGGCAGAAATTGGGAGAAAGCGAAGATAAATCTCAAAAAGTTTTACGCACTGGTACGAGACGAGGTCAAACTTGCCTTTGAGCCTTCCATCGTCGCCTCGATGCAGGTTAAATTCTGGGAAGATATGGCGGGCAAGGAACAGGTCAAAGCGGCTAGTGATGCCGAGGAGACGGCGAGGGAGTTGGTTGCCGAAGTTCACCGGATTTCTCTTTTTCAGGCCGCAAAGGCAGCCCACTTACTGGTTCTGGCCAATATTGAAAGAAACTTGGCCGAAAGAGGGTCTGGAGAGAAGCACTGGGACAAGGCCCAAGATTATCTAGAAAGATTCTATAGAGCCCTCAAAGAAAGAGTTGCCTAAAGATTAATTTTTACCGCCCCTTCTCTTAAAACTTTTATGCCCTTTTCAGTAACAGAGATAAGCGTTGAAGGAAGAGAATCTAGCCTGCCGGCGTCGACATAAAAATCAAGCTTATCCCCGAAATAATTTCTGGCTTCACTTAGTGTTTTGGCTGGGGGTAGGCCTTCCGGGTTGGCGCTGGGGGCCACCAACGGCCCAGTTTGTGTAATCAAGTGGGTTAATTCGGGATAATCGGGTAAGCGAAAAGCCAGAGTTTTAGTCTCCCGATGCAGGTATTCGAATTCTTGGTGGGGGCACGGTAGAATAACGCTTATCTTTCCAGGCCAATACTTTTTTAAAACTTTTTTCGTTTTTGCATCGGCTTTAACTTTGAACTTCGCTAAGTCGTCCAAAGAAGAAATTAGAACGATTAAGGGTTTATTGGGCTGCCTACCTTTTAACCGATAAATCCGCTCAATCGTTTCTCTATCTTGCGCCCTGCCCACTAGGCCGTAAAGAGTATCGGTGGGAATTATCCCGACCCCATTTTTGGCAAGGAGTCCAGCATAATCTCTAAGAGTCATTTACGGGAATAATAACAGTTTTGCTCCAATGACGAAAAGGAATACGGAAACTACTACCCTAAACTTATCTTGAGGGATTTTGTTAACAATTTTTTTAGCTACGAAAGCTCCAACAAAAGAAGCCGGGAGAAATAAAAGAAGGCCTATGGTTAGGGCGCTACTGATTCTGGTTCCTCCCAAGTAGTATGTCGCAATTCTTGAGGCGTCAATCACCGCACCAAGTAGCCCCGAAGTAAAAATATAGACGGACTTGGGAACATTAAAAGCGGTTAAAACGACGGCCCTTAATGCCCCTCCGCCGACGCCGCTTATTCCTCCCAGAAACCCGGATCCTGCCCCTCCGAAAATAGCGGCAACAGGAGTTCCTTTTATTCTAAAATCGGGTTTTAAAAGAATAAAGATTACATAAAAGATAATCAGAGCCCCCACAGTTCTTGAAAGAAGAATCTCCGGCAGTTTTAAAGTGAGAGAGGCGCCGTAGGAAGCCATGATAATTCCCGGAATTCCAAAAAAGAACAAAAGTTTCCAGTTAATTCCGTGTTTAAAAAAATACATTTTCCAAATGTCTCCGAACCAGTGGACTACACCGACAAAAAGAAGAGTTTCCGGAAGAGGCAGAAAAAGAAGAACAACCGGTACCATGACCGTGGATATACCGAAACCTGTAATGGTTCCGACTATTCCTGCCAGGAAGGTAAGGATGGCTATAAAGAAAATTTCCATTTAAAGAGGTCTCCTGTTAAAATATAGCAGTTTTCGGGGAGTAGTTTAACGGTAGAATAGGCGCATGGGGTGCGTCTGGCCGGAGTTCAATTCTCCGCTCCCCGACCAGTTTTGTACCACTTTTCAGGATCTTTTAAGGCCTCGGCAAAACTTTTAAATCCAACATTCTCGGGAAGTTTTTCGATTGGAAACCAAACCAGTTCTGAGACATCATCCTCGGCTTTGATTTCTCCCCCGATTATCTCGGCTAGATAATAAAGGTTAAGGGTTTCGTAAACTTGTCCTTCGTACTCGTAAGAATCAGTGTAAACTCCCAATAAATCACCAAGTTTTATATCTAGACCAGTTTCCTCTTTTGTCTCCCTTTTGGCCGCAAGTTCGGGGTTTTCCCCTTCTTTTAGAAATCCTCCAATAGAATCCCACATACCCTTTTTGGGATCCTGAGCTCTTTTTGCAAGAAGAACTTTGCCGTCTTTTATTGGAAGAATAGATATTCCAGGATATGAAGGAATGAAAACCTTTCTTTTACAAACAAGGCATTGGTAGTTATCGCCGTTATAGGAAAGTTCTCCTCGACAGTATGGACAATATTTGTATTTAACCATTTACAACTCTTGTATTTTATCAGGTGGTGTGGTAATAAGAAAACGCGATGACTGGTAAGAAAAAAACCCAAAAAGAAGCTCCCCAACCCCAGACGGGTGGCTCAGCAAAACTTCAGGCGATACGACTCGCCATGGACCAGATTGAAAAACAGTACGGCAGGGGCTCGATTATGAGATTGGGAGAGCGAAGTGGAACACAATTAAAAGTTGAAGCAGTTCCAACAGGTTCTATTGCACTTGATTTAGCCCTAGGTGTCGGAGGGTTCCCCAGAGGAAGAATAGCTGAAATTTATGGCCCAGAAGCGTCTGGGAAAACTACTCTTGCTCTTTCTGTAATCGCAGAGGCCCAAAAAAAAGGCGGGCAGTGCGCTTTTATCGATGCGGAACACGCCGTTGATCCGGCCCGCGCGGAGATTATTGGTGTCGACTTGGATAATCTTTTGATGAGCCAACCTGATACGGGGGAACAGGCTCTGGAAATTACCGAAACCCTAATACGTTCTGGAGCTTTGGATGTAATCGTCATCGACTCTGTTGCCGCCCTTGTTCCCAGGGCGGAGCTTGAGGGAGAGATGGGCGATGCTGTAATGGGAATGCAAGCCCGTCTTATGAGTCAAGCCTTAAGAAAATTGACGGGCGCCATTTCCAAGTCCAAAACCGTTCTGATATTCACCAATCAACTTAGACAAAAAATTGGCGTCATGTTTGGCAATCCAGAAACAACTTCGGGGGGACTGGCGCTAAAATTTTACGCATCAGTTAGAATCGACCTAAGAAGAATTGAAGTACTTAAAGATGGTGAACAAGTCATTGGCTCGCGCCACAGAGCCAGGGTTGTCAAAAACAAAGTTGCGCCTCCTTTGAGGGTAGCCGAATTTGACATAATGGAGAAAGAAGGAATTTCCAAAACAGGAGGGCTTCTGGACGTTGCCTGCGAGCTTGGAGTAATTGCGAAAAGCGGCTCCTTCTTTAACTATGACGGAAAACCTATCGCTCAAGGAAGAGAAGGTGCAAAGGCTTATATCGAGGAACACGCGAGGTTTGCGGAGGAACTGGATAAGAAAATTAGGGAAATGGTTGCTTCGGGTAAAAAGCTTCCAAAAGAAATCGGGGAATCCGAAGAGAAGGAGTAGATTATTCTTTGGGCGTGTAAGGACCCACAATAAGTCTTGCCCGGTTAGGTTCATCTCTGTCTAGAGCAGTGTTTACTCTCAATCCATGTTGAGACATTTTATCTCGAAGGATTTGTTGAGCCGAGTAAGCTTCTCGCAATGACGCTTCTCCCTCGAAAATAATTGTAACAGTTTGAGATGGAGACTCTCCCATTGTTGTTATCACATTTTGAAAAAGCTCATCATACGAAGAATTTCTCGAAGGCTGAATGGGTTCTCTTTTACGCCTCTTATCTAAGAAGAGTCTTTCGTCTCCCGATGAGGATCGTATTTCTTTTAAAGGCGACACGTTGGAGTATGATATATAGGAAAAGAATAGAAGTCAAATGCCGATAATTACAAATATTAAACCTCAGAAAAACCAAAAGAGAGTAAATATTTATTTGGATGGAAAGTTTGGATTTGGAATAGACTTAGAGAATTTTGTAAAGCTCGGACTAAAAGTGGAACAGGAACTCTCCGACAAAGAAGTGGAAGAAATAGTTAAAAAATCTGAATTCCAAAAGACTTTAGACAAACTTCTAAGATTCGCCACACTCCGTCCGCGCTCCGAAAAGGAAATAAAAGATTGGTTCAAAAGAAGGAAAGTTCACGAGAGCCTCCACAAAGAGCTGTTTAATCGATTAAACAGATTAGATTTAATAGACGATGCAAAATTTGCCCAATGGTGGGTGGAGCAACGAAGTTCATTTAAACCACGCGGCAAAAGAGCGCTGGAGATGGAATTAAGAATGAAAGGGATAAAGAAAGAAGTAATTAGAGAGGTTCTGGAGGAAAACGACGTAGATGAGAAAAAAATTGCAAAGGGACTCCTGGATAAGAAGTCTTATAAATGGAAAAACCTGCCCAAGCGCGAAGCTAGAGCTAAAATGGGCGCATTTTTGGCAAGGAAGGGCTTTAATTGGGAGGTAATTGAAAAAGTTTTAGAAAAATAGTAAAATTCTTTTGGAGTCAAGGAAATTATGAGAAGAATGCTTACTCAGTTTTCTTCTGCGCCCTTAATTTAACTAGGGTCTAACTTCTTTGGCTTCAAAAAAATAATGGCTACAGACGATATCAAAGTATTAGTCGAAGATTTAAGGCGTCAAAGAGAGTCTCTTGAAAAAAAAGAGAAGGCTCTAAAGGAGCGCGAAGAGGAGCTCATAAGCCGGCTTGGAAAGGCTTCAGGCATGACCCGCGATGAGGCTTCCAAGATTCTTCTTGAAGAGGTTCAAAAAACTCTTACTTCCGAAGTTGCAAAAAAGGTAAGAAATGCCGAGGAAAGAATTCGGGAAGAGGCGGGCGAGAAGGCCAAGGAGATATTGGCTGATGCCATGAAACACGGTGCAACCTCTTATGTTTCCGAGTATACGGTCTCTACGGTTACCGTTCCCAACGAGGACATAAAGGGCCGAATTATTGGCGCAGGGGGAAGAAACATTAGAACTTTTGAAAGGGAGAGCGGAGTTGAAATAGAAATTGACGAGACCAACGAAATTAGGCTTTCTTCTTTTGATTCGGTTAGACGAGAAATTGCAAGAAGGGCTCTAGAAACCCTGATTAGAGACCAAAGAATTCAGCCTTCAAGGATAGAAGAAGTGGTCAGACAAATCAAAAACGAGATGGAGGATGTTCTTCTTGAGGAGGGAAAGAAAATTGCCCACGAATGTGGGGTATTTAATTTGCCGATTGATCTCATGAAATTAATCGGACGATATAGATTTAGAACCTCTTACGGACAGAACTTGGGACTTCATACAATTGAGGAGACAAAGATTGGAATTGCCATCGCCAACGAGCTAGGAGCCAATATCGACGTGGTTCGCCTGGGCTGCCTTCTTCACGACATCGGAAAAGTGGTGACGGACGAGGAAGGGACTCACGTCGAAGTAGGGGTTAATACTATTAAAAGATTCGGACTTCCCAAAGAAGTTGTGGCGGCGGTTGGCGAGCATCACGAAGACAAGCCTTTTTCATCGATTGAGTCGGTAATCGTTTGGACTGCCGATGCAATTTCAGGTTCTCGCCCCGGAGCTCGCTATGAGCCCCACGAAGAGTACATAAAAAGAATGGGTAAAATTGAGGAGATTGCGGCATCTTTTCCGGGAGTTGACTCGACCATGGCATTTCAGGCTGGGCGCGACGTTAGGGTTATTGTCAATCCCCAAGAGGTGGATGATGATAAAGTAACGGTTCTTGCTCATGATATTGCGGCCAGACTTGAAAAAGAAGCCCAGTACGCCGGACAAATAAAAGTAACCGTAATAAGGGAAGTTAGAGCTGTGGGTACGACCGCTGCCAAATAATGAAGAAAAAATATTTCCTACCTTTTCTTCTTTTGATTTCCCTATTTTTTATAGGAATCTACATTCTTTTCCCCCAAACAAGAGCTAGACTTAAAATTCTCTCCCCCCAAGATTTAGCCCAAAAATATCAGGAAGTTGCAATACCCACTCCAACCCCCACCCCAAAGCCGTTAACTTTTGCCGAGATGAACGAACTTTATGGGCCTTGTGTAAATCTCCCGACCCTGATGTATCACCATATTCAGGATAAAGTTAGTGCCCAAGAAAAGAATCAACTTGCCCTGACGGTTGAAACGGAGACATTTAGAAGTCAAATGGAGTACCTTAAGGCCAGGGGATATAGAACTCTCGGCATGGATGCGCTGATTGCCTTTTTTGATAGGGAGGTTCCGGTTCCCAAAGGGTCGGTTCTTCTTACCTTCGACGACGGCTATGACGATTTTTACAAAAACGCCCTACCCGTACTTAACGAGCTAGGGCTAAAGGCTACAATTTTTGTCTCAACTGGGCTTATGGATAATCCGGGGTACTTAAGTTGGGAAGAAATTAATCAAGCAACTCCCTCCGCCTATCTTTTTGCCAACCACACTTGGTCTCACAAGAATATGCAGGCGGCTAAAGACAAAGTGGAATTCGAAATCGGTACGGCGGATATCCAGTTGTCCGAGAGGGGGCTTAATAACCCCAAAGTATTCGCCTTTACCTACGGGCTTGTCGGAGATTATGCCAAGAAGTATCTGGAAGAGCTTGAATATAAACTTGCCTTTGGCACCAGGCCCGGAAGCACCCTTTGCAAAAAGCAGAGATTTGAACTTCCAAGAGTTAGAGTTGGTAATACCAAGTTAAGTAATTACGGCTTCTAAAACTTGACTTTTGCCCATCCTTTCGTTATTCTTGGCGTGGCTTATGACAAAGAGGGAACTAATTGACTTGGTCGCCAGGAAGGCCCATTTAACCAAAAGGGCGGCAGATGAGGCGGTTGAGGTTTTCCTCTCGGAAGTCGGCAGG
>Ga0214473_10003241_pt1 | contig 19807 bp, 17 predicted proteins | sample RVTome_7_FD_203509 | JGI IMG/M metagenome (GOLD analysis project Ga0214473, IMG submission 203509) | Soil microbial communities from uranium-contaminated site in the Upper Colorado River Basin, Wyoming, United States - RVT98D197 | ecosystem: Environmental > Terrestrial > Soil > Contaminated >... | reverse complement strand
TCTTCTTCCAGATCCACGATCCCACCACCATGAACCGCCAGGGCAACGATGTGGGGATGAGCTACCGCTCGGCGATCTTTTACACGTCCGAGGCGCAGAAGCGGGTCGCCGAGGAGACCATAGCCGATGTCGCTGCCTCAAAGCTCTGGCCCGGCAAGGTCGTGACCGAGATCGCCCCGGCCGGCCCCTTCTGGGAGGCCGAGCCCGAGCACCAAGATTACCTCATCAAGCACCCGGGCGGCTACACCTGCCACTTCGTCCGCCCCGGCTGGGTCCTGCCCCGCCGCGCCGAACCCGGCATCGCCGCCGAATAGTCCGACCGAAAGCACAAGTGCTTTCAGTCTGCCCCTCCCTCCCCCTTGTGCGGGCTTCGGAGCGGCCCGGAGGGACAAATCGCTCCAGTGGAGCGATTTGAGCGAAGAAGGCCATGAGAGCTGTGCTCGAATGGCAGGGGTGGATCGGCGAAGCCGAGACGGGTTGGGGGGCTCGCTCCGGGTGTGCGGCCGCGCTCCGAGATTCTCTCTCAGCCGCGCAAAATTCCTGTTCACTGTCATCGATTTGCAGTCATACTGTCATCGCACCGTCATGAAACGCGAGTCCGCCGCGTTTCATGACCGTCCTTCGAGGAGCGCTGCGATGGCTTCGAGGAACAAAAGACCCACAATATCCGCCGCCGTGCGCGCGCCGTTTCTTGCTCTGGCGCTAGCCGCCATCCCGCAGTTCGCCCTGGCGCAGCCGCCATCGGCGGGCGCCACGCACACCTTCCGCGATCCGATCTTCAACGGCACCGTGTTCTGCGACACGCTCGACGCGGTCCGTGCCATCGCGACCGCCGAGGCTCCGGACGAAACCTATGCCAACTACTACCTGACGACGAACCTTCGCGACGAGCCGATCTGCATGGCGATCGCGCCGACCGGCGTGGTGGTCGAGGTGATCCCGATCGGCATCATGCTCAAGGGCGGCCAGCGATACCAAGCCTGGGCCGTCGAGACCGACGTCGGCGGCGTCACCGCCTTCGCGCTCTACCTCGAGCCCGCCCAATACGTTAACGCCTGACCGGCCGCCGCGGCCGCGCGGCCTGGCCGATCCACGCTTTTTCCCGTCATCTTCCGGTGTTAGCCTCGCTCAAAACCATGAGGAGGACGACATGCCCACACGTCTCAACCCCTATCTCAGCTTCCGCGACACTGCCCGGCAAGCAATGGAGTTCTACCAGACGGTGTTCGGCGGCGAATTGGCGATGAACACCTTTGGCGAGTACCACGCCAGCCAGGACCCGGCCGAAAAAGACAAGATCATGCACGCCATGCTGGAAACGCCGAACGGCTTTACCCTGATGGCCTCCGACACCCCCAACGGCATGGACTACAAGCCGGGCACCAATTACTCGATCTCGTTGAGCGGGGACGACGACGCCCAGCTGCGCGGCTATTGGCAAAAGCTCAGCGCCGGCGGCAGCATCGCCATGCCGCTCGACAAGCAGATGTGGGGCGATACCTTTGGCATGTGTACCGACAAGTTCGGCACCGCCTGGATGGTCAACATCGCCGGCGCCGGGCAATAGGCCTGGTGCCTACGCGCCCAGCACGGTGAGCAGGCTTTTCATCCGCGCCAGCGCCAGCTCGGGCTGGTCGAGCACGTTGGCCTGGTCGGCGAGGCGGAAGACTTCGGCATAGTGCGTGAGGCCGCGGGCCGATTGCAGGCCGGCCGGCATGGTGAAATGGGCCTGGTGGCCATTGAGCCAGGCGAGGAAGACGACGCCGGCCTTGTAGTACTGGGTCGGCGCCTCGAAGATTTTGCGCGAGAGCGGCACGGTGGGCTCGATCACGCCGCGGAAGGTCTTGGCATCGCCCGCGGCCAGCGCGGCGAGTGCCTTCGATGCCGCCGGCGCGACGGCGTCGAAGATGCCGAGCAGGGCGTGGCTATACTTCTTGCCGTCGCCCTCGATCAACTCGGCATAGTTGAAATCGTCGCCGGTAAAGCACAGCACCCCGTCGGGGAGGCCATCGCGGAGCGCGACTTCCTTGCTGTTATCGAGCAGCGAGATCTTGATGCCCTCGACCTTGTCCTTGTTGTCGGCGATGATGCCCAGGACGGTGCGCAGCGTTGCGCCAAAATCGGTCGAACCCCAATAGCCCTTCAGTTGCGGGTCGAACATGTCGCCCAGCCAGTGGAGGACCACCTTGTCCCTGGTCTGCGACAGGATGCGGCCATAGACCTTGTGGTAGTCGTCGGGGCCTTTGGCCACCCGCGCCAGCGCCCGGCTCGCCATCATGATGGCGCGCCCGCCCTGCGCCTCGACGAACCCCATCTGCGTTTCATAGGCGGCAATGACTTGCTCGAGCGAGGTCACATCCGCCGGAGCCAGGTGGTCGGTGCCGGCGCCGCAGGCGAGGTCGGCGCCGGGCACGCTCTTGGACTCGGCGATGGCGCGGCGGATCAACTCCTGCGCGCCCGCCCAGTTGAGCCCCGAGCCGCGCTGTGCGGTGTCCATCGCCTCGGCGACCTTGAAGCCCAGGCTCCAGAGGTGCCGGCGGAACGCCACGGTGGCGCCCCAGTCGATCGCCGGCTGGTTCCAGGGGTCGGCGTCGCGGAACGGGTCCGAGACCACGTGCGCGGCCGCATAGGCGATGCGGTTGAAGCGGGGCGGCGCCGACGGACGCGCGATCGGCTGGCCGACCAGCTGGTAGCTCTCGGTCGTGCCATCGGACTTCGGCAGGTTCAGTTGCAAGCTCATACGGCCCTCCCCGGCTATTTCGCAATTGCATAATTTGGAACGATCCAAACTTCAAGTCGAAATCTGCCGGACGGCCGATCCGGCCTCGACAGCGGACTCACGCATCAAACGACCGCATTGCCGCGTTGGAGGCCATATTCCGTTCATTTTCAATTCATTGGAGTGGCGGAATTGTGGTGAGTTACGTAACTCAACGTTGTCGCCGAGGTGTGAAGACGATGCGGCTTGACAGATTTGGATCGTTCCAATTAGTTTGTCCCCAACGACCGGGGAGGCCTCTTTGACCCAGAACAGGGTGACTGTCATCGACATTGCGCGCGCCGCCGGCGTGTCGAAATCGACCGTTTCCCTGGTGCTGCAGGGCAGCCCGCTGGTGCATGAGCAGACCCGAGCCAAGGTCAACGAAGCCATCCGCGACCTCGGCTACGTCTACAATCGCGGCGCCGCCAACCTGCGGCAGGCCAAGTCGAAAATCATCGGCATCATCGTCAACGACCTCACCAACAGCTTCTTCGCCGAACTCGCCGTCGGCATGGATTTGATCGTCCAATCATCGGGTTACGTGCAGTTCCTCGCCCATTCCGGCGAGAACGCGGATCGCCAGCGGGAGCTGATCGCCTCGATGCGCGAGCACGGCATCGCCGGCCTCATCCTCTCCCCGGCGCGCGGCACGCAGGCGTCCGACCTCAGGCCGATCGTCGAGAGCGGCATGCCGGTGGTCCTCGTCGTACGCAACGTCCCAGGCGCCAAGGTGTCGTCGCTGCTCTCGGAAAACCAGGCGGGCGCCAGGGCTGCGGTGCAGCACCTGATCGAGCTGGGGCACCGCAAGATCGCCTTCGTCGGCGGTTTCCCCGATACGCAGGTCTTCAACGAACGCGCAGCCGGCTACCGCGAGGGCCTCGCCGCCGCCGGTATCGAGCCCTCCGCCGACCTCGTCATCGGCACCGCCCCCTCCCGGGCAGGCGGGGCCACCGTGGTCGAGCGCATGCTGACGCTGCGGGGCGAGCTGCCGACGGCCGCCCTCTGCTTCAACGACGCCGTCGCCTTCGGTGTCTGCGATGGCCTCCGCAGCCGCCGCCTCGAACCAGGCGTCGACTTTAGCGTGATCGGCTTCGACGACGTGATCGAGGCGCGGACCGCGGTCCCTGCCCTCACCACGGTGTCTGTCGACCCGCAGGGAATGGGGCAGAAGGCAGCCCAGCTGCTGCTCAAGCAGATCAACGCCGGCAAGGCCGAAGCCGAAACCATCCGGACCTCGGTGCGACTGGTGGTGCGGCAGAGCTGCGGCGCCCCGGCTGTCGGGGAAAGAGCGGGGATGCGCGCATGACACGCTGGGGTCTGATCGGCGCGAGCACAATCGCCAAAGAGTGGGTGATCGGCGCCATTCGCGCGACCGGCGGCGATATCGTCTCGGTGATGAGCGCCAGCCCCGAGCGGGCGGCCGACTACGCCAAGGCGCAAGGCATTCCGCGCGCGGTCTCCAGTGTCAGTGACCTGGTAAGCGATCCCGAAGTCGACGCGGTCTACATTTCGACCACCAACGAGCTGCATCGGGACCAGGCCATCGCCGCGGCGCGGGCCGGCAAGCACGTGCTCTGCGAAAAACCCCTGGCGCTGACCCTCGCCGACGCCCACGCCATGGTCGAGGCGGCACGCGAGGCGGGCGTTGTCATGGGCACCAATCACCACCTGCGCAATGCGGCGAGCCACAGGGCCATGCGCGACGCCATCAAGGCGGGCAAGATCGGCCGCCCCTTGGCGGCGCGGGTCTTCCATGCCGTCTTTCTCCCCCCGCACCTGCAAGGCTGGCGCATCGAGCGCCCCGAGGCCGGCGGCGGGGTGATCCTCGATATCACCGTGCATGACGCCGACACGCTGCGCTTCGTTCTGGGCGACGACCCGGTGGAGGCCATCGCCGCAACCCAGAGCGGCGGCATGGCGCAGGCCGGGCTCGAGGACGCGGTGATGGGCGTCCTGCGTTTCAGGAGCGGGCTCATCGCCCAGTTCCACGATGGCTTTACCACCAGGTTCGCCGGAACCGGCTTTGAGGTGCACGGCACCGAGGGATCGCTCATCGGACGAGATGTGATGACCCAGAAGCCGATCGGCAGCGTGACCCTGCGCACCGCGGCCGGAGAGGAGCAGCTGACGTTCGAGGCCACCAATCTTTACGAAAACGCCCTCTCGGCCTTCCATGCAGCCATCGCGGGGAAGGGACAACCCGCAGCCACGGGAACGGACGGCATCTGGTCGCTGGCGACCGGGCTGGCCGTCGCCGAGGCGGCGCGCACGCAGCGCGCGGTGCAGATCGATCCGGGATTCTGAGACCAGTCATGACCAAGCAGATTTCACTCGCCGAGGCGGCCGCCCTGATCCCCGATGAAGCCATCGTCTCGGTCTCGTCGTCGAGCGGCCTGGGCTGCCCCGACCTGATGCTCAAGGCCATCGGCGAGCGCTTCGAAGCGACCGGGCATCCCCGCGACCTGACGACCCTGCATCCGATCGCCGCCGGCGACATGAGCGGCATCAAGGGCGTCGACCACATCGCCAGAAAGGGCCTGCTCAAAAAGATCATCGGCGGCTCCTACCCCTCGGGGCCGTCGAGTGCCGAGCCGCCGCTGATCTGGCAGATGATCGGCAACGACGAAGTCGCCGCCTACAACATTCCCTCCGGCATCATGTTCGACATCCATCGCGAGGCGGCTGCCAAGCGCCCCGGGGTGATCACCAAGATCGGGCTCGACACCTTCGTCGATCCGGACCGCCAGGGCTGCGCCATGAACGCCTCCGCCGCCCGCGAGCCGGTCGTCAGCAAGATCGTCTTCGATGGCGAGGATTGGCTCTACTTCAAGGCGATTATCCCCCAGGTCGCGATCATCCGCGCCACCACAGCCGACGAGCGGGGCAACCTCACCTACGAGCATGAAGGCGCCTATCTGGGCGGCTTCGACCAGGCGCTGGCGGTGCGCAACAATGGCGGCATCGTCATCGCGCAGGTCAAGCGCGTGACCAAGAATGGGTCGCTGAAGCCGCACGACGTGCGCGTTCCAGGGATCCTGGTGGACTATGTCGTCGTCGACCCGCACCAGAAGCAGACGACCCAGACCGACTACGATCCCGCGATCTCGGGCGAGATCTTCCATCCGCTCGACAGTTTCGAGGTCCCCGAGTTCAACATCCAGAAGGTTATCGCGCGCCGCGTCGCCCAGGAGTTGCAGGCGGGAAGCAGCGTCAACCTGGGGTTCGGCATTTCCGCGCATGTGCCCCGCATCCTGCTCGAGGAGGGGCTCCACGGCGAGGTGACGTGGGTCATCGAGCAAGGGCCGGTGGGCGGCATTCCCCTGCTCGACTTTGCCTTTGGGTGCGCTTCGAACGCCGAAGCCTTCGTACCTTCCCCGCACCAGTTCACCTATTTTCAGGGTGCAGGTTTCGATGCGTCGCTGCTCTCGTTTCTCGAGATCGACCGGTCGGGCTCGGTCAATGTTTCCAAGCTGAGCTTCCGGCCGCACGTCACCGCCGGCGCCGGCGGTTTTGTGGATATCACCGCCCGCGCCAGGAAGATCGTCTTCTCCGGCATGTTCAATGCCGGCGCCAAACTCAGGGTCGATGACGGCAAACTGGTCATCGACAAGGAAGGCAAGCTCAAGAAGCTGGTCAACGAGGTCGAGCACGTCACCTTCTCCGGGCGGCGCGCCCTCGAGCAGGGCCAGGATATCACCTACGTCACCGAACGTTGCGTGATGGTGTTGCGCCCCGAGGGCGTGACGGTCACCGAACTCGCCCCGGGCGTCGATCTGCAGAGCCAGGTTCTGGATCAAGCCGAGTTCCCATTGATCGTCTCGGACCGGCTCAAGCCGATGGATCCGGCGCTGTTCGTGGCCAAGCCGCTGGGACTGACACTCCCGCGCATGGAGCGGAGGACCCTCCATGGCTGAGCAACGAATCCAGCTCGAGTTCGACGGCCCCGTGGCGATCATCACCTTCGCGCGCCCGGAAAAACTCAATGCCTTCGATATCGCTATGCTGCGGGAACTCGAGGCTGCTTGCGACACGGTGGAAGCCGAGGCCTCGATCCGGGCGCTGGTGATCACCGGCGCCGGCAAGGCATTCTCCGCCGGCGGCGACATCAAGGCGTGGGCGTCCATGTCGGCGCAGGAATTCGGCCACGCATGGGTGCGTCTCGGCCACCGCGTGTTCAGCCGGCTCGCCGGATTGCGCGTCCCAGTGATCGCGGCGCTCAACGGACATGCGCTGGGGGGCGGACTCGAATTGGCGGCAACCGCAGATTTCCGCCTCGCCGAAAGCCAGATCAAGCTCGGACTGCCCGAAACCGGCCTGGGTATGGTTCCGGGGTGGTCGGGGACGCAGCGCCTGGTTCGCAGGTTCGGCGCGCAGACCGTTCGCCGCATGGCGCTGGGAGGCGAGGTCTTCACCGCCGCCGAGGGCGCGGCCATTGGCCTGGTGGACCATGTCGTCGAAACCGGCGCCGCCCGCGAAGCCGCGATCGCCTACGCCAAGCGCCTCGCCGAGCGCGGCCCGGCGGCGATCGAGATAACCAAGCTCATGATTGCTGCCGCCGAAGGCGAAGACAACGGCGCGGCGGTCGAGGCCCTGGGCTCGATTCTCGTCGCCAAGACTGGCGATCTCAAAGAGGGCGTCGCCGCCTTCAGCGAGAAGCGTCCGGCACATTTCAAGGGAGAATGGTGATGACCATTTTGGTGCGGCCGCAGGCCCTCGCCAACTTCACGGCGCGCGAATTCCGTATGCTGATCGACGGCAAATGGACCGATGGCGCCGAAGGCAAGACCATCGAGCGTCACAGCCCGGCGCACGGCGTTGTGGTCAGCCGCTACCAGGCGGCGACGAGGGTTGACGTCGAGCGCGCCATCGGCGCGGCACGCAGTGCCTTCGACAACGGCCCATGGTCCCGGATGACCGGGGCGGAACGCTCCAACATCCTGCTGCGCGCCGCCGATATGATCGCCGAGCGCACCGAAGAACTGGCGATGCTGGATGCACTCGAGGCCGGCAAGCCGATCAGCCAGGTGCGCGGCGAGATCGGCGGCGCCGTCGACATTTGGCGCTACGCGGCAGCGCTGGGCCGCGACCTGCACGGGGAGAGCTACAACACCCTCGGCGACGGTACGATGGGCGTCGTGCTGCGGGAAGCGATCGGGGTCGTTTCCATCATCACCCCGTGGAACTTCCCGTTCCTGATCGTCTCGCAGAAGCTTCCGTTCGCGCTTGCCGCAGGATGCACCTGCGTCGTCAAGCCCTCGGAGATGACCTCGGGCTCGACGCTCGTTCTCGGCGAGATCCTGCTGGAGGCGGGGGTTCCCGCGGGCGTGGTCAACATCGTCGTGGGCACCGGGGCCGAGGTCGGTGCGCCGATGACCGAACATCCCGAAGTCGACATGATATCGTTCACCGGCTCGACCGGCGTCGGCAGGCTCACCATGGCCAATGCCGCCAAGACGCTCAAGAAGGTCTCGCTCGAACTCGGCGGCAAGAACCCCCAGATCGTCTTCCCGGACGCCGATCTTGAGGCCTTCGTCGATGCGGCCGTGTTCGGCGCCTATTTCAACGCCGGCGAATGCTGCAATGCCGGCTCGCGGCTGATCGTCCATCGCGACATCGCCGAGGACGTGACCGCCCGCATCGCTGCGCTCTCGGCCAAGGTCAAGGTGGGCGATCCGCTCAACCCCGAGACGCAGGTGGGGGCAATCATCACGCCGCAGCATCTGGCAAAGATCACCGGCTACCTCCAGGGCGCCACCGAGGGCGGCGCGACGATCGCCCATGGCGGTGGCACACTCGATCTCGGCCAGGGTCAGTTCATGGCGCCCACGATCCTCTCGGCCGTGCTGCCCGACATGGCCGTGGCCCGCGAAGAAGTCTTCGGGCCGGTGCTGTCGGTGCTCAGCTTCGAGACCATCGAAGAGGCGATCGGCATCGCCAACGCCATCGATTATGGCCTCTCGGCCGGCGTCTGGAGCCGCGATTTCGACACCTGCATCACCATCGGCCGCCGCGTGCGCGCCGGGACCATCTGGATGAATACCTTCATGGACGGCGCGTCCGAACTGCCTTTCGGCGGCTACCGCCAGTCGGGGCTCGGGCGTGAACTCGGCCGGCACGCGGTCGAGGACTACACCGAGACCAAGACGCTCAACATGCATATCGGCCAGCGCACGGCCTGGTGGATGCCACGCTAGCGCCAAGACCAAGAAATGCCCGCCGGCAATCAGGCCAGACGGGAGAATGGCGAGACCCCGCAAAGGCCTCGTTCGTGCAACTTGCCAATGGGAGGACTTCTATGCGCAAGTTTTTGACGACGACCGCGATCGCAGCTTTGATGGCTGCCTCCGCGACTATGGCTCACGCTCAGCAGAGCGTTGAGGTTCTGCACTGGTGGACGTCCGGTGGCGAAGCAGCCGCTCTCGACGTGCTCAAGACCGACCTCGAAGGCAAGGGTATCGCCTGGCAGGATATGCCGGTCGCCGGCGGCGGCGGCACTGAGGCCATGACCGTGCTGCGCGCCCGGGTGACCTCGGGCAATGCCCCGACCGCCGTCCAGATGCTCGGCTTCGATATTCTCGACTGGGCCAAGGAAGGTGCGCTGGGCAACCTCGACGAGATTGCCGCCAAGGAAGGCTGGGATGCGGTGATCCCGACTGCCCTGCAGCAATTCTCCAAGTATGACGGCCACTGGATTGCCGCGCCGGTCAACGTCCACTCGACCAACTGGCTCTGGATCAACAAGGCCGCTCTCGACGCTGCTGGCGGCAAGGAGCCGACGAACTGGGACGAGCTCGTCGCCTTGCTCGAGGCCTTCAAGGCCCAGGGCATCACCCCGGTGGCCCACGGCGGCCAGGCCTGGCAGGACGCGACCATCTTCGACGCGGTCGTACTCTCGCTCGGCAACGACTTCTACAAGGCCGCTTTCATCGATCTCGACCCGGCAGCGCTGGGCGGCGACAAGATGAAGGAAGCCTTCGACCGCATGATCGTCATCCGCAGCTATGTGGACGACAACTTCTCGGGCCGTGACTGGAACCTGGCATCGGCCATGGTCATCGAAGGCAAGGCCGGCGTGCAGTTCATGGGCGATTGGGCCAAGGGCGAATTCATCAAGGCCGGCAAGGTGCCGGGCACCGATTTCGTCTGCATGCGCTTCCCCGGAACGCAGGGGTCGGTGACTTTCAACTCCGACCAGTTCGCCATGTTCAACGTCTCCGACGACAAGAAGGCGGCGCAGCTGGAAATGGCCTCGGCCATCGAGAGCCCGGTGTTCCAGTCGGCCTTCAACGTGGTCAAGGGCTCTGCCCCGGCCCGTACCGATGTGCCTAACACCGACTTCGACGCCTGCGGCAAGAAGGCGATCGCCGACCTGGCAGAGGCCAATACGAGCGGCACGCTGTTCGGTTCGATGGCCCATGGCCATGCCAACCCGGCAGCGGTCAAGAACGCGATCTACGACGTCGTCACCCGCCAGTTCAATGGCGAGCTGACGTCCGAAGCCGCGGTCGCCGAACTCGTCGCGGCCGTCGCCGCGGCACAGTAGTCGACCGCCACGCGGGACGACCCGATGGGCCGCCCCGCGCCTCCCGGACCCGCTCTCTTGTCCGAATCGCATCGCGCTCGAGAGCGGGCTCCGTGAACCCTCGCCACCGGAGTAACAGTGTTGAACATCAAGCAGCAGGCCCAGACGCTCTTGCCCCGGATCGTCATCAGTCCGAGCGTCTTCCTCATCCTGATCTTCGTCTACGGCTTCATTCTTTACACCGGCTACCTCTCGCTCACGGACAGCAAGATGCTGCCGTCCTATGGCTTCGTCGGGCTCGCGAACTACCAGAAACTCTGGGCCCTGCCGCACTGGACGCGCTCGCTCACCAACCTGGCGATCTTTGCCGGCCTCTACATCCTCGTCTCGACGCTGATCGGACTGACGCTGGCCATCCTGCTCGATCAGAAAATCCGCGCCGAGGGCGCCCTCCGTCCCATCTACCTCTACCCGATGGCGCTCTCCTTCATCGTCACCGGCACTGCCTGGAAGTGGTTTCTCGATCCCGGCATCGGGCTCGAGAACACGATGCACCTGTGGGGCTGGACTAGCTTCCAGTTCAAGTGGATCAAGGACTCCAACCTCGCCATCTACACGGTGGTGCTGGCGGCGGTCTGGCAGTCCTCCGGCTTCGTCATGGCCATGTTCCTCGCCGGCCTGCGGGGCGTCGACAACGAGGTCATCAAGGCCGCGCAGATAGATGGCGCGTCCGCCACCACAATCTATCGGCGCATCATCATTCCGCTGATGCGGCCGGTCTTCCTCTCCGCCTTCGTGGTTCTCGCCCACCTTGCGATCAAGGCCTATGACCTGGTGATCGCGCTTACCGGCGGCGGCCCCGGCCAGGCGACGCAGCTTCCGGCGACCTTCATGTATTCCTACACCTTCACCCGGAACCTGATGGGCATCGGCGCGTCGTCGGCGATCATCATGCTGGTGATGATCTTTTCGATCATCATCCCCTACCTTTATTCAGAGCTGCGCGGGGAGAAGCGGTCATGAGCACTCCTGCCCCGGCCAATGCCATCTCGCACGGCAAGCTGACGCGCGCGCTGATCTATTCCGCGCTGATCCTGTTCGCCTGCTTCTACATGCTGCCGCTCTACGTCATGCTGGTCAACTCGCTGAAGCCGCTGGAGGAGATTCGCCAGGGCGGCATGCTGAACCTGCCGCAAGTTTGGACCATCGAGCCCTGGCTTTCCGCCTGGTCGACGGCGCAGATCGGCGTCGAGCCGACCGGGCTGCGGCCCTACTTCATCAACTCGGTGCTGATGGTGGTGCCCGCCGTCATCATCTCCACTGCCTTGGGCGCCCTCAATGGCTATGTGCTGACCAAGTGGCAGTTCCCCGGCCACCGCATCGTCTTCGGCATGCTGCTCCTGGCCTGCTTCATCCCGTTCCAGATCGTCCTGATCCCCATGGCACGGGTGTTGGGCATCTTCGGCCTCGCCGGCACGACCGCCGGGCTGGTCATGGTGCACGTGATCTACGGGCTCGGCTTCACCACCCTCTATTTCCGCAACTACTACGAAGCCTTCCCCACCGAACTGGTGCGCGCCGCGCAGATCGACGGAGCCAGGTTCTTCCAGATCTTCTGGCGAATCCTGTTGCCCTCGTCCGGGCCGATCATCGTGGTCTCGGTGATCTGGCAGTTCACCAATATCTGGAACGACTTCCTCTTCGGCGCGTCGTTCTCGGACGTCAATTCGACGCCGATGACGGTGGCGCTCAACAACCTCGTGAGCTCATCCACGGGGGTCAAGGAATACAACGTCCATTTCGCCGGCGCGATCCTCGCCGCCCTGCCGACACTGATCGTCTACATCGTCTCCGGACGCTACTTCGTGCGCGGACTGATGTCCGGCGCCGTGAAGGGATAAGACCATGCCGTTTCTCGCCATAAAGCACCTTCACAAGTCGTTCGGGGCCGTGCCGATCCTCAAGGACATCAACCTCGAGATCGAGGAAGGCGGCTTCCTCGTGCTCGTCGGGCCCTCCGGCTGCGGCAAGTCCACCCTGCTCAACGCCATCGCCGGGCTCGAGCCGATCACTTCGGGCGATATCGAGATCAACGGCAGGTCGGTGGCCGGGCTGCATCCGTCCCAGCGCGACATCGCCATGGTCTTCCAGTCCTATGCGCTCTACCCCAACATGACGGTGCGCGGGAACATCGCCTTCGGCATGGAGGTGCGCAAAGTGCCCAAGGCCGAACGCGACGCCGCGATCAAGAACGTCGCCGAAATCCTGCAGATCGGCCACCTGCTCGACCGCAAGCCGAGCCAGCTGTCCGGCGGACAGCGCCAGCGCGTGGCCATGGGACGCGCCCTGGTGCGCAACCCGCAGGTCTTCCTGTTCGACGAGCCCCTCTCCAATCTCGATGCCAAGCTGCGCGTCGACATGCGTACCGAGATCAAGCGGCTGCATCAGCGGCTCGGGACCACCATCGTCTACGTGACCCACGACCAGATCGAGGCCATGACGCTGGCCACCAAGATCGCCGTGCTCAAGGACGGCGTACTGCAGCAGTTCGGTTCGCCCGCGGAGATCTACAACAACCCCGCCAACATGTTCGTCGCCGATTTCATGGGCTCGCCGGCGATGAACCTGCTGCGGGCCACGGTCGAGGCCAATGACGGCGAGCCGTCGATCCTGCTCGAGCGGGCCGAGGCCGAGCCGGTGCGGCTGGCGCTCAACGGCACCGCGGCGGGTCTCTCCGCCTATGTCGGCAGGGAAGTGGTCTTCGGCATCCGGCCCGAGGCGCTGACCGACCATGACGGCGCCGACCGCAACGCCAGGCAGGTGGTGGAGAGCGAATGCCTGATCGAGGTCGTCGAGCCGGCGGGTTCCGATACCTTCGCCGTCACCAGGCTGGGCGGCAAGGAAGTCGTCGCCCGGCTGCGCGCCGATGCGGCGGTTGCCGCGGGACAGCGCGCAAAGCTCGCCTTCAACCTCGACAAGGCGGTGTTCTTCGATCCCCAGAGCCAGGCGCGGATCGGCTGACCTTCCATGGGCGAGCGTGCCGACATCGTCATAATCGGGTCCGGCATCGGCGGCGCCACCATCGCTGCGGGTCTCGCGCCCTCTGGCGCCAGAATCCTCATCCTCGAGCGGGGCGAGCGGCTGCCGGCACGGCCGGAAAACCGCGACCAGCGCGCCATCTTCCAGCGCGGCTTCTTTCGCCCCAACGAGACCTGGTACGATGGCGACGGCAAAGGGTTCAGCCCGGGCAACTACTACAATGTCGGCGGCAACTCGAAGTTCTACGGCGCCGTGCTCACCCGCTTCCGCCGCGAGGATTTCGGCGCCCTCGCGCACTTCGACGGCGTCTCCCCAGCCTGGCCGTTCGCCTACGAAGAGCTCGAACCCTGGTACTCCAAGGCCGAGACGCTCTACAACGTCCACGGCGCGACTGGCGAGGATCCTACCGAACCGGTGCATTCGGCGCCCTATCCCTTCGCCCCCATCGCCGACGAGCCAGCCATCGCACGGGTCCGCGAGCGGCTGAAGTCGCAGGGCATCCACCCGGCCTCGCTGCCCCTGGGCATCGATCTCGAACTCTGGCTCAAGCACGGCAAAACCCCATGGGACGCCCATCCCGACGCCTTCACCGGCAAGATGGATGCCGAGACCTGTGCGCTGACCGCGGCGCTCAGGCACCCGAACGTGCAGCTCAAGACTGGCTCCCGCGTCACCCGGTTGCTGACCGGAACGGGCGGCCGCATCTCCGCCGTCGAATTCGAGCATGGGGGCAAGACCGAGCGGCTGAGCCCAAAGCTCGTCATCCTCTCGGCTGGGGCCGTCCAGTCCGCCGCGCTCCTCCTCCGCTCCGCCGACAGCGCCGATCCGGCCGGCCTCGCCAACCGCTCGGACCAGGTCGGCCGAAACTTCATGAACCACAACGCTACCGCGATGATCGGGCTCGATCCATGGTTCGATAACGACGCGGTCTATCAGAAGACCTTCGGCTTTAACGATTTCTATCTCGGCGACGGCAATGGCGGCTATCCGCTGGGCAATGTGCAACTGCTCGGCCGGGTTTCCGGCGCCATCCTCAAATCCTCGATGCCGCTGCTGCCCGAATGGCTGCTCTCGGCCATCTCGCGCCGCGGCATCGATTTCTACCTGATGAGCGAGGATCTCCCCTCCCCCGATAGCCGGGTGCGGGTGGAGGGCGAGCGGATCGTGCTCGAATGGACGCGCACCAACTGGACAGCGCACCGCAGGCTCGTCGAAAAGGTTCGGAGCGTGCTGAAATCGGCGGGTTTCCCGCTCGTCCTCTCCAGGCCCTTCGACAAGCGGACGCCCTCGCATCAATGCGGCACGGTGCGCATGGGAGCCGATCCGGCGCAGGCGCCACTCGACCCCTGGTGCCGCGCCTACGATCACCCGAACCTTTTTGTCGTCGACGCAAGCTTCTTGCCGAGTTCGGCCGCGGTCAACCCGGCGCTGACGATTGCGGCACAGGCGTTGCGCGTCGCCGATCACATCGCCACCAAGGATCTGCAGCAATGATGGATCGAACCCGGCCGGTTGCATTGGTCACGGGAGGCCGGCGCGGCATCGGCCTCGGCATTGCCAAGTCGCTGGCCCAGGCTGGCTTCGACCTGGCGATCACCGGCATCGGCGATGACCAAGCGACAGAAGCGATCGTCGAAGAGCTGAGGGCCGAGGGCCGCCGGGCGATCTTCCTCAAGGCCGACCTCGCCGATCTTGCGAGCCATGCGGCAACCGTCGAGGCGACCATCGCCGCGCTGGGCAGTATCGATTGCCTGGTCAACAATGCGGGTATCGCGTCGGTGGTGCGCGGCGACTTCCTCGACCTCTTGCCGGAGAATTTCGACACCGTCGTCGGCATCAACCTGCGCGGCACCGTGTTCTTCACCCAGGCGGTGGTGAAAGCCATGCTCGCGGAGGCCCTGCCCCGTCACCCGCGAACGATCATCAACATCACGTCGGTCTCAGCCGGGATGACCTCGCCGGAACGCCTCGACTATTGCATGACCAAGGCGGGCCTTGCAGCGTTCTCGCAAGGCCTTGCCGTGCGCCTTGCCGAGACCGGCATCGGGGTCTTCGAGGTCCGTCCCGGCATCGTCCGCTCGGATATGACCGCGGGCGTCTCCGACAAGTACGACCGGCGCATCGCCGAGGGTCTGGTGCCCATGCGCCGTTGGGGGGAGCCCGCCGATATCGGGCAGATCGTTGCCGCCCTCGCCGGCGGCCAGTTCGCTTTCGCGACCGGGTCGATCATCAATGCCGACGGCGCCCTGTCGATTAGCCGCCTGTGAGAGAAACCATCATGAGCTACGACTACATCATCACTGGCGCCGGTCCTGCGGGTTGCGTCCTCGCCAACAGGCTGAGCGAGGATCCAGATGTTCGGGTGCTGCTGCTCGAAGCGGGCGGCGGTGACTGGCACCCGCTGTTCCACATGCCGGCCGGCTTTGCCAAGATGACCAAGGGCGTCGCCAGCTGGGGCTGGTCGACGGTCCCCCAGAAGCACATGAAGAACCGGGTGTTGCGCTATACCCAGGCCAAGGTGCTGGGTGGCGGCTCGACGATCAACGCGCAGCTCTATACGCGCGGCAATGCCGCCGACTACGACCTCTGGGCCAGCGAAGAAGGCTGCACCGGCTGGGATTACCGCAGCGTACTTCCCTACTTCAAGCGCGCCGAGGACAACCAGCGTTTTGCCGACGACTATCACGCCTATGGCGGTCCGATCGGCGTTTCGATGCCGATCTCGGCGCTGCCGATCTGCGACGCCTATATCCGCGCCGGGCAGGAGCTGGGCATTCCCTACAACCACGATTTCAACGGCCGCCAGCAGGCCGGAGTGGGTTTTTACCAGCTCACGCAGCGCGACCGGCGCCGCTCGTCGGCATCGATGGCCTATCTGGCGCCGATCCGGGACCGCAAGAACCTCACAATCCGGCTGGGCGCGCGCGTTACCCGCGTGGTGCTTGAGGGCGACCGGGCGGTCGGCGTGGAGATCGCCAACGGCCAGGACCTCGAAATCGTGCGGGCCGAGCGCGAGGTGCTGGTTTCGTCCGGCGCAATCGGCTCGCCCAAGCTGCTGCTGCAATCGGGCATCGGGCCGGCATCGCACCTCAGAGCGGTCGGCGTCCCGGTCCTGCACGACCTGCCCGGCGTGGGCGGGAACATGCAGGACCACCTCGATCTGTTCGTGATTGCCGAATGCACCGGCGATCACACCTATGACGGCGTCGCCAAACTGCATCGCACCATCTGGGCCGGCCTCCAATATGTGCTGTTCAGGACCGGTCCCGTCGCCTCCAGCCTCTTCGAGACGGGCGGGTTCTGGTATGCCGACCCCCAGGCGCGCTCGCCCGATATCCAGTTCCACCTGGGGCTCGGCTCTGGCATCGAGGCCGGGGTCGCGCGCCTCAGGAACGCCGGCGTCACCCTCAATTCGGCCTATCTGCATCCGCGCTCGCGCGGCACCATCAGGCTCGCCTCCAGCGATGCGTCGGCGGCGCCCCTCATCGATCCGAACTACTGGAGCGACCCGCACGACCGGGCGATGTCGATCGAGGGTCTCAAGATCGCGCGGGAAATCATGCAGCAGGCCGCGCTCAAGCCCTTCGTTCTGGCGGAGCGCCTCCCTGGTCCCAACGTGATGACGGACGAAGAGCTGTTCGACTATGGCTGCGCCAACGCCAAGACCGACCATCACCCGGTCGGTACCTGCAAGATGGGCACCGATGCGATGGCGGTGGTCGACCTGGAACTCAAGGTCCGCGGCATCAGGGGGCTGCGCGTCTGCGACTCTTCGGTGATGCCGCGGGTCCCATCCTGCAACACCAATGCGCCCACTGTCATGGTGGGCGAAAAGGGCGCCGACATCATCCTCAACCGCGCCCCGCTGCCGCCCGCGATCTTCACCCATGAGCGCAACGATGCCCGTCCCCGGGCCCGCTCCGACATCAGATAGGTCCTCATGATCCGCCATTGCGTCTTCATCCGCTTTCGCCCGACAGTCAACGATATGGAGAAGGCGGCGCTCTTCGCCGAAATCGCCGCGCTCAAGCCTCGCGTTCCCGGGTTCCTCGCTGCCCATATCGGCCGCAATGTCAGCCCCGAGGGCATGGACAAGGGCTATGCCGAAGGCTTCATCGTCGACTTCGCGAATGCGGCCGCGCGCGACGCCTATCTGGTCGACCCCGAGCACCAGAAGACCGGCGCAAAGCTCGTCGCAGCCGCGATCGGCGGGGTCGATGGCATCCTGGTCTACGACCTCGAGATCGCGGACTGACCGATGCCTTTTGCCCCGCGGCGCTTCCTGAGCGCCCTGTTCGAGGCGGCGGTGGCGGCGGCCGATCCGCTCGCCGCCATTCGCGCCAATCTGCCGGCAAGGCCAAGGGGCCGGACCGTCGTCGTCGGCGCCGGCAAGGCGGCGAGCCAGATGGCCGCAGCATTGGAGAGCCTGTGGGACGGCCCGCTCGAGGGCGCGGTCGTTGCCCGCCACGGCCCGGTCACGCCTTGTCACAGGATACAGGTGCTGCAGGCGGCCCATCCGGTCCCCGACGAGGCAGGTCTCGCCGCTTCGCGGACCCTGCTCGGGCTGGTTGAAAATCTCACCACCGACGATCTGGTGATCGCGTTGATCTCGGGCGGCGGATCGGCGCTGCTGCCGGCGCCCGCGGCCGGCCTTTCGCTTGCCGACGAGATCGCCGTCAACACGGCTTTGCTCGCCTCCGGCGCGCCGATTTCGGCAATGAACGTGGTGCGCAAGCACATCTCGGCCATCAAGGGCGGACGCCTCGCCCTGGCGGCGGCGCCGGCCAAAGTCGTGAGCCTCATCGTTTCGGATGTGCCCGGCGACAACCCCGCCTTCGTCGCCTCCGGACCGACGATCCCGGATGGCTCCACTGCCAAGGATTCGCTCGCGATCGTCAGCCGATACCGGTTGCAGTTGCCGCAACGGGTGATCGACCACCTCCGTTCCGCTACCTCGGCGGCGCCCTCGCCCACGCATCCCGCGTTCGCGACACATGAGCACAGGATCATCGCTTCGGCCGGCGTGTCGCTCGAGGCCGCGGCCCGGGAGGCAGCACTTTTGGGCATCGAGGCTAGGATCCTTTCCGATGCCATCGAGGGCGAAGCGCGTGATGTGGGTAAGGTGCACGCTGCCCTGGCGCGGGAAGTGGCCCTGCGCAACCGCCCCTTCCCGAGGCCGGTAGTGCTGCTGTCGGGCGGAGAAACGACGGTCACCATCCCCCCCGGCAGCACCGGTCGCGGCGGGCGGAACAGCGAGTTCCTGCTGTCCTTCGCTCTGGGGATAGACGGGCTCGACGCGATCCATGCGCTCGCCGCCGATACCGACGGCATCGATGGCTCGGAAGACAATGCGGGTGCTTTCGCCGATGGCGGTTCGGCTGGACGAATGCTGGGCGCCACTTGCGATCCGCTGGACCACCTATCGCGCCACGACGCCTACGGTGCCTTCAGCCTGGTCGGCGACCTGTTTGAGACCGGACCGACCGGCACCAACGTCAACGACTTCCGCGCCATTCTCATCACTGGCTGACCTTTGCACGGTCGCGAAAGGGCCGCCGCACAGAGGCGCCAGCCTCGCCATCGGAGGCACGCCCGTTCGGTGGGACATCGGCATCGCTTGACAAGCGCGTTACCGTGTTCTCTTTATGTTCTCATGAACGGCCGCGATAGCGGACTGCGGCTGATCATTTCGAAGAGAACGCGGGTGAACGGTCGAGATGGAAGCCGCGGCCACCATCCTTCATGCGGACCTCGACGCCTTCTACGCCTCGGTCGAGCAACTGCTCGACCCGTCGTTGCGCGGCCTGCCCATCGCCGTCGGCGGCGGTGTTGTGCTTGCCGCTTCCTACGAAGCCAAGGCTTTCGGGGTGCACGGCGGGATGACGGGGCGGCGGGCACGCGAACTTTGTCCGCACCTGCGTTTTGTCGGCGGCCACTTCAAGGAATACCAACGGCTGGGTGACGCCACCATAGCGGTACTGGGCGACTTCACGCCACTGGTCGAGCGAATTTCCATCGACGAGGCCTTTGCCGACGTCGCCGGGTGCACTCACCTTTTTGGACCGCCGGTCGAAATTGCCAAAGCAATTCGGAGCCGCGTGCGCGCCGAGCTGGGTCTGCCGATCTCGGTGGGGATTGCGCGCACCAAGCACCTGGCAAAGATCGCCTCGCAAGTGGCCAAGCCCGATGGGCTGGTGTTTGTCGACCCCAGGACCGAACTCGATTTCCTGCACGACCTGCCGGTGGAACTGATGTGGGGGGTGGGCCCGGTCACCAAGGCGCGGCTGGCCGAAGCCGGCGTTACCACCATCGGGCAGTTGGCGGGTACCCCAGGACAATCGCTGCGGCACTTGCTCGGTCAGGCGGTGGGAGAGAAGCTGGCGGCGCTGGCATGGAATCGCGATCCCCGCGAAATCACCACGGATCGCCGGGCCCGGTCGGCCGGCGCGCAGTCGGCTCTGGGGAGGAAGCCTGCTGAGGAACGC
>Ga0214473_10003240_pt1 | contig 19814 bp, 15 predicted proteins | sample RVTome_7_FD_203509 | JGI IMG/M metagenome (GOLD analysis project Ga0214473, IMG submission 203509) | Soil microbial communities from uranium-contaminated site in the Upper Colorado River Basin, Wyoming, United States - RVT98D197 | ecosystem: Environmental > Terrestrial > Soil > Contaminated >... | reverse complement strand
TCCTTAACTTCGTGTCCGGAAAAGCGGGGGAAGATCATAGCCTCCTTGTGTGAAAAGCTTGTTCACTGGGATTCTCTCCAGAATCCCCAAGGAGCGCCACCGACTTTTTAACATAGTACCTCCGGAGAGCTACTCCCAACGCTCTTCAAACTCAGTTCATCTGAATTCACTCAGAGTGCTCGGCGGTCTCCCATTTGCGATCGCACAACTCGCGAACGACGGGATTGGAGAATATGAACGAATGGAAGAGGGTCTCAGGCGACGTGCTGCCCTGTCCATCGGTACCCGAAGCCATTACTTTGGATAGTGCACACGATCTCCGATCGCTTCAATATCCATCCGAGATGTAGGACAACCTCAGATCGGGCGCAACGACAGTGCGCACAACGCTCACGATGAGAATTGTGCCTGTAAAATCGGACGTCGATCCAATTTTCGCCGCAGGAATTCGGTTGCTATTGGTGTTGTAAGGCGACGGACCGACGCTTAGTTTGGAACCGGAGCCGCCGTCGGCCTGGCATCGGGGCCGGAGAACTTCGAAAGACACAACCATGGAGCGATTGTTTGCCAAGAAAATCGATTCGCTCGACGCAATCTTTGATTACATCACGCAGTTTGCCGACGCGAACAAAGTGAATCCCGAGATCACACGCAAGTTGCACTTTGGCGTGGAGGAAGTTTTTACCAACATGGTCAGGTACAACACTGAATCCGCAAATGACGTGGCGATCGGATTGCAAATCGACAACGGACAATTCTTGATTTCAATTGTCGACCGGGATGTCCATTCCTACGACCCGACCAAAAGACCCCCCGTTGACATCGCACAACCGTTGCACGAACGCACTCCCGGCGGCTTAGGTATACACCTTGTGCGTGAAATGATGGACGATGTACGTTACGAGTATGACGGCCGAACTGTGACGATTACGTTGATTAAGCGCCTGGAGAGATAACAAATGCTCAAGATCGAACTCGCCAATAAATCCACCGTAGTACTGACCGGTCGCTTCGATGCGTCGCAGATTGCGCAGGCGGATCCAATTTTCGACAGCCTCGAAGGTCACAGCACGATTGACTGCAAAGAGCTTGACTACGTGTCCAGTGCCGGCATCGGTGTTATTCTGGGCGCCTACAAGCGTTTGCACGACGCCGGTTTCTCTCTGAAAATGGTCAATGTCAATGAGCACATCCGTCAGGTCTTCCGTTATGCCGGCCTGGACAAGATCATCAGCATGGAGTAGGGGTACTGCAGCGCACTGGCCCGATGCTACTATCCTGACTGTGACAGGGTTCTGATGCCTTTTCGCCATTGCAGATTACCAGCCCGCGTCGTATCGTTAGGTATCAATTCGGGCCCATTAGGCTTTCGGTCTGAGTCCGGCCAGTGCAGTGTATCTGTTGACTGACAACGACTTACGAGACAGAGTCAGACTGCCGCGGGCCGCCGGGAGTGCTTTCGGGCACCTCGAGGATTGTCACCTGAGATTATCCTTCGATTTACAGACCAACTTTCACACGGACAAATTGTAATTATGTCGACGCCAGACGATGCCGTGCTCATCAGACAGTGCTTGGAGGGGGATTCCAACGCTTTCGGCGTCCTGATCGACCGCTATCAGAAGCCGCTCTACAACACAGCATTAAGGATGACAGGAGACAGCGAAGACGCCCGCGACATCACTCAGGACACTTTTGTTAAGGCCTACGAGCGGCTGAAAGAGTATCGACCCGAGCATAAGTTCTTCAGTTGGATTTACCGGATTTTGATTAATGACGCGATCAATCACTTGAAACAGAGAAAACAGACGCAAGGAACCGAAGTCGAGATTGTATCACACGGACGAGCACCGGATGAAGAATTCGATGCCAATAGGCAGAGCGGCCGCATTGAACGCGCGTTGCGGGATCTCTCGTTCGATCAGCGCGTGGTCATCGTGCTCCGGTACTTCAACGATATGAGTTATCAGGAAATGAGCGACGTTCTTTCGCTTCCGGAAAAAACTGTAAAATCGCGCCTGTATTGCGCCCGTCAGAATCTCGCAACTCTTTTGACCCAGCTGGGAGTGGTAGTCCCGTGATCAATGATAAAGAAAAAGCCTTGATTCATCGCGCAATTGACGGAGAACTGGCGGAAGCCGAGAAGATCGAGTTCCAAAATCTCCTCGAAGCGTCTCCCGAAGCCCGTCGATTCTACCAGCAAATCGATTCTCTTGGCACGATCTCATCGAAGCTATCTCCCGTCGATGCGCCAGCCGGTTTGAAACCGGGCGTCCTCCGCGCGATCGATCACTCCTGCGCGCCCGTCAAGAAGGCGCATTCGTCGCCCAGGGCCATTGGTGCCCTCATTGGAGCGCTACTGACGCCGCGACTGGCTTATGGACTTGCTGCCGGTCTCATCATTGGAATTACAGCAAGCGCCATCGTGCTAGAAAACCCCGTCGGACAGTTGGACCCGCTTGATATTTCGGGGACTTTACTCGGAGGCAAAGAGTCCAAAGGGTTGCAGCGCGTGGACGCCGATTCCTTCGCCGAAGGGCAAGCCAGCGGCCGTCTTGCGGTTGATGCTGGCTCCGGCCTCACGTATATCCAACTTGCATTGGAGTCGACCCAGGAGGTTTCGATCGTCGTCGAATACGACCCTTCGGGGTACATACTCAGAGCTTTTGAGCAGGCTTCCCCTGTGGCCAATAGCATCGTAACTGGTCAGGGACAACTGCGCGCAGTGCATCTGGGTAAAAACCATTATGTGTTCGTGCTGGAGCGGGTCGGCAACCCTACTTTGCCGGTGATTTGTCGCGTTGAATCTAAGGAGGTCATTTACCAGAGGGAACTCCAGCTTTAGGTCTGGATTATGCGAAGGGCGCAGTTCATGGTGTCCCTTGAACTCGGAAAAATCTTAACCAACAAATAAATAGCGAAGCTGTAATTGAAGAAAGTAAACATAGGAATGAACCAGAAACGAGGAGGTGCGCAGTGGCACAAAAATCAACGGGCAAAACTAAGTTCATCCTGATCGGCGGCATCGTCGCTGTCGGGTTGGTCATCGCCGTTATGGCGATTACCGGTTTTCCTCCGGGCAAGGAACAGATCTCTGGTACAATCGGCGCCGCCGACCGCTACCGGGCAGGACAAGTTACCGAGGAGGATGTTAAGATTGAGGATGCGGGCGTGCAGGCCCTTCTGCAGGACGACAAGGTTATCGCCATTCTGCAGAGTGAAGAGTTTCAGTCGTTGGCGTCGAAGCCGGGCTTCATGGAACTGATGAAGAGCCCGTCGTTCGCGGAATTGGCCAAGTCGCCTGCCTTTGTCGATTTGTCGTCGAATCCGCAGTTTGTCGAGCTCTCAAAAAACCCAATCTACACAGAACTCATGAAGGCGCCTGTCGCCGTCGAGCTCGCCAGCAATCCGACGATGATGGAATTGGCAAAGAGCCCGGTCATGATCGATTTGGCCAAGACGCCAGTCTTCGTAGATCTCGCGAGCAATCCCAACTTCATGGAGTTGGCGAAGTCTCCCGCGTTTGTGGATCTTCTGACGAACCCGCAGTTTGCTGAACTGGCAAAGAGGCCCGAAGTCCTCGAATTGTCCGGGAATCCACAGTTTGTCGATCTCATGAAGCAACCGCAGTACGTTGATCTGGGCAAGCAGCTGGCCTTTATCGATTTGGCCAGCAATCCGAAATTCGCCGCATTGGCGAAGGCGCCGATTTTCGCGGAATTGGCGAAGAAACCACAGATCGTAGAGTTGGCCAGCAAGCCGGGGTTTTCCGAATTGATGAAGAATCCGTCTCTCGCCGAACTCGCCAAACAACCGGCCTTCGTTGAATTGGTCAGCAGGCCAAACCTGGCGGAATTAATGAAATCGCCTGCCTTCGTTGACTTGGCCAAGAAGCCAGCCTTCATCGAGTTGGCCTCGAATCCGAAATTCGCAGACCTGATAAAGCAGCCAGCCTTCGTCGAGCTGGCCAGCAATCCGAAGTTTGCCGACTTGGCGAGCAGCCCGAAGTTCCTAGAGCTGGCGGGGATTCCGGTCATCGAATAACTGTCGTAGTGCATCCTTCATAGACCATCAAAGAAAGGGCGCGGTCGATTTCGATCGCGCCTCTTTCGTTTGTTTTTGCTATCCTTCCGACCAACATGATGAGTCGTGCGCTGGCATTCGCCATTACTGTTGCTCTTACGCTTTTCTCCGCCGCTCCCGCTCACGCGGGTTTGCGCTATCTCGAGACCGGCCGTCTGCGGCTGGTGTATATCGACGGACTGCATTCATTCCTGGCGCCTTACGCTGCGACCTGCTTTGAGAATTCGAGCAACTTTCACACGGACCTGTGGGATTATTGCCTGCGTGGTCAAGTCAACGTCTTCCTCCACGACCTTGGCGATCAGGCCAACGGCGGCGCTAAGAACATTCCGCGCAACATGATCATCGCCGCAATTGCGCCTTTCAACTACATCTATGAAACGATGCCGGCGAGTGAGCGCATCAACACCATCATGAATCATGAGGTCGCGCACCTTTATACGATGGACCGTGCCGCGTCCTGGGATCGATTCTTCCGTGGCGCGTTCTTTGGCAAGCCCGAACCGGTCGCAGAGCAGCCGCTTTCGATACTGTACGATTATCTGACCTCACCACGACGCTCCGCGCCACGCTGGTACCAGGAAGGCATAGCCGTATTTCTGGAAACATGGATGGCCGGCGGTTTTGGCCGCGTACTGGGCGCCTACGATGAGATGGTCTTTCGGACCATGGTCCATGACAGCGCGCGTTTCTACGATCCGGTCGGTCTCGAATCGGAGGCGGCGAAGAAAGATTTCCACGTCGGCGTAAACTCGTATCTCTATGGTACCCGCTTCATGAGTTATCTCGCGATCCAGTATGGCCCCGAAAAGGTGATGGAGTGGGTGAATCGCACGGACGGCAGCAAGGCGTACTTCATGTCCCAGTTTGGACGCGTGTTTGGCATCTCGATGAACCAGGCATGGAAAGACTGGATTGCGATGGAACGGGAGTTCCAAGCGGAGAATCTGGCGCTGGTACGGGAATTCACCGTGACACCGTCTCGCGACCTTTCGCCACATGCGTTGGGGTCGATGTCGCGTGCATTTCTTGACACCGCAGCCGGTAAGCTCTACGCGGCGGTCAACTTTCCCGGACGGATTCCGCACATCGCCGCGATCGACATGGAAGATGGGTCAGTGGAACGTCTCTGCGACGTCAAGGGCGCGTCGCTATACTATGCGTCAGCGACGGCCTACGATCCACGGAGTCACACTCTCTTCTACTCGACCGACAACTATGGCTGGCGTGACGTGTGCATGGTCAACACGAGAACACGGACGCGAAATACACTCTTGAAAGATGCCCGAATCGGCGACTTGGTGTTCAATTCGGCGGATAGCTCGCTGTGGGGCGTGCGACACTTCAACGGCATCTCTACGATTGTGCGAATTCCCTTTCCCTACAGCGAATGGAACTTGGTTTACGCATACCCCTACGGGAAGGACATCTACGATCTCGACATTTCTCCCGATGGTCGCTTGCTCTCCGCAGCTTTGGCCTACGTCTCGGGGCAACAGACTCTGATCCTGATGCGAACGGACTCATTGCTTGCCGGCGACACATCGCATATCGAGTTGTACAATTTTCAGAATACGATCCCGCAAAGCTTCATCTTCTCGCCTGATGGCAGATACCTCTACGGGTCATCGTATTTCACTGGAGTCTCCAACGTCTTTCGCTATGACTTGAAGCTCGATTCGATGGATGCGATGACCAACGCGGAGACTGGCTTCTTTCGCCCCGTGCCCCTCTCAGAAGATTCCGCGATTGTTTTTCGGTACTCGTCCGAAGGATTCGTTCCGGCCGCAATCCCGATGCGTCCATTACGGGATGTCCATGCGATCAACTATCTTGGGCAGCTCATCGTCGACCGTCATCCGATCGTCAAGGAGTGGATCGCGGGCTCACCGGGGCAGATTGATCTCGATTCCTTGACGATCAAGACCGGCGCGTACAGGACATTCTTGAGTTGGCATCTAATGTCATTGTACCCGGTTGTGGAGGGGTACAAGAGCACGACGGCCGGCGGACTTCGACTGAATTTCGCGGACCACCTGGGTTTGCAAAGTGCCGATGTGACCGTGACGTACTCCCCGGAGAATCATCTGCCTGCCGACGAGCGTTGGCACGTCGAATCGAACTATTCGTATCGCGAATGGGATTTGGGATTCACCTACAATAAGGCGGATTTCTACGATCTCTTTGGCCCGACCAAGACCAGTCGTCGAGGATACTCTGCGTCGCTTGAACGGTCAAAGAACCTCATCTTTGATGATCCGCGAACCCTGGATCTTAATCTCGGCGTGGCCGGGTACTGGGATTTGGAGCGACTGCCCGATTACCAAAATATTCCGACGGCCATTGATGAGTTCTACAGCGTGTGGGGTGATCTCACGTACGAGAATATGGATGCGTCATTGGGTGCTGTCGAGCAGGAGAAAGGCATCCGCTGTGTGCTTTCTCCGAGCGGTACCTACGTCCGCGAGGAATTCTATCCTGCGCTTATCGCCAAGCTTGATGGCGGACTTCCACTCTCCTTAGATCACACGTCATTATGGCTGAGGACAGCGGCAGGTGTCTCCGAAGACTTGAAGGATGACCCCTTCGCAAACTTCTACTTCGGCGGCTTCGGCAATAACTGGGTCGATCATGGGAAAGTAAAGCGTTACAGAGAGTGGTACAGTTTCCCGGGACTCAATTTGAACGAGGTCGGCGGGACGAATTTCGCAAAGGGAGTGATTGAGCTCAATCTCCCACCGCTTCGTTTTCGCCGCCTGGGCGTACCGGCCCTTTATGCTTCATGGGCGCGCGCGTCACTTTTCACGTCAGCACTAGTAACGAATCTCGGCGACGATAGGCAACGACGTGAGGTCGGGAATATCGGCGCACAGCTTGACATTCAGATGCAACTCTTATCCAATCTCAGGCTCACGCTTTCTTTTGGGTATGCCCGCGCAGTGGAGAAAAATCGACGCGGCTCCGACGAGGCGATGGTTTCGCTGAAGGTCTTATGACGGAGCTGATCAAATCCTTTGTCAGCTTGGCACCTATTCTGGCATTCCTGGCCGCGCTCATTTTCCTCGACAGCTACAAACTGGTCGCTCCGCGTACGATCAGCTTGACAATCCTCGCCGGTGCGGTGGCCGCAATCATCAGCGCAATTGCCAATTTCTATTTGTCATCGGCCCTCGATTTGGTGCCCGGCGGGTATTCACGCTATGTTGCCCCCTTAGTGGAAGAGTCGGCGAAGGCCTTCTTTGTTATCGTTCTCTTCCGGCTCAATCGAATTGGTTTCATGGTGGATGCAGCGATTTATGGCTTCGCCGTCGGCGCGGGATTCTCGCTGGTAGAGAACGTCTTTTATCTGTTTCGCCTCGACACGGTCAACGTGCTCGTGTGGATTCTCCGCGGATTTGGAACCGCGGCGATGCACGCATCAACAATGGCGATGATGGCGGTCACGGCTAAGAACCTCACGGACCGTCATAACCATACTCGTTGGTGGGTCTTTCTGCCGGGTCTGTTTTTGGCTTACACGACGCACTCATTCTTCAACCATTTCCTTCTATCACCGACCATGTCGACCATCCTGTTGCTGCTTGTTCTGCCGCTTCTTGTATTCCTCGTATTCCAGCGAAGTGAACGGGCCACTCAGGAATGGCTGGGCGTTGGATTCGACGCGGACCAGGAATTGATCCGCCAGCTCTCGACCGGTGAATTTGAGAAGTCCAAGATCGGTACCTACCTGCAAACACTTCGCGAACGATTTCCGAGCGCGGTCGTCGTTGACATGTTCTGCCTGCTACGCATTCGCACGGAGTTGGCCTTACGGGCCAAAGGAATCATCTTGATGCGCCAAGCGGGAATAGAGATGCCGCCCGACCCCGAGATCAAGGAACAGTTGACAGAGATGAAGTTTCTGGAAAAAAGCATCGGTCAGACCGGCAAACTCACCATTCTCCCCTTCATGCACACCTCAAGTCGGGATTTGTGGCAGTTGACGACGATCAAGTAGCACCTGGCAGAATTGTCCACATTAGCAACTCTCCACGCAATCCCGCGGGAGGCGCTCCCGTCTGATTGTCCACCCCGCCATGGCACATCGTGCAAGCCGTCTTCCCCGGCCCATGGCAACGGTCGCACAACGCCGGATCACGTCTCAGTGTGTCCACACACCATTGACATGGGGACTCAGATTCGTGATTGCCAGCAGCGTGTCGGCTACGCTTGGGGCGAGCCGGGGGCGCGAGTGCTTCTGATTGGAGTACAACAAGAAACGCCCTCGGGTTGGTGCGTGCCCGAAGGGCGTTTCCGTCTTGATCAATTCGAGAGGCGTTGCCTCATGGCCCCGGCTGCGGCGCGCCGCGGAATACATGCCCGATGAGCCGGACAACATCGAGGACATCGGATATAATTCCATCGCTGTTCGCATCGGCGATGAACGCTGGATCGGGCGGGGCGCCACCACGAAACGCCACGCCGATAATCCCTACTACGTCGAGTACATCATATGACCCGTCGCCATTGATGTCTCCGCGAAGTTGCGGGGCGGCAGACCCAACCAATATACTGGTCGACTGTCCCTGAGAGGGCACAGAATTGGCCACTGGCGTTTCACTGACATACGGGGCGTTGGCCCCGGCCATACTCACGTAGTCACCGCCGCCGATATTGCCGCCCGGATCACGAATGCCGAGGTAGTAATTGTCGGCGGGGTCCGCATCCAGTTCAGGAACGATCTTGACCTCATACTGGCCGGGTTCAGTCTGCATGATCACGACTCTGTCATCGGCTTCACCAGGCACACCATTGGGACCGAGACCGTAGTCGGACGTCGAATCATAGGTCGCGTAGGCGCCAATAGTATTGACGCCGTTGGGCGCGATGGAGTCCAGGCCCGATGGAGAGATCACGATCAAATCGACGGGTGAGTACACCGTAATCACCAGCGAGTCGCAAACATCACCGATGCCGTCACCGTCCCCATCCGCCTGGTTGGCATTCGCCGCGGTGGGACAATTGTCGCAGGAAGTGCCTATCCCATCACCATCGGCGTCGGCCTGGTTGGCATTCGCCGTGGTGGGGCAATTGTCACAGACATCGCCCTTCGCATCACCATCGGCGTCCGACTGGTTGGAATTCGCTGTGGTGGGGCAATTGTCACAGACGTCGCCATCGCCATCGTTGTCAACGTCCGTTTGGGTGGGATTGGAAATCGAGGGGCAATTGTCACAAACGTCGCCATCGCCATCGTTGTCAACGTCCGTTTGGGTGGGATTGGAAATCGCGGGACAATTGTCGCAGACATCACCGATGCCGTCACCGTCACCATCTTCCTGAAGCGGATTGGCGACTGTTGGGCAATTGTCTGCGAAATCTGGAACTTCATCGGCATCAGCGTCCGGCGCGACTGTAATGATGCCCTTTGTAAAAGCGGGTGCGTGCCCGGTGGTGTTCAGATCATTTTGAATGAATTCAAGATGATTGGCTGGAGTGACACAGCACGTATCGACTTCGAATGTACCCTGGTTAGCCGTGACATCGAAGAAGAGACGAAAAGAGGCAGAATTGGTGCCGGCCGGGTCACTACCGGGCGCGAGCGCATCATCTTCGCCAATTTGAGAGTTCCCTTTACTTACCGTCGCATACAGCGCGCCATCCGGACTGACGAAATCCACGTTTGCTGCGGCTTCCGCGAAGGTCTCCGAAACCGGTCCGCTGCAATTCTCCACCGAAGGCGAGGCATACCGATTAGAGATAATTTCTGCGTCAGGCCAGTTCGACCCGGCAGGACCCAGCGGGCTGTTATAGACCCTGTTTCCGGCAATGCTGTTAAGTTCGAAAACCGAGACAATGTAGGCGCCGCCTGTAACGGATCGAATTTCCAAGGGAAGCACCATGGCCTGGACAGGGATGTCGTTGGTGATGAAGATTCCGACCTCCTGCCCGGTGGCCCCGGCGGCCAGAGTTTTGGATTCGACAACGACTTGGTTGAGTGCCAAGGCGTTATCGCACACGGTCAATATTGCTGCCACAAGAAGGACAGCCGCTACGACCTCGGAGTAACAACGCATTCTTGGTGTCAACATTTCGACCTCCTGCAGCTGCACATGCGGCTCTAAGCGGTTCTAACATGTAAGGCCAGCATACTGGCGCGGGGCGGCGGTTTTCGCCACCATCTCAAACGGCAATCACTGTCGCACCGACAATTGCTATTGTCGAACGGCCACAGCTTGAACGGAAGGGCACTCAAAGTCTGCATTGTGGCAATGCCGATCAACCTCGTCGGAGAGGCCACTGATCACCGCTGCACCTCGACGAGCAATAGCTGATCATGATCCAATATATCACAGTGGTCAAAATGTCAACACATATTTGAGTATGTGATTTATGGAGCATGGGCTACGTAGCTCGACCTGAAGAGGCTGTGTATTCGGACCGCTCTCCCGGTATTACCAAATTGGAAAGCTGGGTGGCCTGAATGAAGTGAAGATGAGTGGCTTGCGTGACCATCGGCAGAGTACGGCTGAGCTGTGTGGATGTGTGGCCGCAGTCCGATTAGCGGGCCTCGATTCCACCACGTCGCCACCCTCTGTAATCGACGGTTGAAAAGTGTACCGGGTGGCGGTGCAGAAGGGCGGTTGAAAAGTGTAACATTCCCGTGGCCGCAGCGGCTGAGGCTGCCATGGAGAGGAAGAGGAATGAAGACGATGCTCGGGTACGATCTGGTTCGGCGGTTGCACTACCGTGAGGGATTGAGCCGGCATGAGATCTCGCGGCGGACGGACCTGCACCGGCAGACGATCAACAAGATGCTTCGGTATTCCCGGCCTCCGGGTTACCGGCTGAACCAACCTCGTCTCCGGCTCAAGCTGGATCGGTTTGGTCCGTTCATCGACCAGATGCTGGAAGACGATCGTCTGGTGCCGTCGAAGCAGCGTCACACGGCCAAGCGTATTCTCTGCCGGCTGCACCTGCGGGGAGCACGGCTTTGGCGGGTCCTACACGATCGTGAAGGACTACGTGCGTGAGCAGAGGTTGCGGCTGCGGGAGGTGTTTTTCCCTTTAGCAGGCTGCTGAAAGAGTCCAAATTCGAGCCAGTTGCACGAGAGGTGGGGCGAAATCGATACGCCCATTTGCTTGCCATCCCTATGAACGGACGGCAGTTCCGGTAATCAGGACCGAGTTGGCAATGGTCTGTTTGACGCCTGAAAAACGTCTTTCAGCAACCTGTTAGAGCAACGGTGACACCGTTTGCGCTTCTCACCGGAGTCAGGTTTTCGGAATCTGCTCCATTGCTCCGGCCGTCCGTGATCGCGTAGATTGCGCATCGATAAGATGATCGGCCGCACCATCGCCCATTACGAAATCACCGGCAAGCTCGGTTCCGGAGGCATGGGCGAAGTTTACCTCGCCACCGACCTAGCTGGCGACCGGACGGTTGCGCTCAAGCTACTCCCTGAGCACGAATGGGGTGACCCGCATGCGCGCGAGCGTTTTCTTCGTGGCGGCCGGGCGATCGCGCGACTGACCCACTCCAACATCGTCAGCTTTTACGAAGTGGGCGAGGCGGATGGCATTCCGTTCCTCGCGATGGAATACATCGAGGGACGGGCACTTGACGAATACATGCAGGCGGCGAAGCGCCCCCTCTCGGACATCATCACTGTCATGATCGGGGTCGCGGAGGGTCTGCAGGCGGCGCATCAGGAGAAAATCGTCCATCGCGATCTCAAACCCTCGAACATCATCATCGAAGCAGACGGGCGTCCGCGCATCATCGATTTCGGCATCGCCAAGATCGGCAATGCCACACGCATGACCCGCACCGGCGACATGCTCGGTACATTCGCCTACATGTCGCCCGAGCAGACCCAAGGGTGGGAAACCGATGCTCGCTCGGACTTGTTTTCGCTGGGCATGATTCTCTATGAGGCGGTGGCCGGTCGACATCCATTCGAGGGTGAGCACCCCGGTGCGTTGCCCTATGCCATTGCCAACGAGGATCCACATCCGCTGGCGCGCTACTACGCCAGCGCCCCGGATGAACTCGAACGCATTGTGTTCAAGTGCCTGGAGAAAAAACCGGCAGCGCGCTACCAGTCGGCCGCGGAGCTGGTCGCCGATCTCAACAAACTGCGTGAGGATCTCGAGCATGCCGGACCATCGTTGCGCTCGCGGCGGGCGCAGTCGAAGAGACGCCGCCGTCTGCCGTACGTCTTCGGTGCTGGAGGCCTCGTGCTCATGTTGGCCATAGGGGGCGGATACCTTCTTCGCACGATCATCGGGGGCAGCGGCGGTTCGTCGGGACAGGCGCGCAAGATGTTGGCGGTTCTACCTTTCGAGAACCTGGGCCAACCCGACCAGGAGAGCTTTTCCGACGGCCTCACCGAAGAGTTGATATCAAAGTTGAGTTCGATCGCCGGACTGGGCGTGATCTCGCGGACGACCGCTATGACGTACAAGAATGCCCAAAAAGACATTTACCAGATTGCCGAAGAACTCGGCGTCGACTACATCATCGAAGGGAGCGTCAACTGGGACAGAAAGCCGGGCGGACCGGACCGGCTGCGCGTCACCGCGCGCCTCGTGGAAGCGAAGAGTGAACTGCTCCTTTGGGATGTCGCTTATGACCGATCAATGTCCGATGCGCTGAATTTGCAGGCGGAAGTTGCCGCCAAGACCGCGAACACACTCCACATCTCGCTGTTGGATAGCGACCGACAAAATCTCGTACGCGGTGGAAGCACCAACGGGGATGCGATAGTCGCCTTCATGGAGGGGAATGCGCACTTTCGCACGGGGCGCATCCGCGATGAGATTGCGGCCGCGATCGCTGCCTACCAGGAAGCGACCCGCTTGGACAGCAACTTCGTCAATTCCTTCGCGCGACTCTCCCGCGCGCACGCCAAAATGGTTTGGTACTGGGGGGATGATACACTCTCAACTCAGAAAACGCTCGCAAGACAGGCGATGAACCGCGCCGAGCAGATTGGTGCCTGGGCTCTCGAAACGAAGCTGTCTCTCGGCTACTACTACTACTGGATAGAACGCAACTTTGACCAAGCGTTCAGGCAGTTCACGGAGATTGTCGAGAGCGGCTCCAAGTCGACCGAATTCTATGAGGTTCATGCCGCGTTGGCATACGTGTTGCGCCGCCGCGGAGAGTTCAAACCGGCCCTCTCGCACTTGACCACCGCGCTTGAGGACGACCCGGATCGCAATGCGAAAATCGAATCCCCGCGCTTGGCGGAGCGCTCTTGGGAACTGGCCTACACGCATTTGCGATTGCGACACTGGCCAGAGAGCATCAAGTACGCTCAGTTGGCACGGAAGTTCAATCCGCAGGCTACAGACCCGTACCGAATTCTGTCTCAAGCACAAATCTACGGTTACGGGAACACCGATAGCGCCTGGGCCATACTTGCGGGCGCGCCGTCTTCAATCCCGGCTGCACGACTCTCGGAAGATCGCGTGTCCGTCAGCCTTCTGCGTCGCGACCCCGAACGTGCAGTGCGTGACCTGATGGTTGTTGATGAAGACACTGTCTACTTCGAACTGGAACGAAGCATGATCAGGCGGCTACAGCATGATACCGGCTCGGCTCGCACGTCTCTCAATACGGCTCGTGTCATCCTCGAGAGGTATGTGACAGAGGATTCGAATTACGCGCCATTTCACAGCTACCTCGGAATCGTCTATGCCGGCCTCGGTCGTCCGGGGGACGCCGTCAGGGAAGGGATGAAGGCGCTTGAGCTTCTGCCGCCCCAGAAGGACGCCTACTGGGGAGGTCCGCGCAACCTGGAGGCACTCGCCCGTATCTATGCGACGATCGGTGACAAAGAGGCCGCTGTAAGCACTCTTAACTCTGTACTTGCACTGCCGGCTGGCCTTGTGTCGCCCGCCTACCTGCGCATTGCCCCCGAGTACGACCCACTGCGTGGTTACCCACCCTTTGAAGCGATCCTCACTCGCTGAACGAGTGGGCCAAAGGTCTCCGGCATCTGAAGTGGAACCGATAGTGGTTTTTTGCTGACAAAAATGCCGATGTGGTACAATCGCTTACGAGTTCGAGAATCGTCCCCTCCGGGAGCCATTCACGACAGTATTCGGGATGGTTTGAGCACTGTTTCACTCGCCCCGCCATTTAGACGCACGTCGAAACTGTCCAATGCCTTGGACACCAATCAATTACTCCCGATCTGACTCCGACGGGTTGAACTCGGCACGTTTTGAGGAGAGTGAACTAGTGTCGCGTTCCATGGATAACCTGCACTGAAAGTGGAGCGCCAGATGAGGTCCTGGTCGCCCAATCCATTGATGCTCCTTGTCTTCCGGTGCCGCCCGTACCACTGGAAACACAGGACTTCTTCAAGGAACTCCCGGGACACAACACTTGATTACGGGCACAAATGTTCACTTTGGTTTGACGACATACACCGTTTCAGTCGTGCTGATTCTCTGGCGCCGGCAGCATGCACCGTGTCGATTCATCCTGACGTAAGCCGAGCGCGTAATCGGCCTGCATCAATTTCTGGATTTCGCGCGAACCCTCGTAGATCGATGACCCCTTCGCGTTCCGATAGAATCGTTCAACAGGATACTCATCCGAGAACCCATAGGCGCCGTGAACCTGCACCGCATCCGCCGCCGCCGCCTCTGCCGCCTCCGCGGCGATCCATTTGGCCAATGCGGTCTCGCGCGTGTTCGGTTGGCCGGTGTTCTTCAGCCAGGCGGCACGCAACCACAGCAAGCGGCACGACTGGTAGTTCGCCTCCATCCGCGCGAGCATTTCCTTGACCAGCTGGTGATCGCGGATCGGCCGTCCAAAGGTCTTCCGGGTCTGGCTGAATGACACCGAGGCATCCAGACACGCTTTGATCAGGCCCGTGGCGCCGGCGGCGACGGTGAAACGTCCCTGATCAAGCGCGAACATGGCAATCTTGAATCCCTCCCCCTCATATCCGAGTATCTGTTCTTTAGGCAAACGAACATCGGAGAACTGAATGGCGCCGGTGTTCCCCGCCCGGACGCCAAGCTTGCCGTGAATGCTGGACGTCGTGACCCCTTTCGTCGACCGCTCGACGATAAAGGCGCTCATTCCCGAATGATCACGCTGCTTCATTTTCTCACGGTCGGTCCAGGCAAAGACCAGAAACGTATCAGCAACATCGGCCAGCGAGATCCACATCTTCTCCCCATTCAGAATGAAGCAATCGCCATCGCGGTCCGCCGTGGACTGCAAGCCAACAACGTCTGACCCGACATTTGGCTCGGTCAGGCCAAAGGCGCCGATGTGTTTGGCCGCGATCAGATCGGGAAGGTACTTCGACTTCTGTGCGTCTGTTCCCCAAGTCAGAATCGTGAGCGAAACCAACCCCACATGAACGGACAGAATCACGCGAACCGATGTGTCGGCATGTTCGGCTTCCTCACACGCCAACCCCAGGGCGGTGTAATCCATTCCCAGTCCGCCGTACTTTGCCGGCAGGCATAACCCGAAAATGTCTGCCTTCGCCATCTTGAGCGTCAGGGTTGGATCGTACTGGCTGTTGCGGTCCCGTTCGCGGATGGTCGGCAGGACTTCACGTGTGCAGAACTCGCGGATAAGCGATCGGACTGCACTGTGGTTGGCGCTCATTGTGAAATTTAGCATGGGGAATTATGGTCTCCTGAATGCCCTATCTATAGAGATGCGTGTCTTCAATCGTGCGGTCTGGTCTGACAGGATGTTCTCATTTCGACACACCCACGGAACATACGATTGAACAGCGCATCATGTAAACAAATCGTGGTCTCATCCGCGTGCCGCTGTCGAAAAACACAAGACGGACGTGTCGAAAGCAGACCCAATTGGTCATATCAAGAAGCAGGCGGGAAGGGAAGAAGGGGTTTGACACGCAGGAACCATGTGACCAAATTATGAGTGCAGCCGAACGAACGTTCGGTCGGGTGGCGACCATTGGGACGAAAACATCAACCAACGCATTCTGCGGTGAGTTCATCAACAGCCGAGCGTATCCGCAAAGCCGCGATGGACCTGTTTGCCCGGAAGGGATTCGCAGGAACCTCGATGCGTGATCTGGCCAGCGCGACGGGGCTGAGCGTGTCGGGGCTGTATCATCACGTCCCAGGAAAGTCTCAGCTCCTGCATCAATTGCAGGAAGACGCCTTCCGCCGGCTTCTGCGTCCTCTTTCCTCTCTCCCCCCGAGCATGACACCCGAGGAAAAACTTGGACTGTTGATTCACAATCACGTCAGCTTTTTCGCGCATCACATCACGGAAATGAAAGTTCTGGCGCACGAGTCCGACGCGCTGGGCGGAGAGCTTGGCAGGAAGATGCACGCGCGCCGCCGCCGCTATTACCGGCTGTGTCTGCGCATCGTCAGCGACATTCTCCGCAAGAGCAGACGGGTGGACATCGATGCGCGGGTGTGCACAATGACGCTCTTCGGCATGATCAATTGGATTTACACCTGGTACCGCCCGGCCTGGCACGGCGACCCCGATACGGTCGCGCGGCAGATGGCGGAAATCTTTCTCCGTGGTATCCGGCGTGATCGGCGGCGCGTGATCAAGCGGGGTTGACTCACACACTTTTGTCGAATTGCGAGGTTGAATGCCATGACGCTATTCCCAACCCAAAACGATGGCAGCCGGGACTTCACCGAAATCGTTTACGAGAAGACCGGGCCTGTTGCCACCGTCATGATCAATCGTCCCGCGCATTACAACGCGTACAACACGCAGGCATTGAAAGAACTCATCCAGGCATTTACCGATGCCGCCTGGGATGACAGCATCTCAGTGGTTGTGTATACTGGAGCGGGCGACAAGGCCTTCTGCACCGGTGGCGACGTCAAAGAGTATCAGGCCTATTATACGAAGAGACCGCGGGACTACTACAAGTACATGGGTCTTTTCCGTGCCTACATCGAGTCCATCATCAATCTGGGAAAACCATCGATTGCGCGGCTCAACGGAATGGCCGTCGGCGGGGGAAACGAATCACAGATGGCGTGCGATCTGGCGGTGATGGCGGACGACACCTTTCTCGGACAGATCGGCACCAATGTGGGCTCTGTTGCCTGTGGAGGCGCGACACAGTGGCTCCCGATCATGGTCGGTGACCGTCGCGCGCGCGAAATGCTCCTTCTCAATCAACGCATCCCGGCGCAGCAGGCGCTCGATTGGGGACTGGTCAATCGGGTTGTTCCGCGAGAAAAGCTCGATGAGGCGGTCGACGAACTGGTTCAGCAGCTTCTGGACAAGTTCTTCGAATGCACGCGCTACACACGCACCCAGGTCAATTTCTGGAAGGAACTGGCATGGCATCAGACCATTGGGCACGCGCGCGACTGGCTGACGACCCATTTCGCCTGCGGAGAGCCCAATGAGGGAATGCGGGCCTTTGTCGAAAAACGCAAAGTCGATTACCGCGGTCTGAGGCGCAAGATGGCGGAGGGTGGCAGTATCGAGTTCCTCTGGGGATCATACTCTGTGGTTTGCCCCGCGTGTGGCGCCTATGGGCTTCCCTCCGAATTTGCCTATTGCGGGCAATGTGGGCATGAACTCAGCGCCGACGCGGACGCGAAGACTTAAGACTCATGGCGACCTACCCTGAGCTTCAGAACCGTGTGGCCATCGTGACTGGAGCGGCCGGGGGGATTGGCGCGGCCGTTGCCCAGGCGTTGGGCGGACAGAAGTGCCGCGTTGCCCTTGTCGACCTCCAGACGGATGGCATGTTGCCGTTGGCTGACACAATTCAACGTGCGGGCGGCGACGCGAAAGCGTTTCCGTGCGACATCCGCGATCCGGAGGCCGTGAATGCCACCGTATGTGATGTCGTGGCAAACTGGGGCTGTATGGACATCTTGGTTAACTGCGCGGGGATCAGTGCGGATGCGATGTCGTGGAAGCTAACAGATGACCAATGGGGAGATGTCATTGAGACGAACTTGACCGGCATCTTCCACTTCATTCGATCGGCCGCTCCCGTGCTGCGTTCCCGAAATGCCGGAAGAATCATAAATATCACTTCGATTAACGGGATGCGCGGCCGGGTCGGACAAGCCAACTACGCGGCGTCCAAGGCGGGAGTGATTGGTTTGACAAAGACGGTGGCGCGCGAACTTGGCCCATCAAACATCACAGTGAATGGCGTCGCACCGGGGATGATCGCTACACCGATGACCGCCGGTCTCCCGCCGGAAGTGAAAGAGCGCTCCCTCAATGAAACAGTTCTCGGACGTCTCGGGACGCCTAATGATGTCGCCGCCGTGGTTGTATTTCTCTGCTCGGATGGGGCCGGCCACATAACGGGCGAGATCATCAAGGTGGATGGAGGGCAGTATATCTGAGTTGCGGCATGGCAAGACGGCGCCGCGGATAGGTGAGGCATTTGTGAAGATCTACGAATTCATCAAAGTTGACGAGAGAAATCGTATAGCACGGCTGACGCTCGCGCGCGCGCCGCTCAATGTCCTCAATATGGCGATGCTCTCCGAGATCAACGCCCACTTGGAGACTCTTGTCGGAAGGCAGGATTTGTGCGCGCTGGTCATCGACGGCGACGGAAAGGTGTTCTCCTCCGGGGTGGATGTCCCGGAGCATCAGAAGGGTACCGTCGACGCGATGATCGGAACCTTTCATAAGACCTTTCGGATCATGCATCGCCTGCCGATGCCGACCATCGCCGCAGCCCACGGCGGCGCCTACGGTGGCGCCATGGAGCTGGCTGTTTTCTGCGACATCATTCTCGCGGCGGATGATCTGAGAATTGGTGTGCCGGAAATCAAGCTCGGGGTCTTCCCGCCGTTGGCGGTGGCGCATCTGGCGCAGATTATCGGGCCAAAAAAAGCCGCCGAATTGATCTTTACCGGCGCCATCATCCAAGCCGATGAGGCGTTGAGCATCGGATTGGTCAATCATGTCTATCCGGCCGCGGAATTCCACGCGACCGTCGAGAAGTTCACGGAAAGATTCTCATCTCTGTCGGCATTCTCACTCTATCAAGTGAAACGCGCCTTCAAGCGCGTCGTCATGCCCGATGTCGAACGCGCGCTGGACGAGGCCGAGAGAATCTATTTGCGGGATCTGATGGAAGGGGACGATCCCAGTGAGGGGCTCAACGCCTTTATCGAAAAACGGGCGCCGGTTTGGGCCGACCGCTAATTCACGAAGGGACGAATGATGAGAGCCGCGATATTCGAGAAACCCAATGCGCCGCTGACCATTGGCGAGTGGCCGACCCCCGAGCCAAAGCCCGGGGAGATCCTCGTCAAAGTTTCCGCCTGCGGTGTCTGCCACACCGACCTTCACTACATTGATCACGGAGTTCCCACTTTCAAGACCCCCCCCCTGATTCTGGGGCACGAGGCGGCGGGAATCGTCGCCGGAGTCGGACACGGTGTCACCATCAGGCGGGAGGGGGATCGCGTCCTGTTGCCGGCGATCCTGACCTGCGGCCATTGCTACAATTGCCGTACCGGCCGCGAGAACATCTGCGCGGAGATGAGGATGTTTGGCAACGATGTCGATGGCGCCTACGCGGAATACGTCCTGGCCCCCGCCAAAGACACTTTTCTCCTGCCGGAATCGATCCCGCTGATAGAGGGATCGATCATCGCCGATGCGATCTCAACACCCTATCATGCCGTCAAGAATCGTGGGCAAGTCAGAGGCGGCGACAAGGTCATCGTTTTCGGCTGTGGCGGTATCGGCCTGAACATCGTCCAGATGGCGACCG
>Ga0214473_10003239_pt1 | contig 19817 bp, 20 predicted proteins | sample RVTome_7_FD_203509 | JGI IMG/M metagenome (GOLD analysis project Ga0214473, IMG submission 203509) | Soil microbial communities from uranium-contaminated site in the Upper Colorado River Basin, Wyoming, United States - RVT98D197 | ecosystem: Environmental > Terrestrial > Soil > Contaminated >... | reverse complement strand
CTCGCAGCCATACCAACGAGTCTAGGCTTCGCGCCCCTTGCTGCCGCTGAAGGACAACATCCCGACGCTGCGGTTCGCGATCCTGACCGTGATCCTGATCGCGCTCAACGTCGCGGCGTTCGCGGTCGAGTTCACGTGGTCGCAGGACCAGGGATCGGCGTCGGGCGAGGCGGGGCAGCTCGGCGCATCGGAGTACGACGTGGGGCTGATCGAGTACGGCGCGATTCCCTACCGGATCACGCACCCGGGCGAGGACTGCGGACTCTCGGCGCTGAAGCAGGAGGCGACGATCGTTTGCGAGGGGACGAAGGAGTACCGCGATGCGGAGCAGGCGGGCGGGCTCGCCGACCTCAGCGAGGCGCCGTGGTGGGTGACGGTGTTCACCTCGATGTTCCTCCACGGGGGGATCCTCCATCTGGCCGGGAACATGCTGTTCCTGTGGGTGTTCGGGAACAACATCGAGGACTCGGTCGGGAGGGTGATCTTCATCCCCTTCTACCTGCTCGCGGGGATCGCGGCCGTGTACTCGCAGGCGCTCCTCGACACGAGTGCGACGGTGCCGACCGTGGGGGCGAGCGGCGCGGTGGCGGGCGTGCTGGGCGCATACGCGCTGTTACACCCGCGAGCCAGGGTGCTGACCCTGATCTTCATCATCTTCTTCGTCACCCTGGTCGAGATCCCGGCGATGGTCCTGCTCGGGGTGTGGTTCGCGCTCCAGTTCCTGCCCGCCGTCGGCCAGCTCGCGACCCCGGACGTCACCGGTGAGGGCGGCGGCGTCGCCTACTTCGCGCACATCGGCGGGTTCTTCGTCGGGCTGGCGCTGATCAAGCTGCTGGCAAGACGCCGCGAGGAGCCCCCGGGCTCGGCGCCGTCCCCGGTCTACTGATGGACCCCGACCTCCGCACGGCGGTCCTCGGGGTCGGGATCGCGTTCGTCGCGCTGCTGGCGGCGCTGACCCTGGGGGAGATCGCCGACTCCGGGCCCGACATCCTCACCCTCACCTCGCTGGTCGTGATCGCGCTGCTTGCGTTCGGGCTGATCGGCGCGATCCGCAACCCGCCCGAGTGACGTGGTTAGGGCAGCGCCTGGTGCGGCGCCGCCCGCTCCGGAACGATGACTGCGAACCTCGAACCGCGGGCGGGCATGCTCTCTGCGTGGATCCTGCCGCCGAGCGCCTCGACGATCCGCTTCGCGAGCGCCAGCCCGAGCCCCGAGCCGTCGCCCGACCGCGCCGGGTCGCCGCGCCAGAACGGGTCGAAGACCCGCTCCAGCGCCGCCGGGTCGATCCCCTCGCCCGAGTCCTCGACCACGACCTCGAGCCCGTCCGATCCGCGGCGCGCCTCGACGCGGACGGTACCGTCGGCGGGCGTGTGCCGGATCGCGTTCTGGAGCAGGTTCTGGACCACCCGCGTGAGGCGCGGGGAGCACGAGGCCCCACCCGTCCCGTTGAGATGCGTCTCCAGCTCCAGCCCCTTCTCCGTCGCCTGCGCGTCGCACGCCGCCACCGCCGAGCGGACGACGTCCTCGACCCGCGCCCGCGCCGACTCCGCCTCGATCGCCCCCGCGTCGAGCTGCACGAGCTCGAACAGGTCGTCGACGAGCACGACGAGCGACTCCACCGCGCCGCGCATCTCGCCAACGTAGCGCCGGATCGTCGCCGGATCGTCGACGACGCGGTCGTCGATCGCCTCCACCATCGCCCGCAGCCCGGCGAGCGGGGTCCGCAGGTCGTGCGACACGGCCGTCACCAGGTCTCGGCGCTGCGCCTCCGAGCGGCGCTCGCGACCGAGGGAGTCCGCGAGCCGGGCGGCCATCTCGTCGATCGTCGTCGCCAGGGTGTCGAGCTCTGGCCCGGCGTCCAGCTTCCCGACCCGGGCGTCGAGATCGCCCTCGCCAATCCGCCGTGCGACCCCGGACAGGCGCTCGATCGACCCCGCCGATGCCTTCGCCGTCGCCAGCGCCGCCCCCGCGCCCGCCGCCATCGAGTACACGAGCAGCAGCGCCACCTGGGCGGCGTCTTGCTCGGACACGAGCATCAGCTCCGCCAGAACCCCGACGTTCGCGAGCGCTACCAGCGTCGCGACGAGCGCCACGGCCAGCAGCCGCGCGCGAAGCGACGCGCGGGCGAGCAGGGGAGCGGCGACGGCGGCGATCCCGGCGGACAGCGCGACCGCCGGAAGCAGGAGTAGCGCCAGGTGGCCGAGCTCGTCGTCCGGCATCCCCGTGACCGCAGCGAGCACGAGCACGAGCACCGCTCCGGCGAGCGCTATCCCGGCGGCAAGCAGCAGCAGCCGCAGACGGCTCATGGCTCGAACCTGTACCCGGCGCCCCACACCGTGACGAGGCGCCGGGGGGCCGAGGGATCGTCCTCGATCTTCTCGCGCAGGCGGCGGACGTGGACGGTGACGGTGGAGGGGTCGCCGTCGAAAGCGACGTCCCACACCGCGTCGAGCAGCTGCAGGCGGCTGAACACGGTGCGCGGGTTGGACGCGAACAGGTGCAGGAGGTCGAACTCCTTCGGGGTGAGCTCGGCGTTGCGCTCCCCGACGAGCACCTCACGCGTCCGCGGGTCGATCTCGAGCCCGTCGAAGCGCAGCGGCGGCTCCGAGGAGCCTCCTGGCCTCCCCGCCCGCCGCAGCACGGCCTTCACCCGGGCGACGACCTCGCGCGGCGAGAACGGCTTTCCGATGTAGTCGTCCGCTCCGAGGTCGAGGCCGACGATCCGATCCGTCTCCTCCCCACGCGCCGTCAGCATGATCACCGGAGGCGCGCCCTCCTCGGCGCGCATGCGGCGGAAGACCTCGAACCCGTCAACGCGGGGGAGCATCAGGTCGAGCAGGACCAGGTCCGGCTCGCGGTCGGCGAGGATCTCGAGCGCCGCCTCGCCGTCCGCGGCGGTTCGAACCTCGAACTCCTCGCGGGCGAGGTAGCGCGAGAGGACGTCGCGAACCACCGGCTCGTCGTCGACGATCAGCACGCAGCCACTGGTCACCATGCCCTGATTGTCCACAGAAAGGTTAAGAGAGGGTTTTCTCCGCGCTCGGCGCCGCAACGATTCGGTAATCCGCGCCGTCGACACTCGCGCACAAGCACGATGTGGATCCGATCGACGATCTCCAACCACCCGCTGGCTACGGCGCTGGCCGCGCTCGCGACCGCGGGCGCGATCGCGTTCGTGCTCGTGTTCTTCGAGCCGCAGGCGCTTCTGATCGACGACGAGGTGAGCGAGGCCGTTCCCACACTGCAACCGGCATCCGCCCAGAAGACCGAACGGCGCGCCGAGCCGAAGGTGCTCGGCTCGGGCGAGTTCATCGGGATCGAGGGTCACTCCGCCGCCGGTACGGCGCGGCTGCTGGAGCTCGATGATGAGACCCGTTTCGTGCGCTTCGAGAGCGACTTCGACGTCACCAACGGTCCCGACCTCAGGGTGTACCTGTCCGCGGCTCCGCCGGACGCCTCCGCCGACTCGTACGACGACGAGTTCGTCGACCTCGGCGAGCTGAAGGGGAACGTCGGGAGCCAGAACTACAGGCTGCCCGCGGAGGCCGATCCGCAGCGGTACCGATCCGCGGTCGTATGGTGCAAGCGCTTCTCGGTCGGGTTCGCCGCCGCCGGAATCGGCTAGCCGCCTCGCCGCAGCCACGGCGGCCGGCGCATACGTCGGCGGCGCGGTAACAGCTCTCGCGCCGTGGGGCGCCAGCGAAGATCGGGATCTGCGGCCACCGCGGCCGCGAACCGCTGCGAGCGATCGACGAAGCGACGAACGAGGTCCGGATCGAAGTGGTTGGCGTCGAACCGGATCGAGGCGCGGATCGCGGGTCCCGGATCGATGACGTGGCTGAAGCCGAGCGGCATCGCGTCCTCGAGCTGCGGCAGGGCCTCGAGCTCGAGGCCGGCGAATCGCAGCGGCGACGGCGCCGTTCGCTCGGACACGATCGCCTGGGTTCGGGGAACCGCGACGCCGCGACGGCGAAGCTCGGCGGTGAGGCGCTCGAGCGGGATCGCCGTGTGGGCGTTCGCCTCAGCGACATCGTCGCGAACCGCGCGCAGGCACTCGCGGAACGTCGCCTGCGGGTCGAACCGGAGCCGCAGCGCGAGCCCGTTCGCGAACCATCCGAACATCCGCTGCACGGCGAGCTCGCGGCGGTTGCGGACGAACGTCGCGAGAACGACCTCCTCCCGACCGGTCTCGGCGGCGAGCTGGAGAGCGAACAAGGCCTTGCGGACGGTGAACCGCGTGGTCCGCTCGGCGCGCGCGAGCTGCTCCAGCGAGCCCGCCGCGTCCGGCGGAAGCTCGTACTCGATGATCCCGTCGCGGGGGGCGGCCGCGGAGATTGGCGCAGGCCGGACGAACGGGAGCCGGGGCGGCTCGGGAGCATCGGCGAGCCGTCGGCGCCACCAGCCGACCTCGGCGGCGAACCGCGGCGAGTCCGCGGCCAGCCACCGTCGCTCGCGCGCGGCGAAGTCGCCGTACTGGAGCTCGAGCCGATCCGCTAGCGGCGGTGGCAGGTTCCGCGCGAATGCCTGGTACAGCTCTCCGAGCTCACGGAAGAAGACGTTCCAGGATTCCGCGTCGGAGATCGCGTGATGGGTGATCCGCAAGAGCCGATGCTCCTGCGGTCCCAGGCGGAGGAGACGGAAGCGCGCCAGCGGGCCTCGCTCGAGATCGAACCCGACGTCCGCCTCCGCGGCGAGCGCCGCGGTCGCCTCGGCGCCGGGGTCGGCGCAGGCGCTGAGGTCGACCGGCGCCAGCTCGAGCGACGATGGCGGATGGACGATCTGAACGACCGCGCCATCGCGCTCGGCGAATGTCGTCCGCAGTGCTTCGTGTCGGCGGATCAGGTGCTCGATCGCGCGCCGAAGCAGCGCGGCATCCAGCGCGCCCGTGATCCGCATCGGGACCGCCATCGTGTAGAAGCGGGAGTCGCCGAGCTTTCGCGCATGTCTGAACGCGAACTCCTGCCTGAACGACGTCGGCAGCGGCGAATCCCGCGACTCCCCGACCAGCGGCGGCATCCGCCCGTTCGCGGGCGCGGACCGGAGCCGATCCACGATCGCCGCCATCGCCTTCACGGTCGGGGCCCGCACGAAGGCCGCGAGCTCGAGCTCCGCGCCGGTCGCCGCGTGGATTCTCGCCGCCACGATCGCCGCGGACAGCGAGTCGCCGCCGAGCTCGTGGAACTCGGCCTCGCGGTCGACCGCATCGACCTCGAGCACGTCCGCCCATGCGTTCGCGACCAGCTCCTCCGTAGCCCCGACGGCGGGCCTCGCCGGCGACTCGCGCGCCACAGGCGGGGCGGCGAGGCGCTCCGCGTCCACGGCTCCACCGGTCGTCAGCGGCAGCTCGTCCACGAAGGCGATCCGTCCCGGCACCGCGTGCTCGGGAAGCCTCTCGCGCACGTGCGAGCGCAGGTCCGTCGTCGTGGGCGATCGCCCCGGGGCGACGACGAATGCGATCAGCGCCGCCTCCCCGCGCGTTCGGTCGGACGGCACCACGGCCGCCGCCCCGATGTCGGGATGCGCGCTCAGCGCCGCCTCGACTTCTGCGGGGTCGACGCGGTTGCCGTGCACCTTCACGACCCGGTCGCGCCGTCCCGCGATCGTCAGCGAGCCGTCCTCGCCCAGGAATCCGAGATCGCCGGTGCGAAGCACCCGCGTTCCGTTGCCGCCGGCATCTGCCGCGAACCGCTCCGCGTTCAGCTCCTCCCTTCGCCAGTACCCAGGCGACAGGAACGCGCTCCGCACCGTCACCTCGCCGACCTCGCCGAGGGGTGCGGGCTCGCCGCGCTCGTCGCGGATCACCACGTCCACCCCCTCCGCGGCGCGGCCGACAGACAGGGGGCCGGTCGGGGGCTCGGCCTCGGGGCCGATCAGCTGCTGGGTGATGTTGCCCGCCTCGGAGCTCGAGTACATGCTCGCGACCACGCAATCGGGCGCGCAGTGGCGACGGCCGATCTCCACCTCCTCCCACCGCACCGGCTCGGACCCGAGTCGCAGCAGCCGGATCGCGGGCAGGCGGGCGTCTCCGAGCACCTGCGCGCAGGCCCGGAACACCGACGCCGACGAGACCAGGACCGTGACCTCGCGCTCGGCGAGCCACTCGGTAAGCCCCGCCGCGCCGCGCTCGGCGATCGGGAACGGGCACAGCGTGGCCCCGTTGAGGAGGCCGACCCATGAGCTCGCGAGTCCCTGCGCCCCGCTCAGCGATGCCGGCAGCGCGACCCGGTCCTCGGCGCCGATACCAAGTCCGTTCGTCTGCCGCAGGACGTTGTGGAGGATGCTGCGATGCGAGTGCATCACCCCCTTGGGCCGACCGGTGGTGCCGGACGTGTAGATGATGAAGGCGACGGAGCCGGGGTCGAGATCGATCCCGGGGTCCGCGGCGCTCGCGCCGGCGGCCGGGTCGGGGAGCGACAGGCACTCCCCTTCCGGGAATCCGGCCTCGCGCGCAAGGTCGCGGTGGCGCGGATCGACCACGACCAGCTGCGGCTCGACGTCGGCGCGAATCTGACCGAGACGGACCTCGGGATCGGTCGGGTTGAGGACGACCGCAGTCTTGCCGGCCTTCAGCACACCGAGCGCGGCCGCCAGCACCGGGGAGTCGTGGCGAAGCAGCAGCGCGACGCGCCCTTCGCCTTCGCCTGTGCGCTCGAGCACCGCGTGTGCGATCCCGTTTGCCGCGCGGTCCAGCTCCACGAAGCTCGGGCTCCAGTCCGCGCCCGCCGCCGCGCTCTGCGATGGACGCTGCCCGACCTGGCGCGCGAAGGCCTCCGGGATCGAGATCTCGGTGTCGGCGACGGTCCAGCTCATGGGGCCGGGTACACGACCTGGGGGCGTGTGTAGAAATCGCGGTCGAACCCGCCGTGCTCGGGAGGGCCGATCCCGGACCACTTCCATCCTCCAAACGGCACGTCCACCTCGGCGTCGGCGGTGGAGCGGTTGATCTTCACGATCCCCGCCTCGGCCTCGCGGGGGAAGCGCTCCGCGAGCTCCTCCGACGTTGTGAACAACGCAGCCACCAGGCCATGGCGGACGCCGTTCACGAGCTCGATCGCGTGCCCCCAGTCGCGCGCCGTCTGCACGACCAGCACCGGGCCGAACGTCTCCTCCTGGACGAGCTCGTGCGCGGCGTCCTCGCAGCGGACGATCGCGGGCGCCTGAAACGCGCCGTCGAAACCCTCGCTGCGCGGCGACGATGCCCCGTGCGGGACGACAATCGAGGCCGCGCCGCGCTCGACGCGCCCGAGCGCCGCGGCGACGGCGTCCCGCGATCGGGCGTCGAGGAGCGGCCCGATCCGGGTCTCGGGGTCTCGCGGATTCCCCCACGGCATCGCGGCCACCTCGCGCACGAGGAGCTCGAGAAACTCATCGCGCCGGTCCGTGTGAACCACGAGGCGGCGGTTCGCGGTGCAGCGCTGGCCGGCCTGTGCGAACGCCCCCTCGGCGAGCTCGCGGGCGGCGTGCTCGAGGTCCGCGTCCCTCCACACCAGCGCCGCGTTGTTCCCGCCGAGCTCGGCCTGGAGCGGGACGCGGCGCCGCGCGCAGATCTCCTGCGCCGCAAACCCGGCCGCCGATGACCCGGTGAGGGTGACCGCGGTGACCGCCGGGTCGGACATCGCCTCGCGGGCCGCGTCGGCGCCGCCCGGAACGATCTCCACGATCCCCTCGGGCAGCCCGGCGCCCGCCAGAAGCTCGGCGATCCGCCGCGAGACCGCGGCGGCCGCGGGCGCGGGCTTCCACACGACCGCGTTGCCAAACGCGAGCGCGGGGCCGATCTTTCCCAGCGGGATGTACGCGGGGTTGTTCCAGGGCGTGACGACGCACACGAGCCCCACGGGGCGGCGCGCGACTCGCGGCCCCGACCCCGGTTTGGCGTCGGTCAGTTCGATGGCGCGCGCCGCCACGGCGCGCAGCATCTCGGCCGTGCGCGCGACCTCCACGGTGCCGTATCGAACCGGCTTTCCGATCGAGCCCGCCATCTCCTCACCGATCTCAGTTGCCTGCGGCTCGATCGCGTCCGCGAGGCGCTCGAGGACCGCTGCGCGCTCGGTCGGCTCCACCTCGCGCCACCGCTCGACCGCACCCGCCGCTCGGTCGGCCGCCGATCGAACCCTGCCCGCTTCCCAGCCCGCGTTCAAGGACGTCGGTCCGGCCCGCAAGCGGGCGAGGGCCTCGTCGACGCTCACGTACCGAGCGGCACGATCCTCGAGATAGCGGCGCGTGATCGCCGCATGGACCGGATCGTCGCTCCCGGTTGCATCGGCCGCGACCCAGATCTCGATCCCGTGGCGCTGGTATGCATCCAGGACCGCGTGCCGGACGCACGCGTGCGCGTGAACCCCCGCGACGAGCAGCAGTTCGGACCCTTGCTCGCGCAGGACCCGATCGAGCTCGCCGGTCTCGAACGGGGTAAAGGTCGTCTTCTCGATCACCGGCTCCCCCTCGCGCGGCTCGAGCCCGGGGCCGGGAGCGTGGCCCGGGGTGCCACGCACACACAGCCACCGGTCCTCTCGCCGCCAGTGCGGCATCCGTCGGTCGTCCTCGCGTGAGATCGTCGTCACCGCATGCGCGACCGGCACCCCGGCCTCGCGACAGCCATCGAGCAGTGCCCTGGCCCGAGCGACGATCTGCTCCGCGGCCGGGTCGAGGCCCGGGGCGTCCAGATAGTCGCGCTGAAGGTCGACGAGCAGCAGCAGCGGCTTCACGGTCGGCGGCGACGAAGCCTCAAGCCGCCTCGGCCGTGGCGAGATGTCCGGCGGCCGCGTCGGCGACGAGCCCGGCCATCTCCCGCGTGCCCACAGCGACGGCCTCGCCGTCCTCGCGCACATCCGCGGGGCGGTGACCGAGCCCCCACACCGTCCGCACTCCCGCCTCGATTGCGCTCGCCTCGCGCTCCAGGCCAAGGCTCTCGCGCAGCAGCATCGCGAGCGACAGGATCTGCCCCACGGGGTTGGCGCGGTCGGTGCCCGCGACGTCGTACGCGGCGCCGTGGTTCGTCTGGAACACGCCGTGGCCTCGGGGCGTGAAGTTGCCCGAGAACGACATCCCGCGCGACCCCACGAGCGCGGCCGCGAGGTCCCCAAGAATGTCCCCGCACATGTTCGGCGCGGCGACGACGTCGAACTCCGACGGTCGGCGGACGAGCCAGTAGGCCATCAGGTCGACATCGACCATCCGACACTCGACCCCGTGCGCCGCGGCCTCCCTGTACGCGCACTCTCGCCACAACCCCGAGATGCCGGGCACCCCGGCCTCCTTCGTGACCACGGTGAGCTCACCGCGCCGCGCCTGTGCCAGCCGGCTCGCAGCGGCGAGGAACCGGCGGACGTCAGCCTCGACGTAGGAGAAGGAGTGGCTGACGACGCGCCCGCGGCCATCATCGCGGTGCTCGGCTGAGCTCCCCTGGTAGACGCCGCCGATGTTCTCGCGAACGATCAGCATGTTGATGTTGGCGGTCACCTCCGGGCGCAGCGGGGACGCAACCGGATTTGCGTTCCGGGCCTCGATCGGGACTAGCTTGCAGAACAGATCCAGGCGGTGCCTGAGCTCGTACACGTACCGGCTGCCGCCGGGCCCGTTCAGGATCGCCCCACCGCGCTCGAAGATCCGCTCGCAGAAGGCGACCACGTGATCGGGAAGCGGAGTGCCGAGGCTCCGCTCGGCGTCCCGGCCGATCTCGCCGCCGATCTCGACCCTGACGTCGGGACCGCCGACGTCGCGAAGCCGTCGCAGCACCTCGAGCGCCGCTTCGACGACCGCGGGGCCGATCCCCTCTCCCGGCAGCACCCCGATCAAGGGAGTCGGCTCGCGGCGCCGCGCGCCCGGGTCCGCGACGCTGGCGGACCAGGCGCCGATTGCGCTGCTCGTCGATCCCAGGTCAGCCACTCCGGGATCGTAGTTCCACGACGGGCAGATAGCGTCCCGGCCTGCGCTGGCGGCGGATGGAGCCAGCGGGGCTCGAACCCGCGACCTCCGACTTGCAAAGCCGGCGCTCTCCCAGCTGAGCTATGGCCCCTGCGGCCATTGTAGGTCGGGAGCGAGCGAGCCCCAGCCGATACGGACTCGCCGAAACCAGGTTGCTGTACCGACGTGTGACAGACTCCGCTCAGCCAGGGCGCCAACCCATGTGATGGCTGCCAAGACCGAAACCGCGACCGAGCCGGTCGGCGAGCGCGACGACCCTCACAAGTCCGCTCAGGCCGTGGAGACCGCGCGCCGCGAGGCGGAAGTGGCGGGGGCCGCGAAGCCGGGACAGCGGGCGGAGGTCTCGAACCTGGAGATCGTCCGCCACTACTTCGACCGGGCTGCCGACCAGCTCGGGCTCGCCGACGACGTTCGGACCGTGTTCTGGGAGCCCTACCGCGAGGTCACCGTCCAGATCCCGGTGAAGCTCTCGGACGGCCGCATTCACACCTTCGCCGGCTACCGGATCCAGCACAACGGCGCCCGCGGGCCGTACAAGGGCGGGGTGCGATTCCACCCCGAGGTGGACATCGACGAGGTCCGCGCGCTCGCCTCTCTGATGACGTGGAAGACCGCCGTCGCGGGAATCCCGTTCGGAGGCGCGAAGGGCGGCGTCAACTGCCCCGCCGACGAGCTCGAGCAGCACGAGGTGCAGAAGATCGCGCGCTCGTTCCTGGGCAAGATCGAGAAGGTCATCGGTCCGACGCGCGACATCCCGGCGCCCGACGTGAACACGAACGCCCAGGTGATGGCGTGGTTCATGGACGAGTACGGGAAGCTGCACGGGCATACGCCCGCGATCTGCACGGGGAAGCCGATCGCGCTCGAGGGCTCATACGGGCGCGAGGCGGCGACCGGGCGGGGGTGCGTGTACATGTTCCGCGAAGCGGCGCCGCACCTCGGGATGGCCCCCGCCGAGACCACCTTCGCCGTCCAGGGCTACGGCAACGTCGGCTCGTGGGCGGCGCGGATCATGCACGGGCTCGGATGCACGATGGTCGCGGCCTCCGACGCCCACGGCGCGGTCCGCAACGACGCGGGGATCGACACCGTCGCCCTGCACGAGTTCATCGAGGGGGGCGGGACGATCACCGACTTCGAGGGGGCGGAGCCGATCGGGGCCGACGAGCTCCTCGAGGTGCCGTGCGACGTCCTGATCCCGGCGGCGCTCGGCGGGATGATCCACCAGGGGAACGCCGACCGGCTCCAGTGCCGGATGCTCGTCGAGGGCGCGAACAGCCCGACGACACCGGCAGCCGACGAGATCCTGAACTCGAAGGGCGTGTACGTGATCCCCGACGTGATGGCGAACGCGGGCGGCGTCGTGTGCTCGTACTTCGAGTGGGTGCAGAACCTGCAGCACTTTCGCTGGGACGAGCGCGAGGTGAACGACAAGCTCGGCAACGTGATGCGCCGCGCCTACCGCGAGGTCTCAGGCCGCGCGAAGGAGGAGAACCTGCCTCTTCGCGAGGCGTCCTACCTGGTCGGAATCGAGCGTGTGGTAGAAGCTTCGAGAACGCGCGGATACATCTAACCGCCCGGTCCTAGTCCTCTTCGAAGTCGAAGTCCTTCGGGGGGCGCTGCTCGAACCACAGGCGGTCGTGCTCGGGCGTCTCGCGGAGGAACTCGGGCGTCTCCTCGAGCACGTCCTCGCCCTCCCCCTCGAGCTCCTCGTCGTCGTCCTCATCATCGCCGTCCTCGACGATCTCGACGTCATCGTCGTCGAGCAGCTCCTCGTCCTCCTCCTCCACGTCCTCGTCGTCCTCCTCGGCGACCTCGAGCCGGCCGCTGTCGGCCGGGGGCTTGGGCCGCGGAGGCGGGGCGTCCGGCAGCACGCTCTCGGGCCGCAGCTCCTCCTCCTCGCCCAGATCGAGGTCGAGCTCCGAGTCGATGTCGACCTCGTCAGACGGCGCGGCGGGCTCCTCCGAGGGAACGACATTCCCCTCGGGCGTGTGGATCTCGGCCGCCATGTCGTGCGGTTGGGTGTCATCCATCGGCGGAGGCGTCGGCTCGGGCTCGTGCTGCGGAGGGGGCTCGGGCTGGGGCTGGGTCGGAGCCTCAGGCGCCTCCTGCTGCGGCTCGGGCGCCGGCGCTTGCTGGGGCTCGGCGGGAGGAGCGGGCGCTGGGCCCTCTGCCACCAGCCCCTCCTCCGCGGCGAAGTCATGGAAGGAAGGCATGTCCGACATCTCGGCGGGCGCCTCCGCGGCGGAATCGACGTCCACGCCGGGCTCCACCCCGGTCTCGTCCACCGGGGGAGCGTCCGGAACGTCCGGCGCCGGGGGCGGGGCCTGCTGGTCGAGCACGGTCGGCTCCTCGAGCCCCGGAGGCTCCTGGAGCACGGCCGACTCGGCGGACGCGCTCGGGGGTCGCGAGGCCTCGTCCATGCCCGACGGACCGGCGTCTCCAGGGTCGGTCTCCACCGCCAGCGCGGGCGAGCTGTCCGACGGTGGATCGCCGGGACGGCTCGGGGGACCGAACGCCTCGTCCTCGAGCCGCTGGAGGTCTGACTGAGCCGTGCCTGCTTGGCGCTTCAGCGCCAGATGGTCACGGATTGCGTCGTCCAGGATTCCCATCGGGGACCACCTCACCTACAGCGTTGCAAAGTCTCGCGTCCGAACGCCGCACGTGCAAGGGGGATGTTGCCGCACGGTGCGGATTCGTGGTCACGATGGGCCTACGTTCGCCGCTGGGGCGCGCGTCCCTGCGGCGTGGGAGCCCGCGGTGGCGCGCTTGCGGGCGCCACCATGCAACCGTTCTTGCCGTTCCGCTTCGCCACGTACAGGGCGGCGTCGGCGCTCGCGATCAGGCTGTGCGCGTCCGCCGCCGCACCCGTCAGCGTCGCGACACCGACGCTGACGGTGACGCCGATCTCTCCGGACTCGCCATCGAGGGGTATCCGGGCGGACTCGACACGGGCGCGAACCCGCTCCGCGACCTCGAGTGCGCCCGTCGCACCGGTCTCCGGAAGCGCGAGGACGAACTCCTCGCCGCCGTACCGCGCCGCCTCGTCCACCCCCCGCGACTCTTCGAGCAGGATGCGGCCGATGCGTCGCAGCACCTCGTCGCCCTTCAGGTGCCCGTGGGTGTCGTTGACCTGCTTGAAGTCGTCGATGTCGAGCATCAAGAGTGAGATCGGATGATCGAAGCGGCTCGCGCGTGACACCTCCTTCGCGATCAGCTCGGTGAAACGGCGCTTGTTCGAGAGGCCCGTGAGATCGTCGGTGACCGCCTGCTCGGCGAGGATCTCGTGCAGCTCCAGGTTCTCGACCGACGCCGCCGCCTGGGTCGCCAGGTAGCGGAACAGGTCACGCTCACGCGCGTCGAACGCAGGCCCGCCGCGAGCGATTTCGATCTCTCCGAGGCGACGGCGCCCCTCATGGATCGAGACCAGCAGCTCGGCGAGCGTCTCCGTCTTGCCGGTCGACTCGACTCCCGCGTGCACGCTTGCCGGAGTCCTCCCCGAGAGCACGATCCGGCACGACTGGGCGTCGCAGGCTGACAGGGCCGTCTCCGCGACCAGCTCGAGCAGGGCCTCGCGGTCAAGGCCATGCGCGAACGCCTCGCCGATCCGCCTCACCGACTCCTCCAGCTCCACCCGCTGGCTGCGCATCTGCTCGATCTGCGATGAGAGCTGACCGCTCATCCTGTTCATCTCCCGCGCCAACCCGGCCATCTCGTCATCGCCCTCGACCGGGACCTCGCGGCTGAAGTCCCCCGCACCGATCCGCCGCGCGACGTCGAGCATCGACTCGACCTGTCCCTGGAGCCGGCGCACGAGCACGATCACGACGGTGAGGGCGACCGCGAAGAACAGGACCAGGGCGGCGCCGACCAGCGGATGCGACCCCAGTGCCCCCGCCGACTCAACCGAGGTCGTGATCGTGACGATCCGCGACGGCGTCAGGGGCGCGGACGCGCTGCGCGTGTCATCGCCCGGGACACGGGCGTCGGAGGCGATCGTCTCCCCGTTCGCGCGCACCACGACCCCGAGCCCCGTCAAATCGGTCACCCGGTGCGCGTAGCGCACCGGATCGACCGCAGGGGCGTCCTGGTACACGGTCCGTGCCGTGTGCAGGGCTGTGGAGAGCCGTGCGTCCGCCTCATCGATCTGAGATTGGCGCTGGAGCTCGGCCACCAGCAGACCGGCGCCGAGCATCGGGGCGACGACGATCAGAAGGAAGAACAGGGTGAGGCGGGTGCGAAAGCTCACGTCGGGAGCAGCCTAGATCGCCGGGTATGCTTGCCACTGGTCCCGCCCGAGGTCGGGCGGCCGCGTTGCAAGGGGCTATAGCTCAGTTGGAAGAGCGCCTGGATCGCACCCAGGAGGTCGCCGGTTCGAGCCCGGCTAGCTCCACTGCTTGGTTGCTTCCTCGTACTCGGCCGGATTCGCAAGAGAAGCCTAGGATCAGCCGGGGCGAGCTCCGTCACTCTTTCGCGACAAGGAGACGTGCATGCCGAGGCCGGGAGATAGACTCGGCGATGCGAGGTTCCCACTACAGAAGGAGAGCCATGCATGTAGTCGTTCGGTCCTATTCCGGCGCGGGGGCGTCGGAGCTTTTCGATGCGATGGAGCAGCGCGAGGAAGATGTGAAGGAACTGATCAGCGGCGTGCCTGGCTTCGTCAGCTACGCGGCCTTTCGCAGCGGCGACGGCGTCATGACCGTGACGGCCTGCCAGGACAAGGCCGGTACCGACGAGTCGTCGAATCGCGCCGCCGCGTGGGTCAAGGAGAACGTGAGCGCGTCGGTCGACCCGCCCGAGATCACCGAGGGAAATACGTTTATCCAGTTCTGAGCACCGCGCATCTGGATAGCCACCGAAACCCTCGGGACACTAGTGGCGCCTGCCGCGCTCAGCCATAGCAGCCGACAGCCCGGCTTGAAATCGACGGTTCGAAAGTCGTCCGGCTAGCTCCATCTCAAGCTTGGTTGCTCGGCGCGGCGCAGCGCGTCCTACTCAGACAGCCCGGCGGCTTCGAGAGCCTCGTCCCTGGTCCAGAAGGCCTGGCGCCGTGTGATTAGGCCCTCCGCGAACCAGACCACCCACCAGTCGCGGAGCTCAGCGGGGACGCCGCTGCCTTTGCCGCGCCCGGCGCGAACGATTTCAACCAGGAGCCGGTCATCACCCAAGTCCTGTATCTCCTCGACCTCGGTTTCGGCGTCCTCGATCACTTCGAGTGCCTGCGCGACCCACTCGCGTACCTCCTCCCGTCCGCGGCACACGTCCCTGAACCCAGGGAAAATGGAGCTCCTCCGGCACTCCCATACGACATCGGGGCTGACCAAAGCCACGAAGGCATCGAAGTCGCGCCGGTTGGCAGCGGCGGTCACTTCACGTAGTAGCTCGACGTTCTCCTCCGACATCGTCGCTCAGTATCGCGCTCTGTCTGGCCTAGCTGAGTAGGAGCTATGCAACGGCCAGAACGCTCGCTACTGCCCTACTCCGACAGCCCGGCGGCTTCGAGGGCCTGCTCACGGTCGGTGAAGACCCGGAGCCGGGCGAGCCGCCCGCCCTGGACCGTCCAGACGAACGCGAACAGCTGATCCAGTTCCACACGGCTCGCCTTGGCCGTGCCCTTGCTCCGAGCCACGACCACCACCTCGTCGCCGCCGTCGATGAACTCGCTGGCCTCGACGCGGTAGTCGTCGTAGACGTCGAAGAGGTTGCGCAGCGCGTCGCGGACCTCGGGACCGCGGCGCGAACCGGGCTCGACCGCCTCGGCGGGCTGGTCCCAGGAGAAATCCGGCCCGAACAGCTCTTGGGCGACCCTGAAGTCGCCCCGAGCCCAGCCGTCGTGCACCGCACGCACGATCTCGACGTTCTCCCGCGACATCGCCTGCGCAGTATCTCGCTATGGCCGTGGCCTAGCTGAGTAGCAGTTCTTAGAGGTGCAGAACGGCTGCGGTCAGCGCGTGCGGCGCTCCTATGGCTCAACCCTACTCCGACAGCCCGGCGGCTTACTTGATCTCGAGTTGGAATCGAGGGTTCGAAAGTCGTCCCGCCAACTCCATCAACCGGTGGACGGTCCCGAAGGGGCCGGCCGCCGGTTGATTGCGTTTGGCCCGATTCGGAATCGGCGTCCTCGTGGGTGAGTCAGGCGCAGCCTGGATAGGCGGCTGCTATCCAGGCAGCCGCCGTAGCGAGGTGTCAGGGGAGCGAAGCGACCATCCACGTGCGATGGTGCCTTACGCTCCGTGGATGAGTCCTCCCGCGACCCTTCTGATTTGGTTTCAGCTGCGCTCCCCGGAGCTGGCCGAAGAGTTTGAGCGTCTGATGGCGGAGGATCGCGACATCGTCCGCGGCTCGCTGGACACGATGTCGGATTGGCGTCTGATGCGGCCGGCGGACGTGCCCGGACAGTCGATCGGTCAAGCCGACTACGTGTTGACCGCGGAGATCCTCGGAGTGGAGCGCTGGGAGCAACAGGCGACCGAACACGTCCAACGCTTGCAAGACGACTTGGAGCATCTCGTCTCGAGCCGCGGGATGCTCGTCCTCCGCCCCGTCCTTTGAAATCTGCGGTCGGCGGCGGCTGGCAAGACGCCTCCTAGCCCGAGGAAGTGCAAAGCGCTATGGCCTTGGCGGTAGGGCCGCCCGTAGCTCAAGTTGGAATCGAGGGTTCGAGAGTCGTCCGGCTAGCTCCATCAACACTTGCTTGCTTCCGCAGGACTATGAAGCAAGAGGGTTCGCTCTGGCTGACCGGGCGGCCCAGGTATCACTGAGGTCGATCTATTCAGCTCGGGGCGGTTCAGGCCTGCGCCGGAAAGCCCTGAGGGCCAGCGCCAGCAGCATCACCGCGGAGGCAACCGCGAGCAGGAAGACGAGGGTGCCGCCGCCGCCCCTCACGTCGACGTCCTCCCCCCAGTACAAGAGGATCTGGGTGGCGGCAAAAGCGAGGAGGGCGAGGACGATCGCGACTCCGAGGGAGCGTCCGGTCACCGCCGGAGTCAGGGCCACGCTCGCGGGCACGCGCCAGAAACGAACCAGCGCCAGCGTGCAGAGGACCACGAAGGCCAGGCCGCAGACAAAGAACAAGAAGAAGCCGATGTACGCGATCGGCGGCTCCTCGTAGGGCGCGGTGTTGTCGGCAAAAACCTTATCGAGCGCCAGGCCAACGGCTCCGATGCCCAGCATCAGCAGGATCCAGAAAAGCGGCGACCGCCCCCTCACATCGCGAGCATATTCCCACTTCGCCCAGGACGACGCTTCTCCTAGCGGTTTCGCCGCAAGACCGTCCGAAGCTCGAGGTGGAGTCGAGGGTTCGAGAGTCGTCCGGCTAGCTCCATCCCAATGGTCGCTTGCTTCCGCTTGGCATGGAAAGCGACGGTTGCCAGCCTCTCCAGCGCTGGCATAGGATGGCTCCCTACCGATCCTGGGAAGGGAGCGCACGATGGCTTCAGAGAACGTTGTTCTGGTTCACGGCGGTTTCGTTGACGGCTCGGGCTGGGAGGGCGTCTACGGCGGCCTGAAGAAGGACGGCTACAAGGTCAGCGTCGTCCAGAACCCGACGCTTTCGCTGGAAGACGATGCAGCCGTGACCCGGCGAGTCATCGACGCGCAGGGCGAGCCGGTGGTCCTGGTCGGACATTCCTACGGCGGAGCGGTGATCACCGAGGCTGGTAACCATCCGAACGTGGCGGCGCTCGTCTACGTCGCGGCCTTCGCGCCGGACCAGGGCGAGTCCGTGAACACCCTGATCGAAGGATTTCCCAAGGACGGACCTGCGCCGCCGATCCTGCCGCCGCAGGATGGGTTCCTCTTCCTCGACCGGGAGAAGTTCCACGATTCCTTTGCGGCCGATGTCGATGCCGACCTGGCGGCGTTCATGGCCGACTCGCAGGTCCCGTGGGGCGTGGACGCCCTCGGAGGGACGATCAGCGAGGCCGCGTGGCGGAACAAGCCAAGCTGGTACCTGATCGCGACGGACGATCGGATGATCCCGCCCCCGGCCCAGCGCGAGATGTCTGGGCGAACGGGAGCAACCGTTGAGGAGGTTGGCGCCAGCCATTCGCTGTACGTTTCGCAGCCAGCGGCCGTGGCCGAGCTCATCAAGAAGGCTGCCTCCGCGACCTGAGGTCAGCTGCGCACCGATGTAGAACTAGGGCTTCCGCACAAGGCAGCCCGCAACTCGACCTGGAGTCGAGGGTTCGAGAGTCGTCCGGCTAGCTCCACTATTTTGTTTTCAGCCGCAATCGCCAAAAGGACGTCCAAGAAGTCGGCGAAGGTCGCAAAGCCGGCCCTGCTCGCAGGCGGCAACCCGCAGATCGCGAAAGCCGACGGCGACGCCCCCGTGCAGGCGTACATCGCGGCCATGCCGGGCTGGAAAAGCGACGTCGGTCGCCGCCTCGACGCGCTGATCGTGCGCACCGTCCCCGGCGTGCGCAAGGCAGTCAAATACAACTCCCCCCTCTACGGAGCCGAGGGCCAAGGCTGGTTCCTGAGCATGCGTTGCTTCACGAAGTACGTCAAGGTGGCTTTCTTCCGCGGCGCGTCGCTGCATCCCGTCCCCCCTGGCGAGTCGAAGCAGAAGCACGTGCGCTACCTCGACATCCACGAGGACGACGAGCTCGACGAAGCTCAACTCGCCGGTTGGGTGAAGCAGGCCAGCCAGCTGCCCGGTGAGGACCTATGACGGCGTCGCAGGAGGGCAAGTCTCCCTCTGAGCTCATAGACGCGAGAATCGAGGAGCTGGACGATTGGCGCGGCGAGATGCTGTCCCGGCTCCGCGCCCTGATCAAGGAAGCCGACCCCGACGTGGTCGAGGAGTGGAAGTGGAGAGGGGTCCCGGTGTGGGAGCACGACGGAATGATCTGCACCGGTGAGACGTACAAGAATGTCGTCAAGATGACCTTCGCCAAGGGCGCCTCGTTGGAGGACCCTTCAGACCTCTTCAACTCCAGCCTCGAAGGCAACACCAGGCGTGCGATCGATTTTCATCAGGGCAACAAGATTGATGAAAAGGCGTTGAAGGCGCTGATTCGAGCCGCCGTGGCGCTGAACACGTCGGTGTGAGCTACCGCTCGCCCCGGCCGCGCGAATATCTGCGTCTCAGCGCGCGTGCTGGAGGAACCATCGGGCGTGCTCGAGGAGGCGCTCGGGCGGGTAGCGATCCGGGTCGGTGAGCACCAGCCGCGCGTACTCGTCGGCGAACGCGGCCAGCACCCTGGCGGTGAGCTCGGCGTCGGGCGGATCGCCCTCGGCGGCGAGCGCGGGCCGGACCGCCTGGGTGAGCAGCGCGAGCACCTCGGCCCGGCCGGTGGCGATGTGCTCGTGGAGGGACTCGGGAGCGCCCTGCGGCGGCATCAGGACCAGGCGCCACCTGGTCGGATGCTCCTCGACGGCGCGCAGATAGGCGCCGAGGCTCTCGAGCAGGAGGTCGAGCGGATCACCCTGGGAGAGATCGGAGGGAGCGGTCTCCGACACCTGGGCCAGGGCGCGATCCGCCTCGCGCTCGATCGCCGCCTCGAGCAGGGTCTGGAGGTCGCCGAAGTGCTGGTACACGAGCGCCCGCGTGATCCCCGCCCCGCGGGCGACGGACTCGATCGAGACGCGGTGGAACCCCTGCACTCCGGCGATCTCCGCCGTCACGTCGAGCAGCTGCTCGCGCCGCTCCGACGCAGTCATTCGGGGCGTTGTTCGGGGAGCAATGGACATCGGGGTCACAGAGTGACGGCGGTGTTAGTTACACTAGCGTAAGTGGCGGCTGTGAACGGCAATCGCGATCGCGCAACCGAGCACCTCGACGTCCTCATCGTCGGAGCTGGGCTGTCCGGCATCGGCACCGCTCGACACCTGCAGGAGCGGTGTCCCGGAAAGAGCTTCGCGATCCTCGAGGCGCGCGACGATCTCGGCGG
>Ga0214473_10003238_pt1 | contig 19827 bp, 15 predicted proteins | sample RVTome_7_FD_203509 | JGI IMG/M metagenome (GOLD analysis project Ga0214473, IMG submission 203509) | Soil microbial communities from uranium-contaminated site in the Upper Colorado River Basin, Wyoming, United States - RVT98D197 | ecosystem: Environmental > Terrestrial > Soil > Contaminated >... | reverse complement strand
TTCATTGTGATGTCGACAAAGCCGCCCCAGGCGTATTCGATTTCCGCGTCGGTCAGTTGCGGGAAAACCCTGATCATGCGCAGGCGCGTCGCGCGCGTCGTGCCGATTGGGTCGAGCCCGGAATAGCTGACCCGGCCCCCAAACAGCAGTCGGTGATCCGCCGAGCGGCGGAAATAATCGAGGACCCAGTTGATGTCGGTCACCGCCATGTTGTTCTTGATGAGCGAAGTGGCGCGCTCGGCGCCCAGCTGCCGGGTCGCAACGATGTAGGTCGCGACACCCATGATCTTGCGCGCCAGCGTCGGTGCGAGTTCGCCTTGGCCGATGTTGCTGCAGAGCGCCACCTGCTTCGCGCGTACGCTGCCGGTCGCGGTACGCAGGGTCACCGTCGGGCCACGCTCGATTGCCGTGACGCGGCTATTCTCGTGCAGGCGCACGCCGGCGGCTTGGGCGGCGGCGGCAAGCCCCAGCACGTACTTCAGTGGATGGCAGTGCCCGGCGTTGGTGTCGTACAGGCCCGCGCAATAGCGCGTGGTCGCAAGCAGCGCTTCGACTTCCGTGCGCTCCATGAAGCACGTGGAACGATAGCCGTAGTCGTCCTCGAGTTCGCGCTGCCAGTCCTGCAACTCCTGGCGCTGCCGCGGCTTGATCGCGCAGTGCATCTGGCCCCAAACGAGGTCGCAGTCGATCCGGTGCCGGGCGATGCCATCGCGTAGCAGGTCGAGGCCCTCGAGCGTGAAGTCCCAGAGTCGCCGCGCGTCCGCGCGGCCGAGATGTGCGATCAGCGTCTGCTGGCCGCAGGCGTAACCCGGCAGCAATTGCGCGCCCGAACGGCCAGAGGCGCCGAACCCGATCTGCTCGGCTTCCAGCAGCACGACCTTGTAGCCGCGTTCCGCGAGGTAGAGTGCCGTCGTGCAGCCGGCGATGCCGGCGCCGACCACGCAGACGTCAGCCTCGACATCACCCGCAAGCGCGGCCGAGGGCGGTGGCCTCGCGACCGACGCCTCGTACCAGCTCGGCGCCAGCACATGAGCGCGGCTCACACCTGCTCCAGGTACCACGCGAAATCGAGCGGCGAGAGCCGCAGGGCGAAATCCTGCATTTCGCCGCGGCGTGTGATTTCGTAGAGCCGCACGAAACGTTCTCCCAGAAATTCGCGAAGCACGGCGCTTGCGCCAAATAGCGAGAGCGCTGTCGGCCAGTCGGTCGGCAATGGCGGGGCCGAAAGCCGCTGCGTGTAGGCGTTGCCGGCGAGCGCTTCCGGCGCAGGCAGCTTCTTTTCGATGCCGTGTAACATGCCGGCAAGCACGACGGCCGTCAGCAGGTAGGGATTGGCATCTGCGCCGGCGACACGATGTTCGAGGCGCCGGTTTTCGGCGTCGGAGACCGGGATGCGCACCGCGACGCCGCGGTTGTTGTAACCCCAGGTCGCATGCATCGGCACGTAGGTCTCGGGCCGCAGGCGGCGGTAGGAGTTGGCGTTCGGCACAAACACCGCCATGCCGTCGGCCATGGTCGCGAGCAGCCCCGCTGCGGCCTGTTTCAGCAGGTCGTTGCCCAGGGTATCCGCGGAGGCGAACACGTTCTGCCCAGCGGCGTCCTGCACGCTCACGTGGATGTGCATGCCGCTGCCGGCCATGTCCTCATAGGGCTTGGCCATGAAAGTGGCCTCGAGCCCATGACGGAGTGCCACGCCCTTGACGATGCGCTTGAAGCGGATTGCCTGGTCGCAAGCGAGGCGCGCGTCCGCGACGTGCCGCAGATTGACTTCCCATTGACTCGGGCCGTACTCGGCGAGCGCGGTACCCGTGGGCACGTCCTGCTCAGCGCAAGTCGCGGCGATCTCGGACAGGATGTCGGAGACGGAATCGAGGTCCGCCATCGAATTGATCTGTGTGCGGTGCTCGCGTCGCCCGGTCAGCCGCGAGGGCGGTGGCTGGGCGTGACCCGCGGGCGTGCGCTCCGGATCCACGAAATAGAACTCGAGTTCGAGGGCGACGACCGGCCGCCAGCCGCGTGCGGCATAGCGCTCGAGCACCGTGTCGAGCGCGTGGCGCGGGTCGCCGAAGAACGGCCGTTGGTCATGGTTAAGCATCTGCACCTGCAGTTGCGCGACGCTGGGTCCGAGCCAGGGAGAGGCGAACAGACTGCCCGGCACCGGCACGCAGGGACGGTCGGCATCGCCCTCGTCGAAGCCGAGGCCGGTGGCCTGGATGGTTCCGCCCATCACATCGAGCGCGAACATCGAAGCTGGCAGGTACATGCCCTGGTCGTAGACTGTCGCGAGGTCGGCGACGTCCACACGCTTGCCGCGCAGGATGCCGCAGAGGTCCGGCAGCAACACATCCACGACCTTCACCGCCGGTCGCGCGGCAAGGAAGGCCTGGGCATTTGAATAGTCGTCGCGGAGCAGGGCCATGGCCCACCTGGCGTTTAAGATCTTGTGGCGCGGACCCGCCTGGGCCGCTGCTCAGGATAACCAGCCCCCATGATCCCGGGCAAGGATATTGCACGGCAATTTGACCCACCAAGTGGCCATAACTGCCCATACATTGGCCTTTTTCCCGCAGGCGATGCCCGGGCGCCGACCCCCCTTTTTGTGAGACAATGGCCGCCGTCGGACGGTCCCCATTTCGGGGACTGTTTAAAATAATTAACAGATGCTTATGCGCAAGCCTGTCATCGGTATTCCGGCCGATCGCCGTCTTTTGAGCCCGCACTGGTATCACTGCGTCGGCGAGAAGTACATCAATGCGGTGGCCCAGGCGGCCGACGCGGTGCCCGTGCTCGTGCCGGCGCTGGGCGAACAGCACCTGCAGGACTGGCTGGATTCCTTCGACGGCATCCTGTTCACGGGCAGCGCCTCGAACGTCGAGCCGCATCGCTACCAGGGTGAGCCATCGGCGCCCGGCACGCTGCATGACCCGGAGCGTGACGCGACCACCTTGCCGATGATCACCAGCGCCGTGGAGGCCGGTCTGCCGGTGTTCGGGATCTGCCGTGGTTTCCAGGAAATGAACGTGGCCTTCGGCGGCTCGCTGATCCAGAAGCTGCAGGAACAGCCGGGCAAGCTCGATCATCGCGAAGACAAGACGCAGCCGCTCGAAGTCCAGTACGCGCCGGCACACGAGGTCGAGCTGACCGAGGGCGGATTGCTGCATGGTCTCGCGGGAACGCGCCGCATCAAGGTCAATTCGGTGCATTCGCAGGGCGTCGAGCGCCTGGGCAGCAAGCTGCTTACCGAGGCGGTGGCGGAGGATGGCGTGATCGAGGCATTCCGGGTCGCCGCCGCGCCGGCCTTTGCGCTCGCCGTGCAATGGCATCCGGAATGGAAGGTCATGGAAAACCCGTTTTCCTGCGCGCTGTTCGCGGCCTTCGGCCAGGCCGGGCGCGATCGTGCCTTGAGGCGAGCCAAATGAGCGATATCAAGCAATTCCTGCGCGACCATTCGATCACGGAAGTCGAGGCGATCATTCCGGACATGGCCGGTGTCGCGCGCGGCAAGATCATGCCGGCCGAAAAATATGCGGAAGATGAGGGCATGCGCCTGCCCGAGTCGATCTTCCTGCAGACTGTTACCGGCGAGTATCCCGATGACGACAGCGCGATTCATCCGTCGGAAATCGACATCGACCTGGTCGGTGACCCGAAGACCATCCGGGTCGTGCCCTGGGCGGCCGAGCCGACCGCACAGGTGATCCACGACTGCTTTTACGACGACGGGCGCCCGGTGCCGATGTCGCCGCGTTACGTGCTGCGACGCGTGCTCGATCTTTATTCCGCGCGCGGCTGGCGGCCGGTCGTCGCACCGGAACTGGAATTCTTCCTGGTCGAGCCGAACATCGACCCGGACTACCCGCTGAAACCCCCGGTCGGCCGTTCCGGCCGGCCGGAGATCGGTCGCCAGGCCTACAGCATCGCCGCGGTCAACGAATTCGATCCGCTGTTCGACGACATCTACGCATTCTGCGAGGCGCAGAACCTCGACATCGACACGCTGATCCACGAGGCCGGCGCGGCGCAGATGGAGATCAACCTGATCCATGGCGATGCGCTGGATCTCGCCGACCAGGCCTTCCTGTTCAAGCGCACGGCGCGCGAGGCCGCGCTGCGCCACAAGATGTATGCGACTTTCATGGCGAAGCCGCTCGCCAACGAGCCCGGCAGCGCGATGCACATCCACCAGAGCGTCGTGGACAGCAAGACCGGCGCGAATGTCTTCAGCGACGCCGAGGGCAAGTCGGGGCCATTGTTCGAATCGCACATCGCGGGGTTGCAGAAGTACCTGCCGGCGGCCATGTCGCTGTTCGCGCCGAACGTCAACAGCTACCGTCGCATCACGCGCTACAACATGGCACCGATCAACGTGCAATGGGGCTTCGACAACCGCACCGCGGGTCTGCGTGTACCGGTCTCGGGTCCCGAGGACCGTCGCATCGAGAACCGGCTTGGCGGCGCGGACGCGAATCCCTATCTCGCGATCGCGGCTTCGCTCGCCTGCGGTTACCTCGGCATGATCGAGGGGCTCAAGCCTTCCGAACCGGTCACCGGCTCGGCCTACGAACTGCCGTTTGCGCTGCCAATGACGCTCGCCGATGCGCTCGCGATGCTGCGCGGCTGCAAGCCCCTGGTTGAGGTCTTCGGCGAGCGTTTCGTCGCGGCCTACGGCGCGGTCAAGGAAAACGAGTACGAGACATTCTCGCGGGTGATCAGCTCCTGGGAGCGCGAGCACCTGCTGTTGAACGTATGAGCAAGCGTACGACCAGCGACTGGCAGGAACTCGACTCACGGCACTACCTGCATCCATTCACCGACTTCAAGGCGCTCGCTGCCGAGGGCTCGCGGATCATCACGCGAGCCGATGGTGTCTACCTGTACGACTCGGAAGGCAGGCAGATCCTCGATGGCATGTCGGGGCTCTGGTGCGTCAATGTCGGCTACGGGCGGCCGGAACTGGCCGAAGTGGCCGCACGCCAGATGCGCGAGCTGCCTTTCTACAACAGCTTCTTCAAGAGCACCCATCCGCCGGCGATCGAGCTGGCGCGGCAATTGGCCGAGCTGACGCCCCCGCAATTCAACCGGGTGTTCTTCACGAATTCCGGATCCGAGGCCAACGACACCATCCTGCGGATGACGCGCCGCTACTGGGACCTGCTGGGCCAGCCGAAGCGCAGTATCGTCATCAGCCGGATCAATGCCTACCATGGCAGCACGATGGCTGGCGCGAGCCTCGGCGGGATGGCCGCCATGCACGCCCAGGGCGGCCTGCCGATCCCGGACATCGTCCACATCGAGCAGCCCTACTGGTTCGAGAACGGCGTCGATGTCACGCCGGAGGCGTACGGACTGCGGGCTGCGCGCCGCCTCGCGGAAAAGATCGAGGAAATCGGCCCCGAGCGGATTGCCGCTTTCATCGGCGAGCCGATCCAGGGCGCCGGCGGCGTGATCATCCCGCCCGAGACCTACTGGCCGGAGATTCAGCGGATCTGCCGCGAGTACGGGATCCTGCTGATCGCGGACGAAGTGATCTGCGGCTTCGGCCGCACCGGTCGCTGGTTCGGCTGCGAGCATTTCGGCTTCGAGCCGGATTTCATGACCATTGCGAAAGGCCTGACTTCCGGCTACCAGCCACTCGGCGGCGCCATGGTTTCCGACCGGGTGGCCGAGGTGTTGATTGCGAAGGGCGGCGAGTTCAACCATGGATTCACCTGGTCGGGGCACCCGGTTGCCTGCGCGGTAGCCATCGAAAACCTCGCGATCTTGCAGCGCGAACGACTGGTCGAGCGGGCGCGCGAGGACATCGGCCCCTACCTGCAACGGCGCTGGCGCGAGCTGGCCGACCACCCGCTGGTGGGTGAGGTCCGCGGGGTCGGCATGATCGGGGCGCTCGAACTCGTGGCCCACAAGGCCAGCCGGACTTTTTTCCGCAACCGGGGGGATACCGGGCTGATTTGCCGGGATCATTGCTTTGCGAATGGTCTGGTCATGCGGGCGGTCCGGGACACGATGATCATGGCCCCGCCACTGGTGATCGAGCGGGGCCAGGTGGACGAAATGGTCGAAAAGGCCCGGCGTTGCCTCGACCTGACTGCGGCCGACATCGGCGTCGGCTGACTGCGACGCGCCGGGCGCGCAGCGCGGCCGACCGCTGCTATATTAGGCATACAAGCATCGGACCTCGGGGTCCGGGCGAAAATGACCAGAGGGGTCCGGGCGACGCCCGGTGCAAGGAGATGATCATGCGCAGAGAATTCCGTTACGGGCTGCTCGCCGCAGCCTTCGTCATGCTGACTGCCTGCGGCGGCAAGAAAGATGAGAGTGCCGATGCCGCAGCCCAACCCGAAGAGAAGGTCCTGTTCGTCTACAACTGGTCGGACTACATCGGCGAGACCACGATTGCGGACTTCGAGGCCAAGACCGGCATCAAGGTCACCTACGACGTGTTCGACTCGAACGAGGTGCTGGAGACCAAGCTGCTGGCCGGCCGCACCGGCTATGACGTGGTCGTGCCTTCGGCTTCGTTCCTCGAGCGGCAGATCCAGGCCGGCGTGTTCCTGAAGCTCGACAAGTCGAAGCTGCCGAACCTCGTCAACATGGACCCGGAGGTCATGCAGCGCGTCGCCGCGCATGACGCCGGCAACGAGCACTCCATCAACTACCTGTGGGGCACGACGGGCATCGGCTACAACCCGGACCTGGTCAAGAAGGCGCTCGGTACCGACACGATCGACAGCTGGAGTGCGATTTTCGAGCCAGCGAATGCGGCCAAGCTCGCGAAATGCGGCATCTCGATGCTCGACGCCCCGAGCGAAGTCCTCGATTCCGCGCTGATCTACCTGGGCCGCGACCCGAACAGCGAGAAGGCGGAGGATCTTGCGGCGGCGGAAGAACTGCTGATGAAGGTGCGCCCGCACGTGCGCTACTTCCATTCTTCGCAGTACATCAACGACCTGGCGACGGGCGAGATCTGCGTATCGCTCGGCTGGAGCGGCGACGTGTTGCAGGCGCGGGACCGCGGTTCGGAAGCCGAGACGCCGGTCAATGTCGCTTACACGGTCCCGAAGGAGGGCGCAATCATGTGGTTCGACATGCTTGCGATCCCGGCCGACGCTCCGCATCCGGGCAACGCGCATGAGTTCCTGAACTTCATCATGGATCCGGCGGTCGCCGCGGGGATCAGCAACTATGTCGCCTACGCGAATGGCAATGCTGCATCGCTCCCGCTCGTCAGCGACGATGTCAAGAGCGATCCGTCCGTCTATCCGACCGCAGAGATCAAGAAGAACCTGCACCCGCACCTGGCGGAGTCACAGGAATTCAGCCGCGACCTGAACCGCGCCTGGACCCGGGTCCGTACCGGGCAGTAATCGCGGGCCGACCTTGGCCCCGGCGAAGCTGATTCGCCGGGGCCTTTTCAAGGGGGATACTGCCCATGGCCAGCGCGCGCCCTGAGCAACGCAGTGAGCCCTGGAAGGACCCGGGCGCCACGCCCTACGTCCGGCTCGAGAAGGTCACCAAGAAGTTCGGCGACTTCGTCGCGGTGGACGATGTCACGTTGAACATCTACCGCGGCGAGATCTTCTGCCTGCTCGGCGGCTCGGGCTGCGGCAAGACGACGCTGCTGCGGATGATGGCGGGATTCGAGACACCGACTTCCGGCTCGATCTGGATCGATGGCACGGACGTGACCGCGATGCCGCCGTATGAGCGGCCGGTCAACATGATGTTCCAGTCCTACGCCCTGTTCCCGCACATGACGGTGGAGCAGAACGTTGCGTTCGGCCTGCGCCAGGACAAGCTGCCGAAGCGCGAGATCACCGAGCGCGTCACCGAGATGCTGAAGCTCGTGCGCATGAGCCAGTTCGCGGGGCGCAAGCCACACCAGCTTTCCGGTGGACAGCGCCAGCGCGTGGCGCTCGCCCGCTCGCTGGTCAAGCGCCCGAAGCTCCTGCTGCTCGACGAGCCGCTGGCGGCGCTCGACAAGAAGCTGCGCGAGCATACGCAGTTCGAGCTGATCAACATCCAGGAGACACTCGGTGTCACCTTCGTCGTCGTCACTCACGACCAGGAGGAGGCGATGACGCTGGCCTCCCGCATCGGCGTCATGAACCACGGCGAGATCGTGCAGGTCGGCACGCCGACGGACATCTACGAATACCCCAGCTCGCGCTTCGTGGCCGACTTCATCGGATCGGTCAACATGTTCGAGGGCCACCTGATCGAGGACGAGCCCGATTACGTGCGGGTCGAGTCCGCGGAACTGGGTGGAGTCTTCCACGTCGGCCACGGCGTCAGCGCCGCCCCGAATGCGACCGTCTGGGTCGCATTGCGGCCGGAGAAAATACACATCTCACGCGAACGGCCGGAGGGCGACGGCGACAACCGGGTCGCCGGCGTCGTAGCCGAGATCGCCTACCTTGGGGACCAGTCCATCTATCTGGTACGCCTCGCGGGCGGGCGCCTGGTACGCGTCACGCAGCCGAACATCGTCCGCCAGGGCGGCGGCGGTCGCATCAGCTGGGAGGAACCGGTCTGGCTCTCCTGGGATTCCTCGAGCCCGGTGGTGGTTACGCAGTGAACCGCAATCGCCCTGCCAACGGGCAAAGCTCGCCATTCATCCTGGCCGAGTTGATGGCCTGGATCCGCGCGCTCGGGCCGTATCGCTGGGCCAGCGTCCGCCTCAGGGGATGGGGCATGACCGGCCGCGCCGCGGTGACCGGCGTGCCTTACCTGTGGCTCCTGCTGTTCTTCCTGGTCCCGTTCCTGATCGTGCTGAAGATTTCCATCTCCGACATCCGTCTCGGCATGCCGCCCTACGAGCCGCTCTTGACATGGCTCTCGGCACAGGTCCTGGGGATCAAGGTCAATTTCGCGAACTATGCGTTCCTCTGGGAGGACGCCCTTTACCGCAACGCCTACCTGAACTCACTGCTGACCGCGGGCGTTTCAACGGTGCTGTGCCTGCTGATCGGCTATCCAATGGCCTACGGCATCGCGCGCTCGAGGCCCTCCTGGCGGAACCTGCTGCTGCTGCTGGTGATGCTGCCGTTCTGGACTTCGTTCCTGCTCCGCGTCTATGCGTGGATCGGGATCCTGAAGAACAATGGGCTGATCAACAACCTGCTGCTGTCCATGGGCGTCATCGACGAACCCATCGTGATGCTGCAGACCGATTTTGCCGTCTATCTCGGCATCGTGTACTCCTACCTGCCATTCATGGTGTTGCCGCTCTATACGGCGGTCGAAAAGCTGGACCTGTCACTGCTGGAGGCTGCCGCCGACCTCGGCTGCCGGCCGGTCCGCGCATTTTTCAGGATCACCGTGCCGCTGACGATGACCGGGATCGTCGCCGGCTGCATGCTGGTATTCATTCCGGCGGTCGGCGAGTTTGTGATCCCGGCGCTGCTGGGCGGGCCGGACTCGCTGATGATCGGCCGCGTGCTGTGGGAGGAATTCTTCAATAACCGCGCCTGGCCGGTCGCAAGCGCGGTCGCAATCGCGATGCTGCTGCTGCTCGTCCTTCCGATCATCATCCTGCAGCGCGTGCAGGGCCGGGAGATGGGAGCGCATCGATGAACCGGCGGCGCTCGTTCTTCGTGCCGACGATGATGGCCTTCGGGTTTGCATTCCTGTACATCCCGATCCTGTCACTGATCGTCTACTCGTTCAACGAATCGCGCCTGGTCACGGTCTGGGGGGGCTTTTCGACGAAGTGGTACCTGGCGCTGCTGCATAACGAGCAGATCAAGGATGCGGCATGGCTCTCGTTCCGCATTGCGGCCACCAACGCAACGGGTGCAACGATACTCGGCACGCTTGCGGGCCTGGCACTCGCACGCTTCGGCCGCTTTCGCGGCCGCACGCTGCTGACCGGTCTGACGACCGCGCCACTCGTGATGCCCGAGGTGATCACCGGCCTGTCGCTGTTGCTCCTGTTCGTCGCGATGGAGCAGGCGTTCGGCTGGCCGGCGGGGCGCGGATTCACGACCATCACGATCGCGCACATCACCTTCTCGATGGCCTATGTCACGGTCGTCGTGCAATCGAGGCTCGCGACGCTCGATGAGTCGCTGGAAGAGGCCGCAATGGATCTCGGCGCGCGGCCGGCCAAGGTCTTCTTCCTGATCACGCTGCCGATCATCCTGCCGGCAATCCTGGCGGGCTGGCTGCTCGCCTTCACGCTGTCCTGGGATGACCTCGTCATCACAAGTTTCGTCAACGGCCCGGGCTCCAGCACCTTGCCGGTCGTCATCTTCTCGAAGGTCCGGCTGGGCGTCAGCCCGGACATCAATGCGCTGGCGACCATCCTGGTGCTGATCGTCGCGACCGGTATCGTCACCGCGGGCCTGTACATGCAGCGCCAGCAAAAGCGGCGCGAACGGGACGTACAGCAGGCGCTCGCCGCCAATCTGTGATCCAGCCGCCGGGCGCGCGTAGCGCAGCTCGCATAGAATCCCCCGTACATAATGTTACCGCCGCTGAAATCGAGCGGAATAGCCTGACTTGCTGGGAGGGACGGTATCCATGGATTCCTTGAGATTTCCAAGCGCCCTGGTCCTCTTTGTCGGGCTGATTTCCGGAGTAATGCCGGCACAGGCACAAGAGGACCCCCAGCGCACTGAGCTATTGCTGTTTGCGAGCGGCGAAGCACGCGCTTTCGACGGTGATGAACCTGTCGTCGAATTCGACGACCTGCTGGTGACCGCCGATTTTCTCGGGACCTGGTCGAGCGGCCAGTGGCACGCCCTGGCGGAATTGCTGTTGACGACCGAAGAGCAGGAACTCGAACGTTTGCAGTTTGGGTGGGAACCTGTACCCGATACGTTTCTCTGGGTCGGCCGCTTCCATCAGCCCGGAAGCGTCTGGAACACACGCCAGCACCACGGTCAGTACCTCCAGCCGAGCGTGACGCGGCCAGCGATCGAGGATTGGGAAGACAACGGAGGGGTAATGCCGCAGCACATCGAGGGCCTGCTCGTTGAATCGCGCCGGCCACTCGGTGCACGACACGGCATCGCCCTGTCCGCCGGAGTCGGGATTTCGGCGCAGGTGCGTGACAGCGCACTGAAGCCCATGGATGTTTTCAGTCCGCGCAGGACCGACCGCATGCTGTCCTACAGCATGCAAATTGCCTTGCTCCCTGATTTTACTGGAGACGACGCTCTGGGCCTGGTGGTCTCCCACAACGAAATTCCCTTCAATCCATCGCCGCGTCCCGACGGATCCGATCATGTGGATCTCGGCGTACTCGGACTGTTCCTGGACATCGGGCACGGACCGTGGCAACTGACTTCCACGGTCTATGCTGTCTACGCCAAACTCGAGGGCGCGCCTGCTGCACCGGAGGACCGGTTCCTTGCCGGCTACCTCCAGCTGCAGCACCACTTTGATTCCCGCCTGACCGCGCTCGCGCGCCTGGAAGCGACGGATGGAGCCGGCGATTCCGCCTACCTGGCGCTGTTTCCGGGATTCGTCGAGCGCCGTAGCGTAGTTGATCTGCGCTGGGACTTCGCGCCCCGTCAGGCGCTGTCCCTTGAGTTCGCCGATACCCATTCGCTGCGGGAGGACTACCGCGAATTCAGGGTCCAATGGAGCGCCGTGCTTCCGTGACGCTGACCCGCCGCAGCCTTATCACAGGTATGCTCGCGACGGCCATGGCCTGGCCGTCCCGCGCCCTGGGCCGCGATCACGCCGTGCTCGTGACGGCGGAATCAGATCCGGATCTGTCGCTCGCCACGCTCGAGGTGCGCAAGCTGTTCCTCGGCTTTACCATCGTGCACGATGGAAATGCCCTGCAGCCAGTGCGAAATCGCAGCGACGAGCTCCTCGACCAGATCTTTCTGCAGCACGTCGTGTCGATGTCCGTCGACGCCTATGAACGGCGCCTGCTGGTGCAGTCACTGCGGCAGGGCCGCGCCCGGCCTCGTGAAGTCCGGTCGCGCGAGGAGTTGCTGCACGTACTGACGACGGTCCGCCACACTATTTCCTATGCGTGGCAGGCCGACATCGAGGGTGTTGCGGACATTCATGTCGTGCGTACGTTATGGCGCGCCTGATCGACACGCTGGCGGGACGCTTCGGGATCATCGTTTTCATGATCCACGTGCTGCTGCTGCCAGCACTTTATGTCGGCGTCGACCGGATCGTGACGCGCAGCCACGAGGAAATGTTCGTCACCGAGATTCGCACCTATGCCCGTGTGCTAGCCGATGAATTCGAACTCGGCACGGCAATGGAATCAGAACCGAGGACGCGGGCGCTCCTCGAAAACGTGCTGTTGAGCGGCGAAGGCGTGTTTGCCGAGCTGGTCGCAGGAAGCGAGGTATTGCGCAGCGAGCTCGACCCGCAGCTTCGGGCCGGACATTTTCCGGGGGAGGATTTCGCCTTCGGTGCGGGCGGGGACGATATCTACTTCCTGTCCATACCGGTCGTGCGCGAGGAGCGCGAAGCCGTATTGCGCATCGGATTCGATGAACGACCCGTGAACGCGCAAATCCAACGCGCGCGCACGCGCATCCTGACGTCGCTCGGCATTTTCTTCGTGGTATCCCTGGGGCTGGCCGTTTATCTTGGACGCCGGCTCGCCCGTCCGCTGGTCGAACTCAAGCAGGCATCCCGCCGGGTGGCCTCCGGAGACATGTCAACGAACTTGAGCACCGACAGCCAGATCTCGGAGCTGCGTGAACTGACGAGCGATCTCGAGACCATGCGCGTCGCACTCGTCGACGTCGGCCGCCGCCTGCGAGAGGAAATGCGTGAGCGCGAGACGACGGAAAAGGAGCGGACCCGGCTCGTGGACAAGCTGCGCCAGCGTCAGCGCCTCGAGACTGTCGGTACGCTGGCCGGCGGCATCGCGCACGAATTCAACAATATCCTGCTGCCCATCCAGCTTTACACGGAGCTTGCGATCGAGGAACTGGATGAGGCGAACCCGACGCGCGCCGACCTGACCCGGGTACTTGAGGGGGCCCGGCGCGCGAGGCGCATCATCGGCGACATCCTCGCATTCAGCCGCCATCCCGAGGGCGACGTGTTCGCGCCGGTGGCCGTCGCGACGATCGCAGCCGAAGTGGCCCATGTCTACGAGAAGCTGGGGAAATCCGGGGTCAATGTGGTCCGTGCCTTCGAGTCGGGTTGTCCGATGGCAATTGGCGAACCTACAATGCTGCATCAGGTGCTCATGAACCTTTGCTCCAATGCCTGCCAGGCAATGGCTGGTATGACGGGGCAGTTGCTGATCGGCGTGCGGGCTGCATCTTCGGCCGCGGCCCGGGATGCGGGGCTGCCGCCAGGTGCTTATGTCGAGGTATTCGTGGCTGACGAGGGCCGTGGCATGGACGAGGCGATCAAGGCGCGGATATTCGAGCCTTTCTTCACGACCGCGCCCATTGGCCAGGGCACGGGCCTGGGGCTCTCGGTCGTCCACGGCATGGTCGAAAGCATGGGTGGTGTCGTGCTGGTCGAAAGCGTTCCCGGTATCGGCACGACATTTCGTGTATTTTTGAGGCAGGCGGCGGATGTGGCGACGCAGGCTGCCAAGTAACCGAAACAACCAAGGAGTCTGGCATGACGCGTGTTCTGATCGTCGATGACGAACCGGATGTCCGGGACTCAGTTGGCAAATTGCTCTCAAAAGCAGGCTACGACGTCCGCGTGGTCGGCACCGCCGCGGCCGGACTCGAGTCGTTTCAAAAGGAGGGCGCCGATCTGGTGATCACGGACGTGATCATGCCGGAACAGAACGGAGTCGACCTGATCAGGGCGCTACGCGTTGTCGGCGGGGCCGCGCCGATCATCGCGATATCCGGTGGCGGCAATTTCGGACCGACAGGATATGCCCCTGGTTCGATCACCACGACGGCGTTCCTGGCCGCGGCGCAGAAGGTCGGTGCCGACGCGGTGCTGACCAAGCCATTCGAGAGCAAGGAACTGCTCGACCTGGTCACCGATTTGCTGCTTAGGGCTGGATCCAGCCGGCCTTGATGTAACGCGCCTCACCTGATTCAGGCGCCAGCCGCACGATGTGGGCGCCCTTGACGAGAAATCGCTGTCCCGTGCCGAGCGTCGTGACGGGGAATATCGTCGTCATCGCGGTTCCATCGAGCATGTGTTCCAGCGTCTCGATCAGGTAATCGCGGGAGTAATTGTCGGCCATGTCGGCCATTGCCTCGCCGATTGCGTGGCAGGCAAACAAGGCTTCTGCAGCGGGAATCCTCTCGAGTTTCATCAGGTCCTGGGAGTTCAGCCACGACTCTTCGCGCGGAAACTGCGCCAGTCCCGGCATCGCAAGATTGTAGGGGTAGACGTGCAAGACACGCCGCTCGAACATCGGCAGTGCATGAATGATCCGCCAGTCGGTGAAGCTTGCAGCCGTGTAAATCCGTCGCGGCAGGGTCGCTGCGCTGGAGGCAATCGAGGTCAGTGTCTGCAGTTGTGAGGGCAGGAGCCACGCGACCAGGACATCGGGCCTCTCACGGTGAATGACATCCTTCCAGTCCTTGAAAGAGGGCGTCGCGCCCGGCTCGATTGGCCGCATGGTGAGACTGGCGCGCCGCGCTTCCGGCCAGGCTGCAGAAAAAGCACGCTGCGCTTCCTGGCCGCGCGCATCGTCGACGTAAAGGACCAGAATCCTGCCCTCCAGGTCGTCGTAGCCCTCCGCTATGCTGCGTGCCGTGACGCGGGCGTCGAGTCGGACGCCAGCCGAGAAGTAGACCGTGTAGTGGCCTGCATCGGTTTCCACCGGCAGGTCGGTTACCGGAAGAATGCACGGCAGCTCATGGCGCTCGCAAAAATCGTGCACGACCGGCCAATCTGGCCCCGTGGCCCCGGAGATCACCGCAAACGGCGGCCGCTCGCCGTACCGGGCCTCGAGCTGGGCAGGCCAGCCGGAGGTCGGTCCATCGAGAGTCCATACGGAGAGATTCCACTGGCGGAACGCGCGCACGTGCTTTTCCCCATACGCATGCCGCCGTGAAGCTGCCGCTCGCCTTGCCTCCTGACGCGTGCCGCCATTCTTGATTTCGAAAAAGCGTTGCAGGACGGCGGTCACTGCCTCGCGTTCGCCACGAGGTGCCTCGGCTGAGACGATGGTCGCAAGCTCGAGTTCGGTCTGACTGACCCCCGGCGCGGCCACTGCGCCGAGTCCGTGCAGGAAGGCGACCAGCGCGCGCATGTCCCCGGCATCGAGCCGATACCGCGGCATCAGTGGATCGAGAACCCTGCCGTCGGCGGCGATCCCTCGTGAGATTGCAAGCGCAAGTGATTCGTCCGTATAGGCGGGGCCGGGTCGCGTGAGGTTGGCCTTGCGCTCCGCGCCGGATGCGAAGAGCGCAAGTCCAGTCACCGCCGGTGCTCGTTCGCCCCCTTCCGAGACCCCGAGTCCGCTGCGTTTGTGGCATCCGACGCAGGCAATTGTCGCGCCGGTCACTGCCACATCGCCCTGAACGGTCGCAACAACCGGTTCACCGCTTTGACCAAGTCCCTCGACATAAAGCTGCCGCCCGGCTTCCACTGGGTCGACAGCCGCTGAGTGCGCTGCCGCTGCGGCGCAGGTCAGCAAGACCGCCGCGAAACGAGCGCTGCGGATCAATGATTGAGGAGCGGTCACGGGTCCGTCAGGTGACGCTTTTCTTCCAGACTTCCGCGAGTTGCTTCGCGGAGGCCAGGCCCTCGATTCGCGTCCAGCGCCCGGCGCCAGCCGACCTGAACAGCGTGATCGCCGCGTGGTTGTTCTTATTGCCGCGCCAGGCGGAGAAGGCCTGAAGGACCTCCAGCACATCGGCGCGCTCACCCGTCAGAAAGGTCCAGTCGGCCCCGAATCGCTTCGCATAGGCGCTGAGGATCACGGCCGTGTCGTAGTCCGGGTCGATGGAGATCGACACGAACATTGGCCGTGCCGGCTCTTTGACCAGTTCGCGCTGCAGCTGGAGCATGGTTGCCGTCATGACCGGGCAGATCGTCGTGCAGGACGTGAAGATGAAATTGACGGCGATCGGTCGTTTGCCGGAGAGCAGCGCGCGCAGGTCGACGTCCTGACCCTGCTCATCGGTGAGCATGATGTCGGGTACGGTGTATTCGGCTTCGAAGACCTGGTACGAGGGGGCTGCCGTCATTGCCCGATGAGCCGCATGCTCGTCCACCTGCGAGGCGATGGGCTCCTGGCCAAGTGTCGGCGCCGCAAAGAAAAACTGTGCGGCAATGAGGACCGCGACTGTGTCCCGTCTGCTTCTCATCATTAACACTGTCGGCCTCGGCTGCGAGTTGATCAATGCAGGGTAGTCCCCCATCGGGTCTACCCTGTTGACCTACCTGTTCGGGCACCCCGACAACCGCTTCACTAGGCTCATGGTGGTGCGACCGGCGCTCGCCGGGTTCCTGCTCGTCCTTTTCATTGCGGCCGCGCCTGCTGGTGCGGACATCTACACCTTTACAGACGAGCAGGGTGTGGCGCACTTCAGCAATGTACCCGCGGACGCACGTTACCAAGTACTGCTGCGCAGCGCACCCGAGGTGTCCGAGGCCGGCGCGCGAATCAGTCTCGCCATGCTGTCGCGCGCCGCGGAGTTTGACTTAATCATTGAAACGGCAGCTGCCCAGGCCTCGGTGCAGCCCGAATTGCTGCGCGCCGTGATCGCGGTCGAGTCCGGTTTTGATCCCCTCGCCGTGTCGGCCAAGGGAGCACGCGGCCTCATGCAGCTGATGCCGGCCACGGCCAGGGCCTACGGTGCGAGTGATGCCGGCGATCCCACCCAGAATGTCCACGCGGGGGCCCGCTACCTCCGCGATCTGATCAATCGCTACGACGACGATCTCGAACTCGCCCTTGCGGCTTACAACGCCGGCGAATCCGCGGTCGAGCGCTACGGCCGCACGATACCGCCGTATCGGGAGACGCTCGATTACGTGCCAAAGGTCTTGAAGGTCTACCAAAGTCTCATGGACATCGGCGTCCCGCTCTGACTACAGGGTTCTACCCAGTGCGCCTACGTAGATCTTCCGTTCGGCGTACCGCATCAACACCGTCTTCGAATTGCTTCCGATCCCTTACATTTACAGCAAGGAAGAAACGTCCGCGCGCACCGGCATGCGGGCGTGGCCAAGCTAGGGGATGACCTCACTGGTGGACGACGCAAGGTCGAACAAGCGCGAGCTGCTTGCGGCTTGCGCGCAAGAGGAAACGAAGATGACCCTGCACACTGCATCTTTCTCGAGTCGTATCCGTTCCGTCGCGCTGCTCGCAAGCGTGTGGCTCGCGACCTTGCCGTTGGCGAGCGCCGCACTGGCCGACCCCGGGACGGTCAATGTCACGGTCAAGTCGTCGGCCGCGACCAGCGGCTCGATCGACGTCGGTTTCCGCTGGCTGCTTGAGGAGGATTCGACCTGGGCGGTGGATCCGGATGCGCCGGATGCGGCGACGACCACCGACACCCTGGCACTCAACTTCCACAAGAGCCACATGAACGTCGTGGCACAGGGCCACTCCGATTCGAATCCCGCTGCGATTCCGGTGCCAGATACGTCGAAGCGCTATTTCCTGTCGATCCTGCCCGATCAGCACGAACCGGGTGCAGACCCGCTGGGCGGCGCATCGCGTGATTGTTCCACCACCGGCAACTGCTATACGCAGAGCGGGCGACAGGTCACGCCCGAACTCTTTGGCGGCGGAGCGACTGCCACGCTGACGGTCACGCTGCCGGGTCAGCCCGTGCCGACCGCGCAGATCTTTGCTCGCGCGTTCCAGGACAGCGCGCCGATCAATGGCATGTGGGACCTCGGCGAGGCGTCGTTGGGCGGCTGGACCGCATTTATCTACGACATGGGCGGCCAGATGATGGCCGACACTTTTGGAAATCCGTTTGGCACCGTGTACGCGGGCGACGGCAGCGTCGTGAGGCTCGGCGACGGCACGCTGCACACGATGACCGCGGAGGAGGTCGCCGACGCGGCGCGCAATCCCTACGGTCTCGCGGTGGGCGAGTTGCTGATCAAGGGTCTCGCGCCCGGCAAGTACGGCGTGCAGATCGTGCCGCCGCAAGGGGAGGCCGGCTGGCAACAGACGACCACGATCGAGGGCACGCGCGGGATCGACGCCTGGGTCAAGGCGAACGAGCCACGCTACTTCGCGGAGTTCGGACCGGCCGGACACCATGTGGACATCGGATTCGTGAACTCGAATCCGGCCCTGAACGATTTCCCGGAGCCTGGACAAGCCGGCTACCCGTTCACCGGGAGCAATACGATCACGGGCCAGGTCCGGAACCTGCGCATGGCGCGCCCGCCCACGATCGCTTTCTCCACCGGCCACCCGTTGCCGGGCTGCCGCGTCGGCCTGAACGACGAAATCGGCACCCGCGGCTTCGCCGTCGTGGCGTGCGACGAAGACAGCAACTTCAGCTTCAGCGGCCTGGCCGACGGAACCTACCAGGTCGTCATCTTCGACCAGTATCTGGACAACATCATTGCGACCCAGAACGTCACGCTTCCCGGTGGCGGCGACATGGGCAATGTCGGGGTGTTCCGCTGGTTCGGTTCCCACGACCACTACGTGTTCAATGACCTGAATGAGAACGGCATCTGGGAGCCCGGGCTCGGCGAGAAGGGGATACCTGACCAGGCGATCAACCTGCGCTACCGCGACGGCAGCATTTACAACTCCTCGACCACCGATACGGAGGGCTATCTGCCCTTCGACGAACTCTTCCCGTTCTTCAGCTGGCTGGTGGCGGAAGTGGATTTCGCGCGCTTCAAGGCGACCGGCGCGCAGGTCACTGTCGATGCGGGCGGGGCGGTCGACAATGGCGCATTCGGCCGTGGCAAGCTGGCGCCGCAGCCGCAGAACCCCCCCGAATGTACGCCCGGCTCCGGTTGTCAAAGCCGGCTGGAACTGCCGAACACCGACCCCCTCAATTTCGTCGGGCCGCCGCTTCTCGAAGGCTACAATTCCTTCCTCGGCAGCACGCAGGTATTCGAGTGGGGCAAGAGGGCCTGGGGGCCGGGCGAGAATGGCGGCATTTCGGGCGTCATCTACTACCAGACTACCCGCGCGGAGAATGACCCGCGCTTTGCGGCACCGGAAACCTGGGAGCCGGGCATCCCGCGCGTGCAGGTCGCGCTGTACCGCGCCGACGCGACGGGACGCATCTACCACAAGAATCTTGACGGCAGTCGCGGCCTGCTGAGCGGCCCGGGTTCGCCCGCGATCCTCGCCGACGTCGACAACCACCCGCTCGACAATTTCCCCGGCGTCGAGGACATCGACCGAGACGGCAACATCCTGTTCGATCTGGGCGATGCACTGAAGACCGTCCACGCCGACAGTTGGGACGATTCGACTCCGGAAAATTGCCCCGGAAACCCGACCGACCCGTTCTATCAGGGCGGCAAGTGCTATGACGGTCTGAGGAACTTCAATCAGGTCAGGCCGGCGGTGTTCGACGGCGGCTACGCATTCGGCAGGCCGTTCGAGCCGGACGCGCTGAGCGCCGGATATTACGTCGTGCAGGCCAGCCCGCCGCGCGGGGCCGACGGCAACGACGTGTACCAGATCCAGCAGGAAGAAGACAAGAACGTCGATTTCGGTGACGTGATGACCGTGTCGCCGCAGGCGCTGCCCCCGTACTGCGTGGGTGGCATAGCGACCGACGGCTCACCGACCGGTCTGCCCGCGCATGACGCGGGCACGGTCCTGACCAGCTTCTCCACGCCCGAGGGCCCGATCGAGATCAATCCGGCCAACCAGGGCATGCGCCCGGGCTGCGACTTCCGCCTGGTGCAGCTGACCGACGGCAAGAATGCCGCGGTGGACTTCTTCATGTTCACCGACGTGCA
>Ga0214473_10003236_pt1 | contig 19836 bp, 19 predicted proteins | sample RVTome_7_FD_203509 | JGI IMG/M metagenome (GOLD analysis project Ga0214473, IMG submission 203509) | Soil microbial communities from uranium-contaminated site in the Upper Colorado River Basin, Wyoming, United States - RVT98D197 | ecosystem: Environmental > Terrestrial > Soil > Contaminated >... | reverse complement strand
ACCCTCGGGGCGTTCGCGAAGGCGTCCGGGCGGACCCTGCTCGAGATTGCCCTGGCGGTGGACGAGTCCGGCCGGTACCGAGGGGGGGCGCGGGAGGCGGGGCTCCCCACCTTCCTCGGCCGCCGGGACGAGCTCGCGTCCCTCGCGGCGTGGCTCTCGGACGGGCCGCCGCTCATGGTCGTGTACGGAGGGCAGGGGATGGGGAAGACCGCCCTCGCCCGGCGGTTCCTCCAGCGCGCGCCGCGCCCGACCGCGTGGAAGGACCTCCGCGCGGGGGACACCGCTGCGACGATCTTCGAGGCCCTGGCGGGGTTCCTCGCGGAGCGGGGCCGGACGCACCTCGCCGAGGCGCTCCGGTCCGCGTCAGACCCCTGGGACGCCCTGGCGGCGGACCTGTCCGGGCCCGAGGTCCTCCTCGTGTTCGACGGGTACGGGGACGTGCCGGAGGAGGTCGTGGAGTTCTTCCGCCGCCTCCCGTCCGTCCTCACGAACGCCGCCAAGGCGCTCGTCCTCGCGCAGGAGACGACGCCCTCGTACTGCCGGTTCCACGACCGCCGGGCCGTCGAGTCGGGGGAGGTCGCGGAGATCCACCTCCGCGGGCTCGGCATGGAGGAGAGCCGGGAGCTGCTCGGGAACCCCGGGATCGCGGAGGAGGCCCTCCGGCGGATCTACCTGCTCACGAGGGGATGTCCCCTGTACCTGGAACTGATCCGGGACGGGGACGCGGACACGCTCAAGGAGCGCTCGCGCTTCACATCCGCGGAGGTCAACCTCCTCATGTTCTCGCGGGACGTCTCCTCGTGAGGCGACCGGGGTCCGCACGGGTGAGGGCGTAGAGCACCTCCGCCGTCCCCCCCATCGTGCCCGGGACCGCCGTCGCGGTGACGAGGCACGGGACCTGCGCGCCGTCCTTCGCGCGGAAGTGCGCCGTGCCCGAGTCCCGCGCCGCCCCCGCCAGGACGCGCCGCGCGACCGCGACGACGTCGCCCGATCCCTCGGGGTCGTCGAGCACCGCCGACGCGGGCCGTCCCTCGACGTCCTCGGCGGTCCATCCGAGGAGGGCGGTCGCGCCCGCGGTGAGGGACACGATCCGGAGCTGGCGGTCGAGCGCGACGACCCCGTCGCAGATCGCGTCTGCGAGGGCGTCGGAGCGCTTCCTCTCCATCCGGAAGGCCTCGACGAGGCGCGTGTGGACGATCGCGACGGCGGCGTGGGCGGCGATCGCCTGGACGACGTTCACCTCTCGGCTCGTGAACACGTGGTCCTCTCCCGGCTCGTCGAGCGTGATGAAGCCCATCACCTGCTCCTGGTAGACGAGGGGGACGAGGAGCATCGACCGGATCTCGAACCCCTCCGTGATCGGGGCGGGCAGGAGCGGCTCCCGTCCCTCCCGCAGCATCACCGGGATCCGCTGGCCGACGAGCTTGTGGGCGAGCTTCTCCATGTCCGCCTCCGGGATCGCGAGCCGCATGAGCCGCGCGGTGCCCACCGCGTCCGAGCAGAACGCGTGGGCGACCCGGAACTCCCCGCCGCGCGAGTTCCGGAGGAAGATCGCGCACCGGTCGACGGAGACGAGGCGCGGGGCGATCCGGACGATCGCGTCGAGCAGCTCGTCGAGGTCCGTGAGGTCCCCCATCATCTCGGAGATGCCCATGAGGGCCGCGAGGATCGCCTCCTCCCCCAGGTCCCGCGCGGTGAGCATACGCGGTTCCTGGGCGGTTTCGCCGTTATGAGGGTTCCGGGCTGGTTATCAGGCGTGCGCCCGACACGCTTATTCCGGCCGTCGCGTTCCCGTCCCCCGGTGGCGCGCGTCGTCCTCGGGTTCACGATCTTCGGTCTCGTCGTCGCGGTCGCGGGCCTCGTCCTGGCGGCGGTCCTGAGCGACCGGTTCCTGGGCCTCGCGCTCCTCATCGTGGGGGCCTTCCTCATGATCCTGCCGTACACCCGGCCGCACGTCGACGAATGAGTTAAGAGGCGGGCGCGGTTCCGGCGCCCGGATGTACGCGGTCTTCGAGGTGAAGCGCGCGGACGCCGCGCGGATCGACGTGACCCTCCAGGACCACGCGAACCCGAAGGTGGACATCGTCAGCCGCCAGAGCATCGCGATCCGGGACGCGGCGGCCCTCGGCCTCCCCGGCGAAGGGCGGCTCGTCCTCGTCGAGGGCACGGAGTCCGCGCTCGCGGCGGCGGGAGAGCTGTTCCACGAGTTCGCGACGAAGCTCGCGGGCGCGCAGGCCGAGGCCGCGTACCGGGCGTTCAAGTCCCAGGACGAGGATGTCGCGAGCGGCATCGGACTCATCTTCGGATAGGCGTCGCGGTCCCCCGTGCGCACGGTTATATATCGCGGCCCGCCCTTCATCGCCCGGATGGCCTGCCCGTTCTGCGGCACCCCCTACGAGGGCCCGTACTGCCCGTCGTGCGGCCGCGACTTGGCGGGGACGATCGTCGCGGTCCCCGTGTATCCGCCCTGCGTCTGCGGCCGGTGCGGCGGCACCTACGCGGGCCCCGCGTGTCCGTACTGCGGCGCCCCGTTCGGGACCGCCCCCTCCTCGGGCGCCCCGGCGGTCGGGAGCGTGTTCTGGTCCCTCGCCATGGCCGTGTACTTCGTCCTCCTCGCGGCCTGCCTGATCGCCTTCTTCTTCGCCGCGGCGCTCATCGTGCAGGGCGCCGTCGACTCCGGCTGGGGGTTCGTCGAGCTGTACGTCCTCCTCCCGTACCCGGTCGGGGATGCGTACGACGTCGGCACGACCGCGTTCCTCGCCTACTTCGCGCTCGTCGCCGCCGGGATCCTCGGCGCCTACCTCTGGTTGGGGGTCCGCGACACCCGCGCGGCGGCCCGCGCGTTCTCCCGCCCTTTGACGGACTTCCGCGCCCGGTTCGAGTCCCGGAGCGCCTGGATCGCGACGGGACAGGTGTTCCTCGCCGCGCTCTTCTTCCAGTTCGCCTTCGTGCTCATCCTCGCCCTCGGCGGGTACGACCCCCAGGCCCCCGAATACCCGGGGCCGATTCCGGACTGGTACCAGTACTACGCGCTCGCGAACGCCTCCGTGTACGAGGAGTTCGTCGCCCGGTGGCTCCTGATCGGCGTCCCGCTCGTCTTCGCGGCCGCCCTCCTCCGCGTCGCCCGGGGGCCCGCGTCCGTCGGGACGACGCCGCTCTGGCGGCACCTGTTCGGCGGCACCCTCACGCGGGAGTCCCCCCGCTCCCTCCTCCTCGCCGCCGCGGTCCTCGTGCCCCTCTCGGCGGTCGTGTTCGGGCTCGCCCACGTGCCGTCGTGGGGCCTGTGGAAGTTCTTCCCGACCGCCGTGGCGGGGCTCGGGATGGGCTACCTGTTCGTCCGTCACGGGTTCCTGGCGGGCGTGATGTTCCACTTCGCGACGGACTACCTCGGCGCCCTCAGCCTCTTCGCGGGGGACAACCTCGGGGCGCAGGTCGCGCTCGGCGTGCTGATCCTCGCCCTGGTCCTCCTCGGGTCGTTCTTCTTCTTCGCGTACGGCGTGTACTTCGTCCGGCTCTTCCGCCACTTCGCGGGGACGCTCCCGCCCGAGCCGACTCCGGCGGCGACCGCTAGCGCGCCGGCCCCGGCTCCCGCCGTGGCCGCTGCTCCCACCGCGCGGACCGCTCCCGCCGAGGCGGCATCCCCCGTGACTGCGGAGCCGGCGCCCGCGGCGGCCCCCGTCGTCCCCGCGTACGGGACGAGCCCCGTCTCCTTCACCTGTGCGAGGTGCGGGGGGCAGGAGGCGCGGTACGAGGCCGGGACGTTCACGTGCCTCCGGTGCGGGCACGCTTCCCCGTGAGCCGGTGCCCGACCGTGCTCTCCGCCACGCGGTCGATCAGCGCGTCCGTGTCCTCCGCCTCGATCGCGACGCGCAGGTCCCCGAGCGGGCCGCCCGAACCGAAGTTCACGCGGGCGACGTACGCCGCCTGCTTGTTCAACGAGAAGCGGACGATCCCTTCCCGGCGCCCACGGATCAGCACGTCCCGCGCGGAGTCCCGGATCCGCTGCGTCCGGAGGAGTTCGCGGAGGCGCTCCACGTCGGAACCGGTCCCACCGAGGATGTCGCCCTCCTCCTCGAACGCGAGGTCTGGGAAGATGTTCAGACACGCGAGCTTCACCTTGGCGGCGCTCTCCGTCGGGTGCACGGGGACCTCGACGCGGACGCGGGGCACGATTTTCATAATGCGATGTCGATAAATAAGCGTTCGCCGGCGCGGGCGACAGAACGTTCTTATGCGTCCTCGGGTTTTATGTGGGCGGGATGGACAGTCGCCTTCTCGAAGCGCTCGCGAAGCATGGCGCCCTCGCGGACCAGGCCGCCATGGAGTACCTGTCCACCGCCCGGGATCCCGTCGCGGCGCTCGAGACCGTCTTCTCCCGCTTGTCCGTCGCGCCGCTCGTGCTGACCCTGGAGGACATCCGCGCGGTGGAACCCGCGCCCGCGCCGCCGTCGACCGCGATTCGCCAGGCGGGGGACCTCGCGCGTCGCGCCGCGGGGGCCGCCCGGCCGTCGCCCCCGAAGATGCGGGGCCTCGACCGCGCGTCGGACGTCGCGGAGGACTTCCGGCTCGTCCGGGACATCACGGGCCACTCCACGTGCGAGGGGACCCTCGAGGACTTCTCCCGGTACTTCGCGAACCGCCTCCAGAGCCTCACGCGCCTCCTGCGGACCCGCCGGGAACTCGTCGGCGCCGTGGACATTGAGACGGCGAAGAAGCTCACGCGGGAGGTCCGCTTCATCGGCATGGTGTCCGAGATCCGGACCTCGCGGAAGGGCGACCGCGTGGTGGAGGTCGAGGACGGCACGGACTCCGCGCCCGTGTTCATCTCCCAGGACTCCCCGCTGTTCAAGGAGACCGTCCTTGAGGACGAGGTGATCGGCGTCGTGGGGAAGCCGACGGAGAAGGGCCTCGTGATCGCGCAGGACATCGTCCGGCCGGACGTCCCCTCCGGGCACCCGTTCCCGGGGGCGAAGGACGGGGTCAGCGTCGCGTTCGTCTCGGACGTGCACGTCGGGAGCAAGACGTTCCTCCGGGAGCCGTGGGAGAAGTTCACCGCGTGGCTCGGGAGCGACGACGAGGTCGCCCGCTCCGTCCGCTACCTCGTGCTCGCGGGGGACGTCGCGGACGGGATCGGCGTCTACCCGCGGCAGGAGGAGGAGCTCGCCCTCGACGACATCTTCGAGCAGTACGAGGAGCTCGCGCGGCTCCTGGCGCCGACGCCGGACCGCGTGAAGGTCATCCTGCTCCCGGGGAACCACGACGCCGTCCGCCCCGCGGAGCCGCAGCCCGCGCTCCCGCAGAGCGTGCAGAAGCTGTTCGACTCGAGCGTGACGTTCGTCGGGAACCCGTCCGCGTTCACCCTGCACGGCGTGCGGATCCTCGCGTACCACGGGCGGAGCATGGACGACTTCGTGTCGAACGTCCCCGGGCTGACGTACGCGAAGCCGCTCGACGCGATGCGGGAGATGCTGAAGCGCCGCCACCTCGCCCCGATCTACGGAGGGAAGACGCCGATCGCCCCGGAGGCGGAGGACCACCTCGTGATCGACGAGGTGCCGGACATCTTCGTCACGGGCCACGTGCACTCCGTCGGGCTCGACGAGTACCGCGGCGTGCGGATCGTGAACGCGTCCGCGTGGCAGTCCCAGACGACGTACCAGAAGATGCGGAACATCGAGCCGAAGCCCGCGCGCGTCCCGATCGTGAACCTGGGTTCGGGCCGCGGCATGATCAAGGAGTTCTGAGCGTCGCCAGTCTTATCGCGCCGGCCCGTTTCTGGTCATCGTGCGCCTCGCCGCCGTCGGGGACATCCACGGGCGCGAGTTCCTCGAGCCGTTCCGCGACTCTCTGGTCGCGGTCGAGGACCCGGACCTCTTCCTGTTGGCGGGGGACCTGACGGACCACAATCGGGTGGAGGAGTTCGGCGAGGTCGTGGCGGCGGTGAAGGCCCGCGTCGCTTGCCCGATCGTCTGCATCTTCGGGAACAACGAGTACCCCGCGGACCACGGGACGTACCGCCAGGCGCACGACATGACCTACCTGGAGGACGAGGACCGGACGTTCACCGTTGGCGGCGAATCCCTGCGCATCATCGGGACGACGGGCTCCCTCGACGAGCCGACCTAGTGGCAGCGGACGAACCTCCCCGGGATCGCAACGGAGTACGAGCGGCGCGTGCGGCGCGTCGACGAGCTCCTCGCGGGGGACGACCGCCGGCTCCTGTTCACGCACTACCCGCCCACGCACGCGACGATGGGCGGCGAGAAGGAGGCGTGGCGGTCCCAGCTCGGCAGCAAGAGCATGGAACAGGTCGTCCTCCGGCGGCGGCCCGACCTCGTCGTCCACGGGCACATCCACAAGGGCGTCCCGTTCGCGGAGCTCCGCGGCGGACGGGCGACCCTGGACGACTTCGGCGGCGACCGGAAGGCGATCCCCGTGTACAACGTCGCGTTCCCCGTGACGAAACGGGTCACGATGATCGAGGTCTGAGCCATCATTCTTATCTACGGACGGCCCATAGGCGCCGACCATGCGGTGGCCGCTCCCATGGCCGAAGTCCTTGCGGGGGGACACGCCGCCGGAGCCCGGGTCCGGGCGGAGCGACGCGGTACCGGAGGCCGAGGCGCCCCCCGGGCTTGCGGAGGAGGAGCCGCCGAAGTCGCTCCGTCAGCAGGTCCTGCTGTTCGCCCGCGACCTCGCGGTGGCGTTCCTCATCGTCGCGATCGTGATGGGCCTCCTCACCGCCTACGCGCGCGTCTGGCCGCCAATGGTCGTCGTCGAGAGCGAGAGCATGCAGCACTCCGACTCGGAGAGCTTCGTCGGCGTGATCGACACCGGGGACCTGGTGATCGTGCAGGCCGTCGGCACCGCCGTGGACGTGGTGTCCTACGTCGAGGGCCGGGCGACGGGCCATGCGACCTACGGGGACTTCGGGGACGTGATCGTCTTCATCAAGCCGCGCACGCCGCTCACGAGCACGCCGATCATCCACCGCGCGATGGCGTACGCGGTCCGCAACGCGAGCGGGGGGGCCGATGTCCCTGGGCTCGCGCGGCTGCCCGCAACGGAGTGGTCCGCGCGGAGCACGAACGGGTCGACCGGGAACTATGCATACGGGATTTGGGACTTCACCCTGTACAACGTGGGATACCAGGCGCGGAACCCCACGTTCAACGCGTCCGCCGAGCTCGCCCTCGCGACCGTGGACGCCGGCTTCCTGACGAAGGGCGACCACAACCAGAATCCGGACTCGCACGGCGCCGTGGCGGTGAACCGGATCCTCGGGAAGGCGCGGGGCGAACTCCCGTGGTTCGGCCTGCTCAAGCTCACCTTGTTCCCCGGCCGGACCGGCTGCTGCCCGGACGGATGGGGCGACGCGCGCGCGCCGAAGAACAGTTGGGACGCCCTCCTGCTCTCCTTCGTCGTCATCGTCGTGGGGCCGTTCGCCCTGGACTTCGGGTGGGGCTGGTGGAAGGCCCGCAGCGCGGAGGGGGCTCGCTCGCGGCATCCGTCGCGGGTGTTCCCGAGGAGCCTCACGACGGGGTTGCGCATCGCCTACGGAGGCCTGGGGATCGGTGCCGCCGTAGGTGGAGTCCTTCAGGCCTTCTCCGTCCTGGACCCGGGCAGCCTCGGCCCGGTCCACCTCGGCTTCAGTCTCCTCCTCCTGCTCGGGGCCGCCTACCTGTTGTCGGGCGCGATCAAGGGGGGCTACGGCCCTCGCGCGGAGGCACGCGGCGAGACGGCTCCCGGTCCCCCGGTCGCTCCCGCACCCGAGGCCGCGGTCACGGGCGAGGTTCGAACAGAGTCCTCTGGACCTGAAGGCGGTGGCCCCGGACCTCCGTGAGGTACTCGTCCCGCTCGAGCACGCGCTTCGTCTCCAGGAGCGGGACGCTCGACTGGATCTCCTTCGTCCGTCCCCCACGGCCGTACGACTTCACGGTCGCGTTCACGAGGCCGAGCATGTCGAGCTCCGAGACGAGGTCCGTCACGCGGCGCGCGGACAGGGGCGAGATCCCGGTCTTCCGGCACAGGTCCCGGTACGTGCCGTACACCTCGCCCGTCGTGAGCTTCGCGTTCCCGACCTCCTCGTTGAGGATCACGCCGAGGAGCACGAGCTTCGCCTGCGTCGGGAGGGACTTGATCGCCTCGACGACCGTGTCGAGCTCGAGCTTGTTCTTCGCCTTCAGCACGTGGTCCGCGAGGATCCGCTCGTCCCCCGTGCGCTCCGCGATCTCCGCGCTCACGCGCAGCAGGTCGAGCGCGCGGCGGGCGTCCCCGTGCTCCTGCGCCGCCAACGCCGCCATCAGCGAGAGGGACTCCGCCTCGACGACGCCCTCCGGGAACGCGAGCCGGGCCCGCTCCGTGAGGATGTCCTGGAGCTCCCCCGCGTTGTACGGGGGGAAGACCATCTTCTCGTCCCCGAGGCGGGAGCGTACGCGCGGGTCGAGGAACTCCGTGAACTTCAGCTCGTTGCTGATCCCGATCAGGCTGACGCACGAGCGCTTGAGGTCTTCGTTCACCTTCGTGAGCTGGTAGAGGAAGTCGTCCCCGTTCTTCTGCACGATCCGGTCGATCTCGTCGAGCGCGAGGATCACGACGCGGCGCCGTCCGTCGAGCCGTTCGAGGAGGAGCTGGTACACGCGGTCGACGGAGAGGCCCGTGAACGGCACCTCGTCCCCCGCGGAGCCCGTGACGCTGTTCGCGAGGTTCGCGAGGACCCCGTACGGGGTGTCGACGACCTGGCAGTTCAGGTACAGGTAGTGCACGAGGCCCGCCGTGTCCGCCTTCTTCAGCTCCTTCTCGAGGAACTTCACGACCGCGGTCTTGCCGCTGCCCGTCAGCCCGTAGATGAGGACGTTCGACGGGCGCTCGCCGCGGAGCGCGGGCGCGAGGACCTGCACGAGCTGGTCGATCTGGCCCTCGCGGTGCGGCAGCCGGTCCGGCAGGTACGCCGGCCGCAGGATCTCCCGGTCCCCGCGGAGCCCCGGGCGGGACCGCAGGTACGGGACGAAGATGCTTTCCTCCATGCTGGCTCTCCCCCTTCGGAGTGCTGGCCCAGGGCGGTTCCTCTCGTCCACGAAGGAATCACGCGGGGTCGCACCGCAGCGATGAACGAGGGGGGTTGAAAAGGTTTCTTTCGCGTTGCGGCAACCTCGCTGCGACGTCGTTTTGTGAGCGGCAAATATCTCCGGGCACGGATAGAAATCGGCGTCCGCCGACGGGCGCGCTCACGCGTGCACGAGGACGGTCGTCAGCACCGCCACGAGCAGGAAGCCGGCGAGGATCATCCCCGCGACGAGCGCGCTCCGACCCCGGTGCTGGAGCTCGGGGATCAGGTCGACGGCGGTGACGAAGAGGAAGGTGCCGGCGGCGAACGCGAGGGCGAACGGGAGGAATCCGGTGCCCGCCCCGACGAGCACGAGCCCGCCGACGATCCCGATCGGCGTGTCCAGCGCGCTCAGGAGGACGAAGCGCGCCGCCCGGCGGCGGTCGTATCCCGCCCCGAGGGCGACGCTCGCCGCCGCCACGCTGTCCGGGATCTGGTGGAGGGCGATCGCGAGCGTGATCACCGTGCCGGGCGCGGAGCCGAGCTCGAACCCGATCGGGATCACGAAGCCGTCCAGCGTGCCGTGGAACACGAGCGCGCCGAGCGCGAGCGCGCCGAACGGCTTCCGCTCGGGGCCCTGGCCGAAGTGGTGGCCCTCCCCCTCCCCGTGCAGGAGGAAGTACTCCACGAGGAAGAGGAGGAAGAACCCGGAGAACAGGCCGCCCGCGATGACGAGACTGTCCGCGCCGAACTCGAAGCTCTCCGGGAGGATGTCGATGAAGACGATCCCGAGGAGGAGCCCCGCGGAGAGGCCGAGCATCACGTGGATCGTCCGGTCCCCGATATGGCGGCGCGCGAGGGGCAGCACGGTGACGACGACGGGGGTCACGAACGTGATCGCCGCCCAGAAGGCGAGGGTCTCGAGGGGCACCGCCATCGGGCAAGGCAGCCGAACACCGCTACTTAAACCGTGCCCGAACCCCGCCCGAAGGGATTGTCGAGCGGGCGCGGCCGAGGAAGGCGGTCGAGCAGGTAGGGTCCATGAGCCCGGCCAGGAACCTGTGATTTCCGGAGCGCAAGGCTTATTTCCGCGGACCGCCGCATCGGCCCCGCGTGGACCGCCAGGAGTTCGGGTACGGACGCGGGTTCTTCTATCTCCGCGCCTTCCTCTACGTCGTCCTCTTCGCGTTCGCGATCCTGTTCCTCGCGCTCGGCACCGTCACGCCGCCGGCGTGGATCGCCATCGTCGCTGCCCTCCTCGTCCTCTACCTGCTCGTCGTCGGCCTGAGCCCGCTCCTCACGAAGCACGTCGTGCTGCGCTCCCGCCTGATCCTCCGCCAGGGCTGGTACTTCCGCGCCGTCCTCCCGCTGGAGGATATCGAGCGCATCGGGCCCTGGGACGGGGAGCCCCGCTACGGCCTGAAGATCTCGACAATCCGCGGCATCCTGTACGTCGTGGGCTCCGGGAGGAACCTCGTGTCCGCCCGGCTCCGCGAGCCCCGGCGCTTCCACCAGGTCCTGTTCCTGCGCGCGCGGGAGGTCGTGTTCGACGTCGACGACCGGGAGGCCTTCCTGGCGGCGGTCGAGGGCCGCCAGACGTCTGCGGAGGCCCTGCCCGCTCACAAGGTCCTCATATTGCCGTCCGCGCGGCCGTGATCACTCCCGCCAGTCGAGGCCGAAGGTGCGGATTCCGAGCTTCGGGATCAAAGGCATCTTCCGCTTGTGGACGCTCGCCGCCACGAGCCGCTCGATCCGCCGGACCTCGGGCGCGGGCGCCCCCGCGCGGTCCGCGATCTCCTCCGTGCGGAGGCCCAATTCGATCCCGAGGAGGATCCCGTCGAGCAGCTCGTAGGGGATCCCGAGCTCGCCCTCGTCCGTCTGCCCCCGCCACAGCCCCGCCGTGGGGACCTTCTCCAGGATCTTGGCGGGGACGCCGACGCGCCGGGCCATCTCGCGGACCTGCGTCTTGTACAGGTCCCCGATCGGGAGGAAATCGCAGCCCGAGTCCCCGAACTTCGTGAAGTATCCCGTCGCGATCTCGCTCTTGTTCCCGCATCCGATCACCAGGCGGCCCTCCGCGCGGGCGACCTGGTACCACGCGATCATCCGCACGCGGGCCTTCGCGTTCCCGAGGCCGATTCGGTCCGACCCCGGGATACGGAATTGCTTCGCGAGGCGGTCGACCGCGGGCCCGATCGCAATGACTCGGAAGCGGATGCCGAGCCGTTTCGCCCAGGCGCGCGCGTCCCGCTCGTCCGCGCCGCCTTTCGCCTCCGGGAGCGAGAGCCCGAGGACCTTCGCAGGACCGACCGCATCCGCGCACAGCTTCGCCACGAGGGACGAGTCTACGCCGCCGCTCATCCCCACGACGAACCCCTTGCGCCCGCTGTTCGCGAGGTGGTGCCGCAGGAACGAGAGGATCACGCCCTCGTCGCCCTCGTGGGCCTTCGGGCGGAGCACGGGGCGCGGATGCGCGCGACCCCATTAACGCTTTTCGGACCCTTTATCCGGGGGCGCGGTCTGGCGGCGGTCCGTGAACCCGGACGAAGCCGTCCTCCTGTGGGTCGACGAGTACACGCGGATGGCGGACGCGTACGAGGCGAACGTCGCCCCCCGCTTCGCGCCGTTTTCGGAGGCGCTCGTCGCGCGGGCGGGCCTGGCGGCGCACGCGACCGTCCTGGACGTCTCCACGGGCACGGGCCTCACGGCTCTCCTGGCGGCGAAGGCGGTCGGGCCGTCGGGCCTCGTCGTCGGCATCGACCTCGCGGACGGAGCGTTGGCGGTCGCGCAGACGAAGGCCGCTCGCGCGGGCCTCCGGAACGTCCGCCTCGAGATGATGGACTCGCGGAACATCGTCTACCGCGGGGGCGCCTTCGACGCAGCCCTCTGCTCGTTCGGGATCCCTGCGGTCGGACACGCGCAGGTGTTCCGCGAGGTGCAGCGCGTCTTGAGGGACGGGGCGACGTTCCACGCGCTCGGCTGGGGGCCGCGGAGGCCGGAGGCGGGGTGGGACGCGTTCGACGAAGCGTTGGCGGCGCACCGGACGGCGTCTCCGTCCGAGGCGCTCGCGCGGCTCCGGGAGGCCGGGGACCTCGTCGCACAGTCCGGGGACGCCGCGGCCACGCGGGACGCTCGCGCGATCACCGCCAAGATGCGGGACGCGGGGTTCTCCGACGTCGACGCGGAACCTCGGGAGACCGTCGTAGCGTTCGGGACGCTCGACGATCTGATCGCGCATCAGGCATCCTTCGGGACGACGGAGCGGGAGCTCGGGGAGATGGGCGAGTCGGCCCGGACCGCGTTCCGGCGGGACCTGGAGGCGGGCCTGGCGGCGTACCGCGAGGGCGAGGGAGTCCGCCTCCGGTGGTCGACGGTCCTCTACGCCGCCAAGAAGTGACGTCACCCGGCCTGGGAGGCCTGCGCCTTCTCCGCCTGCTCCTCCGCGGCGTGGGCCCGCCAGACGAGGAGCCCGACGACGAGGGTGAGCAGACCTCCGACGATGCCTACGATGCCGGGGAGGCCCTGGCCCGCGAGCAGGGCGGCGACGACCACGAGGGCGCCCCCGATCAACGCATGCTTCCCCCGATCCGTGTGCCCCTGCCAGACAAAGTAGCCGGACCAGAGCGCGTAGTACCCGAAGATCGTGAGGAGCACGACGCCGAGGCAGGCGACCGCGCCAGCCGGCCGGTTGAACACGTCGCTCGTGTAGCCCGGCACCGGCACTCCGGCCGCGTACGCTCCGATCACGAAGACGAGGGGGATCGCGAGGAAGGCGAAGAGACCCCCGAGAACGGCGACGAGGCCCAGCCGGTTCTTCCCGCGGGCGACCTTGGCCTTGACGACCTCGACCTCTTCCCCCGCGAGGAGCGTGCCCACCGCGGCCCCGCCGCGGAACGCGCGGCCGCACGCGTTGCACGCGCCGGACCCGTCGGGGAACGCTTTCGTGTCCGCGCTCTCGCAGTGGGGGCACGGGCGGGGCTCGGGGGCCGCCATCGGACGCGGAATCCCCCTGCGCTATATGGAAGTTTCCGATGTTCGCCAAGGACCACACGCTTATCTATGACGGGCCTTTAAACGCCGGCGGATGGAGCCGATCGTCCGGGCCGTGAACGTCCACAAGACGTACGACTCCGGGGCGGTGGAGGTGCACGCGCTCCGCGGCGTCGACCTCGAGATCCCTCCGGGGGAGATGGTCGCGATCATGGGCCCCTCCGGGTGCGGGAAGACGACGCTCCTGAACTGCCTCGCCGGCCTCGACGACGTCACGGAGGGGGACGTGTTCGTCGAGGGCGTCCGCCTGAGCGAGATGGGGGACGACCGGCGCACGGGGTACCGCGCGAAGCGGATGGGCTTCGTCTTCCAGTCGTACAACCTCCTGCCCGTCCTCTCCGCGCGGGAGAACGCGGAGCTCCCGCTCATCGTCGGCGGCGTCCCCTACCGCCAGGCCCGGGAGGTCGCGCGGCGGATGCTCGCCCTCGTCGGCCTCGAGGAGTTCGGGGACCACAAGCCCGCGGAGCTGAGCGCGGGGCAGCAGCAGCGCGTCGCGGTCGCGCGGGCGCTCGTGAACAAGCCCGCGATCGTGTGGGCGGACGAGCCGACCGGGAACCTGGACAGCGACACGAGCGCGCAGGTGATGGACCTCCTCGTGCGCCTGAACCGCGAGAACGGCCAGACGTTCGTCGTCGTGACCCACGACCCGGTCGTCGCGGGCCGCGCGCACCGGATCCTGCGGATGCGGAACGGGCAGATCGTGGAGCAGGTCCGGGCGGCCTGAGATGGACCTCACGTTCGCGGTCCTCGCGTCCGTCGCCGGGGTCGCGATCGTCCTCGGGATCCTGGCGGCGACGCACCCGGTGCTCGCGCGCCTCGCGGTGCGGAACGCGGTCCGGCGGCGGTCCCGCGTCCTCCTCGTGACGTTCGGGCTGCTGATCGGGACGGCGATCATCTCCTCGTCCCTCACGGTGGGGGACACCCTGGAGTACATCTTCACGGGGGACGTCTACGACCACCTCGGCGACGTGGACGCGACCGTGAGCCACACGGTGGGCGACCAGCTGTTCTCGTTCCCGGAGTCGTACTTCGCGACCCTCCGGGCGGAGGCGACCGCGCGCGGGGCGGCGTTCGACGGCATGGCGCCCGCGCTCCTGAAGGCGATGCCCGTCCGGAACAACGAGACGGGGAACCAGGCGATCTCCGTGATGGGCCTGGACGACGCGTACGAGGGCGGCTTCGGCCCCCTCTACGGTCCGGACGGGACCCTCGGGCTCGCGGACCTCCCGCCGGACTCCGTGTACGTGAACGAGGGGGCCGCGCGGGACCTCGACGCGCGACCGGGGGACACGCTGACGCTCTTCTGGGGGAACACCGCCGAGGAGGTGCACTACGTCCGGGTCGTGGCGGTCCTCCGCGACCAGGGGAAGGCGCGGTGGGACCACCGCTCGATCGTGTTCGCCCCGTTGGCGGATGCGCAGTCCTGGTTCAACGCGACCGGCAAGATCGACCTGATCCGCGTGAGCGCACCGGGCCCCGCGATCGGCGGGGAGCAGCGGAGCGCGCCCCTCGCGGACGAGCTCCGGCGCATCGTGGGCACGCAGGGGTGGAACGTCGAGGTCCGCGAGGTGAAGCGGGACGGCCTCGCGTCCGCGCGGGAGATCTCGGACCAGGCGACGGAGCTGTTCCTCGTGATGGGCAGCTTCGCGATCTTCGCCGGGAACCTCCTGATCGTGAACGTGTTCGTCATGCTCGCGGAGGAGCGGAAAGCGGAGATGGGCGTCTCCCGAGCGGTCGGCTTGAAGCGGTTCCACCTCACGCTCACGTTCCTCCTCGAGGGGGCGCTGTACGTCGCCTTGGCGGCGTTCACGGGCGCGCTCGCGGGCGTCGCCCTCGGCTGGCTCATGATCCAGGTCTTCAACCTCGTCTTCCCGTCCGCGGTCCTGGAGCCCCTCGCGTTCCACGCGGAGCCGGCGAGCGTCGTCCTCGCCTTCGGCGCGGGCGTCCTGCTGACGATCGGGGCGGTCGTCCTGACGTCGGCCCTCGTGAGCCGCCTGAACATCGTGCGCGCGATCCGGAACCTGCCGGAGCCGCCCGCGGGGCACCTCACCTGGGTCCAGCGGTGGTTCGTGCTCCTCGCGCTCGCCGGCGGGATCGCCTTCTCGATCCGGGGGTTCGGCCTCCTCCGGCTCGACCTGCCCGCGGTCGACCTCCTCGCGATCCCCGTCGCGGCGGGCCTCGTCCTCCTCCTCGGGCTCGTCGGGTTCCTCGCCGCCAGGCTCGCAGAACGCGACCGGGTCGCGAAGGTCACGCGCTTCGCCATGCAGGGGGCGCTCGCGGCCCTCGTCCTCGTGGCGGCGTACGACGCGCTCGCGATGGGCCTCACCGCCGCGGAATCCCCCGGTGCGTACCGGGTCGCGAGCGTCCCGCTCCTCGCCCTCGGCCTCGCGACCGTCGCCGCCCGGCGGGGGAGGGCGCGCCTCCCGTTCACCGCCGCCGGCCTCGCGATGCTCTACTGGCTACTCGTCCAGCCGTTCGACCTCGTGGACGAGGTCCGGGACGACATCGCCGTCCTGTTCGTCGAGACCGGCGTCCTCCTCGTCCTCGGGGCCGTCGTCGTGGTCGTGCTGAATACGTCCCCGCTCCTCCGCGCCTCGCTGAACCGCTTCGCGCGCCGGGGCCGCCCGGTCCTCCGCGCCGCGGTCACGTACCCGATGGCGAAGCCGTTCCGGACCGCGATGACGCTCGCGATGTTCGCGCTTACGATCTTCTCGATCACGGTCATCGCGATGGTCCAGGGGATGCAGGGCGCGAGCATCGAGGCGTACATCTCCGGCCAGTCCGGCGGTTACGAGGTCGCGGCGTACACGCAGGGCTTCCGCCCGATCGGGAACCTGACGCAGGAGCTGCCCGCGCACAACATCTCCCTCGACAACTTCCTGAACGGGTCGGAGGGGATCGCGACCGCCACGGTGCTCTCCGTCCAGATGAACAAGAGCGGGGACGCGGACCGTCGGGACTACACGCTGTGGGGCGTGGACAACTTCCTGATCGAGCGGAACACGTACGGCTTCCTCTCGTTCCTCCCGCGGATCACGTACGTGGCGGACAACTCCTCCCGGGTCTTCGAGATCGGCGGCCGCGAGGACGTGTGGCGGGCCCTCCGGCTGAACCGCTCGTACGCGGTCGTGGACCGCGGGGCGGCGGGCGGGGACCAGTTCACGCCGGACTTCGGGCAGCTGCGCCTGAACCTCGGGGATCGCGTGTGGGCGACGGACGGCCTCAGCAACTCCACACGGGAGTTCGTCGTCCTCGGGATCCTGGAGCAGTCCCTGCAGTTCACGCGCGGCGTGTTCGTCGACCGGGAGACGGTGCTGCAGGCGTACCCGGCGAACGTCACCCGCACGGCGTACTTCTTCCAGCTCGCGCCGGGCGTCGACGTCTCCCGCCTCCGCGCGGACCTCGAGCGGGAGTTCTTCGAGTACGGCCTGATCACGGTGGACATCCGCGAGGAGATCACGACGCAGTTCGAGGCGGCGCAGCGCGTCCTCCTCCTCATGCAGGCGTACCTCGCGATCGGCCTCCTCGTCGGGGTCACGGGGCTCGGGGTGATCACGGTCCGTGCGGTCGTGGAGCGCCGCCAGGAGATCGGGGCGATGCGCGCCCTTGGCTTCACCCGCCGGATGGTCCGCTGGGTCTTCCTCCTGGAGATCGCGCTGATCGCGTCCCTTGGGATTGCTGTCGGCATGGGCCTCGGGGTCTTCCTCGCGTGGAAGGTGTACGACCAGTACTTCGCGTCGATCGCCGTGTTCACGATCCCGTGGCTCCACCTGGCGGCGGTCGCCGTCATCTCCGTCGCGTTCGCGCTCGTCGCCACCGCCGGCCCGGCGGTGCGCGCGTCAAAGCTCCCGCCGGCGGAGACGCTCCGGTACGTCGGGTAGCCGCGGTAGCTTTTTCCGTCGGATGTCCCCATTCCCGCCGGGGGGTTTCGCGTGAAGGGGCCGCCTATCTCGTTCCGTTCGATCGAGGCCGCGCAGGTCGAGGAGATCCATCGCCGCCAGAACGGGGACTGCCGCGAGGAGCTCTCGGGCTGGCTCGACTACGACCTGCCGTGGGCACCGATGTCCCTCGACCAGGTCAAGGAGAAGATCGAGGAGCAGCGTAAGCAGAAGCGCACCGCGCTCCTGGCGGTGTTCGCGGAGTCCGGGGAGTTCGTCGGGCTCGCGTTCCACACGACGGACTGGGACCCGCTCGTCCCGTTCGTCAACGTCCTCATCTGGCCCGAGCACCGCCGGAAGGGATGCGGGGCGGAGGCCGCGCGCCGGCTCCTGGCGGCGTCCTTCGACGAGGGCCCGGCGCTCGCCGTCAACGCCTACGTGCCCGAGGCGAACGCCGCCGGGGTCGCGTTCGCGGAGCGGCTCGGCCTCCGGGTCGCGGGCCGGGAACGGAGGGCCCACATGCGGGGCGGCACGTATTCCGACGGCCTCCACTTCGACATGGTGCGGAGGGAGTACCTCGCCGCCAAGGGGGGGCATTGATGGAGACGCTCACGGGCACGCTCGTCCGCCTCCGTCCCGTGCGGGACACGGACTTCGAGTTCTTCGCGTCCCTGCGGAACGACCTCCGCACGCAGGGGTGGAACCAGCGCCTGCCGCCGAACTTCACGGCGCAGATCTCGAAGGAGCGGTACGAGGAGTCGCGGAAGCGGGAACACGCGGGGCTGTTCGCGATCGAGACGACGGAGGGCGCGCTCATCGGGTCCACGAACTACGCGGAGGGGCCCCCGCGGTGGGCGGCGACGTTCGGGATCATGATCTCCCCGGAGTACTGGGGGAAGGGGCACGCCCCGGAGGCACAGGAGCTCCTCCTCCGCTTCCTGTTCGAGGAGCGCGGCCTGCGCGTCGTCCGACTGTGGACGAACTCCTGGAACGAGCGCGCGATGAAGGCCGCGGGGAAGCTCGGCTTCCGCGTGGCGGCACGGCTCCGGGAGAGCGCGGTCTTCGAGGGCCGCGTTGTCGACACGATCATGATGGACCTCCTGCGCGAGGAATTCTTCGCGTTGCGCGGGCTCGAGGACAAGATGCCTCCGGTCGAGCCCTAGGCCTCCGAACCTTTTTATCAGATGACCCTCTGACCGACCGCCGTCATGCCCGAGCCCCGGCTCCGAGAGAAGCAGTGGGACATCCGCCTCGAGGAGGAGCTCCTCCGCCAGTGGGAGCAGGAGCCGGAGCTGTACGCGTACGAAGCCGCCAAAGGGCCGACGTACGTGATCGACACGCCGCCGCCGTACCCGAGCGGGGAGCCGCACCCGGGACAAGTGATCCACTACTCGATGATCGACGTGGCGGCGCGCGCGCAGCGGATGCTCGGGAGGGCGGTGTACTTCCCGATGGGCCTCGACCGGAACGGGATCAACATCGAGCGCACGGTCGAGAAGAAGTACAAGAAGCCGCTCCACGCGTGGGACCGCGCGGAGTTCATCGCGAAGTGCCGCGAGGAGATCACCGCCATCGGTGAAGGAATCCTGAGCCTCTTCCGGCGGCTCGGGATCTCCGCGGACTTCGCGCGCACGTACTACACGGACTCCGACGAGTATCGGGCGTACAGCCAGGCGATCTTCCTCGACCTGTTCCGGAAGGGGCTGTGCTACCGCGGGGAGCGCCCGTCGTTCTACTGCGTGTCGTGCGAGACGTCCCTCGCGGAGGCGGACATCCACTACGAGGAGCGGCCGTCGGCGCTCACGTGGATCCGTTTCCCGATCGAGGGCGGCGGCGACGTGACGATCGCGACGACGCGGCCGGAGCTCCTCGCCGCGTGCCGCGCGGTGATCGTGCACCCGGACGACGAGCGCTGGCGGGGGATCGTGGGCAAGACCGCCAAGGTGCCGCTCTTCGGTCAATTGACCGAAATCCGCGCGCACCCCGACGCGAAGGTCGAGTTCGGGAGCGGCGCGGCGATGATCTGCTCGTACGGGGACATGGTCGACGTCCGCCTCTTCCGCGACCTCCAGCTGGAGCCGGTGAAGGCGATCGACGAGAAGGGCCGGATGACCGCCGCCGCCGGCGCGTACGCGGGGCTGAAGATCGCCGCGGCCCGCGAGAAGATCGTCGCGGACCTCCAGGCCGCCGGGCTCGTGGAGAAGGTCGAGTCGATCCAGCACATGACGCCGATCTGCGAGCGGAGCCGGACGCCTGTGGAGTTCCTCTCCATGGAGGCGTGGTACCTCAAGCAGCTCGAGTTCCGGGACGACGTGCGCCGTTTGGCGGCGGAGATGACGTTCCACCCCGCGCGGCACCGCCAGCTCCTGCTGGACTGGGTGGACTCCCTCACGATCGACTGGCCGATCTCGCGGCGGCGGTACTACCACACGGAGATCCCGCTGTGGTACTGCGCGTCGTGCGGCGAGGTGCTCGCCCCCGAGCCCGGTCCGTACTACCGTCCCTGGACGGACCCCGCCCCGTTCGCGAAGTGCCCGAAGTGCGGCGGCGCGGAGTTCCGCGGCGAGGACCGCGTGTTCGACACGTGGATGGACTCATCCGTGTCGAACCTCTGGGTCACCGGGTACCGGAGGGACGAGCGGTTCTTCGCCGCCAACTACCCGACGCACCTCCGCCCGCAGGGCCGCGAGATCGTGCGGACGTGGCTGTACTACACGACGCTCAAGAACTGGCTCGTGCACCGGTCGAAGCCGTTCCGGCACGTGGTCATCCACGGCCTCGGGCTGGCGGCGGACGGCCGCGCGATGCACCGCACGCTCGGGAACTACATCCCCGCGGAGCCCCTGGTCCAGAAGTACGGGG
>Ga0214473_10003235_pt1 | contig 19843 bp, 18 predicted proteins | sample RVTome_7_FD_203509 | JGI IMG/M metagenome (GOLD analysis project Ga0214473, IMG submission 203509) | Soil microbial communities from uranium-contaminated site in the Upper Colorado River Basin, Wyoming, United States - RVT98D197 | ecosystem: Environmental > Terrestrial > Soil > Contaminated >... | reverse complement strand
CTCCTCAACACTTTTAATAACCATATTTCTTTGGGTAAAATTTCACTTGATAAATATTCATGCTGGTTTTTTAATTTTTCTCTTGTTTTTATCTCCTATATCGGATTTGACAGTTAGTTTTAACCATGCAATTTCGTTCAAAAGTGAAAATTGAATAAATTATAATCACGAAATTGACCAACTACAAACGAAAGAACCTCTATGCGAGAAATTCACAAATGGTGGAGTCCGAATCTTAACAAAGATATGGAAATTGTTGTCTACGGATATTCCGGTTATGCGCTTTTGCTATTTCCTACCGCAGCCGCTGATTTTTTAGAATACGAAAGATTTCATCTCATAGATACTATAGCCGAATATTTAAGTAGAGGAGATATAAAAGTATTTTCTATAAATAGCATTAATAATGAAAGTTGGTTAAACAGGGAGATGCATCCTGCCGATAGGGCAATTAGACACCAGCAGTTTAATCAATATATTGGAGCGGAAGTAGTTCCTTTTATTAAAAATCACTGTAAGGGTAAAGTCCCAATCGTAACTGCGGGTGCATCGCTCGGAGCTTTTCATGCAGCAAATACTTTATTCAGAAGGCCGGATCTTTTTGCGGGAGTGATAGCGATGAGCGGTTCTTACGATATCAAAGCCTATTCCAATGGTTATTATGATGATAATTGTTATTTCAATTCTCCCGTAGATTATCTTCCTAATCTTTTAGACAAAAAAATACTCTTGCAATTAAAGAAAAAGCAAATAATAATCTCCAGCGGCCAGGGGGATTACGAAGCACCTGAAGAATCAAAGCGATTATCTGATATTCTCAACTCAAAAGGAATTAAGCATTGGTTAGACATTTGGGGAGAGGATATAGTTCATGATTGGCCTACCTGGAGACAAATGCTGCCTTACTATCTTGGAAAAATTAAATTCTGAAATCCAATTTGCGTTGAGACGCTATGATATCTTTTGAAAATATTAGATCGAATTGGAAACCGCTGTTAAGCCATTCCGGGTTTAGGAATAAATTTATTGTAAGCATAATTTTTCTTGCTTCGGTGTTATTTGTTTACAGAAAATTTTTAGATTTTGCTGAAGCGAGACCGGGTGTAATGATATCCGATCCGATTTTAAATTTATTTGAACCGGTTGATCTCACCTGGTTAATCTTCGGATTAATTTATTTATGCTTGTTGGTTGGAATTTTTGCTCTGATAAAGAATCCGGAAAAATTACTTTTAGCATTTCAAACATACTCAACTATAGTTATTGTTCGTATTATCACAATGTACCTGGTTCCGTTTGAAGCACCGGAAAAATTAATTGTTCTAAAGGATCCTTTTGTCGAAATGTTTGGTTCGGGCGAATCATTAACTAAAGATCTATTTTTTTCAGGTCATGTTGCAACCTTGTTCCTGCTATTTTTGGTTATGGAATTTAAAGGATTGAAATATATTTTTCTTGGTAGTGCTATAATTGTTGGAATTTCAATAGTTTTGCAGCACGTTCATTATGTTATAGATGTTTTTGCGGCACCTTTTTTTACATACGTATGTTTTACTGTTGTATCATCATTGAATTTGAATAAAATTAAGCAGCAGGGATAGATTTAACATAAAATATTTTATTTATGAGTGATATTCAGAAAACAGAAGTTCAGGAAGTTTCGGAAAACATATCGGACGTATTCAATCGTTTTGGCCTCGATCTTCCATTAAGTCCAGCCAATGTCGAAGATCTCAATCAGTTAAAAGCCTATCTTACCGATAAGTTAAAGCACATGCTGGACAATAATTTTAATCTTCTTGTAAATACACTTTACCGCATCGATGTTAATGAGGAAAAACTTAACAAATTGTTTGGAAGCAAGAATAGAGTACCTATTCCACCTGCTCTGGCAGATTTAATTATTGAGAGACAGCTTCAAAAAATTCATTTCAGAAAAAAATATAAAAAGGGGGAACTTTGAATACCAATAGAAAGAAATTCGCATTCTCGCTTCAGTTATTTTTTCTTATGTGGCTCACTTCTTGGGATAACCAATCTTTTGCTCAGCAAACTAAGTATCAAGTAAATCACCCCGAATGGAGCTACAATCAAACTATTTATGAAGTTAATCTTCGTCAATATTCCGAAGAGGGAACATTTAAAGCATTTGAAAAAGATTTACCGAGATTAAAAAAAATGGGTGCGGGAATAATCTGGTTAATGCCCATAAATCCAATCGGCGAACTAAATCGCAAGGGCACACTTGGAAGTCCGTATTCTGTTAAAGATTATTATGCAATAAATCCAGAGTTTGGTAATGCGGATGATTTCAAAACTTTGGTTAATAAAACTCACGAACTCGGCATGTATTTAATTATTGATTGGGTTGCCAATCATTGTGCATGGGATAATAAACTGACCGAAGAGCATCCCGATTGGTTTACAAAAGACTCTGTGGGGAAATTTATTCCACCTGTTGCTGATTGGGCTGATGTCATCGATTTTAATTACGATAATAAAGAACTGTGGCAATACATGACCGATGCCCTGAAATTTTGGGTACAAGAGTATGATATAGATGGTTTCCGATGTGATGTTGCAGGAATGATACCGATTGAATTTTGGAATCAAGCTAGAGTTGAATTGGATAAAATTAAACCGGTGTTTATGCTTGCAGAATGGGAAACACCGGAAATGCATGAGAAAGCTTTTGATATGACATATTCATGGGTTCTAAGTAAAATTTTTAACGGCATTATAAAAAAGGAAAATAATGCTGAAGATATTTTTAATTTTTTAGAAGAAGAAAAAACTCTGTATCCTAAAAATGCATTTCGTATGAGATTCACCTCAAACCATGATATCAATGCCTGGGATGGGACTGTGTTCGAAAGATTGGGAGACGCTGCAGAAACATTCGCTGTGCTAACCACCGTAATACCCGGGATGCCATTAATTTATAATGGACAAGAAGCAGGTATGAGCAAACGTTTAGAATTTTTTGAGAAAGATCCGATAGATTGGAAAGAACATAAGTTTACGGATATTTATTCTAAACTGTTCCAATTAAAACTGAATAACCCAGCATTGAAGAATGGCCAAAGGGGTGCTATGCTTTTGAAAGTAAATTCATCAGACGATAAATCAGTTTTTGCTTTTATGAGAATAGCGGGCGATGAAAAGGTACTTGCTGTTTTTAATCTCTCGGATTCAGCTAAAACATTTACGCTGTATCAATCCGATTTACCAGGAAATTTTATAGACTTTTTTACAGGAGATAGGAAATCCCTTTCCAACAACATCAACATTTCATTAGGGCAATGGGGCTACAATATCTTTGTTAAAGATTGAAATTTCTGCATTTATCTTTGATGATTTCCTGTGGTGATGCTATCTTTACACAAGAAAAATTTATTTCTAATCTTAAAGGTGCATTCAAATGAAAATAAAATTATCATTCCTTATAATTTTTGTTGCGGTTATCAGTATTAACAAAACTTTAGCTCAAGCAGGTGGTATAAATTTTACGCTTGGTTTCCCTACTGGAGAATTTAAGGAAAATGTTGACAGACTTGGATTTGGTTTAAGCGGGCATTTTTTGTTTTTAGCTCCAACTATTGAGCATCCTTTCGGAATAGGGCTAAACATCGGTTATTTAAATTACGGACAAGAATCACGAAGAGAGCCTTTTAGCTTAACAATACCGGATGTAACGGTTGATGTCGACAGATCAAATAATCTTGTGAACTTCCATGCATTATTCCAGCTTGGTTTTGGAAGCGGTTCTGTTCGTCCATTTATCGAAGGATTGTTTGGCGGTTCATACATTTTCACAGAAACCAGCATAAAAAGCCGTGGTACCGAAGAAGTTGCAAGCTCAAATAATTTTGATGATTTCGCGTGGAGCTATGGCGGAGGAGGAGGAATATTAATTCTTCTACATTCGGGGGATGAAGGTGATGATTTTGGTTCATTATTTCTTGACATAAAAGCGAGATACCTTTTCGGCAGCGAGGCCGAATACTTGAAAGAAGGATCAGTTATTGTAAGCAACGGAAAAGTTACTTACCTGGTGTCAAAATCTAAAACAGATTTAATTACTGCCCATATTGGAGTTGTTGCCTATTTTAATTCTCTTTTTAATTAATTATCGCTATTCTGCAAAGGCAAAAACAAGGTCGCTCCAATGGAGCTTGAAATACTATTCAAGAAGTGTAATTACAAACAGGACACCCCTGCGGTGCTCAACTTAATGTTAGCTTTTTCAGAATTAGCCCCATCAGGGGCGCTCTGTTAATAGAAAAAAATAGATGATAATTTCCTTTAAGTTCCATAGGAACGACCCATTAACCGTGCTTTTGAGTTTTGAAATAACATTTTTCTTTTGGAGGTAATGTTATTTAAATAGTTTCTTTATTTTCAGCTCTTTTAAATCAACTTCACATAACGAAAATCAATCACGGAGCAAAATAATGCCAATTCAGTCCAAGCAGTTTGATGAGCTTGCAATAAACACAATTAGATTATTATCAGTTGACGCAGTACAAAAAGCAAACTCAGGCCATCCCGGAATGCCAATGGCGTGCGCACCAATTGTTTATGTACTTTATTCAAAATATTTAAAACACAATCCGGCAAATCCAAAATGGCTTAACCGTGATCGTTTTGTTTTGTCCGCCGGGCATGGAAGTATGCTGCTTTATTCCATTCTTCATTTATGCGGTTACGATCTTCCATTAGAAGAATTAAAAAACTTCAGGCAATGGGATAGTAAAACTCCAGGGCATCCGGAATTTGGTTTAACTGCGGGAGTTGAAACTACCACCGGTCCCTTGGGACAAGGCTTTTCGAATGCTGTTGGAATGGCAATGGCTCAAGCATTCCTTTCTGCAAATTTTAATCAAGATGATTTCAAAATTTTAGATCATTACATTTATGGAATTTGCAGCGATGGTGATTTGATGGAAGGCATTTCACACGAAGCAGCTTCGTTGGCTGGTCATCTCAAGTTAAACAAGATTATTTTCTTTTATGATAACAATGGAATTTCAATTGACGGAAAAACTTCTCTATCATATTCCGATGATGTCCATAAAAGATTTGAAGCCTACAATTGGAATGTTTTGCATGTGCACGATGTGAATAATCTTGATGAAATTGAGTCTGCAATACTGTCGGCACAACAATCCACCGATAAACCAACCCTCATAATCACAAACACACACATTGGATATGGGAGTCCGAACAAACAAGATTCTTCATCATCTCACGGCTCTCCGCTTGGTGAAGAAGAAGTTAAGTTAACAAAGAAAAATCTTGGCTGGCCGGAAACAGAATTCTTTCTAATTCCCGATGAAACGAAAGAGCATTTCAAAAATGTAAAAGCCCGCGGTGAAAAACTTGAAGCGGAATGGGAGATAAATTTTAATGAATACCGGAAAAAATATCCTGAAAAAGCAAAACAGTTTGTTGAATGGATGACTGGTGGAATGGGCTATGAGTGGAAATCAAAACTGCCTCTGTTCGAAGATGATGGAAAAAAGCTGGCGACGCGAGCAGCATCAGGTAAAGTGATTGAAACCCTGGCAGTATCGATTCCAAATTTGATTGGCGGTTCGGCGGATCTAACCCCATCCAATAATACCCGTGCAAAAATTTATGAAGATTATTCTTCTTCTAATTATAAAGGAAGATACATCCGTTTCGGTGTTCGTGAACATGCTATGGGAAGCTTAATGAACGGCATGGCTATTTATGGCGGGGTAATTCCTTATGGAGGCACATTCTTTGTCTTTTCAGATTATATGCGTCCATCGATACGGCTCGCATCAATTTCAGGTATAAAACCTATTTACATTTTTACTCACGACAGTATCGGAGTTGGTGAAGACGGACCAACACATCAGCCGATCGAACATCTTGCCGCACTAAGATGCATTCCTAAAGTTGTTGTCATTCGACCAGCCGATGCAAACGAGACTGTTTATGCCTGGCAAACAGCATTAGAGCACAAAGGAAGTCCCGTTGCGTTAATTTTAGCGCGCCAGGGAGTTCCAATCTTAGATCAGAAAAAATATCCGCCGGCAGAAGGTTTGCTGAAAGGCGCATATGTTCTTTACGACAGCAAAGAAAAACCCGAAGTAATTTTAATGGCTTCAGGTTCTGAGGTTGATCTTTCGCTTAAAGCAGCTAAGGAATTAGAGAAAGAAGGAATAAAAGTAAGAGTTGTAAGCTTTCCTAGCTGGGAATTGTTTGAAAGACAGTCGGCAGAATATAAAGAATCCGTTTTACCCTCATCAGTTTTAGCTCGCGTATCTGTTGAGGCTGGAGTTGCTCAAGGATGGGATAAATACACCGGGCGATCCGGTGCAAATATCAGCATAGAAAAATATGGTGCCTCCGGTCCGGAAAAAATATTGATGGAGAAATACGGTTTTACTGTTGAGAATATTTGTTCGAGTGCAAAGCAGGTAATCAAAAAATTAGTCAACTGATAAACTCCACTAGCGAAGCTTTGAACGTTAGACCCCCGCATTTTTTAGCTTTTTGAAAAAAGAAGGTTTATTTTTCATACAGCCTTTTCAAAATATTTGATCAATAAACCAATATGCCTTATCATACTAATAGGGGATAAGATTAATGAAAGAAAATACCGAAGCAAACTTCGAAACAAAATGTGTTCATTCTGGCACTTCTGATTATGAGTTTGGACCTGTTGTACCTCCAATTTATCAAACCTCGACTTTTAAGTTTAAGTCTGCACAGCACGGAGCCTCTCTTTTTGCCGGTGAGGAAAAGGGATACATCTATACAAGAATGCTCAATCCAACAATCCAGGCTATGGAAGATGCAATTGCCGAGCTTGAAGGCGGGCACAAAGCTCTCGGCTGCGGAAGCGGAATGGCTGCTGTGCACACAGCATTTGCAAGCTTAACTAAAGCCGGCGATCATGTGGTATGTTCTTTTTCAGTTTATGGCCCGACAACAACATTGCTGAACACAATTATGAAAAAATATGGAGTTGAGACCACGTTTGTTGACACTTCGAATCTCGGAGAAGTGCAGAAGGCAATCAAACCAAATACAAAAGTTGTGTATGTTGAAACTCCGGGCAACCCGACTTTGTGTGTTTCCGATCTTACTGAAATATCAAAAATAGCTCATAAGAGTAATGCAAAAGTAGTGGTTGATAATACATTCATGAGCCCTGCCTTGCAAAATCCAATTGCTTTTGGCGCCGATGTTGTGTTACACAGCTTAACAAAATTTCTAAACGGGCATGCAGATGTTGTTGGCGGAATAGTAGTTGTAAAGGACGAGGAAACTTATCAGCATTTTCGTAAAACACTGAATCAGCTTGGTGGTGTAATTGATCCGTTCAATTCATTTCTTGTTCACCGCGGACTAAAAACACTTTCATTAAGAATGCAAAGGCACTGTGAGAACGCACAAATTATAGCCGAATGGCTTGAAAAGCATAAGCTCGTAAAATCAATTCGTTACCCGGGATTAAAATCTCATCCCAATTATGAGCTTGGACTTAAGCAGCATAAAGGTCACGGCGGAATGATTACCTTCGAGCTTGATGGCGGAATTGAAGCCGGGAAAGTCATGATGAATTCAGTTAAACTGTTTCAGCTCGCAGTCAGCTTGGGAGGAGTGGAAAGCTTAATTGAGCATCCTGCAAGCATGACGCATTTTTCAATGGGGAAAGAGGCAAGATTGGCCGGGGGAATTACTGATGGCTTAGTCCGCATTTCTGTAGGTATTGAAAATGTGAATGATCTTATTGAAGATCTTAATTCTGCGCTCAATGAAGTTAAAAAAGTAAATCTTGTTCAAGCCGGATGAAAAACATCCTCAATAAATATTTTTTTTCCTTCTTTATCTTAATCTTTGTCTTAATCCCCGGCTGCACATCGAGGTTATACATCATCGATAAACCCATATCTTTTTCAGAGGAAAGAATACTTCTTACCAAAGAGTACATAAAAAATCATTACGGTGTTAATGAGGTTGTCTATATCACTCCAAAGATGATTGTGCTGCATTGGACAGCAATAAATGATTTTGATTCTTGTTTAGCATTGTTTAATATGGAAACACTTGGAGGAGGCAGACCTGATCTAAATAAAGCCGGTGACTTAAATGTTTCCATTCATTTTTTGGTTGATAAAAGAGGAAAAGTTTTTCAGCTTATGCCTGACACTCTGATGGCACGCCACTGTATTGGATTGAATTACTCCTCAATTGGAGTTGAAAATGTTGGCGGCGAAAACGATATTTATAATCTTACCGATGAGCAAATAGAAGCAAACATCTTGCTTGCAAGGTATCTTAAAGAAAAATATCCGTCCATCGAATATTTAATTGGACATTACGAATACAGGAAATTTGAAAACAGTCCGCTTTGGTTAGAAAGAGATTCAACCTACCGAACAGAAAAAGTTGATCCCGGGGAAAGGTTTATGCAGAGTGTTAGAAATGGAGTTGCTGATCTAAAATTGAACGATGCCGTAGAGTAGATAATAAAATAACGATCAACCCAATCCATAGTAGTTATTTGGTTTTCATCAATAATTTATTGATTTGCTTTTGCAGCGCCGGAAGGTCGCTTTCGACAGATTTCCAAATTGCTAAAACATCCACTCCCATGTAATCATGAATAAGTTTATCTCGTAGCCCAGCCAATTTTTTCCATGGGGCTTCTGGATTTTTATCTCGGAAAAATTTAGATAAGTGCTTCGTAGCTTCTCCGACAATTTCGAATTGTCGGATAACAGCATCTTGAGTCTTAGAACTTGAAATAAAATCATGATAGTCATCCCACTCGTATATTCTACGATCTTGTTTAATGCGTCTGAAATATGACTGATATGAACTAAATCATCCTTCATTGCTGATAAATTACGTGTAAATCTTTTTGTATGTAATCCTTCAAATAAGGATGCACAGAAGCTTCAGTTAAAAGATCAATTTTTCTATCAAGAGCATCTGACAGCTCCATCTCAATATCTATTAATTCGAGCAATGATTTTTGTTCTTTAAAGTCAACCAATATGTCAATATCGCTGCCAGTTGCTTGTTGGTTTCGAGCAAAAGAACCAAATATTCCAATTTTTTTTGGATTATGCTTCGAAAGTAGGCGAATAATTTTTTTTGAAATCTTCTCGTTAACCATTATTTAATAAGAATTTCTAAACTGGGAATCTTTCTTATCACAAATTAGTATTGAACTTCACAAATATACAATAAATATTTGCAGTGATGGTATCCTATTTTGTATCAAAATTAGCAATCAGCGCAAACAACTTACGACCTACCACATATTTGTATTCGTTTGAATAAGAGTTAACAAACCTTTAGTTTTACACACAACATTTTGAAAGAAAACTCATGTCGGTAGAACGATCTGAACGCTTAGTTTCGCTTGATGTTTTTAGGGGACTTACAATTGCGGGAATGATTCTCGTTAACAACCCCGGCTCATGGAGCATAATTTATCCAGCACTCGAACATGCAAAATGGATAGGCTGTACGCCAACCGATTATATTTTCCCGTTCTTTCTATTTATTGTAGGAGTTGCTATAACAATTTCCTTAACTAAAAAAAAGGATAGTGGTTTAGATCAGAAAAAGTTAGTCTTTCAAATCATAAAAAGAGGTTTGATAATTTATGCAATCGGAATTTTCATGGCGGCGTGGCCATTTTGGAATTTTACCGATAATAAATTTATCGATCTTTCAACACTACGGCTTGTCGGTGTGTTGCCAAGGATTGGAGTTGTTTATATTATCACGTCTTTAATTTTCCTAAAAGCTAATATTAAAACTCAAGCCGTAATAGGTGTTGTTTTATTGCTGGCTTATTGGGCACTAATGACTTTAATCCCAGTTCCAGGTTTTGGTTCTCCAAACCTAAATGTGGCGACACTAATTAATCCAGCTACAGGAGAAACTTTTGCACCGAACATTGCGGGATGGTTAGACAAGCTGATACTTGGGGACCATATGTGGAAAGCATCCAAAGTTTGGGATCCGGAAGGAATTCTTAGCACAATTCCTGCCATTGCAACCTGTCTTACCGGCGTAATGCTTGGTCATTGGTTAAAATCGAAAAATGATTCTTCAACCAAGACAGCGTGGATATTTGTTTTCGGAAATATCGGTTTAGTTCTTGGAGTAATTTGGGATATGTGGTTTCCAATGAGCAAGTCTATATGGACAAGTTCTTATGTTATGTTCACAACGGGCATGGCATTGCAATTTTTTGGTATGTGTTACTGGCTTATAGACGTTAAAGGAATAAAGTGGTGGACAAAACCTTTCGTTGTTTATGGGATAAACGCCATTGCAGTTTTTGCACTTTCCGGCTTATTAGCTAAAACGATGGGAATTATAAAAATTACAAATGCATTAGGAGATAAAATGAGCTTGAACAGATATCTGTATGAGTTGATTTTTGTTCCCATGTTTTCTCCGATAAATGCATCTCTTGCTTGGGCTATTTGTTATATTTTGTTATGGCTTGGTTTGATGTGGATTCTTTATGCAAAGAGGATATTTATAAAAGTTTAGTTGGAAGTATTTACTATACTAAAAAATTAGAATCCAAGGTATATCGAATTCTTTCAAAATTAGTAGAAAAATGTCGGGATTGTCTCTGGCTTTATTTTTGTTGCGTATCAGAACATTAATTATTATGTTTTCCCAGGTAATTTAAAATTGTTGGCTGTTTTTAATTAACAATATCTATCACAATACAAGGGAGCTTTGTCGTATGAAAAAAGTACTATTAATTATGATTGCACTATTGTTCGGTTTTGGTAATTCTAACGCTCAATTTACCGCTCAGAATCATTATTTTGGACCAAGCGTTGGACTTTCATTCCTGGGCTCAACTCCTCAGTTTGGAGTTAATTATGAATACGGTATGGATGTACAAAATTTTGGAAGAATTGGAATAGGCGGCATTTTTCGTTATTGGAGCTATAGCGAAGATTATGGTTTTGGTTCTGATGGTAAATGGAGTTATACGGACATTCTAGTGGGGGCTCAAGCAAATTATCATTTTAAACTAGATGCCAGTAAATTTGATCCTTGGTTAGGTGTTACGTTAGCTTATGATGCCGGTTCAGTAAAATGGGATGGTCCATCAGGACAAAATTATTCTTCCCCAACCTATGGCGGTATGTTTTTTGGTGCTAGTGCCGGTGCAAGATATTGGTTTTCTCCTACTATTGGTATATCAGCCAGGGTTGGATTTGGTTCATTGAGCTATGGTGCTCTGGACCTTGGTGTTGATTTTAAATTTTAAATCTCATAGCATTTAATTTTTAAATGCGGTAGCCCGAACGTTACCGCATTTTTTATTTTAAACTTTAGTCGGGCATTCTTTTTTCTTCTTAACTGCTTTTCTTATTTTTGACTTGAAAAAATATTAAGGAACAAAAATGAAATTCGAACGCTCTGCCGGAATATTACTTCACCCGACATCTCTACCTGGAAAATTTGGAATTGGTGACTTAGGAAAAGAAGCATACAATTTTATAGACTTTCTTGATCATGCCGGGCAAAAACTTTGGCAGGTTTTTCCGCTTGGACCAACGGGTTATGGAGATTCACCTTACCAATGCTTCTCTGCTTTTGCTGGAAATCCTTTGCTTATAAGTCCCGAAAAACTCCTCGACGATGGATTTCTAACTCAAGCTGATCTTAAACATGTTCCAAAGTTTGATCTGTCTACAATTGATTTTGGTGAAGTTATCGATTATAAAAAATCACTTCTAAAAAAAGCATACGCTCACTTCAAAGAAAATACAAATGGGTTAGAAGAACAGTTTGACAGCTTTTGCAATACACATAAAGAATGGCTTGATGATTTCTCCTTGTTTATGGCTGCAAAGGAACATAACGGGGGAGGACTATGGACAGAATGGGATAAAGAGCTTGTCCTTAGAAAAGATAATGCTTTGAAAAAATGGGGAGAGAAACTTGCGGATGATATCCGTTTTCACAAGTTTGTTCAGTTCCAATTCTTTAAGCAATGGAACGAATTGAAAAATTATGTAAATAAAAAAGGGATTAAGATAATCGGTGATATGCCTATTTTCATTGCTTATGACAGCTCAGACCTTTGGGCGAACAAACATCTTTTTACCGTTAATGAAAAGGGAAAACTTATAACTGTTGCCGGTGTTCCGCCGGATTATTTCAGCGCATCAGGGCAGCTTTGGGGAAATCCTCTCTACAAATGGAAAGAAATGGAGAAAGATGATTTTCTTTGGTGGAGAAAAAGATTTTCAAGTCTGTTTGAGTTGGTTGACATTGTCCGCATAGATCACTTCCGCGGTTTCGAAGCTTTCTGGGAAATTCCCGGTGATGCTCCGACTGCGGTTACAGGTAAATGGATTAAAGCTCCCGGAGAAAAGCTTTTTGAAACTTTAAGAAAATATTTAGGTGAGCTTCCGATTCTTGCTGAAGATCTTGGAGTGATTACAAAACCGGTAAGAGAGCTGAGAGATAAATTTGAATTCCCGGGAATGAAAATTCTCCAGTTTGCCTTCGGAACAAAAATGGAAACTAAATTTTTACCTCATAATTTTGTTCAGAATTGTGTTGTCTACACGGGCTCACATGACAATGATACAACAAGAGCATACTTTGAAAAAGCAAAACATGATAATAGCGATAGCTATTCTCACGTTAAAAAATATTTGAATTATCATGGCGAAAATATATTGGCTGAGCTGATTCGAGCTGCTTATGCATCAGTTGCCGATATGGTTATTATTCCGATGCAGGATGTTTTAAATCTGAGCGGCGAAGCAAGAATGAATTTTCCCGGTAAGCTTGGCGGCAATTGGGCATGGCGAATGAAGTGGGAACAGGTTCCATCAAGCTTGCCCCACGCGTATAAACAAATGGCGGAGCTTTATGAACGTCCGCCAAAACCTGAAGAAGAGGAAGAGATAGAAGTTCACGATTAGAAGTAGGAATTATGAATTATGTTTGAGAACTTAAAAAAAATATTTATCATCGATTCATCATCCAGTACCAAGCTTTCCGGGGAAGCAGGCCAAGCGGCCAATAAAAAGCTTCAAATTGCCACTTGTGCAATATTTTTGGAAATGGCGAAAAGTGACGATAATTGTACTGAAGAAGAACGCCATGAAATCGTTTCCATCATGCAAAGAACATTTGACTTAGAGAAAGAATATGCTGACGAACTTATTGAGTTGGCAAAAGCATCATTGGTTCAAAGCATCAGCATTTATGAATTCACCGAAATCATCAACCAAAATTTTTCGCCTGATGAAAAGTTTGAGCTGATGAAAAATCTTTGGAGATTAATTTATACCGATCAAAAGCTTGATAAGTATGAAGATCAGCTCGCTAAAAAGCTTGGAACAATGTTACACTTGGAGCATAGGGATGTGATTGCTGCCAAGCTGATGGTAAAAGGAGAAAACGGATTGTAATTATTCCTTTTCTAATTCATTTTCAATCATTTCAATTAAATTCTTATCAAGCGGTTTAACTTTGCTGGGGAAACGGGCAACAATATTACCATTCTTCGAAATCAAAAATTTTTCAAAGTTCCAGCCGATATCTTTCGTCCCGGTAGCATCGTTATCTGTTAAAGCAGCGTATAGTTTGCACTTATCTTTGCCAAGAATTTTCACTTTATCAAATAGCTGAAAAGTTACGTTGTATTGTGTCGAGCAGAAATTTTTTATTTCTTCGTTTGAACCGGGCTCTTGTCCGCCAAAATCATTACAAGGAAACCCTAAAACTAAAACCCCTTTTTTCTTATACTTTTCAAAAAGTTCTTGAAGTCCTTTGTACTGAGGCGTGTTACCGCATTCGCTCGCAACATTCACAATCAACAATACGTTTCCATTAAATGAAGATAACGAAAGTTCATTGCCATCCATATCTTTGATTTTAATCGAACCGATGTTATTCATTTTTTTACTTCCCTGCTGTGCGACCGTCAATTTTAATTCACTAGTTGATTTGTTATTTTTTGCCTTGAGACTATGATTGGCTAAAACAGCAGCTAATGCGATACAAAGTAATATAAAAGAAATTAAAACAATTTTCATTTCAAACCTCGGTAATTGTAGGTATAAACATGGATAATAATAATAAAGTTCAAACCATTTTTACTAAAAATCATTATATAGACCTAATTTCTTGTGTGATAATTTGGTTTGGCGGAAGTCTTTTCATTTATAAACATTTTAATGAACCAGGATTAAAGATACTTTTTTATACAGCAGCATTTTGCCTGATTATTGTTCTCATTAATCGAACCGAAAAGTATTACAAAAACTATCTCACCAAAAACAGCTTGTTCCTTGCTATGCTGATAATAACTGCTGCGGCAATTTTGCTTTATCGTTTGGGATATATCGGTTATCCTTCATTTGCGGGATTTACAATTTTATGGCTTGCTATTATTTATCAATCACAAGACGTGAAGGTTAGTCTGATTCAATTGGCGGTATTTTTGTTTAGCCCCGTTTTGTACGCAGAAATGATTTCCTTTTCGGGATCGTTCTCGTTGATTATGCTTGCAATAGTGTCAATATTCATTTCGGAAAGATTTCTCGACAACAATAAACTTGATTGGAAATTTTTTCTGATTGCGTTTTTGTTTGGACTGACTTTATCCGCACATCTGCTTGTAACATTTATTTATATCATTTACTTGCTTTATGTTTTCAGAAATAATATTGCAAAGGGAGTAATATTTGTCTTAGTAATGTTAGCTGCATATGCAGTGTTATCGTTTTTGGCTGATAAGGGATATGTAACCATTGTTGCTTCACATGTGAATGTTTTCTCAACCAAAATACCAGTTTGGGTTTTAGTGCTATTAGCTGTAATTACTCTTTATGTGGGATGGATAGTCGCGGATCTGCAGGAAGTATTATTTGCAAGCGGGCTGATCCTTTTCTTTTTTTTCGTTCTATCTTATCTCTTCAGAGCTGCGGATTTTGGATGGAGTACAAACGAAATTGATTTTTCTCTTTTGATAATGATAATGCCTTTTCTTGTTTTATCGATTAAAGAATATCGCGTAGATAGATTTTTAGGAAAGGTGTTGTAAAATTAATTATTATATTTATTATAATGAAAACAATGCACCTAAAATAATCTTCTTAATATATTAATCAGTAGTTAGAAATTATTAAAAATCATAAATTCAATTAGTATCATGAAACCTAAGACCCTTCTTCTAATCTTGCTGATCATTGCAGGTCGAGTTCAAGCTCAAAATCCTAATCAGAAAACTTATTGCAATCCAATGGATATTAATTACCGTTACAACTGGGAACAAATAAACGATAAAATATCCTATCGCAGCGGGGCCGATCCGGTTATTGTTAATCACAATGGGGTGTATTATTTATTTGTAACAATTTCCGGAGGATATTGGGAATCGAAAGATCTCCTGCACTGGGGGTACATTGAGCCAAGCAAATGGCCGCTTGAAGATAACTGCGCGCCGGCGGCACTTTCAGTTAGAGATACAATGTATATTTTTCAATCAACATTTCAGCAGCGGCCGATATTTTTTACTACTGAACCAGAAACTGGGAAACTAAAATTTTTTAACAGATGGATGCCACTTCTGCCGGATACAATTGGTCCATGGGATCCGGCAATTTATCATGATAAAGATACTGACAAATGGTATATGTATTGGGGCTCATCAAATGTTTTTCCAATTTATGGAAGCGAACTTGATCACAAAAAACGACTGATTTACACCGGAGAAATAAAAAAGTTTATATATCTGCATCCCGAAATTCATGGCTGGGAAAGATTCGGGCCGAATCATACCTCTCCAATAAAACCTTTCATCGAAGGGGCATGGATGACAAAACATAACGGGAAATATTATCTTCAATACGGCGCGCCCGGAACAGAATACAATGTTTATGCTAACGGAACGTATGTTGGAGATGATCCGCTCGGCCCTTTTACGTATGCGCCTTACAACCCTATTTCATATAAGCCTGGTGGATTTATGTGCGGTACCGGGCATGGAAATACTTTTCAAGACAATTACGGGAACTATTGGAACACAGGCACGCCTTGGATTGCAATTAATTGGAACTTTGAACGGCGCATTGCAATGTTCCCGACATTTTTTGATCCAGATGGGCAAATGCATGCAAACACTCGCTTCGGCGATTTTCCGCATTTTCTTCCAACCAAAACTTTAACTAACAGAGATGAATTGTTCACAGGCTGGATGCTTCTTTCCTACAAAAAACCGGTTGTTGCATCTTCGGAAAGAGATACTTTTAAAGTTTCAAATATTACTGATGAAAATCCGAGAACATTTTGGGTTGCAAACACTGCAAAATTCGGCGAGTCGGTTACTATCGAACTTCAGAATATTTACAATGTGAAAGCCGTACAGATTCATTTTGTAGATTATAAGTCGGATATTTTTGATAACGATTCCTCACGAGTTTACACACAATATAAATTTTATTCATCAACAGATGCGAACAATTGGGATTTAATTGTTGATCTTTCTAAGGTGAAACAAGACCGCCCGAATGGTTATTTTGAATTGGAAAATCCGGTTAACGCACGTTACATAAAATATGAAAATATTTATATGCCAACTCTGAATTTAGCCGTGAGCGATATCCGGGTCTTCGGCAACGGAAGCGGCTCAACACCCAATGTACCTAAAAACCTAAAAGTTGTTAGAGATAAAGACGAACGAAATGCTTTCATCACATGGAATAAAGTTGGGGGAGCAGTAGGTTACAACATTTTATGGGGAATAAAAAAAGATAAACTTTACCAAACCTACCAAGTTTGGGCAGGCCAGAAAGAAGAACTTGAATTACGAGCTTTGAATGTTGGGCAAGATTACTATTTCGCAATCGAAGCTTTCAATGAGAGCGGAGTTTCCAAAGTAAGCGAAGTCGTTTACACCAAGTGAACGTTGTGCAACCTTCAAGGTCTACGGGTGCAAAATCGCAGTTCTGACCTTGAAGGTTTTTCAATGTTTGCATTTATTTTATTGTGGAGTTACTCGTGCAACCCAGCCGCCAGCTGGAGCAAGTGATATTTCCAACTTTGTATTCCTAGTGACTTCTTTTGTAATCATTTTAAAATCATATCCATTGCGGTCAGCGTTTACTCCATCCTGCCATATTTGAGCCGTATAGTTTTTATCATCGAGGAAAGAAAATTTCACGGTTAGCTTTCGCGAGGTTTCATCTGTCATTGCTCCAACAAACCAACCATCTCCACTCTTTCTTGCGAGTAAAACATAATCAGCAATTTTTGCATCAAGAACTTCTGTTTCTTCCCATATGCTTGGAACTTTAGACAGAAATTCCATGCATTCCGGTTCGCGGTAATAATTTGTTGGATTATCGCAAAGCATTTGTAAAGGACTTTCATAAACAACATACATAGCTAATTGCTGGCAGCGCGTTCCCATGCTGACAGGCTGCTGAAACATTGGCTTGAAGGATGAAACTTGCACATTATTCATTGCGCCGGGTGTAAAATCCATCGGACCGGCAAACATCCGAATGAAGGGGAGGGTGACACAATGTTCCGGAGTGATATCGCTTGACCATTTACAATGCTCCATTCCTTTAACTCCTTCGCTGGTAAGTACATTCGGATAAGCCCTGTTCAATCCGCTTGGTTTATATGCACCATGGTAATCAACAAGCATATGATATTCAGCAGCTTTGCGAGCGGTCTTCCAATAAAAATTAACTACAGCCTGATCATCACGCTGCATAAAATCTATCTTTAAGCCTTTAGCACCCCATTTGCTATATAGTTTCAATGCTTCGTCAAGTTTGTCATCGAGCGATTTCCAGATAGTCCAAAGTATTATTCCAACATTCTTTTGTTTCCCGTATTCAACTAGTTCGGGCACGTTTATTTCCGGAACTTGAGCAAGAACATCGCCGATCTTATACCAGCCTTCATCAAGAATGATATAGTCAATTCCATACTTCGATGCGAAGTCGATATAATATTTATACGTATCATTGTTAACTCCGGCTCGGAAATCGACATTGTAGATGTTCAGAAAATTCCACCAATCCCATGCAACTTTACCGGGTTTAATCCAGGAAACATCTTCGATTTGACATGGCTTTGAAAGAAGAAATACAAGTTCATTCGTTAGCAAATCGCCATCATTTTCGGTAATTGCAAAAATTCTCCACGGGAATGTTCGTGTTCCTTTTGTGACGGCAATATAATTGGCACGTATTGTCGGTTCAATGTTACGGTCGTTCTTTGCGTTTTCTTCAATTACATAATTTGGTAAAATTCCTTCAAGACTATTTGATGAAGTTCCCTTCAGCCATAATCCTGCATAATCTTCCAAATCTGATTCGGTAATTCCAATCAATGTTCCCTCTTTAGTATCAACAACAGTTGGAAGACTGCAGAATCGTTTGTTATCGATGGAGTTCATTGTGAGATATTTATAATTCTGTTCGTTGTGGGACATAAAACTTCCTTCTTCAGGAAAATATATAGAATATGTTCCACTAAAATTCACAAGGAACTTTTCTGAGTTAATCTTTATGTCACCACCCATTGTTGTTTCAAATCTGTATGCCACGCCTTCATTGAATGCTCTGAATGCAATGGAATAATTTCCTTCGAAAGTAATCTTTAGTTCATTGTAATTCTCTTTTACATTCTTACTCTTCTGCCAGATGACTCGCTCAACGGTTGTATTTACCGAATTGGTTTTTGTGTCCTTCACTTTTGTATTAGTTCCCGGTACAGTATTATCGTTAACAATCATTGAGAGGGGAGATGGAGAAATTATCTCTCTACCGTTTTTTGTGACGGCGTATTTTACTTCCCCGTTAGTTGTGAGCTTCACTTCGATTGTTTTATCGGGTGAAAGTAAATTAAAGTTTTGCTGGGCAAGAATGGAGACTGAAAAAAATAGAACTGTTGTAAAAAAAATAATTGCGTTTTTCATGGTTTTCATCATTCTTTATTTGTCTTGTGTTAGCAAAATTTACTTTGCAATTTTGTTCAACCAATTAAGCATTGTCTCTAAAGCAGTTGGTGAAATAGTTTCTTCAATTTGTCCATATTCTGAGATAGCCCCAGTTTTTGAAGTTTGAAACAAATGATTTAAACTCGGAAGCATCTTTACCTCGAAGTTTTTGTTACCACCCCGTTTAAGAGCATTTTCAATTGCTGATAAGTTCTCTCTTGGAGGAACCTGAAGATCCTTCTCTCCATTAATTGCAAGCACAGGGCATTTTACTTTTTCTAACGTGGGAACTGGATCGTACTTAATAAAATACTTAAACCATGGAGTAATAAGACTTCTAACTTGCATTCTCATATGCCTTTCTTTATCACCGATTTTACTTTTTTCTTCTTCTGTCAACAGTTCATAGTCTTCTAGAAATGCTTCTTCCAATTTTTTTCTTAATTCAAGGTTATCTTCAGTTTCTTTTATTATTGCAAAAAGTTTTTGTTGGGTCTCAATTGATTTTTGTATTTCCTCTTCACTTTTTCCTAATGTTCTTTGAAGCAGTGCACCTTGAAGATAAAGAGTAGAATCTCCGGGAATTCCTGGTCCTGCCATCAAAACAATAAAAGCAATATCATCAGATTGAACAGCAGCCATTGGAGCAATCATCCCGCCTTCGCTGTGCCCTATCATTCCGATTTTCAAATGATCTATTTCATTTCTGGTTTTTAAAAACTCAACTGCAGATAAAGCATCTTCAGTAAAATCTTCAGATGTTGCACTAAAATGTTTCCCTTTTGATTCGCCAATTCCTCTGTCATCGTAACGAAGCACTGCAAAACCATT